>Ga0315280_10004054_pt1 | contig 21930 bp, 17 predicted proteins | sample YL17G06_40_MG_FD_203697 | JGI IMG/M metagenome (GOLD analysis project Ga0315280, IMG submission 203697) | Sediment microbial communities from Yellowstone Lake, YNP, Wyoming, USA - YL17G06_40 | ecosystem: Environmental > Aquatic > Freshwater > Lake > Sediment | place: USA: Wyoming | collected...
GATGTGGTCGTACTTTCCGAAAAAGCAATATCGGTGGCAGAAGGGCGAGTGGTCGATGAGGCTTGCATCAAACCTAATTTCACGGCCAAACTCCTTGCGCGAGTGTGGATGAGGATAATTTGGGGTTATCTCCTTGCGCCACTCTGCCATTTGTCGCAAGCTACAATGAGCAGGCTGCGATCATATCCTTTGCGTGAAGGCGCTGCGCATAAACAATTGGCTCTATCCCACGCTGGACTGCTTCAGGCTCTGAGGCACGGCTCTGAAGGTGGCATCGATGTGAGTAATCTCCCCTACGCTCTCGCTGCTCTTCCCCTAGAAGACGCGCACAGAACTGCAGAGAATATCCTGCGATTCCTATCCCGGTCCGGTGCTGCTGAGCTAACTGTTCTGATAGTGGATTCAGACAAGACCTACTCGTGGTGTGGAACACATATCTCGCCTAGGTCAAGCTCGATTCCCGGCATAGTCTCGCTTGGTGTGTTGGCATACGTGTTAGGCAGAGCTTTTCGACTTCGTGCAAGATCGACACCGATTGCTCAAGGAGGACGACAACTGAGCGTAGAGGAGGCCCTTCAGGCCGCGGCCCTCGCGAACAGGGCGAGAGGTTCAGGTTCAGGAAGAACCGCTTGGGACATGGCGGAACGATTTGGAGTCGGATTGACAGATGTCACTTGGGAGTTCTTGGAAAGAGTTAGGCATCGTCCGATAGTGGTAGTCCGCAAGGTCTCTGGTTGACGTAGCATATTCTCTTTTATACGACAATCAATAGGTTCCTAAAGCCCTCGACTGGTGGCACAAGTTGAGAAATCCTCCAGCAACCAAACAGGTGGCACTCATGTCGGCTTTCGCCGCACTCATTGTTCTGATCACACGACTTCCAGGCATCCCCATCATTGGAACTCCTGGCGCTAAGCTGCAGCTGTCAGTCGTGCTCTACCCATTGGTCGGAGTATTGCTCGGAGGCGAGATAGGAGCAATGTCTGTTCTTGTGGGAAATTTCGTCTCTTGGCTGATTCCTTCCTCAACATTGCTCGGTCTTCTCATGATACCTCCCGGTGCACTCTCAGCTCTGGTTGCAGGCTCGCTTGGCTCAACCAAGAGGATCTTCAACTGGAAGCTTGCTTTCCTAGTTCTCCTGGCACTTGACACCCTCTGGTACTTCACTCCTGTGGGGTTGGAGGCTCCTTTCTATCCTGTTCTACACTGGGGATCGCTCTTGCTGGTGGCCTTGTTTAGGGAAAAGGTCCATGCCTTTCTAGGAGGCCCTTCCAAGCTTCGCATCATGGAGGGGATGGCGGTATGTTCCTTCGCAGGTTTGATGGCTGACAGCATGGCCGGCAACCTAACATTCATCTATGCGGTAGGATGGGTCGTCCCTCTCAACGCCGTACTGGAGGCAACGACGAGGCTCGGCATGTTCTGGCTGAGGCTCGGAATTCCGAAACTTCCTTTCACAGGACTTGCTGGCCTTTTCATGGGGGCCCTCGTGATCACAGCGATTGAAAGGACTGCAATGACCATTGTAAGCATGTTGACAGGAAGCGCTGTCTTGCGGCTCCTTGGAAGAGACCGGCCGCTAACAACCACTTGAGTTTCCTCTTCTCAACGGCATCCTCCATCAGACAGACCTGTCTCCACTGCCGACCTTGAGAAAACCTAGGCGGAAGAGGTCAATCCCCGCTTCCTTACAAGCCAAAGGCAGATTACCATCACGGTCCACGCAGATGATGGCCTTTCTGACTGAACTCTTGCCTGTCTGTTCGGCGTAACCTCGGGCCAGCCTTAATACTTGTCCAACGGCCTGATCACCGGCTTTCGTCTCAACCTCAACTATCACATCCAATCCAACCCGATCTCTGAGGATGAGATCTACAGCTCCGACAGATAACTCGACGTTTGCCCCTACGAAGATCATGCCCTGCTCAATCAGTGACGGATCGTCGGAGACTATCTTCACTATCGGATCTTCCAACATCCCACGACTCTGAGCATACTCACTTGGACCAAGACTCTGGATCCTATTGAGTGAATGTACTAAATCGAAGTAGGTCGTTCCAAGAAGGTGAGGAAAGACATCTATAGCTCGCGAATTCTTCCTCAGAACTACAACGGGTGTGTTTGCTACGTTCAGTAACTTGGATCCAGAGAGAGGAAGCACTTTGCCTCTGGAGCTTACTATGCGACCTCTGACTTGGGGAGGAATACTTCTGATATCGTTGACCGCCTTCAGCTGCTCTTCTGACGACATCCGGTCAACATCAAGCTCAACGAGACCCACCTTCCACCTGTCTGCGATCTCGAGCATGATTCGTCTCACTCCTTCCAAGACAAGATCATAATCCGTGCCCTTTCTGAAATACAGTTCCAGCGCATGCACCAATCTGCATCTCTCTCCTTTTTCGATCGGCACGTAGTACGAGTGTTCTACATGGATCTCTTATGCGTACCTCATCGACTCCAAGTGGTCGAACGCTTCGAAGAGTGAGGGCGTATAGGCGACCGAAAAAAGGGTTTTAGCGATCTTCCAAGGCATAGAGCAGAAGAGTAGGTGCAAGAGCCGTGGTCAAATCCATAGTCTGCATCAAGTATGCAATAGACATCAATCAGCTGCGTCTGGACTCAACATCGAAAGCCCCCGTCGCCAAGGGTGTCGCTAGAAGGATTAGTGACATCGACAAGAACGCGATAGAAGAAGCGGTAAGGATGAAGGAGAAGCATGGCGGGGAAGTTATTGTCTTGACCGTGGGCCCCCCAGAGGCAAAGGAAGCACTTAGAGAGGCCTTAGCCATAGGAGCGGACCAGGCCTATCTGATCACCGACCCCAGCTTCGAGAATCTGGACACTGGCGGAGTGTCAGCGATCTTAGCTTCTGCGGTTTCGAAGCTCGGGAGCTACGATCTGATCCTCACCGGTGAGGCTACCGTCGACAGCTTCTCTTCACAAGTTGGCCCCAGACTCGCAGAGCATCTCACTATTCCTCAAGTCACCTATGCTAGACGACTCGCCTATGAGAATGGCAAGATCACAGCCGAGAGAGATCTTGAAGACTCACATGAAGTGGTAGAGACGAATACCCCCGCCTTAGTGACAGTCACGAAGGAGATGAACACCCCTAGGTTTCCGTCCCTGATGGCCATACTAGCCGCCTCGAAGAAGGAGATCAAGACGCTATCAACAGCAGACCTGTCGGTTCCAGCAGATGTCTTGAGACCATCTATTGAGATCTTGGAAATCGTCGCACCAGAGATTAGGCGTAAAGGAATAATCATACGTGATAAGCCTGCGGTCGAAATGGCCAACGAACTCGCGCAAATAATCCTGAAAGAACGTGTAGGAGGATGAGACAGGTTGGCTGAGAAGAGAGATCTGTTGGTCTTCTCTGAAGATGAAAGAGTGTTGACAGAACTCCTCTCCAAGGGAAGGGAGCTATCAGACAAGGCGGGAATGGAACTCAGCTGCATTGTTGCGGGTAACCCAACAGAAGATCTCATACGGAGACTTTACGAGTTTGGAGTTGACACTGTCGTGGTTGCCAAGGGGGACGCGCTCAGTCGGTTCGACTCAGAGATCTACTGTGATCTGATTGCGAATGTAATCAGAGACAGGAATCCCGAAATCGTTCTAATCGGCGCCACGAAGAGGGGTAAAGAACTTGCACCTAGACTTGCCACTCGCCTTAGGACAGGATGCATGGCAGATTGTATATCGTTGGATGTCGATCCGGAAAGAAGGTCGCTTCTTGCAACAAGAATGATGTACGCTGGGAAGGCGACAGCTAAGGAGACGTGCAGGACCCGCCCCCAGATCGCTACTGTACCGCCTCGAGTCTTCGAGAAGAAAGCTAGCGGCACTCGGAAGCCTAGAAAGGTGGAGGTGACCGTTCCAACACTGCTTTCAAGAGTCAGAGTTAAGGAGATCAGGAAAAAGGAAGCTGCAGGTGCTAACATCGAGGATGCAAGTGTTGTGGTATGCGGAGGCCGAGGAGTCCGGTCAAAGGAAGACTTCAGACTCCTCCAGGAATTGGCAAGAGTATTGAACGGGCAGGTCGGATGCAGCAGGCCTATTGCTGCGGACTTGGGCTGGTTCCCGGAATGGGTCGGCCTGTCCGGACATAAGGTGCATCCGATACTCTATGTCGGCTGCGGTGTTTCAGGAGCTATCCAGCATTTGGCGGGGATAACTGACGCCCGCATAGTAGTGGCGATAAACAACAACCCTGACTCTCCAATATTCTCTGCTGTGGACTACGGAGTTTTCGGAGACCTGTACGAAGTGGTTCCAGCATTAACCGAGGCATTGAAGAAAAAGTCGTGAGCAGAGTTAGAGTCTGGAGAAGAAGGCGAGAGTTCGGGCCTCTATCTGTAGGCTATGAACTCCTTCCCCAGCAGCTCTCGTGCAACAATGATCTTCATCATCTCGTTTGAGCCCTCCGCCCACATGTAGGATCTTGCGCCTCTCAGCCCCGCTTCTATTGGACATTCGGTTGTGTATCCATACGCGCCATACCACTGCAGCACGTCGTTTATCGTCTCGAATGCCCACTGAGGTGCGAGCATCTTGGCCTCAGCTATTGCTTTTGTGATTTCGAAACGAGAGTACTTTTTCTCCTTGATCTCCTGCCCCAACATCCAGAGCGCTCTGTAAGCCAGCAACCGCACTGCATCGATCTTCGCGTAGTCCTCTGCGAGCTTGAACTGTACCCCCTCGTACCTTCCTATTGGCTGGCCGAAGGCCTTTCTCTGCTTGATGTACTCCATTCCCTGCTCAAGCGCAGACATGGCAGCTCCAGAGCAAACGGCCGAGATTATGGCTCTGGCATAATCGAATCCCTCCATGGCAATGTAAAAGCCTCTGTTCTCCTCGCCTACGAGGTTCGAAGCGGGCACCCGAACGTTGTCCAGCTTGAAGCCTCCGGTCGAGATCCCTCGTCTTCCCATATCGTCCAGAATTGTGTAGCTGACTCCGGGAGTTCCCTTCAGCGGAACATAGAGAAAGCTCATGCCTCTGCTCCCCTTCTCAGGCGATGTCTTGACCAGTGTGAGGAATCCTCCTCCCTCTTCCAGCTGCTCCATGATCTCTCTGACTCCACTAATGTACATCTTTTCGCCATTGATCACATACTCATCTCCGACACGTTTGGCAACAGTCTTCATGTTGGCCAAGTCAGATCCGATCTCCGGTTCAGTGGTAGCAATACCAAGAAACGACTTACCCTTCGCAAGGCTAGGAAACACCTTCTTCTTTGTCTCCAGGTTTCCGTATCTGTTGAGAACGTGACCCCATGAAGCCGGAACAAGATAGAAGACTGCTGTGGCGCATGTGATGTCAGCACGGCCAAGTTCTTCTCCCGCAATACCTGCCAAGAGAGGATCTGCTCCCGCGCATCCGAACTCTGGGGGGGCAGTAATCCCCATCAGGCCAAGCTCAGCCATACCTTTGATCACGTCATCAGGAATTCGCTCCTTCTTATCTAGGTCTCTGACTATTGGAGCGATCTTCTTCTTGCAGAATTCTCTAACCGTTCGTCTGAACAACTCCTGTTCTTCACTGAAGTTGAAATCCAGCATTCTCAGCTCACCTTGGGCCAATTGTTCTTCAACGGACTTATAAGAAATGAGTTCATTTCTGGAAAGCCTCAGCTACGAATAGACTAATAACACGAAAGGTATGTTGAATGATTCCATTTCAGTTGAGGAGGGTGGCTCCGATTGAAGGAACATGGAATATTGTTGATCATATGCGATGGAATGGGCGATAGAGCCGACAGAAAGCGTAACTTCCGGACTCCCTTGGGCGTGGCGGAGAAACCGAACATGGATGCTCTGGCCAAAACTGGTTCAATAGGGATAGTCGATCCGATCGCACCAGGAGTCAGGCCGGGAAGTGACGTTGCACATTTTGCCCTTCTTGGATACGATCCCTATGAGTTCTATACAGGGCGAGGCGGGCTCGAAGCTGTGGGTGCAGGGCTTAAGATGGGTGCAGGAGACATTGCCTTTCGATGCAATTTCTCCACTGTAAACGACCGTATGATTGTGACAGACCGGCGTGCTGGAAGGTCCACTTACGGGAGAGAAGAGCTGGCGAAGGTTTTGAACACAATAAAGTTGAAGGAATCTGAGGTTTCGTTTGAATTTGTGCCCACAGTGGAGCACAGAGCGGTACTGGTTCTGAGAGGTAAAGGCCTTTCACGGAGAGTTACAGACACAGACCCCCATACGGAAGGCCGAACCGCACAGAGATCTAAGCCAGAAGATGAGAGCGATGAGAGTAAGCGCACATCAGAGATCCTAAACGACTTCACTGAGAAATCACATCAGATGCTTGGGGATCATCCAATCAACGTGGACAGAGTCCGGCGTGGACATCCTCCAGCAAACATAATTCTGTCGCGTGGACCAGGATCTCTTCCTCCTATGGAGAAGCTTGAGACGAAGTATTCGATCAAAACGGCATGTGTCGGTGTCGCACCCATTGTTCGAGGAATCTGTTCTCTAGCTGGCATGAGATTGATCGATGTGAAAGGTGCGACAGGCGGCCTCGACAGTGACTTCAAGGCTAAGACAGGGGCCGCGCTTGATACGATGAAGGAAAACGACCTAGTCTTTCTTCACATCAAGGCACCTGATGTGGCAAGTCACAACGGCAACTTCGAGCAGAAGGCAGAGGCGATTGAGAGAATCGATGAGGGAATCGCAGAAGTGGTCAGGTCAGTAGACCTTACAGTGGACTACGTAGTGTTGACTTCTGACCACGCAACCCCTGTCTCCGTAAAGGACCATTCTGCAGATCCCGTTCCCATCCTCATTGCGGGCCCTGATTTTGACGCGAGCGGAGTAGAAACATTCTCAGAGAGAACAGCGGCCGTAGGGAACTTGGGGCGACTGCTAGCGATTCACCTGATGCCCATAATGATGAATAGACTTGGAAGAGTAGAGAAGTTCGGCTTCTAGAAGTCACTCATCATACGGCAAGGCGCAGAATCATCATCCTAGAGAGATGAAGAGATATCTGCCCCATCTTCTTAAGATCTCCTCCCACACTCACTCCTCTGCTTTTCTGCAGTCGGCGAAGTACTTTCGACTCACGGGACCTTTCACAATTGCCAGATTCTAAGGACTCCCCTTTCCACAGTGTCTCGTATGCGCTTGCCACAGCATTCCAAGCATCTTTGAAGCCTCGCCGATCCGAAGGCGAAAGAGAAGACTTCACGAAAGAACCAATCATGTGATTCAACGCTTCCAAGTTAGCAGCGACACCCAGAAGAATCAACCCTCCGGAGACATCGATCTGTCTGCCGCCTTCCACGATGAGTCTCTGCGCCATGCGGTTTCCTGCATCAAGCTTCTCTTTCACAGCACTCTCAACATTGTCTGAAGCGTTTCCGCTTGAGACGGCAACCGCCACACCGTTCATGACTTGAAATGCTTCATCAAGGGTCCGTCTCGCTTCGTAGAAGTCAGTTGGGACTGTGGTTTCCAGCTCTGCGAGGATGTCTCGGACAGTTTTCAGGTCAAATTTCTTTGACGGTGTCCGCGTGGGATCTGGCGGGCCATGCGTCAGCAATTGACATTCCTTCGGCCTGCAGCTGGCACAGAGGCCTGAGACGCATTCTATGACTGCCCTTCCACAATTGGAGCAGATCATCGCCGGCCATAGCGCCTTCGAGACCAACCTTGTTGTTCCGAGCGCATCTTCCTTGTCTCTCGCCGTTCTAATATTGATTCTTCCACCTTTCGAAACAACGACTGTCTTGCCGTCAATCTCCATTTTCGCAATCCCGAGCTTCTCGGAGCATTTTACACGAGAGAAGACTTTCGAAATGTTCAGCACCCAACAGAGTCTTGAAGAATCAAGGAAATCGGGAGATAATTCGGAGGATGCTCCAGTGTTGGGACCCAGACGAGTTTCAGCAGACACTTTACCTGCTTCAGTTACGCATGGTCTGATGAAGGTAATCCCGAAACTCATAGCGCCCGTTTCTGCGTCCTTAACCGATGTGCTGTCGTCTACCATCCTGCCACCACATTCCTACCGAGATGTGGAAGTCACCCTTCAGCACTGCACATACTCTGCACTTCTTGTGAAGTGATCAAGTACGGAAGCTGCCCTCCGGCCGTGTCTTTCGGGACGTACTCGCGCTGCCTATTCCACGTGCACACGGTACAGATCCATGTCTGCTCCGAGTAGCTTCAGGAACTCTCGTGTGGCTCTCTCAACGTCCTTCGACTGCGTGACGTACCGTCCGGCAATTAGTATGTCAGCCCCTGATTCAAGCGCTTTCGGCGCGGTAGACGGGTCAATTCCGCCTGCTACGGCAACAAGTATCTTCTTTCCTGCAAACGCCTCCTTGATCTCACGTATCAAATTCCACCGGGTCAAGCCGCCATGTTCCTCATCGATTCCCCTGTGAATGATGACAACGTCAGGAAGTTGCTCTAGGGACTGCAGGGTTTCCAGTGGGCTCTTCACGTCCATCATGTCAACGACAGCATATATTCCCAGCCTCTTAGCTTCGTAGATGAACCGGTCCAGCGTCTCCTTGGACGCCAAGCCCGAAGCCACTACTGCGTCCGCCGTCTCTTCATACGCAAGATCCACCTCGACTTGGCCAACATCCAGCGTCTTCATATCAGCGATGATGAAGACATCTTTGGCTATCTCGCGGAGGTCATGGATGACCTTGGTCCCGTATTTCTTGATAAGCGGAGTTCCAGCTTCGAGAATGATCCGGTCGCTTCTCGGTAGCTGCGCCAAAATGGTCTTGGTTCTGTTGAGGTCGGGCACGTCAAGAGCGATCTGCAAGTACGGAGGCATCCACAGCCTAGGCACTCTGAATCCCATTATCGGATGAGTAGCTCTGTCCTTGTCATACATTAGCTTTTCAATGCTAGGATACTTCTGGAAGGCTCGTCTCAACGCAAGCCTAGTTGCTCCATAGTTGTAGTGGTAAATCTTCCGGTAGTCCTTGGCTTGGGGATGTACGAAGACAGAGCAGATTATTACCAGATCGTCGACCTTTTCCTTGGGAATCACTCCTTCTTCGGTTGCATCTGCGATTGCCTTCGCCACCGCTGCCTGTGCGGGCCCAAAAATCTTTGCCACCTGATCCATGTCCTTGACTGTGACCTTCGGAACTATCAATGTGTAAGGCTTTGAGGGAAGATTCGGCCGGATCACAGCGAGAAGAGGAGTATGTCCCTCAGAAAGATTCACCAGTCCATTCGCAAAGGCCTGACCCACAGGCCCATCCTTCTCGCCCACAATCAAGTCAACATGAGCAAGTTCAGGTTCCTTCCCCACCAGTGCTTCGCCCACTAGATACAACCGGTCATCCTCCGACAAATCGATGTAATCTCACGAAACTACACTTAAATCAATTGTGTAGCAGAAAAGCTACTTACTCAGGGAGCAACATTCAACCTTGAATATGCCTTGTGGAACTGCCTAGATCATGTTCAGAAACACTTTATTTGGTACCTATTTCCATCCTAGAAAACGTTGAGTGTCATTAGGATGAGAAGAACGATATCAGGCCTGCTTATCATCGCAATGTCTCTCTGCTTGGTCCTTTCATCGCCTTTAGTCAAGGCAGACCCGCAGAAAACGATCAATTCTCGAACGACTGTGGTGCGTTACTCGCTTTTCCTGAAGTCAAACTATACGGTTCAACATGACATAGACTTCATCTGGAGTTTCAGAGATACAAATTGGTCAAAGGTCTCGTTTCAATCTAGCAAGCCTGGACTTTTCGGCTCAGCTAACATGGATTGCAGAGGACAGATTGTGCCCACGAACAGTTTTGACGCAATTCAAGCACTAGGATGGAGATTCGAGAAGGTTGCTCCGAGTGATCTGCTTCATGTGGACTTCAAGGTCAAGATCGATGTATCCGCCTTTTCTCCATCATCGATTGCAGCCCCGTCCGTTGGGAAGGTAAGCGACCTGAATACGTATCTGTCCACTGAGAGTCTCAAAAGGTACCTGAACGAAACATACTACTGGGACTACTCGAGCGCTGAGATTCAGTCAGTGATCAGCATCATCCGTCAAAGAGTCGGCGGATCAACAAACGTCTATGACATCGTCAGGGGAACGCTGGCATGGTTCGCGGAACATATGATGTACGACTATCCATACGAGTTTGACTATCCAACGAGCAGAGTCAAAGCGAGCGAGGTTCTCAAGCAGAGTCTTCTAGGTCGTTACTTTGGTGTGTGTAGACATTTCGCGGATTTGTATACTACGATAATGAGAGGGTTCGGGATCCCGTGCGTCAAGGAAGAAGGTTTGATTCTTCAGGACATTGACGGAAAGATGCAGGTAGCGGGAAGGCACGCTTGGTGCATCGTTTACCTGCCGAAGCTGGGGTGGACAAGGGTAGAGGTGACTGTTCCAGACAGGTCTAGTCTTGACTCAGTAGGAGTCGGCCTGATCCCCTATCCATGGTACTATGTCCCCGAGTATGTCGAGTATACAAATGAGGCGCCCAAGTCGTCTGAAGGAACGGTCTACCCCTACGTGGGGCTAGGGGGATTCATCCGCGTGGAAGAAGAAGAGGCACTCCTACAGCTCACATGGGAAAGAGTGTTTCTGATTGCCCTGCTAGGCTCAGTCTTCGTCCTCGTGTTCGTGCATACGAGAATGCGATCAAGAATCAGAAGACTTGAGAAATCGCTGCAACCGACATCGAGAGCTCAGGGGCCATACCCGACTCCGATGTTCTGCACAGTCTGTGGCGCTCCGCGGCCTGCTGCGGGCAGCTTTTGCACAAATTGCGGAAGCAGACTAAGTTGATGTCAGTCTTAGTTCAGCAATCATCCTGAGAGGCGAAGACCGAAGACACATGTTTGCCGAAGGAGAGAGGATTGAGGACCAGATCTCACTGCATAGCGGTAATCCTGATCGTATCGATCATCCTAGCCTATACCGCGGGGACGACAGGCCAAGTTCCGCCCACCGATTACTACGTAGGATATGAACTCTCCTTCTCAAGGACAATCGCTAACAAGGGACCTGTTACTATTGACCTGACGCTCAATGAACTGACGACCCCAACAACATCCCTTTTCATGAATGATTCGTCGCAAGTAGTCAAGCTAATCTCGTCCAGCCACAAGGTCACGACAAGTGCTGATCCTGATGGAAATCTGGTGGGCATCCTTCAAGTTGAGCGAATGCTCAAGCCTGGGCAAAGCGTTACGATCGAGACCAGCTTCAAAGCCTTTCCACGTATGACTCAGAAGAGGAGATTCGAGTGGAATCCTGAACTTGAGTATTCTCGTAGCGGCCTGAAGCAGGATATTCCTAAGGAGCTCACTGAGAAGTATTGCAGCTCAAGCGGCCCATGGAGAATCAATGACGCAGATCAATCTTGGTTGTCCGTCAGAAGGCTTGCATTCAAACTGGCAGGAAATGAAACCAATGTGTTGAAAGCCGTGATGAGACTTGTCGAATGGACGGGCCAGAACGTCAAGTATCCCAGCGTCAAGGGAGACAGGATTCTGCTTCCGAACGAGACGTTGACCGTACTTGAAGGCGACTGCGACGAACAAGCCAACCTGATTATCTCGTTCTGTCGGACTCTAGGCATTCCGGCTTACCTTCAGTATGGCTGCATGTACCTGCCTTCGAAAGTTGAAAAGGTGTCGAAGTTCGACGGACGCCTGTCTTTCCATTTTGACAGGATAGGGTGGCATGCTTGGGCTATGATCTATGTTCCTCCCTGGGAATGGCTTCCGGTGGACATGACCATAGGATACTCGAAGGAAGACGCCTTTCTGGCGATACAAGCAGCCGCCCCTCAAACACTCAGCACAATAATCTCAGGCAACTACTTCATGGCAGACTATGTAACCGAGGCAAACTACTTCGGCGAGCAGTTGAAGCGCACGGAAGTGCGTATTGAACAGAAGGAGACGATGAAGCCGATCGCGATCTCGCCTGAGTATCAAGCTACTGCTGCAGTACTAGCGACGACCATAACCCTAGTTGGCTTTGGTGTAAGCATAGTCGCAACATATGTTATCCTAAGACGAAGATCGAAGAATCGACTTGGTTAAGCAGACTCGTGTCCTAGCTCTGCGTTTGGGTCAACACTTAATTGCAGAGTTGTCGCCTTTTAGAGCTGATTCTCCATGGAACTATTCGAAGCCATTCGAGGAAGAAGAAGTGTAAGAAGCTACGGCAAAGGAGACCTTCCTCAAAACGACCTGAAACAGATACTGGAAGCGGCAATATGTGCACCTAGTGCCGGGAATCTGCAGTCATGGGAATTCGTCGTCGTGAGAGACAATGAAGGAAAGAGAGCGCTGGCCGAGGCCGCTTACGGACAGGATTTCATCACCAAGGCTCCGGTTGTGATTGTTGCCTGCGCAAACAGGACGAGATCTGCCAGCAGATACAGGGAACGTGGAAGAAGCCTCTACAGCATACAGGACACTGCTGCTGCGATCCAGAACATACTGTTGGCCGCATACGCCCTTGGATATGGCTCATGCTGGGTTGGTGCCTTCGACGAGGAGAGGGCGGCTCGCATAGTCCACGCCCCGCCGGAAGCGGGGCCCGTGGCGATCATCCCTGTCGGAAGGCCAGCCGAGTCTCCTGAAGCCCGTTCAAGACTGAGCCTGGACAAAGTTGCACATTTCGAGAAGTTCAGCTGAGTGGAACGAGCGTCAGCGCCTGAGTCCTCTGAAGGTGTAGGGCAGGGAGTCTGGATGAGATATTCGAAAATCGTTGAGATCTATGATCAGATAGAGGCCACGACGAAAAGGCTTGAGATGACAGATCTACTAGTGCAGCTCATTAAGGAGACACCGAAGGAAGAGATCGACAAAGTCGTCTATCTAACGACCGGCGTCATCTATCCCGCATACAGGGGTATTGAACTGGGCGTAGCCGACAAGCTGGGCATGAGAGCGATCGCAGAAATCTCCGGGAAACCCGAACATGCCATCGAGGAAGACTACAAGAAGACTGGTGACCTCGGCATTACTGTAGAGAGGTTCTCCTCAGTCAAGCGCCAGGTGACTCTCATCTCTGAGACCCTCACAGTCAAGAAAGTCTATGAAACATTCGACAAAATCTCTCACACCACCGGCACCGGATCAATAGAACAGAAGATCAGACTTCTGTGCGGACTGTTAGCCAATGCCTCTGGAAGAGAGGCCAAATATGTCATCAGAACAGCCGTCGGCCAACTGCGCCTAGGAATAGCAGACATGACCATTCTCGATGCTCTCGCGATCGCTTACGGAGGAGGAAAAGAAGCTCGTGAAGCCTTCGAGAGAGCATACAACCTGACCTCAGACCTAGGATATGTAGCCAGAGCTGCGACACTCAAAGGCCTTCAGGGAATTCAGGAAATCAGAGTCTCCCTGGGGCGGCCGATTAGACCCATGCTTGCCGAGAGACTGTCGGACGCCAAAGAGATCCTTGAGAAGGCAGGAGGAACTGTCGCACTTGAATACAAGTATGACGGGCTGAGAATTCAGGCCCATGTCACTGAGAAAGAAGTCTCGATGTTCTCAAGAAGGCTGGAAAACATCACCGACCAATTTCCAGACGCTGTTCGATACATCACGGACAGTCTGACCGTGAAGAATGCTATCGTCGAGGGAGAGTGCGTTGCAGTGGACCCGAACACGGGTGAGATGCTGCCTTTCCAAGTCATCTCCCAAAGGAGAGGAAGAAAGTATGACATCCAAGAGATGACTCAAGAGGTCCCGATCTCAATCTTCATGTTCGACCTTCTGTTTTTGAATGGGAAAGACTTCACACAACAGTTGTATCCTGAGAGAAGAAAAGTGCTAGCCAAGATCATCAAAGAAACAGAGCACGTGAAGCTCGCTCAGCAGACAGTGACGAGCAGCCCTGAAGAACTAGATAGATACATGGGACAAGCGATGGGAGACGGATGCGAAGGACTCATGGTGAAGTCGGTCAGTGCAGACTCGATTTACCAAGCAGGTGCTCGAGGATTTCTCTGGATCAAGTACAAGCGAGAGTACAAATCCGAGATGACTGATACGGTCGACCTGGTGGCAGTCGGAGCCTTCTCAGGCAGAGGGAAGAGAGCTGGAAGCTACGGAGCACTCCTGCTCTCCGCGTACAATGACAAAGACGACATGTTTGAAACGGTCTGCAAGTGTGGGTCAGGGTTCACGGACGAAGATCTCAAGAAGCTTCCTGAGATGCTTAAGGCACATGTGACACAGCACAGACACGCTCGGGTGAGATCGAAGATGACTCCGGACATCTGGTTTACACCTTCTCTCGTCATTGAGGTGATAGGTTCCGAGATTACTCTGAGTCCGATTCACACTTGCCAAGAGAACGTCATTAGACATGGAAGCGGATTTGCCATAAGATTTCCCAGATTTACAGGCAACTACAGAACAGACAAGAGCCCTGAAGACGCGAACACCTCGCAGGAAATCTTGGAGATGTACAAAGGCCAGCTGAAGAAGATAGATGCCTCGCCATGAGGGCCTTTAGACCCATAGGCTGAAGACTCCAGTTACGGCACCTTAACCTCCGGCGACCGGAGGCAGAAACATCACCCGGTCTCCATCGCGCAGAGGTGTACCCAATCCTTGGAGAAAATCTATCTCTTGGTCATTCTTCACGACGATGACTCGAAGCTCCTTTGCTGACGCGTCCAGAATCGCGAGGCGGAACTTCTCTCCATAGGTGTTCGTCATGGCTTCAATTAGGCCAAAGATTGTGGGATTCTCGACGCAAACTTCGATTTCCTTTTGACCGACTATCTCGCGAACGTTCCCTGCTAAGCCAACGCGCACCTTGGCCATCGATCCATCACTCATTCTTGACCAGGTTCAATCGAAAGAGTCTACGCCTATGTCTCCCATCTCTAGCTCAATGAGCTTCGATCGTGATGGCTTTCCGTCTTCCCAGCCTCGACGTGCATAGTATTCCCTCAAAAGATCGCTCAGAGGCGGCACTTTACCTGCCGCTGCACCTTCTTGAACAGGCTCCTCAAGAAACCTCTGTGGGAGCGTGTCTTCGGCAGATGTTCCCCCCATCTTGATGTTGAATGCACGTTTCAGGTTCCAGATTCTTTCCCCCCTCTTCAGCAACTCCCAATGGTCAACCGTCCCTCCAGTGGCCGCCGAGTATGCATCAGCAACCATCATGAACGGTATTACTCCACCTATCGTGAATTGGCAGTGACCCATGGCCGTGAACGCAGCGCTAAAGTCCTGATGGAACTTCGTGGCTTCAACCATCCTCTCCTTATTGAATGGCTGCAGCTTTGTGTCAAAACCAAACTCGGGTTGAAGCAGACCCCATTCAAGATAGGCCGGTATACCCTGAAGGTGACATGCCCCACGATTCGAGGTGGCGTATGCAAGGCTCATCGTCCACCAGCGCCTAGGATCATGCATCGGAATCTCCATACCTTTCACATGCATGGCAAAGCGTTCCGCCTCCTCACCAAGTCTCTCTGCTGCGAACCTTACACCTTCGCCCAGCAGACGGCCTACGCCTTCCCTTCGTCCTATCATTTCAGTCATTCTGACGATGGCTTCGTCGTCTCCCCACGATAGGCTCATGCCTAAGTCATCCTCCATCAGTATTCCCTTCTCGCAGCATTCCATTGCGAATGCGATTGTGGCTCCTGTCGAGATAGTGTCCATCCCAAGTCTGTTGCAGATCTCGTTGGCTTTAGCTATGGATTCAAGGTTGCTGTTTAGGCAGAGTGAACCGAAGGAAGCGCATGTTTCATATTCAGGTCCGTGACCCTTGACCGACGCATATCTGCCAGAGTCAATCCCCACATGTCTCCAGCAGGCGATTATTCCGCATTGCGGACACATTCCTCTGCCCTTCAAAATCGTCTTTGACAGTGTGGAACCAGTTATCTTGATGGCATCAGGAAAGGCTCCCTGCCTCCAGTTCCTCACAGGAAGTCCCCCCATTTTCTCAAGTGATTCCAAGGATCTAGCGGTTCCGTCTGCAGTCAGACCCTCCACTCGGTCTCTAGTGTATGTCGGGGCTGTCGGAGATCTCACTGCGTGCCTTACCTGCTCACAGATAGAAGCAAAGGCCTTCGCATCTGCAAGAGGGATCTTCTCTGTTCCTCTGACTGCGATCGCCTTGAGATTCTTCGAACCCATGACCGCACCCATCCCAGCTCTCCCGCAAACCCGTTCCTCGTCTGTCACAATGGAGGCAAATCGGACGAGTTGCTCTCCGGCCGGCCCAATGCACGCAACTCTTACCCTCGAATCGCTCCACTCATCTTGGATTGCTTTTGCAGTGGCTACCGTATCCTTTCCCCATAGCCTCTTCCCATCATGCAGTTCTGCGAGACCGTCTTTGATGCACAGCATCAAGGGGGAAGCAGCAGAGCCTGTTGTGACTATGTTGTCAAAACCGGCTTGTTTCAGCTCGACGCCGAATGATCCGCTTGCGCTGGACTCCCCCCAAAGATAGGTAAGAGGAGATTTGGCGCAGACAGTCCATTTGGTTGCTCCCGGGAAGCCTGTTCCTACCATTGGTCCGGCTGCAAAGACGATAACGTTTCTCGGACTGAATGGGTCTGTGTTGGCCTCCACAGCGCTGTAAAGGAGTCTGGCTGCGTAGCCCGCTCCTCCTATGTATTTCCTGATAGCTTCAGAGTCTAGATCCTCCGCCCAGACTCTTTCTCTTGTAAGGTCGACTCGAAGAGTTCTTCCTACATGTCCGCCGTAGTGCGCTCTCATCGAGTGAAGCTCCACACCCGCTTGAGTCGACGTAAACCGATAAGGTTTGCGCACGGCCGAAAAAATGTGTTTTGACATGCGAAGCTAGTCACCAGAAGAAAATGCTGGAAAAGACTTAACGTCTGACTGGTAGAATCTAGGCATTGGGATGCAGGTTGCAGCAACAAGGTGACCAAATAGACGTGTTCTTCAATCCTCGGTCAGTCGCAGTTGTTGGCGCCTCAAAGAGCGTCTACAAGGCAGGACACGTCATCTTCAAGAACTTCGCTGAGAACAGGACCAGAGGCATCTTCAAGGGAGAGCTTTATGCAATCAACCCAAATGAAACTGAGATCCTGTCGTACAAGTGCTACCCTTCTCTATCTCGGGTGATTGATGCCATCGATGTCGTAGTGGTTGTGGTTCCAGCCGCGTTTGTAGCACAAGTGATGAGGGAGGCGGCTGCAAAGAAAGTGAAAGCCGCAGTCATAGTCTCATCCGGATTTCGAGAAGTAGGAAACACCGCTCTCGAAGATGAAGTCAAGACTATCGCACGAAACGCAGACATGCGACTCCTGGGGCCAAATTGCCTCGGGGTTTATGATTCACGCTCAGGAGTCGACATGCTGTTCCTCCCGGAGACGAAAGTCCTTCAAAACGGAAATGAAGTCGTAATAACCCCAAGACCTGTTCCGGGCAACCTGGCAATCGTGACTCAAAGCGGTGCATTTGGGGTCTCAGCCCTGGACTATCTCGCAGGACGGGAAATGGGAGTGAGCAAGTTTGTTAGCTTTGGAAACAAGGCAGACGTTAATGAACCTGAGCTGCTATCATACTTAGAGAGAGACGAAAAAACGCGAGTCATCCTTCTCTATGTTGAAGCAATAACTGCGGGAAGAGAATTTCTTCAGGTAGCCAAGAGAGTCACTAGGACGAAACCGATCATCGCCTTGAAGTCCGGAAAGACAAGCTCTGGTGCAAGAGCTGCTGCATCACACACAGGAGCCTTGAGCGGAGCTGACCGGATATACGATGCCGCGTTTGCTCAGGCAGGCGTCATAAGGGCTCGCGACATGGACGATTTCTTCCATATAGCCAAAGGTTTGTCAGCCCAGCCGCCTGCTGCAGGAGATGGAATTGCCATACTGACCGACGCTGGAGGACCCGGAGTGATGGCAGCGGATGAATGTGAGACAAGAGGAATAGCGGTCAGAGTGCTGTCTGACGAGACGCTTCAGAAGTTTGAGAAGCTGAAGGAAGAGCAGAAGATACCGAAGTTCGCCGCGAATCTTAACCCAGTTGATCTGACCGGATCTGCTACTTCCGAGATGTATGAGTTGGCCGCCAAGATCCTCCTCGATGATCCTGGAGTGCATGCGTTGATTGTGATCGGACTTCATCACGCACCCGGATTGGGCGAGGATTTCATCGATAAGACATACAACGTTGTCCGTCAATATCGGAAACCAGTGACCGCATGTGACATAGGTGAGACCGAGATGGCGATGTATGTCAGATCAAGATTCGATAAGCTAGGCATACCTTCCTACTCTTCACCAGAGGATGCAGCGCGAGCTATTGTCGCGCTGATAAGGTATGGACTATACCTGAGGAAGGAAGGCTGCTATGGAGAGTACTTGGCAAATATGGAACACAAGAACGGACGCAGAACGAACTAGCGTATTCTAAGACCCTTGCACAGCTCTCCTCAGTTCCTCGATCGCTGTCTCATCTTCTATTGTTGAGTAGTCTCCAAGAGGTTTGTCCAAGATTATTGCCTTGACGAGCCGACGCATTATTTTGCCACTTCTGGTCTTCGGGAGCTTGCTCGTGAACAGTATGTCGCCGATGACTACTATTGGACCCAAGGTTCTTCTGACCAACTCCCTCAGCGCCTGCCTCAAGGAATCATCTGGTTTATACCCGCTTTTCAAGACAACAAAAGCAAAAGCCACCTCACCCCTCAATTGATCTGGTCGGCCAACCACTGCGGCTTCAGTGACCCCTGGATGCTGCAGTAAGGCACTCTCGATCTCGATTGTGCCGATCCTATGAGATGAGATCTTGATGACTTCATCGACACGCCCCAAAAACCAGAAGTATCCATCTTCGTCCTTCATGGCAGCGTCGCCAGTGTAGTAGACGCCGGGAATCCGACTCCAGTAATCCTGTACATATCGTTCATGATCATGCCACAAGGTCGGTGTTAAGCCCGGGAACGGACGTTTGCAGACGAATGTTCCCTCAACGCCAACTGAAACAGGTTTACCTTCTTCGTCGACCACTTCCCCGTCGATTCCGGGCAGCGGAATTGTCGCGGAACCAGGCCTTATCGGCAGCAACACAATTCCATACGGGTTTCCCACCATAGGACCACTGCTCTCTGTCTGCCACATGTGGTCGATCACAGGAATTCTGTTCTGGAAGACTTGTTTCTGGAGCCACTCCCAGGCCGGAGGATTAAGGACTTCTCCTGCACAAAGCACAAGCCTGACGGAACTCAGATCATGTTTCTTTGGCCACTCGTCCCCGTACTTCATCAGCGCGCGAACGCCTGTGGGTGAGATCCAGGCCTGCGTGACGCGATTCCTTTCGATTATCTCCCACCATATGTCCGGATCAGGGTAATCAGGTACACCTTCATACATTACAGTTGAGCAACCAAAGAGCAAGGGCGCATAGACAACATAGCTGTGGCCCACTATCCATCCTATGTCTGAAGTGGACCACCAAACGTCTGTTTCACGCATGTCGTAAACCCATTTGCCCATCGCGTAGATGTGAACTTGGTAGCTTCCGTGTGGCTGAACAGTGCCTTTTGGTCTGGCCATCGTCCCAGAAGTGTACAGAATAAAGGCTGGGTCTTCTGCTCTCATCTGCTCAACTTCAGCGCTGACCGCTTTGCCCCTTTCTATTGCCTCCTCCCAGAACATGTCTCTCCCGGAAACCATAGGCGGGTCCTTGCCGCCCCTTTTCAGAACGACGACTTTCACATCCTCCTTGCACGTCTTCAAGGCGGTGTCCGCAATCTCTTTCAGGTCTACTGCCTTACCGCGCCGGTAACCAACGTCCGCTGTGACAAGGATCTTGGATTCTGCATCAGCTATCCTCTCTGCCAAGGCGCCATATCCGAAGCCTCCGAAGACAACTGAGTGGATCGCCCCGATTCGGGTAGTCGCTAGCATCGCTACAACGGCTTCAGGGACCATTGGCATATAGATCGTGACCCGATCTCCCTTGTTAGCTCCAAGAGCCTTCAGGGCGGAGGAAAATTGCCTGACTTCGTACAGAAGTTGATTGTAAGTCAAGGTCCTAGTTGGCAGTCCCTCGCCGTTCTCTGAGATTATCGCCGCATGATTGCCCCTTCCCCTTCTGATGTTGTGATCCAAGCAGTTGTAGGAGATGTTAGTCATTCCGCCCTTGAACCAAGCGAAATTCGGATAGTTCCATTCGAAGACCTTGTCCCAGCGCTTGAACCAGTGTAGCTCTTCTGCGACTTCTCCCCAGAAGTTCTCAGGATCATCTAGAGCTCTCCTGAGCATCCACTTCAACTGAGGAGGAAACTCAACATTGGATGTTTTCGGCTGCGCTTTTTCCGGGTCAGACATGTTGGATGCCTCAAGTCTCCAAGCTAGGCCTCAATGTCCTTCAGGAGATATTTGAATCTTGGAAACGACAGAACCGTGGGACATGCAGATATCCGTCAATTGCCTCTCATGAGCTAACGCGACTATCATGAAGAATAGAATCTACGCTTGTCAGAGACCCGTTTCCGTTGATCTGACTCTTTGATGCAGTCTATTCCTAAGGGTAGATCCTATTGATGAGACGTGGAAAAGCTATTGCATCTCTTATGTGCTTCAGCTTGCACACCCACGATAGAGCTCTTTCAACGCCCATCCCGAAGCCCGAGTGAGGGACGGTTCCATATCTACGCAAGTCCACATACCATCCGTAGGCCTTAGGGTCAAGATGCTCTTCTTCAGCCCTCTTCAACAGCTGATCAAGGTCATGTATTCTTTGGCCACCGCCCGTTATCTCACCATAACCTTCGGGAGCAAGGAGATCAGCGGACAAGGTCACTTCCGGCCTTGCCGGGTCAGGCATGTGGTAAAAGGCCTTGACCCCCTTTGGAAAGTGCGTGATAAAGAAGGGTTTGTCAAACTTGAGTGCCAAGACTCGCTCCTCTTTGTAGCCTAGGTCAGCACCCCATTCCAGCTCGACGCCTTCCTCCCTCAGCATCTCAATCGCCTTGTCATAAGGGATTTTGTCGAACGGAGGTTCTATTCTCCTAAGATGTTCCAGGTCTCGGCCCAGAGTCCGCAATTCCTGCTGCGCATTTTCCGCCATCTGATGACACATGCTTGAGACGAGACCTTCCTGTACTTGCATTATGCCTTCCAAGCCAACCCATGGCGCTTCCAATTCCAGATGCCAGTACTCGGTCAAGTGTCTCCGTGTTCGGGATTTCTCAGCTCTGAAGGAAGGAGCGACAGTGTATATCTTGCCTAGGCTCGAGATGGCGGCTTCAGCGTATAGCTGCCAGCTCTGGGTTAGGTACGCTGTCTGATCGAAGTACTTTACCTCGAAGAGTGTTGAGCCTCCTTCGCAGGCCGCGGTGATCAGGGTTGGCATCTGAACCTCTGTATAGCCATTCGACTTCAGCCACGTTCGCGCAGCGTCAAGCATCTTTGCCCTTGCACGGAGTATTGTCTGCATCTTCTGGCTCCTGATCCAGAGATGTCTATGATCCAGAAGGAATTCTGGCCCGTGTCGTTTCATTGCTATCGGGAACTCCTCGGACGGCCTGTGATAGACCTTGATGTCACGTAGTGAGACCTCATATCCTCTCGGAGACCTGGCATCCTTTCGAACAACGCCAGAGACTTCTAGAGTGGATTCGCGAGGCAATTCCTCAAGTTCTTTGAACGGCTTCTCAGGAAGTTGATCTTTCTTGGCAGTGCACTGGATGATTCCTGTCCCGTCACGGACGAGGAGGAACACTATTCCTCCGCCGGATCTCTTGGCATGAAGCCATCCTCGAATCTTCACATCTCTAGACTCCATGCCTCCAGTCAATATGCTCTCTACTGTTGAGTATTCCTCACTCATGCTGTAAGAACCTCCAAACGCAGATAGACAGAACTAGGTGATGGGCGTCTCCCAGAGCCGCAAAGGCTCGTTAAAGCGGCCACCGTCCAACCAACCCACCGAAACCTCA
>Ga0315280_10004055_pt1 | contig 21925 bp, 18 predicted proteins | sample YL17G06_40_MG_FD_203697 | JGI IMG/M metagenome (GOLD analysis project Ga0315280, IMG submission 203697) | Sediment microbial communities from Yellowstone Lake, YNP, Wyoming, USA - YL17G06_40 | ecosystem: Environmental > Aquatic > Freshwater > Lake > Sediment | place: USA: Wyoming | collected...
CCTTCCGCTACTTTGTGGATGCGCCACCAGATCCGTTTGTCGGGGGGCACCGTGGTGATGGCCTGTTCGTAAGTTTCGCGGCTGCCGGGAGGCAAACTCAGAACGAATTCCGGATCGTTTGCCGGCGTCGTCCAGCGCAGGAGGCCCGGATTCAGGCGAATCACTTCCTCCACCGGGCGGTCAATGAGCTGGGCCACCAGCCGGAGGTCAGTGGGAACGCTGACCACTATCTGCTCGGTCTGGAGCGGCGGGTCCGGCTGGATGGTGAACCCATAACCCTGGGGATCTTTGGCAATCAGCGCGGTGGCGATGATGATGGGCACGTAGTTCTCGGTATCTACGGGCAAGGCATGCAATTGCCGCAGCATCCAGAAGTCCGCGTACCCCGTCTTCTCAATGGCCCTCTGCACATTGACGGGGCCACAGTTGTAGGCTGCCATGGCCAGATACCAGTCGCCAAACTGCTGGTAGAGGTCCTTGAGGTGGCGGACGGCTGCGGCGGTGGATTTCACTGGATCTTCGCGTTCGTCCACCCAGCGGTCTTTCTTCAGCCCATACTCGACGGCGCGTCCCAACATCAACTGCCAGATGCCCTTGGCTCCCGCGCGGGAGAGGGCAAAGGGATTGAAGGCGCTTTCCGCCGCGGCCAGGTAAACCAGGTCTTGCGGCAAACCCTCTTTGCGCAGCGCTTCTGAAAACAGCGGCTGGTAAAGGCCCACGCGCTTCAGAACGGTATTGATGAACCCTGACCCTCTCCCCTGGAAATAGGTGATGACCCCGTCGACATAGTCGTTAGAGACCAGCGGCAGGTCAGAGCGAACCGACCGGATCTCCTCTTGGACGCGTGCCTTGACCTTGGGGTCAACGGGAAACGTGAGGCCGGCGAAGGATTCAATGGGCGCGGGCTCGTACTTGTGCTCGCTGAGCATGTCGCCGCGTTCCACCAACGCCACCTCAAGGCCGTGGATGTTTTCGACCAGCTTGTCGAACTCGGTGCTCAGGCGTTCGTCGCTGGAGACGTCGAGTTTCGACTCCAGCAGCAGGCTGAGCGACTGGTCGAATTCTTGCCGGGCCTTGTCCAGGTTGCCGGCGCGGTAGTCGCGCAGGCCGGCGGCATAGACGTTCTCCGCGTCGGCGATCAGCAAGTCAACGATGTCCGGCTGAGGGGCTCTCTGAGGGGGAGGTGCAGGTTCGGGCGGAGTGGCAGGCAGTTGCGCCGGAGGCGGAGCCGCCGGAGGTGGCTGCACACTGGCCTTCCGCTTGCCTCCGGTCCCGCAGGAGGCAAGGGCAAGAACGGCAGCAATCAGACCCAGGAGTCTAGGCTTTCCCACCCACGTTCCCCAGCACCCGAAAGTTCTTTGGTTCTGACGCGCCCCTTTGCTATCTGGGCACGGACGCTCAGATTCTACTTGCCAGTCGTTGGGTGGTCAACCCGAAATGGCGGTGCCATCTAACTTCTTGCTTTTCAACCAGCTAGACAATAGAAGCTGCGTTCTGTCCGCAAGCGCTGCCGCGCTTGGGTGGGGGCGTGACGCCCTCTGGGCAGGACAGCCGCCGGGGCTGGCGCGGGTGCGATGTCGCCTTAGGGCCAGAAACCCGGGGTTTTCGGGCCTCTAGAGCCTTGCGCCCGTCCCCTCCCACGTCGGCTACTTCTTGTAGTACGCCGCGTTAGTCTCCGTGAAGTCCTTCCACTTTTCCGGCAGGTCGTCCAACGGAAAAATGGCGGAGACAGGGCATACCGGCACGCAGGCGCCACAGTCAATGCATTCGACCGGGTCGATGTAGAGTTGCGTGACATCGGCGAAATTCGCCTCGTCCTTACGCGGGTGGATGCAGTCGACCGGGCAGACGGCCACGCACGCGGTATCTTTCGTATTGATGCATGGTTCTGCGATCACGTACGCCATCGTCAATTCCTCCTGGGGCGCAACCCCTGCACCATCAGACTATCCGCCGCGACGACGTGGGGCGACGACTTAAGTCGTGCGCAGCGTGTAACAGTTCGCAGCGCTTCCGCCGAACGCGCAGGCCGCAGCTTGGCGGCCGATGGTTGCCCCTTGTTCCCTATCGTGCGGCAGCTTAGGATGGTGCCATGGCAGGCCTGGACCCGGTCGAAACGTTGCGGCGTGTCCCCTTTTTCGCCGTTCTTCCGCCGGACGAACTGAAGGCCCTGGCCACGCACTGCGTGGTTCGCCGGCTGGCCAGGGACGAGATGCTGTTCGCCGAAGGAGATATTTGCGAGGGCCTTTACATAGTCCAGGACGGCGCGCTCAAGCTCTTCAAGATGGCCGACACAGGCCGCGAGCAGGTGCTGGTGATCGAGCGGGCCGGCTCGACCGTCGGCGAGCTGCCGCTGTTTGATGGCGGCACCTTCCCGGTCGCGGCGACGGCCATAGAGGATTCAACACTCCTCTACCTTCCCAAACGCGAGTTCCTGGATTTATGCCGGCACAATTCCGCGGTGTCGTTTGCCGTGATTCGCACGCTCGCTTGGCGCTTCCGCTATCTGACCAGCTTGGTGGAAGAACTCTCGCTTAAGGAAGTCAGTCACCGCTTGGCGCGCTTCCTGCGCGACCGGGCGATGAAGTCGGGTGTCCGCACCAGACGCGGAATTGAGTTTCCGCTGGAAGAAACCAACCAGGAAATCGGGGCGGAAATCGGCACGGTGCGCGACCTGGTTTCGCGCAACTTGCGCCGGTTTGTGGACCGCGGCATCATCAAAATGGAGCGGCGCAAGGTGATCGTGCTGGACATGGGCGAGCTGGAAGCCCAGATTGCCGGCACCAAACGGGCGTCAACGTAGCGCCCGCCTTCAGGCGGGCAGAGGTGTAAGAACCCATCAGGTTGATTTCCCAGTCTGCCGGGAGGTTAAGGCCATGCGGAAACTAGGACTAGCCTTTCTCTTGCTGACCGCGGCGGCGGTTTGGTGTCGAGGGCAGGAGCCGCGGCTCGAGGACCTGCGCGACAAGACCGTTCTGCTCTTTGCGCCGCATCCTGACGACGATGTTTTCGCCGCCGGCGGGACCATCGCGCTTCTGAATCGCAACCACAATAAAGTCCTCGTCGTGCTTTACACGAACGATGACAAGGGTTCCTATGACTTGGAGATGACTTCGGAGCGCCTGGCGCGCATCCGCCGGGCGGAGGAAGAGGCGGCAGAGGCGGTGCTGGGAACGCCCAAGGAAAACCTCATCTGGATGGGCTACGACGATGGGATGCTGGAATACGCGCCGCAACCCAAGCTGGTGGAGGAAGCCACGGCGCTCATCCGCCGCCTGCGTCCCGACGTGCTGCTGAGCATTGATCCGGGTGAATGGTACGAGCGCTGGCACAAGACTGACCACCGCATGGCCGCGTTTAACACCATCGACGCCGTGCGCGCCGCGGAGTTCTGGCTCTACTTCCCCAATCAGCTATTGCAGCAGAGCCTCAAACCTTACACGGTGCCGCTGATGTATTTCTTTTATCCCTCGCCGCCGGAGGCAAACTATTGGGTGAATATCGACGGCACCTTCGACCTCAAGGTGGAGGCGGCGGCGAAGCACGTCAGCCAGTTCGAGCCCGCCATTCACAAATATCGGCCCGACTGGGAGCCTGCCGCCTTGGCGGCGCTCAGGGAGCAGTTCAAGAGGGAACACCCCAAGAAAGACGGGCACTACGTTGAAGCCTTTCGCCGCGCCACGGGATTCAACCAGATGTAAGTTGAGTTGCCGCGATGAAATCTTCCGCGGGCATCTAACGCGAGGGCTGAGGGCGGCACGCTGGCTATATCACTTCCCGGCGTTGCCCGGGCCGCCGGTGGGATAAATCCGCGGCAAACGCGTCTCCACCGCAGGCAAAGCAGGGAACTTCGCGTGCGGCTCCGACTGGTACCAGTAAGCTACACTGAAGAAGTTGTCGGAGCGATGGTTGGCGTGACCGTGTTCGATAGTCACCCGAATGGATTTTGTGAACGGGATCGGCGAATCGAGGTGGAAACGATAAACCGATGACCGGCTGCCGGCGCTGAAACCACCCATCACGGGATTTCCGAAGAGCAAATAATTGGTCGGCCCGCCGTAGAAGCCCCAGGCGCCCAGGTAATAATCCTCCGAGCCGGTGCCGACGATGGAGGGGAGCTTCTCGCCGTCCACAAAGATCATGTCGTCGCCCTCGCCCCACCAGTCGTCCTGATTCTGAAGGATGCTCTGGGTGACGCCCACGAAGTGCCCGCGGCCGGCGGCTTCCAGGAAAACGTAGTTGCCCTCGCCGTCCAGGTTCAATTTCTTATCCACCTTGTCGTCGCCGTTGGCTTTCCAGTCGTTGGTCCAGCCGTCGCACGGCGCGCACTGGCGGTACTGCGCGTGGAAATAGAGCGTATCGGGCGGAAGGGGCTTGTCGTAAACGCGCAGATCGAGGTTGTAGTAGAAGGCGTCCACCTTCCGGCTGCCCTCGTTGGTTACGGTGACCCGCGCCGACTTCTTGAAAGGCATGGGGAAGAAACAGTTGAGCGCCTTGGTGGAGCCCACCGCCAAAGGCAGCGACTGATAGAGGAAGTAGTCGCCATTCCCCAAACCGAAGAAATCTCCGATGGGTGCCTCCACGCTCGGCTCGGCTTCCCCGTCCCAGTAGATGCGCAGGACGAGCTTCTTCAGGTGGTAATTCTCCGGACTGGCTATCGTGATCCAGATGTGCGAAATGACGCCCGGGCCTTGCTCCTCGAGCACGGTCAGCGTCTGGCCCCGATCAATCTGGCGCCGGTCGGCGTTGCCGCCAGTCTGGTCCCAGCTCGAGACGCGCTTCAGGCGATAGTCCTGGGGCTGCGCCAAGCTGCCCAACCAGTCGTCGAGCGACTGGGCGAGAGCGCAGGGAGCGATACAAAGAATGACGACAAGCAGCAACGAGCGCACCTTGGAATGAATCATGGCCTTCTCCTCAATCCGAAGGATTGCGTAACAGCCCACTGGCAACCGACAACTGGCAGCTGGCTACTTTTCCGCATTCCCCGGCCCTCCGACGGGAAACAGGCGTGGCAGGCGCTCCTCGGCCGGAGGCAACGCCGGAAACGCGCCGTGCGGTTCGCTCTGATACCAGTACGCCACCGAGAAGTAATTGTCGGAGCGGTGGTTCGCGTGCCCGTGCTCAATGGTGGCGCGCAGCGATTTGGTGAAGGCAATGGGCGAGTCGAGATGGAAGCGATAGACCGAGGAACGGCCCCCGGCGCGCTCCTCGCCCTTCACCGGCGCGCCAAACAAGCCGTAGGCGAAGGACTGCTCGCCGAAATTCCACGCGCCCAAAAAGTAGTCCTCCGAACCGGTGCCGACAATGGAGGGCAGCTTTTCGCCGTCGATGAAGAACATGTCGTCGCCCTCACCCCACCAGCCGTCCTGGTTTTGCAGCACCGACATGGTCACGCCCACGTAGTGCCCCCGCCCCGTGGCCTCGAGCCAAACGTAGTTATCCTGACCTGTCAGGTTGGTCTTGTTTCCCACAGGAGGCTCGTAATTCACTTGCCACTTGTTGGTCCAACCCTTGTTCGGCGCGGCTTGGCGATACTGGGCGTGGAAGTAAAGCGTATCGGCGGGCAGAGGTTTCGGATAGGCCCGGTAGTCGATATTGAAATAGAAATTGTCCACACCCAACTTGCCCTCGTTGCTGACCTCGAGTTTCGCTTTTTTCTGGAAGGGCATCGGGAAGAAGCAGTTCAGCGCCTTGGTGGAACCCACGGCGAGAGGGAACGACTGGTACATGAAATAATCCCCCAGCCCCAGGCCGAAGAAGTCGCCGATCGGCGTTTCGACGCTCGGCGTGGCTTCGTTGTCCCAGTACATGCGCAAGACCAGCTTCTTCAGATGGAATGCCTCGGAGTTGTTGATGGTGATCCAGATGTGCGTGATGACGCCGGGGCCGGGTTCGTCGAAAAGCGTGAACGTGGCGCCGGGGGCGATCCGACGGAAGTCGGCGTTGGCTCCCGAGCGGTCGTAGCTGGAGACGCGCTTCAGGACGTACTCGTGCGGCTCGGGCAGCTTCGGCAGCAAGCCGCTTAAGCCGCCCGGATCTTGGGCCAGCGCGCCTGCGGACAATCCCAGGATGGCAAGAAGAAATCCCAGCCTTCGCATGTGTCCCTCCGAAATGTCGAGGCCTACAGAGCGGATCAAAAACCGGCGGGATTCTACCACATCAAGGTCACCAGAGCGTGCAGGGCGGAAAGCACTCGACTCTGATTCGGCGAGGCGTTAAGCTCAACCCGAGAGAATCCGCATGGCCGACCGGCGAGAGGTGCGGGAAATCACCAGTCCCAGCAACGCGTTGCTGAAAGTTTTCCGCCGCGCGCTGGCCGAGGGCGTCACGCGCGAGGGATGGCTGGCGGTGGAGGGGCCACATCTTCTGGAGGAGGCGCTCCAAGCTGTCCCGCGCGTCGCGGTCGAGAGGGTGCTGGTAGCCCGTAGCGGCGCGCGGAAATTCTCCGCGCTCCTCGCCCGGCTTCCCAAAGAAGCGGAAGTGACTCATGTCTCGGACCACCTGTTCGCGCGGGTCGCGCAAACCGAAAGCCCGCAGGGAATTGCCGTGCTGGTCAAGCGCCGTGCCGACGACCTGGATGTGGCCCTGGCTCGTCGCGACGCGCTCTTGCTGGTGGCGTGCGGGCTTCAGGACCCGGGCAACCTCGGGACCATGATGCGCAGCGGGCAGGCGCTGGGCGCGACGGCGCTCCTTACCCTGGAGGGCACGGTCAGCGCGTTCAATCCTAAGGCGGTGCGCGCTTCGGCTGGCGCGGTCTTCCACTTGCCGATCTTCCAGGATCAGAAGCCTGGCCGGCTGTTCCCGCGCCTGCGCGCCGCCGGGGTTCGTATCGTGGCCGCGGACCGGCATAGCCCGGCGCCGGCGGTCCAGGCGGACCTGCGCGGCTCAGTGGCGATTCTGATTGGGCAGGAGGGTGCCGGGCTGCCGCCGGGAATCTCGCGCGAGGCGAGTCTACTGCTGAGCATTCCGATTCGCGCCGGGACAGATTCCCTCAATGCAGCCACCGCGGCCAGCGTCTTTCTCTATGAAGTCGCGCGGCAGCGTGAGTTCAGATATTGAGTGATTGGGTGATTGCGTGATTGAGTGAATGGGTTAGTGGAAGACCGATGCTTCGACGAGAAGGTCTGGGCGATAGCAGAGCCTCGAGGGCATCGATGAGCCTTCCCCAAGAGCACTCAATCGCTCAATCACTCAATCACACAATGCGTCAATCCTATGGGCCTCTTTGAACCACCGTCCACCAGCGCGTCAGCAGGTGACCGCCGCGGCCGCTCGCCTTTGGCCGACCGCATCCGGCCGGAAACGCTGGAAGCGTTCGTCGGCCAGCTCCACATCCTCGGCCCGGGCAAGCCCTTGCGCAAACAGATTGAGCGCGACGAGTTGCACTCGATGATTCTCTGGGGTCCGCCGGGGTCGGGGAAAACCACGCTGGCCGTCATCATCGCCCGCCGGACGAAGAGCGACTTCGTCAGGTTCAGCGCGGTGCTGGCAGGCATCAAGGAAATCAAAGAGGTGATGGCCGCGGCGGAAAAGGCGCGGCAGTACGGCCGGCGAACCGTTCTCTTTGTGGACGAAATCCATCGCTTCAATAAAGCGCAGCAGGACGCTTTTCTGCCCTACGTCGAGCGCGGCGACATCGTGCTGATTGGTGCGACGACGGAGAACCCGTCGTTTGAGGTCATCTCCGCGTTGCTCTCGCGCGCCAAGGTCTACATGCTCTCGGCGCTTTCGACCGACGAGATTCTGACGCTGCTGCGTCGCGCCCTGGAGGATGAGAAACGAGGATTGGGCGCCGAGCACGCGGAGATCGCGGAAGAGCTGTTGCGGCAGATCGCCGTCTTCTCCAATGGTGACGCGCGCGCCGCCTACAACACGCTGGAGGTGGCCGTGGCTGCCGCGCCGCGCGACGAGCAAGGCCGAGCCGTCGTCACCGAATCCATCATCGAAGACGCCATCCAGCGCAAGATGCTGCTTTATGACAAGGCCGGCGAGGAGCACTACAACCTGATTTCCGCGCTGCATAAGGCCGTCCGCAACTCCGACCCCGACGCCGCGCTCTACTGGCTGGGGCGAATGCTCGAAGCGGGCGAAGACCCGCTCTACATCGCCCGCCGCCTGATCCGCATGGCCTCCGAGGATATTGGCTTGGCTGACCCGAACGCGCTGAACGTGGTCGTCAACGCCATGCAGGCGGCGCATTTCGTCGGCATGCCGGAAGGAGACTTGGCGCTGGCGGAAGCTGCCGTGTACTTGTCGCTCGCGCCCAAGTCCAACGCCCTCTACGTGGGTTACGGCGAAGTCAAAGGCGACGCGCAAAAGACCCTCGCCGAACCCGTCCCGTTTCACCTCCGCAATCCCGTCACCGGCCTGATGGCCAACCTGGGCTACGGCAAGGGCTATCAGTACGCCCACCACGCCCCCGAAAAAGTCACCGACATGCAGTGCCTGCCCGATAATCTTCAAGACCGCCACTACTACCGGCCCAGCGAAGAAGGCTTCGAGAAAAGGCTGAAGGAGAAGATGAAGGCGATTGAGGAGTGGAAGAAGAAACGCTTCCAACGAAAATGAGGATGTGAAATCTCAGATTTGAGATTTGAAATCTCAGGTCGGCCAACGGAGTTGGCATCACAGGCGTCTTCGGGGCTAGAATCCGTGAGGCAGTGGGGCTATTAGGTGCGGACTCTGATCGAATGAATATCACCCCGAGGAAGGCACAATGAAATACAACCGCTTCGAAGACCTGCCCGTCTGGAAAGCTGCAATTGATCTGGCAAAGCGCGTCTACACCATGACGGCCGACTCAACTTTCAAAGGTCACTTCAGCTTAAGAGATCAGATAGAGCGGGCGGCGGTGTCGGTCTCGAGTAACATCGCCGAGGGATTTGAGCGGGGAACAACCCAGGAGCTGCTGACTTTTCTGTATATCGCTCGTGGCTCTGCAGGCGAGGTTCGCTCTCTGCTCTGTTTACTTGAGCTCCTTCGTGGATTCGCAGATTTGAAATCTGAGATTTCAAATTTGAAATCCCAAGCCGAGGGCATTTCGCGCCAATTAAGAGCTTGGGCCGAATCGCTGCAGGAGTCGAAGATCAAAGGCCAACGCTACCTCACGGAGAAAGCTCGCCGCTCCGAGAAAGCCGCGCGCGACCGCCAACAATTTCTTGAGAAGTTAAGGCGGATCCGCGAAGAAGGAGAGGCACAGTCGGGCGCGCGCCGAGAAGGGAAGCAGGACTCGTGATCCTCCTGCTTTGTGATCCGGGTCGCCAGTTCTGCAATCTGAAATTTCAAATCTCAAATGCAATCCTGAATGGCGAACCTGGGGCTGAGGGAAAGCCGCTCGACGATGGTGATCGCGTAGCGCGGCAGACGCCCTCAAATCCCTTCCGTCCCAAACCGCTTGGCGTGTTCTTTCAAAATGCAGCAGTCCTGGATGACGGTGAGGCCGGCAGCTCGGGCGTGTGCCGCGGCTTCATCGTTGAACACGCCTTCCTGCATCCAGACGACTTTGGCGCCTTTGCGGATGGCGCTCTCGATGACCTCCGGCACACACTCCGACCGGCGAAAGACCACCACAATCTCCAGGGGCACGGGAACCTCATCGAGCGAGCCGTAGGCCTTCTGGCCGAGCACGGTTGCTTCGTGCGGATTGACGGGGATGATGCGAAAGCCGTGGGCCAGCATGTAGGCGGAAACTCCGTAGCTGGGCCGCGCGGGTTTGGACGACAGGCCGACCACCGCGAGCGTCTTATACATCTCAAACAGAGCGGTTACAGAATCTGGCATCTGATTTCTCCACCCCCGCGCGCAGGTCTCAGAAGTCTGCGCCCGCACCTGGAAAAGCCGCAGGGTTAAAACACGGACCCTGCGCTACGAGGCCCGCACCGGCGAGGTCATGACGCGCCGCAGGGCTTCCAGAAACAGTTCGTTTTCCTCGTGCGTTCCGATGGTGACGCGCTGTGACGTGGGGAAACCGTAGATCTTCATCGGGCGCACAATCACGCCCTCGTGGAGCAGGCGCACGAAGTCCTCCTCGCAATCCCGGCCCGTGTCAATGAGCAGGAAATTGCCCACCGAAGGCGTATAGCGGATACCCAGCAGGGCCAGCTCCTCGGTAACGAATTTCATCTCCCGCGTATTAGATGCTACTGAGCGCGCCACGTGTTCACGGTCGTCGAGGGCGGCCATCCCCGCCATCTGGGCCACGCTCGAGGCGTTGAAGGGGGAGCGAATGCGGTTCAGGCTCTCGATAAGCTCGCGATGCCCCATCCCGTAGCCGAGCCGTATCCCTGCCAGGCCGTGAACCTTGGAGAAGGTTCGCAGCACCAAGATATTGCGTCCCGCGCGAACATAATCGACCGAGTGAGAGTAGTCCGGACGTTGCACGTACTCGAAATAGGCCTCATCCAGCACCACCAGCACCCGGGGCGGCAGGGCATCGAGAAAGCGGTCGAGTTCCGCGGCGGTGAACATGGTGCCGGTGGGATTGTTGGGGTTACCCAGATAGATGACCTTCGTGCGCTGGGTCACGGCGTGGACGATGGCCCGCAGGTCAAAGGTCAGGTCGCGCATGGGTGTCAGAACCAGCGCTGCGCCCATATCTTCGACGGCCAGCCGGTACATGTAGAAGGCCGACTCCGAGGTGATAGCCTCGTCGCTCGCCGTCAGAAAAGTCTTGGCGACCAACTCAATCAGGTCTGTGGAGCCGGCGCCCAGGATGGTCTGGTTCATGTCCAGGTCGTGGATTTCGGCCAGCTTCTTGCGCAGGTAATACCCGCCGCCGTCGGGATAGAAGTGGATGTTGCCCGCGTACTTGCGTATGGCCTCCTGAGCCTTAGGCGACGGCCCCAGGGGATTCTCATTCGACGCCAGCTTGATGGCCGTGCGCCCCAACTCGCGTTCCACTTCTTCGATGGGCTTGCCCGGTGGGTAGGGCCGAATCCGCTTCGACCAGGGAGGGAGAATATCCTCGATAGAGAATCGTGACATACGCTTCCTCAGCAGGGGCCGGCTTTCCCGTAACAGGCCGGCGCCCCCTAACCGACGCCCTTCCAGTTTCTCAGCCGGTTCACTTCCCCGGCCGTCAGATGGCGGAAGTGACCCGGCGCCAGGCCTTCCTCTGACAGGAAGGCAATGCGCACGCGCTTCAACTTTACCACCGCTTGGCCGAGGCGCTCAAACATGCGGCGGACCTGATGGTAACGCCCCTCCGTGAGCGTGATTTCGTACCAAGGTTTCTCCCGCTCGGCCAGCAGCCGAATCTGGGCGGGGGCCGTCCGTCGTCCGTCGAGCACGATGCCTTGCTCGAGCTTCGCCAGAGCGCTCGGCTCCGGCTGGCCTTCCAGTTTGACGTGGTACGTGCGAGGGATCGCGGAAGCTCGGGACATCAGCAGGTTGGCCAACGCGCCGTCGTTGGTGAGCAGCAGCAGGCCGGAGGAGTGGTAGTCCAACCGGCCCACCGGGTAAACCCGTTCCTTAACGCCGCGCAAGAGGGAAATCACCGTGGGCCGGCGCTCGGGATCGCTGACGGTGGAGACGTAGCCCACGGGTTTGTTAAGCAGCAGATAGATGTGGCGGCCGGGGCCGCGCAGGAGTTTTCCGTCCACCCGGACGTGGTCACGCGCCACGTCGGCCTTCGAGCCAAGCTGCGTGACGACCTGGCCATTCACGCTCACCCGGCCCTGGAGTATCAATTCTTCGGCCTTGCGGCGTGAGGTGATGCCAGCATCCGCAATGATTTTCTGGAGCCGTTGTTCCATGGAGAGGTGGAGGCGAGTTTGCGCTCCCACGCCTGCGAGATCCTCTGTCGGGAGCGCCCAGCGCTCCGCTACCTAGTGTTCGGGCTTGCCGGCCGGCGGGGCAGAGTCGCCGGGCGCCTCAGTCTCAGAACTGCTTTCCGGAGATTCCATCGGCTGAGGACTTTCAGCACGCGCTGCGCCGGGGTGCCCTTCGACGCTGGGCGGCGCTTGGGCTTCCCACTCCAACTCTGGCCCCAACGCCTGCCGTGCGAGTTCCTCAAATTCCTTCAGGCTGGGCAGGTCGCCCACATCCTTCAAACCGAAGTGCACCAGGAAATCTCGCGAGGTGCGGTAAAGGATGGGCCGCCCCACCACGTTCTTGCGCCCCGCCGTGACCACCAGCTTCTTTTCCAGTAACGTGTGAACGACCCCGGCGCAATCCACGCCGCGAACCGCGTCCATCTCCGGCAGGGTCACGGGCTGGCGGTAAGCAATCACCGCCAGGGTTTCCAGCGCCGCCTTGGAGAGCCGGAGAGGCGGCTTCAGGCTCTTCACAAACTTGCGCAGCACCTCGTGGTGCTCGGGCTTCGAGGCAAACTGATAGCCTCCGGCCACCGGGCGGATCTGCATTCCGTGCTCCGGCCGCTGGAACTCGGCAACGAGCTCCTCGAGCTTCGCCTTCACCCGCTCGCGGTCTTCGCCTTCCAGCGACTTGACGAGCGCGTCCAGCGAGACCGGTTCGGGGGCCACGTAAATGACGGCTTCGATCAGAGCCTTTAGAGTTTCGTCAGTCAGCATGGCGTAGTTGCCAGTTGCCAGTTCCCAGTTCCCAGTTATGAGCCGTCAGTCGTGCGTTGCAGCCGTCCATCGCCCATTTCTTCACCAGGGTCATTTCCGCTTGACCACTGGCAACTGGCCACTGATAACTGACAGCTAAGAGAAGCTTTCCTCAAGGCCTGCCTCCAGCAAGGCGGTATTCGTGCTGGACATGATTTCCTCAAAGCGCTTGTTCCTGTGGACCGTGATGGGTGCGAACAGCGCTTTTTGGCGAAGCAGGATGGCGCGCAGCCTCACCATCTCCAGCAGCGCCAGGAAGAGCGCGATGAGCGCCTGCCGCGAAACATATCCTGCCAACAGGTCTTCCAGGCGGACCGGCCGGGACTCCGCCAAGAGCACTTGTTTCACATGCTCGATCATCTGCGCCACGGTCACTTCCTCGCGCTGAATCTCGAGTTGCGGGCGCTTCTTGGCGCGCTCCAGGACTTCGCGAAACACCGAGATCAGGTCGAACGCCGTGACGGTGAGGCCGGGCTCATCCTCGGCCTCCACAAATTCGTCAATGCCCGGCTGGGACCACGTGGCGTCTTCGAGCAGCCGCTTCGACTGGAGCATTTGCGCGGCGTTCTTGAATTGCTCATGTTCCAGCAGCCGGTGCACGAGTTCCAGGCGCGGGTCTTCCTGCTCCTCCGGCGGCGCCGTGGGGTCGGGCGGCAAGAGCATCCGCGACTTGATGTAAATCAGCGTGGCCGCCATCAGAACAAACTCGCCCGCCACGTCAATGTTCATGTCTTCCAGCAACCGCAGATAGTCCAGATACTGCTGGGTGATCTTGGCGATGGGGATGTCGTAGATGTTGATTTCCTGTTTGCGGATGAGGTCGAGCAACAAGTCGAGTGGGCCCTCGTAGATTTCCAGCTTCACGGGCGGGGGCGCCGCGGCTGTATGGCTGGCGCGCTTGGGGGCGGGAGCCCTGCCGAAGCCCTCGGGCTGGTGGGGCGGCGATTCGCTGTTCGGCTCGCGGGGTTCGTCCATTCTCCAAGCTTTCAGCGGTCAGCGATCAGCCTTCAGCAAGACCAGCGGCTTTTCTGGCTGACTGCTGATGGCTGAAGGCTGACAGCTCTTTTTCATTTCAACTTCACCGCCGCGCGCACCTCGGCCATCGTGGCCTGGGCGACCTGACGCGCTTTGGCCGTGCCTGCTTCGAGGATATCCCAGACCCGCTGCGGGTTCTGCTCGTAAGGCTTGCGGCGCTCTTGGATTGGTGCCAGGTGCACGTTGAGATGCTGGGCCAGCAGCTTCTTGCAGTCCAGGCAGCCAATCTCCGCGGTGCGGCACTCGCGGTTCACCCGATCAATGGTCTCCGAGGACGAAAAAACCTTGTGCAGGTCGAATACCGGGCAAACATCGGGATTTCCGGGATCGGTACGCCGCTTGCGCGCCGGATCGGTGATCATGGTGGCCAATTTGCTGGAGACGTCATCGGGCGCGTCGCCCAGGAAAATGGCGTTGTCGTAGCTCTTGGACATCTTGCGCCCGTCGGTGCCCGGCAATTTCGGCGTGGGCGTGAGCAGCGCCCGAGGCTCGGGGAACACCCGCCCGTAGAAACTGTTGAAGCGCCGGGCAATCTCACGCGTCAACTCCACGTGAGCCACCTGGTCTTCGCCGACGGGGACATATTGCGCCTTGTACATCAAGATGTCGGCCGCCTGCAGCACCGGGTAGCCCAGAAAGCCGTAGGTGTGCAGGTCGCGATCTTTGATGTTGTCCAACTGTTCTTTGTAAGTCGGGACGCGCTCCAGCCAGCCGAGCGGCGTCACCATGGAGAAGAGCAGGTGGAGTTCCGCGTGCTCGGGCAGAAGAGACTGGATGAAGAATGTGGCCTTCTCGGGATCGAGTCCGGCCGCGAGCCAATCGGCCACCATCTCCCAGGTGTTGGCATGCAGGTCCGCCGTATCGGCGTAGTCCGTGGTCAGCATGTGCCAGTCGGCGACGAAATGGAAACTCTCATAATCGTCCTGAAGCTTGACCCAGTTCTGGAGCGCGCCGACCAGGTTGCCCAAGTGGAGCTTTCCCGTGGGGCGCATGCCGCTCAGGATTCGGGGACGTGAGGTTAGCTCAGTCATTGGGTTGGTCTTGGGAATCCGCCTGAAAATCCTGCTTGAAGAAAACAGTCAGCGAAGCCTCCCGGCTAGCTTTACTTCCCAACTTTCGCATCGTAGCACAGGTGCGCGCAAAACGGGAAGCGCACCGGGAATAGCAGCAAGGTCCAGCGTTAAGCAACTCAAGATAGGGGTTTCGCGGCCCCCAGAGCGGCTGGGCTGAATTCGCGGCGCTTGTGCTGCCGCGGCGCGCCCGTCCGGACCGCGTTTTGACAAGCGCTCGTTCCTTGCAGTACCGTGGAGTCTTGTGGGGAGGTTCGCATGCGTTTCTTATCGATCTGCCTTCTCGGCTTGCTGCTCGTCGTTGGTTGCAGCCGGACGGCGGAAACGCAACCCAAGGCCGCAATCCAGGCGGCGATTGAGGCCCACCTTCAGCAACGGCAAAACCTGGTGCTGGCGAACATGACACTCGAGGTTCAAGACGTCAAATTCGCAGGGGACAAGGCGGAAGCGGAGGTCAAGTTCCGCAGCAAGCAGTCGCCGAACCTGAGCGTGGGAGTGCGCTACCTGTTGCGGCGGGCGGGCGACCGCTGGCAGGTGGAATCAAGTTCGCCCTCGAGCGGCATGGGCGCGAGTCCCCACGCGGGCGCGGTGGCCCCGGCGTCTCCCGCCCCTCCTGTCGAACCAGGGTTGAAACCAAGCCACTGATTACCGTCCACGGCTTCCTCAGGCCGCTTTTGCCGCGCGCCACAAAAGAAAAGGCCGGCTCACAAATCCGTCAGCTGACGGACAGGACTGCATCCCGCTACATGAACTTGAGCGCCTTCTTGATGTCGTCTTGGAGCTTCTTGGCGGCTTTCTCTTTATCCGCGTTGGGATTGTCCTTAAGCAGGCTCAGGGCAGCCTTGGCGGAATCGTCCGCCACCCCGCAGAGCGTTCGGAGCTTCAGAGAGTCACGCAGGTGCTTGCGGTCGAAAAGGCTTGCCCCTTCCAGCAGTTGCTTGCCCAGGAAGAGGGCGAAGTCGACCCCGTTGATCTTGACGGGCCCGGCACCCATGGCCGTGCGCGCTTTCGATCGGTCTCCGCCCACTATTTCTGCCAGCGCGTCATCGATGCCCTTGAATTGCGCCTCGGTGGCAGTCGCTTCTTGCTGTTCCGGTTCGATCCAGCCCCCCTCCATCATGCTGGTGAGCTGAGTTAGTGCCTGCGGTCCCTCGGTGGTGGGATAAGGGGCCTCCAGGGTGAGCTCGTTGGAGATGCGCCCGCCCTCCGTGAGCTGGTGAGCCACCTGGCCCAGCCCCAGCGCCGCCGCGGACCCATACTGCAAGTAGTCGTGGCGGAGCCGTTCGTACTCCGCTTTGAAGCGGGTGTTCTTGGTATTGTCCGCACCTTTTCGGTAAGCGTCCACCAGCTCTTTGTAGGCCTTAACCTGGCCGCTGTAAACAGCGACACGCAAGACGCGCGCCCGCTCCGTGAACGCGTTGGGCGGCGAAGCGTTGGCAGGGCCGTCCGTGAATTCCAGGGTGCGATCAAAGCGACCACGCTTGAACAAATCCTTGGCGCTGTCGTATTCGTAAGCCACACCCGTGGGCCGGGGGACGGGAGCGGAACAGGCGAGCGCCAGCACCAGCCCGAGGAGCACAGGAAAGAGTGCGCGGCAGCGTCGAAGAGATGAATAAGAAGGTAAGGTCATCGTAATTCCTCCCGCGGGGTTTCGTCGCGGCGAATGGACTGACTACCTTCCTCCGCCGGGCAGCCAGGCTTGCTCGCGCTCGCCGCGGCGTGATCGGCCCGCCGCTTCCCGGATTGGGGACGGGTCAGGCAAGAGCAGCGGAGCCAGCCTGCGTTGCGGCGCTCAATATATGCCAAGCGCGCGGCAATTTCAACGCTGGCAACATGCCGACTGCCAAATTGGCCGAGTAGAAACAGAGTCGCGGAGAGACGGATCGGTGCCTGCCCCGGGGCCGACGGCCTGCGCCCGCGCACCCACGTTCTCTTCGGCCGGCGGTCGGGGCTTCGCCAAGTAGACCCCAGCCTGCATGCTGCACAACCTTTCCGCCCGGCCCCCAGGCGGCGGGTTCTTTCATTGTTCAATCGGCAATCATCAATCGCCTATCGGCAATCTATCTGGCCATCCAACCGCCGTCTACCACCAGCACGTGCCCGTGCACATAGTCCGAGGCGCGCGAGGCCAGAAAAATGAACGCCCCCTTCAAGTCGTCCGGGCTGCCCCAGCGCCCGGCGGGAATCCGGTCACTGATTTGCCGCGACCGGACGGGGTCCTCGTACAGCGCCCGGGTCAGGTCCGTCAAGATGTAGCCGGGCGCAATGGCGTTAACGTTGACGTTGAACCGCGCCCACTCGTTGGCGAGCGCTTTGGTGACTTGCGCCACGCCGCCCTTGCTGGCCGCGTAAGCCGGCACCGTGATCCCGCCCGAGAAGCACAGGAGCGACGCCAGGTTGATGATCTTGCCGCGTTTCTGCTGAATCATCAATCGGCCCACCTGTTGGCATAGGCGAAACAGCGTTGTCAGGTTCAATTCGATCACCCGGTCCCAATCCGCCTCGGAGAAATCCACCGCGGGCGCACGTGCGATATTGCCGGCGTTGTTCACCAAGATGTCGATGTGCCCCCACTGCCGCAGGACTTCATCCACCACGTGCTGGCGGAATTCCGGCTTGCTTAGATCCCCTTGGAAGCTCAGGGCTCGGCGTCCCAGCGCTGCGATGGCTTGGCGGGTCTCCGCCGGGTCGTGCGCATGTCCGGTCACCGCGACGTCGGCGCCGGCCTCCGCGAGCGCCAGCGCTGCGGCCCGCCCGATTCCCGTGGCGCCTCCCGTGACCAGCGCCGCGCAACCGTCCAGTTTGAATGCGTCCAGCACGTTACCCTCTCTTTTGGACAATCAGCGGTCCGTGGCCCCACCAGATACACACGGATTCCCCCGGCCTGGTAGCCTGCCGGCATTGTCCACCACTCTGGCGATCAGGTCATGACAGAACTCAATGTTGTGCGCCGTGCTCGTGCAGGCGGCGGTGCAGATGCTCGCGCGCCTCCGTGAGGACCTTGCGCACGCGCGCCAGCCGTTCCGCATCGGGCGGCGTAGCAAGGTTCTCGACCCAGGTTTCAGCGCCTTCGATGAGGGTGAGCATGTAGGCCACGCCTGGTGCCGAGAACAGTTCCTGTCCCGGAACACGCACGTAAACCGGCGAGGTGTGCGCCTGGATTCCGAGCTCCCACGACGTGGTAGGTCCCAACTGCGACGCGCAGCGCGCAGCGAGCCATCCCGGCCCGGCAACTCGAATGCTCTCCTTCAAAACCAATTGGCGTGTTCCGGCGGGCTCTTCTCTCCGAGCGACGATGCGACCATTGAGCACAACCTCCAGGCGGTGGAAAGGAACGAAGCTCGTGGCTTCCGCCTGGACCTCCACCGTCCCGCCACCTGCGCCCAAGGTGATTTCGCCGCCCGGCGCGTGACCGTCGACCTGGAAGAGCAACAAGGGGCCGGAGGAGATGAAAGTATTGCCCTGCCGCACGGCCTGGGCCCAGTTGGCGAAGTTGAATTCCTGTTGTCCCAGGTAGGCGTAGGTGCGGTTGGCACCCACCGGCATATAGGCTCCCATCTTGTCGGTGCCACCCACGGCGGGAACCCGATAGCCGCAGTTCAAGTAGCGGTACCAATCGTAGAAGCGCAGCGTGTTGAAGCCTTCGTGGCGAGGGTGGAGCTCAACGGCATCGATCTTGCCCCGCACGATGTCCGCGGCCAGTTCCGCTGTGGGATAGGGAAAATGCACGGCCACGACCAGACCCTGGCGCTCGCGGCAGGTGTCGGCCCAATCGGCGAGACTAGTCCAGACCGGATCGCCCAGGTAACTCTCGCTGGGTCCGCTCGCGGACATCGGATAGACCGGTGGGCCCTGAACTCCCAACAACCCCAGGTGCCCGAGAATGTGCTGGCGGTTTTCCGTGCTTACCCACACGAGGGTTTCGCCGTCACGCGAGGTGAGCGGGCCGTGGGCCAGGTCCCCCACGTTGGTAAAGAGGTCGGCCCACTGCGCCGCCAACAGATTCACCAGGTTCAAGCCTTCCGCCTGACCTTCGAGGATCGCCGTGGAAGGCGAGATGAAGTGCACGTGAGTGTCGGCGGTGATCCAGCCCTTGGAACGGAGATCGGCGTGGCGGTGGATTTCCAGTTTCAGTGCGCGCTGGCTGGGCTCGATTTTAAGCCGCTGGCGAACAGCCTCGTATTCGAAGCCCTTGGTGATTTCCACGAACACCTCGCCCACAGGAAGCTCCACCTGAAAGGTGCCGTCGACGTAGGCGAAGGAAGTGTCCATTAGCTTGACGTCGGCGCCGTAGTCCTGGAACCAGGCGTCGTTGATCTCCGTGCGGTGACCGTAAGGAGGTATGTAGCGGCCTTCTTTCGAGCGGAATGCCAGGCGCACGGGTGTGGGGCGACCAGTGGCGGCGTCCACAACCTCGCCGTGCAGCCAGACCTTCTCGCGCTCCAGGATGGCGACGCGTGCGCCCCTGGGCCGCGCCCCCAACTCCTTGCCCGGCACAACTTGGCCCAACTCGAATTCGTATCGTTTTCCCGTCTTGGCATCATGGATTGTAAGCGTGGCGTCCGGGCTTGCCGTGATCTCCGCATACAGGTGCTGTGCGCCCCGCGGCGGCTCGCTGCGTTCGCCTAAACCTTTACCGGGTGCCGAGAGCCAGGCGTCCGCTTGAAACGGGCTGAGCACGTAGGTCCGCGCCACCACCCCCAAGTCCAATTCTACTTTCCACCGGTTGCTTTCCTCGGCCGTGGCCTCCGGCAAGGTGAAGCGGTAGAGGCCCAGGCGTTCGTAGCGCAGAGGATTCTCCTGGCCGTGGAAGAGCGTCAGGCCGCAGACTATCAGCGGGTCGTCACTCGCGGCTTCCAGGCGCAATGCTTTGAGCGCGCGCGCGGGCTCAGGGTTGCGAAGCGCCGAAACCCAAAGCAGGGCGGGTGGCCGGCCGTCGGGTTCGGTCGGCTCCGCGTTGTCGACGGCCGTCGTTTGCAGATCCCCCCACTGCGTGCCGTCGCGCAACGGATCGGTGAGCTTTCGCGGGGCGTCCTTGAGGTGGGGTTCAGCGGCGTAACAGGAATGACCCCAGAAGATCGCCGGCGAGTTGACCTCGAATCTTCGCCGCACGGGCAATTTCTGCTCCCCGCCGTCCTCGTACAGCAGCACAACGTTCCCGAGAAGCTGGCCGACTCTCTCGATGACATCCTCGGCGGGCGGCGGAGTCTCGTTAGCATCCCAGTCGCAGAAGGCCACCAGGCACACGAAGCGCGCGCGTTCGGAGAGGGGAATGGTCAAGGTCGGCGTCGCCCACGCACTCGGGCGGCTACTGAGCGCCACCCAGGATTTCTTCTCAACTCCTGCCGGTCCCAGCAGGAAAGGCATTCCGTGGAAGCTCTGTTTGCCGGCCCGAGTGCGGATCAGGCCATCGCGTGCGGCGTCGCCGCTCAGTCCCCTGGCGCGCTCGCGCGGGCCGAAGTCGGTGGCCGAACAGTTGAAAAACCGGGTCAAATCAATCGGCGTGGACTTCGGCGTACCGGCGGTGCGCGCCTGGGGCACGCCACCACTCCCGGCAGCGGCTCCCTTCATCACCAGCGTCAGCGTGGGGACGCCTGCGCCGACCGTCTGCAAGAATGTCCTTCGTGAGAGGTCTTTCCCGGATTCGTCAGTGTCCATGACTCTAGAACCTCCCTGCAAAGATGTGGGCGCGGCTAGCGCGCCTTGATTTCGGTCCAGTACCGGTCGTAGAGCGCGACGATGGGCCCGATGTCGCGCATGAACTCGCAACGGGTGAGGGAAGCCGGAGGCGGGAAGATTGCCGGCTCGGCAAGAATCCAGGGCTCCACGTGCGCCGCGGCGTAGCGGTTCGGAGAATTGAAGCCGGAGTCGTTGATGAAGGCGCCCGCCACTTCCGGCCGCTGCGCATAGTTGATGAATTCGTGGGCCAGAGCCTTGTGCGGCGCGTGGCGCGGGAGGCAGGCCGAATCCACGGAAATCGTGCAGCCCTCCTTGGGGATGACGTAGCGGATGCGGGGCTCGTCGCGCATAGCGAAGGTCAGGTTGCCGTTGTAGGCCTGGGCGATCCAGGCGTCGGCTGCCACCAGATCCTGCTCGAAGTTCGAGCTGTTGTAACCCTTCACCAGCGGCTTCTGAGCCAGCAGCAGGTCGCGCGCCTGGCGGATTTCTTCCGGGTTGGTCGAATTCAACGAATAGCCCAGCTTCTTCAACGCCATGCCAAAAACCTCGCGCATATCATCAAGCAACAGGATGTGTCCGGCAAAGCGCGGGTCGAACATCACGGCCCAACTGTCGACGTTCCCTTTCACGAGGTCGCTCCGGTAGGCCAGCCCCGTTGTACCCCAGGCGTAGGGCACGGAGTATTCATTGTGCGGGTCGCAGGAAAGCCCCAGGAAACGGGGGTCCACATTGGCCCAGGCCGCGGGCAGACGCGACTTGTCGAGTTTGGCGAGCAGCCCCTGCTGGATGAGGATTTCCACCATATAATCGGTGGGCATGACCAGGTCGTAATCCACGTTCCCGCCCTGAAGCTTGGCCAGCAAGGCTTCGTTTGAATCGTAGAGGTCATAATTGACCCGGCAATGGAACTCGCGTTCGAAGCCGCGCACAACGCGCGGAGAGATGTAGGTAGTCCAGGTATAAATGTTCAATTGTGGGACGTTTCGTTCCGTTGGCCAGGTCCGCGCCACCAGCGGCACCGCCATGAGGAGGAACACTCCCACCACGCCCGCCAACGCCGTCCGCACCTTCAGGGCGCCGCGTTCCAGACGCTGGGCGATGTAGACCAGAGGCACGGTGGCCAACAAGATCGCCGTGGAGACGGCGTTGATCTCCGGCGTGATGCCGCGCTTGAGCATGGAGTAGATCTGCAGCGGCAGGGTCGTGGAGCCCACGCCCGACACGAACGATGTAATGAGGTAATCGTCGAACGAGGTGGTGAAGACCAGCAGGGCGGCGGAAAGGATGCCCGGGGCGGCGAGGGGCAGCGTGACCCGCCGGAACGTGGTCCACTCGTTTGCCCCCAGGTCCAGGGCGGCCTCTTCCAGCGAGCGGTCCATGCCGGCCAGGCGCACTCCGACCACGATGATCACGTAGGAAATACAGAAGGTGATGTGCGCCATGATGATGGTGGTGAGACTCAATTCCAGGTGAAGCATGCTGAAGAAGACCACCATGGCCACCGCAATCACGATCTCCGGGATCACCAGGGGCAAGTAAACCAGCCCATCGAGCCAGGCGCGGCCGCGCCCA
>Ga0315280_10004056_pt1 | contig 21919 bp, 9 predicted proteins | sample YL17G06_40_MG_FD_203697 | JGI IMG/M metagenome (GOLD analysis project Ga0315280, IMG submission 203697) | Sediment microbial communities from Yellowstone Lake, YNP, Wyoming, USA - YL17G06_40 | ecosystem: Environmental > Aquatic > Freshwater > Lake > Sediment | place: USA: Wyoming | collected...
AGTGCACCGGCGCTGCTCGGTGACCTCGGTCAAGGTCTCCCCGAGCGTGCTGAGTTTCGTGGAGGGCTTGACCGGTTCTTGGGTGCGGATGACCCGCTGCATCTCGAGATAGCCCACCCGGCGTAGCTCCTCCTGACGAAAGGGCGTGGTCCCGGTCAGCAGTTCATAGAGCAATACGCCCAGGGAGTAGATATCCGAACGGGTATCGATGTCCAGATCCCCGAACTGGGCCTGTTCCGGACTCATGTAGGCGGGCGTGCCGAGGAGGTGACCAGAGAGGGTAAAGAGCGTCTTGGCGGTCAGTTGCTGGTTGGTGGCTTTGGCAATGCCGAAGTCGATCACCTTGGGAACAGACTGGTCATCCTGGCGCGTCACCAACACATTCGAAGGCTTGAGATCCCGGTGGATAATGCCTTTTTGATGCGCATGCTGGACGGCGTGGCAGACCTGCAAGAAGAGGGCCAACCGGTCCTGGATGCTCAGCCCGTTTTGATCGCAGTATTCGGTGAGGGAAACGCCGGTGACCAGTTCCATGACGAAGTAGGGCCGGCCGGTCTCGGTGGCCCCGGCATCGAAGACCCTGGCAATATTGGGATGATCCATCAGGGCCAGGGCCTGCCGCTCGGCCTCAAAACGGGCCAGCACCTGCTGGGAGTCCAGGCCGGGTTTGACAATCTTCAGGGCCACCTGCCGGCGGATGGGCTCCTGCTGCTCGGCCCGATAGACCACCCCCATGCCGCCTTCGCCCAGGACCTGCAGGAGTTGATAGCGGCCCACCCAGCCGCCGGGACCATCGAGCGGGGACTCCTGGGACTCGGCCGCTTCCTCCGCGTCGTCCTCCAACCCCAGCGCGATCAGCCGGTCGAGATGCTGCGGTTCGGCTCCAAATGTCGAATCCTCTTCACGCATGACCCTGCCCTATCGGGTGAGAGACCTTCTCCTCGGTGATAACTCCGTAGGATCAGGGCACGGGCTGCGCGCTGAAAGGCCCGGGCTGCAAGATCTCCTGCAATTCCTCCTCGGCTTCCGTATCGGAACTGACGGTGCTGCGCAGGTGCTGTTGCAGCGTCCGTTGGAACCGCCGCTTGACCGTGATGACCATGTTCGAGACGGTCTTCTCCGAGGTCACGCCGTAGCGTTGGCACAACTCCTTCAGCGCCAGCGGGGCCGTGCCTTCGAGCGTCGGACGCACCAGGTGCTCGCGAAAGAGTTGCCAGTGCAAGTCCTGGCCGCTGGCGCGGCAATCCTCTTTCACCGTCGCCAGCACCCGGTCCAGGATCACCGACTTCCAGGCGTACAGAAAGCACTCTTCCGGGCTGCCCGCCGAGACGCTCGGCGGCAGGGCCGGCAAAGGCGTGACGTCCAGCGACACGAGCTTCTCCGGCGGGATGACCGTCTGGCGGGCGTCCTTACGCTGATTGTCGATCACGTACTGCTTGAGGGCGTGCAGGAGAAAGGCCCGGAAGCGGCCCTTGGCCGGGTCGGCCTTCTGGATGAGCTGGCGGCCCAGGACCACCTCGTGAAAGAAGCCCTGGGTCAGGTCTTTGGCCTGCTCGTTGTCATGACCGGTGCGGCGCAGATAGCAGTAGACGGGCTTCCAATAGCGGTCCAGCAGCGTGCCGATCATGGCCCGCTCGGGGTCCTGCTGCTTCTGGACGGCCTCGATCAAGGACCACTGGGTCGTCAGAAAGCCTTCGGCCGTGCCGCCCATGTCTGTCGGATCACGCAGCCCCATGGCTGTTTACTCCTCGATACCTGCCGTTGCCCCCGGTGTGACCCGCCCATTATACCACAATCCTCTCCGGAACGCGGGATTTTTTTTGAAAAAAAGGCAGGTGCCGCGCAGCGGCCTGCCCTCTCCTACGGATTCTCTTGTGAAGATCGGGGCCGGATTGTGTTCCGGTTCCTGGTACTACTTCGTTGTGGAATTCACTAGGGACGCAACTGGCTCAATTAGGAGGACATGACCATGAGGCGGCGGAAACGAGAGTTATGTTTTTGGATGTGCCTGACAGTCAGTTTGTTGGCGAGCTTCGGTCTGGCGTGGTGCACCGCGGTCGAATACGCCGCGGCTCCGGCAGCGGCGGGGGCTCATCCCGAAAATGACCTGGGAGATGCCCCGGACAGCTCGCATGGCTTCGGCGGACTAGCCATGCAGGCCTATCCGGACGGGACCGCTGCCCGCTACCCGACTGTCTACGGACCCGGCTCACCCCCGTACGGTCCGATCCATTGGAAGCCCCGCGCGGTGGCCTACCTGGGCTCTTCTGTGACTCTGGAGAGTGAGGCCGCAGAGGGCGCCGACGAGGATGGCGTCAACAACATTGGGCCCCGGGAGGAGGCTTCCAATCGCGATGGCGGCGACGATGGGGTTCGTTTGCCCCTGGCCCTGCCCTCCGGGGCGATGACGAGCTTGGAGTACACGGTCACGGTGGTAAACCCTGCGGTGAGCGTGATGTATGTGAATGTCTGGTTTGACTGGAACCGTGATGGCGATTGGGATGACCTCCTCACTGGTTCTAATGGAGCAATGGTGCCGGAATGGGCCGTGCAGAACCAGGTGGTAGCCCTGACGGCAGTGGGCTCATTGCGGCTGACGACCCCTTCTTTTGTGTGCTGGCAGCCAGCGGGCGGCGCTCTGCCGCCGATCTGGATGCGGATTACCCTGTCGGAGGTGCCGTGGTCGGCCGCGGGAACAGGCCCGGTCGCCGGGGGCTCCGGGCCCAAGGACGGGTATCTCTATGGCGAGACGGAAGACTACTATCTCAGTCCCGCGAACGGCAAATGGCTCGACAAATCCATTAGCACGCAGGCAGTAAAAAAAGAGGATGCCCCAGCCGCCTCCAGCACTCCGCTGTGGACCCAGGCGGCCGGGGATCCCGTCTGGCAGTGGAATCAACTACCAGATACGACGGCCAATGGCATCGCAGTGCGGGTCGATAGCAGTGATGGGCTTCAGCGCATCCTGGCAGACGACTTCGAAGGCACCTGCGTCCAAGAAGGCGTTCGTCTGTGGGGCATCTGGAAGAACGACGAGCAGGGGCAGATCACCAAGATCCGGCTGTCCGTCTATGATAACGATCCGGCGGGCTTGGAGGGCCCCGATTCCACGAATGACTTCCCCAAGCCCTGCCCGGACACCCTCTGGCAGAGGGAATTCGGCCCGAGCCAATTTGAAGAAACGCTGTACATCGGGGGAACCGGAGTATGGTGGTGGTGGGACCCGGCGCTGGGCGAGTTGTCCCCCAATGTCGGTACACAACTGCGGCAGATTACGATCACCGTCCCCTCGAAGGACGCCTTTGCAGAGAGTCAGACGGGATCCTCACGGATCCACTGGTTGGCGGTGGAGGTGGAGACTACCGGAGAGGAGTTCGGCCTGCGAACGCGCCCACAAGCGGATCATTCCCTGGGGGCGGCGGTGTGGGGCAGCCAGCCGATCCTAGCCGGCGACTTACAGGTGCTGAGCTCGTCCGCGGAGCTGTGGAGCTGGCAGAAGCTGGAGTACCCGGCGGGGCACCCCGGTGCCGATGGGCAACAGCTCTCCATCGACCTGGCACTCAGTGTCAAGGTGGTCCAACCGGGGTCGCTGGTCACGGTGCAACCCGGCAGCGCGACCCAGTGTCCTGTGGTGAGCACGCAATGCCCTGCAACCTCGACGAAGTGCCCGACGATCTGGACCCTGTGTCCGGCGTCCGCGACCCTGTGTCCGACGGCGCACACGCAGTGCCCGCGGGAAACCACCAAGTGTCCTGAGGCGGTTTCGACCATGTGCCCGGCGGTTTCGACAAAGTGCCCGGCCGTGTCGACCCAGTGTCCGCCCCAAAGCACGAAGTGTCCCCCGCAGGTGGCGACCCTCTGCCCAGCGGCTTCGACGAAGTGCCCGCTGGTGAACACGCAATGCCCAGTGCGGAATACGTACTGCCCGCAGATAGGCACGAAATGCCCGACGCAGAGTACGTACTGCCCGCAGACCAACACGCAATGCCCGGTGACGAACACGCATTGCCCGACGCGGTTCACGAACTGCCCGGTGACGAACACGCAATGCCCGCTGGTGAGCACGCAATGCCCGACGAGGAATACGTACTGCCCGCCGAAGGCTACGTATTGTCCGGCGTCCGCGACGCACTGCCCGCCGGTGGCGACGATTTGCCCGGTGGTGAATACGTCCTGCCCGGTGGTGAATACATCCTGCCCGGCGATAAACACGAGATGCCCGACGAAGGCGACGTATTGTCCGCCGTCCTCGACGCACTGCCCGGTGGTGGGAACACAATGTCCGACGTTGAGCACCTTCTGCCCGCCCACGCTCACACTCTGTCACATCTCGATCACGACGTGCCCGAAGATGCCGTTTGTCTGTAACTGACCGCTCGTGCCCATTGACATGATGGTCTGTTGAGCAACACTAGTTAGTTGGGACACCCGGAGCGATAAGCCCGGGTGTCCCACTCCTATTATCCGTCCAGAACTGTGGCTGCGGCAGAGGCGCCGAACAGGAAGCTCCGCGTTTGATGGGACGGATGTCGTGCTGATCACGCCGAGACAGAACGGGCGATGTGGATTCGTGTCTCTTGCGGCGATGGGCTTGGGGGAGCACCGGCAGCAAAGGACTGTTTTTCTGCGCAGCCATGATAGAGAAACTGCGAAGCTGCTCGTGTACAGCAGTTCCGTGGTGGGATTCATTACGAACACAGGAGGTTCAAATAGGAGGACGCAATCATGAGGCGGCGGAAACGAGAGTTGTGCTTTTGGATGTGCTTGGCAATCAGCTTATTGGCGAGTTTCGGCTTGGCGTGGTGTACGGCGGTCGAATACGCCGCGGCCTCGGCCTCGGTCGCGGCCGGAGGCAATCCCGAAAACGACCTGGGAGATGCCCCGGACAGCTCGCATGGCTTCGGCGGATTAGCCATGCAGGCCTATCCGGACGGGACCGCCGCCCGCTACCCGACCGTCTACGGAGCCGGCTCACCCCCGTATGGTCCGATCCATTGGAAGCCCCGCGCGGTGGCCTACCTGGGCTCTTCTGTGACTCTGGAGAGTGAGGCCGCGGAGGGTGCCGACGAGGATGGCGTCAACAACATTGGGCCCCGGGAGGGGACCTCCAATCGGGATGGCGGCGACGATGGGGTTCGTTTGCCCCTGGCCCTGCCCTCCGGCGGGACGACGAGCTTGGAGTACACGGTCACAGTCGTAAATCCTGCGGTGAGCGTGATGTATGTGAATGTCTGGTTCGACTGGAACCGCGATGGCGATTGGGATGATCTCGTCAGCGGTTCCAACGGGGCGGCGGTGCCGGAATGGTCCGTGCAGAACCAGGTGGTGGCCCTGACGGTGGCAGGCTTGCTGCGCCTGACCACTCCTTCCTTTGTGTCTTGGCAGCCAGCGGGCGGCGTTCTGCCGCCGATCTGGATGCGGATCACGCTTTCGGAGGTGCCGTGGCCAGCCACCGGACAGGGCCTTGTCTCCGGCGGCTGCGGGCCCAAGGACGGCTATCTCTACGGTGAGACGGAAGACTACTATCTCAGTCCCGCGGCTAGCCAATGGCTCAACCAATCTATTGGCGCGCAGGGGGCAAAGGAGGATGCCCCGCCCGCCGCCGGCGCTCCGCTGTGGTTCCAGGCGGCGGGAGACCCGGTTTGGCAGTGGAGTCAACTGCCGGACACGACGGCCGCCGGCATCGCCGTGCGGGCCGACAGCGGCGATGGGCAACGGCGTGTCCTGGCGGACGACTTCCAGGGCACCAGCGTTAATGAAGGCGTCCGTCTGTGGGGCATCTGGGAGAACGACCAAAAAGGCCAGATCGCCAAGATCCGGCTGTCCATTTACGATAACGATCCCGTGGGCGCGGAGGGCCCCGATCCGGCGAATACCTTTGCCAAGCCTGGCTCGCAGATCCTCTGGCAGAAGGACTTCGGGCCGGATCAGCTCGACGAATCGCTGTACTACGTCCAGGGGACCGGGCCGTGGTGGTGGGACCCGGCGCTGAACCAGTTGGCCCAGAACGGCGGCACGCGCTTGTGGCAGATCACGATCGCCATCCCTCCAGAGGACGCTTTTGTGCAGCAGCCGGGAGCGTCGGAGTTCCACTGGTTGGCGGTAGAGATGGAGACGACGGGAGGTCAGTTTGGCTGGCAAGCGCGCCCGGGGGCGGATCATTTCCAGGGGGCGGCCGTATGGTATAGCCAGCCGATCCTGGCCGGGACCTTGCACGCGCTGAGCTCGTCGGCTGACCCGTACAACTGGCAGACGCTGGAGCTCCCGATAGGGTATCCCGGCGCCGGGGGACAGCAGACCTCCATGGACCTGGGCTTCAGCGTCAAGTCGGCCCCCAACACGTCGGTGACCACGGCGGAGCCCGGCAGCCCCACCCAGTGCCCGGTCGTGGACACGCAATGCCCGATGATCGACACGAAGTGCCCCGTGGACCAGTTGACCCAATGCCATCAGGTGAGCACGCAGTGCCCAGTGGTGAACACGCAGTGCCCGGTGGGTTACGTCACCTACTGCAGCGGCCAGGTGCCGACCAAGTGCCCGGCGGTGAGCACGCGGTGCCCGGTGGTGGAAACGAAGTGTCCGGCGGTGAACACGAAGTGCCCCGTGGACCAAATTACCCAGTGCCACCTGGTTAGTACGCAGTGCCCAGCGCTCTCGACGCGTTGCCCACCGGAGACCACCAAGTGCCCGACGGAGGTCACGAAGTGTCCCACCAGCTTGACAGTATGTCCGCAGAGCGCGACTTGGTGCCCGCAGATCTCAACTACGTGCCCGGCAGAGACAACCAGGTGTGTCCAGGTCCCGAACTGCCAAATGCAGGCCGCTACCGTTTACCCGCCTGTAGCCACGCAGTGTCAGACGGTAAGCACAAAGTGCCCGGTGGTCCCCACAAAGTGTCCGGTAGTCTCCACGAAATGCCCGGAAGACCCCACGAAGTGCCCGCCGGTGGCCACGAAGTGTCCACCGGTTTCGTCGAAATGCCCGCCACTGGCGACGAACTGCCAGATTTGCACCATCTACACGGGGAGTTCGACACAGTGTCCCGCAGTATCGACCCAATGTCCGCCGGTCTCAACGCAGTGCCCGGCCGAGAACACCAAGTGCCCGCCGGCGGTTACGACGAAGTGCCCGGAGGACCCGACGAAGTGCCCGCCGGTGGCCACGAAGTGTCCGCCGGTTTCATCGAAATGCCCGCCGCTGGCGACGAACTGCCAAATTTGTACCATCTACACGGCGGCTGCGACGCAGTGTCCGGTAGTATCGACCCAGTGTCCGCCGGTCTCGACGCAGTGCCCGGCCGAGAACACCAAGTGCCCGCCGGCGGTGACGACGAAGTGCCCGGAGGACCCGACGAAGTGCCCGCCGGTGGCCACGAAGTGTCCGCCGGTTTCATCGAAATGCCCGCCGCTGGCGACGAACTGCCAGATTTGTACCATCTACACGGCGGCTGCGACCCAGTGTCCGGTAGTATCGACCCAATGTCCGCCGGTCTCGACGCGGTGCCCGGCAGAGAACACCAAGTGCCCGCCGGCGATGACGACGAAGTGCCCGGAAGACCCCACAAGATGCCCGCCGGTGGCGACGAAGTGTCCGCCGGTTTCGTCGCAGTGCCCGCCGCTGGCGACGAACTGTCAGATTTGTACCATTTACACGGGGGCTCCGACACAGTGTCCGGTCGTGTCGACGCAGTGTCCACCAGTTTCGACCCAGTGCCCGGCCGAGAACACCAAGTGCCCGCCAGCGGTCACGACAAGATGCCCGGAGGACCCCACGAAGTGCCCGCCGGTAGCGACGAAGTGTCCACCGGTTTCGTCGCAGTGCCCGCCGCTGGCGACCAACTGCCAGATCTGTACCATCTACACGGTGGCTGCGACCCAGTGTCCGATAGTCTCGACGCAGTGCCCGACGGTTTCGACCCAGTGCCCGGCCGAGAACACCAAGTGCCCGCCCGTGGTTACGACGAAATGCCCGGAGGACCTCACGAAGTGCCCGCTAATGCAGACGCTGTGCCCGCCGGTTGGTACGGCTTGCCCGCCCGTTTCGACAAAGTGCCCCGAGAGCTCGACGCTGTGCCCGCCGGTATCCACGAAGTGCCCCGTGGACCAACTGACCCAGTGCCACCCGGTTAGCACGCAGTGCCCGCTGGTTTCGACGCAGTGCCCGGCGGTCGTGACGAAGTGCCCGCTGTCGTCGTGTGTAGTGGTGACAGTACTACCGTCCGTGACGCACTGTCCCATAGTGGCTACGAACTGCCCGTCGGCTGCGACTAGGTGCCCGGCGCTGATCTCGCAGTGCCTTGCCTGCATGCCCATGGCTTCTGTCTCACGGAAGCCGTCTGCCGCGCCGACGTTCCTGAGCGACGCCTTGGCCGGCGGTTGTGCCACGGTGGAGGCCCAAGCCCCCACGCTCGTGGTTGAAAGCCGGTAGTCGATCGGTTTCTCTGAGGGTTGGGAATGGGACACCTGGAGCAAGGAGGTCAGGTGTCCCATCAGGGCTATCGCATGTGCGCCCCTGGAGCCTTGCCCTCACCTAACGATGGTGCGTGGTACGCACCCTACGGGTTGGGGGCCATGTGTCATTCGTAGGGTGCGTACCACGCACCGTTCCGTCTGCGAGACAAGAACCCACCGAAAAAACTCATTTTCGGCGCAGCCGTGACGGAAAGTCTCCGGATTCAGTACTGGAGTTGCCTGCGTACCGGCAGTCTCATCGTGGGATTCTACGAGTGCAAGGGGTTCGACTTAGGAGGACGCAACTATGAGGCGGCACAAACGAGAGTTGTGTTTTTGGGTGTGCTTGGCAATCAGCTTATTGGCGAGTTTCGGTCTGGCGTGGTGTACCGCGGTCGAATACGCCGCAGCCACGCTAGCGGCGGGGGGCCATCCCGAAAACGATCTGGGGGATGCCCCGGATAGCTCGCATGGTTTCGGCGGGTTGGCCATGCAGGCCTACCCGGATGGGACCATCGCCCGCTACCCCACTGTCTACGGGGCGGGCTCACCCCCCTATGGCCCGATCCATTGGAAGCCCCGCGCGGCAGCCTACCTGGGCTCCTCCGTAACTCTGGAGAGCGAGGCGACGGAGGGCGCCGACGAGGATGCCGTCAACAACATTGGGCCCCGGGAGGAGACTTCCAATCGCGATGGCGGCGACGATGGGGTTCGTTTACCCCTGGCCCTGCCCTCCGGCGGGACGACGAGCTTGGAGTACACGGTCACGGTGGTAAATCCTGCGGCGAGCGTGATGTATGTGAATGTCTGGTTTGACTGGAACCGCGATGGCGATTGGGATGACCTCCTCAGCGGTTCCAACGGGGCGGCGGTGCCGGAATGGGCGGTGCAGAACCAAGTGGTGGCCCTGACGGCGGCAGGTACGCTACGGCTGACCACTCCTTCCTTTGTGTCTTGGCAGCCAGCGCGCGGCGCTCTGCCGCCGATCTGGATGCGGATCACCCTATCAGAGACGGCGTGGCCAGCTACCGGACAGGGCCTTGTCTCTGGTGGGTGCGGACCCAAGGACGGCTATCTCTACGGCGAGACGGAAGACTACTACCTCAGTCCCGCGGGTAGCCGCTGGCTCGACAAATCCCTTGGCGCGCAGGGGGTAAAAGAGGATGCCCCAGCCGCCTCCAATGCTCCACTGTGGACCCAGGCTGCCGGGGACCCCGCTTGGCAATGGAGTCAATGGCCGGACATGACAGCGGGCGGCATTGCGGTACGGGCCGATAGCAGCGATGGACAGCGGCGCATCCTCGCGGACGACTTCGAGGGCGCCACCATCAACGAAGGCGTTCGTCTGTGGGGTATCTGGAAAAACGACCAGCAGGGCCAGATCACCAAGATCCGGCTGTCGGTCTATGACAACGATCCGGCGGGCGCGGGCGGCCCCGATCCTGCGAATACGTTTGCCAAGCCCGGTCCGGAGGTCCTGTGGCAGAAGGAATTCGGGCCGGATCAATTCGAACAAGTGCTGTACTACATCCAAGCGACGAACCAATGGTGGTGGGACCCGGCGCGGAGCCTGTTGACCCGCAATGGCGGTACGGAATTGTGGCAGATTACGATCACCATCAGCCCGGAGGATGCCTTTGTGCCGGCGGATCAGCCGGGATCGTCACAGATCCACTGGTTGGCGGTCGAGGTGGAGACGACGGGAGGTCAGTTTGGTTGGCAAACCCGCCGACAGCAGGATCATTTCCAGGGAGCGGCCGTGTGGGATAGCCAGCCGATCCTGGCCGGGACCTTGCAGGCGCTGAGCTCGTCGGCAGACCCGTGGAACTGGCACACGCTGGACTACCCGGCGGGATACCCCGCCGGCGGGGGCCAGCAGACCGCCATCGATCTGGGATTCAGCGTCAAGTCTACCCAAATCGTGTCGGTAGCCACGGCGCAGCCGGGCAGTGCGACCCAGTGTGCGGTCGTGAGCACCCAGTGCCCGCTGGTTTCGACAACGTGCCCGGCGGTGACCACGAGGTGCCCGGCCGTGTCCACGACGTGTCCGGCGCAGAGCACCAAGTGCCCCGCGGTTTCGACGACTTGTCCGGCACAGAGCACCAAGTGCCCGGTGGTTTCCACGACTTGTCCGGCGCAGAGCACGAAGTGCCCGGTGGTTTCCACGACCTGCCCGGCGCAGAGCACGAGATGCCCGGTGGTCTCCACCACGTGCCCGACGCAGACCACCCAATGCCCTGCGGCCGCGACCCAGTGTTCGACGGTCTCGACCGCGTGCTCGGGGGTCTCGACTCAGTGTCCGACGGTCTGGACCCTGTGCCCGCCGGCCTCGACCCTGTGCCCGACGGCGTCGACGCAATGCCCGCGGGAGACCACCAAGTGCCCCTTGATGGGGACCCAGTGCCCGCCGGCTTCGACGACCTGTCCGCCGGTGGCGACGCAGTGCCCGCCTCAAACCACCGCGTGCCCCCCGGTGGTGGCGACCATATGCCCGGCGGCGAGCACGAGGTGTCCGGCGGTCCCCACGACGTGCCCGTCGATCTCGACCCAGTGCCCGGCGCAGAGCACCCAGTGCCCCACGCAGACGACGGCGTGCCCCGCCAGTTCTACGGTCTGTCCGCAGAGCACGACTTCGTGCCCGGTGGTTTCGACGTCCTGCCCGCCGGTGGCGACGTCTTGCCCGGCAGAGAGCACCAAGTGCCCCGAGTCGCTCACGAAGTGTCCGCCGGCGGTGACGACCAAGTGCCCGGTGCAGAGCACCTCGTGCCCCACTAGCTACACGTACTGTCCGGCGAGCACGACTTGGTGCCCGCAGGTGCACACCAAGTGCCCGGGGTCGCTCACCGCGTGCTATCAAGTGGCTAGCAAGTGTCCGATGCTGGATACGTACTGCCCGGAGGTCAGCACCAAGTGCCCGCCGGTCGAAACGCAGTGCCCCGAGTCGTACACGAAGTGCCCGGCCACGCCCACGCAGTGCCACTACCAGATCACGACGTGCCCATTCATACCGGGCGTCTGTCACTGACCGTTTGGGCCGAGACACGATCCTCGAAGGAACAACAGCGGATGGGACACCCGGAGCGATCAGCCCGGGTGTTCCTTCCTGCCTCCAAAAGACTCCGAAAAACTCGACAGATGGCTTTTCGAGGACACAGCTCCCGTATATGATGCAATGCGTGAAACGCCCGCCGACGCTGGCGGCAACTGGAGCCGATTGGAGGTAGCACATGCAGAAGGACCGGTCTAAGACGTTGAGTCGGCCACCCGCTGCGTCGGCACCGACGGACGAGTCGGGTTCTGAGCCTTCCGGCGCAGTCCCGCTACCGACGGTGGCCGCTGTGCTCTGCGGCGTGGCGGCTGCCTGGATTGCCGCCGGGTCCGTGGGTTTGCTGGCCCACCCCTTGCGCCGCCTCCTCGTACTTATGGCTCTACTTCTCATGCTGCTGGCGCACAGACCACGGCGGCTTGAAGCCGGCCCACTGCTGGGTCTGGTGGCCGCGTTGGCTCTATCGGTCTGGCTCCTCAGCTCCTCGCTTCCTGCGGTCAACGCCGGTGCGGCGACTGTCCTTCTGGCGTATCTGGCGTTTACATCGGCCGGACAGGCAAGGTCCATCCTGCTCACTTCGTCCGTGGCCGTGGCGGTGCTGATGTTCTACCGCGCGGCGGTGACCTCGATCCCTTCGCTCTGGCTGGCCGCCGATGCGGTTGCCGGCGCGCTGGGGAGGTTGGCCGGCCTCATCACCGGCCAGCGACTGCACGTGGGCGCCACGTTTGCAGGCTTGGACTTCCTCGTGCTCTCGGGGACGTTCTGCGGATTGTGGCTGGCCCATACGCCACCGCCACGCCGGACCCGGGCCCTCTATGCCTTCCTGGGAATCCTCGGGGTCCACTTGGGCTATCTGGCTGTCCTGTCTGCTGTGCCGAGCCTGCTGGCCGTCCTTCCCGGGCCCGGGACCGAGACAGGGGGACAGCGCTGGTGGATCGCCTGGGTGCGCAAAGGGGTCCCCTGGAATGTACCGGTACTGGCCTGCGGGCTGCACTTGATCGTGATCGCGGCGTTGCTGCGCTGGTCCGCCTGGATCGCGGCGGCCAAACCCGTAGGCTCGCCCAGGCCCCGTCTCCTGTCCCGGCGCTATGCCTGGCCGGCGGCAGCACTCGTCGTCGCCGGTGTTTTCCCCATCGTGACATCGTTCTATCCCGTCAGGCCGAGCCTGCAAGGCAAGAAGATCGTCATGTATGAAAAGGGGTTCTTGAACTGGCTCAAGCCGGAGCACGGCGCCTACGGGAGGCTCTCCGGCGGCATGTACGGTATGCTCGCTCCCTTCCTGGAGTCCTTGGGAGCCAAGCCAATCATCTCCCCCGACCTCTCCGATAAAGACGTGCGCGATGCGGACCTGCTGGTCATTATCTTCCCCAATGAACCGTGGCAGGAGGGGCAACTGGAGCGGATCTGGACCTATGTGCGCGGCGGCGGCTCGCTGCTCGTACTGGGAGAACACACCACCCGCGAGCCAGATGGCCAGAATCGTTTCAACGAGGTGCTGGGCCCGACGGCCATCCGAGTGGCATTCGATTCCGCGACGTTTGCCGTGGGGGGGTGGTTGCAGTCCTATGAGGCCATCGCCCACCCGGCCACCGCGGGCGTGCCGGACGAGGGCAACCAGTTTGGCGTGGTCATCGGCGCCTCGCTGGAGACGCGCTGGCCCGCGCGGCCGGTCCTCATGGGACGGTGGGGATGGTCCGACTGGGGCAACGAGGCCAGCCCTCGGGCGATGATGGGCAACGATCGTCTCGACCCCGGCGAAAGACTCGGGGATCTCGTCCTGGTGGCCGAACAGCGTCTGGGACGCGGGCGCGTCTGGGTGTTCGGCGACACCTCGGGCTTCACGAATGGCATCAATGTGGGCTCCCATGTGTTCACCGCCCGCGTGTTTGCGTACCTCGCCGGCTGTTCCACCTGGGCCCACCCGTGGTGGCGCGAATTGGCCGGCCTTCTTCTGGGCGCGGTCCTCGTCGGATTTGTGACGCGTCGAGAGACCGCATTCCTCACCCCCGCGGCCGTGCTGGTTTTCGCCGGCGCCCTGACGGTGTGCGCGAATAGTACCGCGCGGGCGGCCGACGTGCTCCCAGATGGCCGGTATCGGACGCCCAACAACCTGGCCTACGTGGATGCGTCGCATCTGGAGGCCTACTCGCGTGAATCCTGGCGCCCGCCGGCGCTGGGCGGATTCGCTCTGACCCTGATGCGGAATGGGTACGTGACCTTGTCGCTCCCCGAGGTCAGCACCCAAAGACTGGAGAGGGCGGCCTTGCTGGTTTCCATCGCCCCGTCCCGCGAGTTCTCCAAGGGCGAGCTCGCCGCGGTCCGCGACTTCATGGCCCGAGGCGGCATCTTCATCATCATGGCCGGCTACGACAGCCCGGCCGCCTCGCACCACCTGCTCGCCGAATTTGGTTTTGCCATCGGCACCGGCGCCGGCGAGCCGGAGCCCATGGGATATTTCAAATCCCCTTATCTCCGATCGGAAGACCGGCAGGTCCATGTCCGGTTCCACGCGGGCTGGCCCGTGACGTGCCAGGATCCCCAGGCTCAGGTCATCGCCGGTGGCCGTGACAATGCGCCGATCATCCTCATGCGCCGGGTGGAGGTTGGGAAGGTGGTGGCCATCGGAGATGCGTACTTCGCCTCCGACCAGAATATCGAGTCGCAGGAGGGCGAGCCGATCGAGGGCCTGCGGGAGAATGCGGATTTCTGGCGTTGGCTGATCAGCTATCTGCGCGGCGGATCCCCGTGGGTGCCGCCCTCACTCCTCAGTGCGGAGGAGACGCAGATACTGCAAGGAGGGGTGCAGTGGACAGGGCCGCTGTCGCCCGTACTCGAAAGTATGCCTCAGATCCCGTCGGAAGGCGCTGTGCCGGGCCAGCCCACCCAGGAGGTGACCCCATGAAAAGATGCTGGATCGGTCTGGCTCTGTTGAGTCTGTCGTGGCTGTTCGGCCTTGGCTTCTACCACCACGCCGCGCCGTTGACGTGGGCCGTTCTAGTGGTGGCAGGCACGGCGTTGCTCTCCGGAGTGTCGGTCCCGCGACCGGCACGGGCCGAGACGGTCGTCGCCGCCCTCGCCTTGTGTCCGGCCGTACTCATTCTTTCCTGGCCCTATCGTGTTGCCCCTTTGCTGCTGGCGTTGGGGCTGGTGGTGAGCATCGCCCCGATTCCCCGCCGCTGGCCCAGCGCCCTCGGGGCCGCCGGTGTGGCCTCAGGTGTTGTCCTGCTCGCACAGAGTCTGGCTATGCTGGCCTATGAGAGCATCACGGCGCGATCTCACGAGCTTCCGACCCCGCTGGCCTACGTGCTCTTCGCGATCACACGGCTCCTGGGCGCAGACGCGACGCTCGACGGCACCACTCTGGCTCTGAACACCCCGAGGGCCGTACACCGCCTGGGTCTGACGTGGGAGCTTCTGCTCGACCCAGCCACGTTCTGCTTTCTCATCGGTGGGGTCGCGCTGCTACTCCTGATGCGGGCGGACCACGCTCCGGGGGAACGGCGTTGGGCCTTGAGTCAGTCCCTGGCGGCGTTTGTCGTGCCGGTGATTCTGTGGCTGCCTATCCGCGGCACTTTGCTGATCGCGCTGCTGCTGCACCGCGCGCTCCGCACCGGTTACGAGGAGCCTTTGGGCTTGATCACGCAGTCCTGGAACTCCTGGGTCCAGGTGGTCCTGTTGCTGGGTCCCCTGGGGCTGGCCATCGGCCTGGTTCGACCCTGGCGTGCCGCGCCCGCCGGCGATCGGCCCGCACGCGGAGGCGAAGGGACTGTCGTAGAAACGCCGGGCGCAGGCCGCGAGCCGTCTGTGAAGCGGCGCCGGTACGTCACCGCGGCGATCCTGATTCTGGTGGGCACGTTTCTGCTGACCTTCGCCTGGAACTGGGACCCTCGCGGGCATCGGAAAGAAGGCCGTGTCTTTGTGGATGAATATCATTCCACGTGGGAACCCACGGACAAGCCCTACGACACCGAGTGGTACGGCCAGGACTCCGGCTACAACTACGCCTGCATCTATGATTATTGCTCCCGCTTCTATCGCATGTCGCGCCTGAAGACCGCCCTGGACGACGCGGTGCTTCGGGACTGCGATGTTTTCGTGGTGAAAGTCCCAACCGCGCCGTACCAGGCGGAGGAGATTGCGGCCCTCGAACGCTACGTCCACCGTGGCGGCGGTCTGCTGCTGATCGGAGAACATACGAACGTCTTCCGGACGGGGACGCACATCAATGACGTCGCCAAACGCTTTCACCTGAGCTTTCGCTACGACTGCATCTTCGATATCGACAAGACCTTCGAGCAGCTCTATCGTCGCCCACTGGTGTCCCACCCCATCCTGCAGAACGTGCCCTATCTGGATTTTGCCGTCTCCTGTTCCGTTGCGCCACAAGGTTGCGCGGGGCGTCCGGTGATCCGATCGCGCGGCTTGAAGAATCTGCCCGCCGACTACCACATCAGCAATTTCTATCCCCAGGTCGAGAACCGGGCGGACATGCGGTACGGCGCTTTCATCCAACTGTGGGCCGGGCGGTTCCAGGCCGGCCGGGTCGCCGCGTTCACGGATTCCACCATTTTCTCCAATTTCTCGACGTTCGAGCCGGGAAAGGCTGAGTTGATGCTGGGCATGCTGGAGTGGCTCAATCACGGCAACCCGTCCGTCGATCCCCGGCTCTTCCTCGTTCTGATCGGCGTGTCGCTCCTTCTGGGCGGCCTGGTACGAATGCCCCAATGGCGAAATGCCCTCCTGGTCCTCCTGGTGGTGGCCACCTTGGGCTCCGTCTGTGCCATGGCGTCTACCCGCGTTGTCCACCGGCGCTCCATGCCCCTCCCGGAGCCGGTCCGACCTTTCACACAAGTCGTGATCGACCAAACCGTGTCCAACCCACCTCTGTCCAAGAGCGGGTTCATCGGTGTTCAGCCGAACGGCTTCGGCATCTTCGAGCGGTGGATCCTGCGCCTGGGCTATTTCACCGCGCGCAAGAGCGGCGCCGATGAATTCCGCGGGGATCTGGTCGTGTTTCTGTACCCGAACCGCGACGTGTCGGACGGGTTCCGTGCGGCGCTCGAACGATACGTCCGAGCGGGCGGCCGGGCGCTGATTCTGGACTCCCTGGAGAATGCGGGCTCCACGGCGGACAGTCTGGTGCACGGATTCGGTGTCCGTCTGGAACGCGAAAGCGCCTTGGGCGGGCTCTTGCAGGGCCCGCCGGGCTGGCCCCAGGTCGCCGCCACCTCGGCGTATGAGATCAAAGGGGGCGAACCGGTATTCTGGATCGAGAACAGACCCGTGGCGGCGCGCGTCAACTACGGCCAGGGAAGTGTCACGATCGTGGGATTCGGCTCCCGGTTCACGGACACCAGCATGGGAGTGACCGGCGATGTGGTGCCGGACGCGGCCCTGCGTAGCGTCTATGATCTGGAGTTCCGCTTGCTGCGGGCTTTGGCGTCGAATCCCAAAGGCGCGGCACCGTCGGGTAATGGATCTCCTTCGACAGATCAAAAAGACCAATAATGCGGATTCGGAGAAGTTGGTGCGCGGTCTCGACTCTGTCATCCTGGGGCGAAGCGGAAGGATCTGGTCACCGCATGGGAGGCTTCTCTCATTCGCAGGCCAGATCCTTCACTTCGCTACGCTCCGTTCAGGATGACAAGTAGGAGCGCACGAACTGACCACAATCCGCACTACGGATCGGTTGTCGAAGCGACGTAGACGTTCTTGCTCGGACCTGCAAGGGCTGCGGTCGTGAACTTCAGGGCCGGGCCTTTGTAGATGGTGGGCGTGGGACCGGGGATCACGAAATCGACGCGCCAGTAGTAGATCCGACCGTATTCCAAGAGACCTGGAGGATTGTACGTGGTTGCGGTTTGCGCTATCCTGGCCAGCACACCCTGCGGGTGGGTCCGGTCCACCCGCTGGAGGGCACAGGCAGGGGTCACTCGACAAACGGGGTCTGCGAAGCCAGGTCCTTGATCTTCAAAGACAAGTCTTCGAGAGATAGATACGCCACATGTTGATTGTCCGGCGACACCGAGGGGAGAAAACCCGGGCAGACCGTGATCCGCTTCGGCTCGCGATCAGATGGATGCCAGGACTGTCCGGCTCCCAACATGTCGAATCCTCTTCACGCATCGTTGGGGTCTTTGCTGGGAGCCGCGTCCGGCGTAAGGGGCGCCGGGAGGCGGATGTCCAGGGATTCGGTGATGGGGCCGGCGGGGCTGACGTCGCCGGTGGTGGTGACGTGGGAGACACGGGCTTCGGCGGTCTTCTTGTTGTCGTTCGACGTCAAGGCCAAGCCGAGGTAGACGCTGTCGGGCATGGGAATCGTCTGCGGGCTCCAGACCATCTGTGTCCAAGTCACGCCATCGGAGGAGTAGAAGGCGCTGAATTGATCGCCGTTACGCTCGATCCTGACCCAGACCGGGACACGCAGCACGGCCTGCTCCGGGGTCGCCAAATAGTCGTCGCTGAGCGCAAACCAGACGGGGCGGGCCTGGTAGATGACGCCGCCGTTTGGTGTAACGTAGACGGCTGCAAAGGGCGCACTCGGTTCGAGGCTTGCCCGGATCATGACGCCGGCCTTGGCCCGTTGGTCTTCATCTTCGAGACTCTCGATTTTGGCGGTGATCGAGCCATCCCCGGCGAGCCTCTTGCTGGCGAAGTGGAATTCGTCGATTGTGCCCCAGATGTCCGCACCGCAGCCCACCACCGTGTAGGCGTCCGATTCTGTCTCATACCGGCAACTGCCCTTCGGCATGTTCGCCTGGGCCAGTCGCCGCAGCCAAGCCGCCTGCTCGTGCTGCCCTGCGCGATCGAACGCGGCAGCAAGCTCGACCGCATACCCAGCCTGCTGCTCCACGACCCGGCGCGCCAGGATCCAAGCCAGGGGCTCCAGCCGCTCGCAGAGCTCCGGATAGCTAAGGATGTGCAGGGCGCGCATCCGATCGTCGGTGGGGACGGCGAGTCGGCGGTCCAAAGCGAGGTCCAGATCCTGGAGGTAGACCGGCGCCTGCGGATGTCCGATCCACAGGGCCGCGGTGGTCCGGGTCCAGCGATCGACCGTCGAGTCCGGAGCCGCCTCCAAATCCCGAGTGCTGGTGGCGATGGCCTCCAGGCAGTGCTCCTCCAGCGTCTGAACGGGTTTCAGGGATTCCGCCGTCGAGAGTCTGGGGTCGAGATCCGCAACCCAGACCTCCCAATAGGGCCGACTGAGATGAATGAGCAGTCGGGTCCGATCCGCCGACCAGGAGGCGCCGGTGATCTTGCCGCCGAGCACTTTCACCGCCTCTTTTTTCGCCAGATCGTAGATCCATAGGCCGGTCCGCGCCCGGATGCCGGTGAGAGCCCCAAGGCAGACCTCGCGTCCGTCCGCGGACCAGAAGGGGGTCGTCGCTTCCAGCGGCGTGCACCACTCGGCCAGGCAGGACCGCGTGGTCACATCCATGATCCGCAGCACGGCGTTGTTCTGGACGTCGCCATCCACATAGGCTACGCAGCCGCCCTGGGGTGACGGGATCGGACAATTTCCGGCATAACTGAAGATCGGCAGAGGCTGCGCCTGAGGGTCCTCGGCTGCAATCGAGTGTAGTATGGCGTCCAGGAAGGAGAAGTAGTACACGCGCTGGGCGTCGGCGCTCCAGGAAGGAGAGATCGCGTGCTGTGCCAGGCAGCGAGGCGCGCTGCCATCGGCCTGCATCACCCAGATTTCCGCGCCGAAGGCGTAGGCTTCGCTCCGCAGTCTCGTGCGGCCCGCCGTCAACTCGGAGGGCCGCAGGGCCGGCGCATCGCGGAGATAGGCGATGTACCGGCCGTCGGGCGACCAGCTCGGGTCCCGGCCCGGCGCGATCAGCAGGCTCGTCTCTTTGGTCGCCAAGTCATAGACCGCGATGCCGCTGTAACCGGGAAGTCCCGCGGCGAAGGCCACCTGCGTGCCATCGGGCGACCAGCAGGGGGCAAAGCCATCGCTCAGCAGCGGGCGGGCCTTGGCAGCGAGTTCGCGGTACATCTCCTGGGCTTCGAGCATGTAGAAGAAGGCCGGGCCCTCCGGCTGGCTCTCCGGCGGATGCCATCGGCCGCCGGCCACGAGCGTGTCAAAGACGTACTTCATGGACCGCAGGCGGACCTGGTCGTCCGTATCGTCCGGGATCTCGGTCAGACGCTGCATCACAGCACGGGCCTGCTCATAGCGGCCCAGGGCCGTCAGCGCACAGAACACATGAGAACACAAGACGGGCGCGTTCGGCGCTTGCTTGAGGTCCGCCTGGGCCTCGGCCAGGACCCGCTCGTACTGGCCCATCCGCAGCAGAGCCTCCCCACGGCGGCCCTTCAGCTCCACGTACTGAGGATCTGGCGGGGGCGTGTGTTCCAGAGCGCGGTCATACTCCGCCACCGCCTCGGGATAACGGCCCAACTGATGCCAGGCCGTCGCCCGCAGGGAATAGCCCAAGGGGTCCCGCGGCCGCAGGATGGTCATGCCCAGGGCATCATCTTTGAGCTTCTCGTACTTTCGGGAGGCATAATAGGTGAAGGCCCGCAAGCGGCGCGATTCGTAATGGCCGGGGTCCAACTCCAACGCCCGGTCCAGCGCGGCCAACTGCTCTTTGATCGTGACCGCGGTCATCGCCTGCAGGAAGTAGGCCTCCGCCGTCTCCGGCAGCAGGGCCTGGGCCTGGCGGCGGTGCGCCTCGATCGCGCGGAGCTTCTCGGCCGTGGGCGATTCGTTCTCCCACAGGAGCCGGGCCAGCAGCGAATGGGCCGCCCCGGCGATCTCCCGCCGCTCCGTCAGCAGATGATCCAGCAGCGTCGTGGCCTCCTGCGGCAGTCGACCCTCCACCAGGATACCGGCATACAGCAACTGGGCTTCCGCGCCCACGTGCCGGCTCTTGAGAATCGGTTGGATCGTCGCCAGGGCCGCTTCCCGTTCTCTTTTGGCATACTGTTCCTGGGCCCGGGACAGCAGGGCCCGATGCCGAAAGCCGTCCGCTTCGGCCAGGCGTTGGCGGTCCCGCTGCCACAAGGAAAGGACGATCCCGGCCGCCGCCACCACCGCGACCAGCCCCAGGGCGGCTAAAACCTGGGCGCGGTGCCGCCGCAGGAGTTTGCCCAACCGGTACACCGTGCTCGGACCCCGGGCCAGGACCGGCTCGTGTTCCAAGTGACGGCGGATGTCCTCAGCCAGGCCGCTGGCCGTCTCATAGCGTCGGGCCCGATCTTTCTCCAGGGCCTTCATCACGATCCAGTCCAGATCGCCGCGCAGGGCCTTACGCAGCAGATCGGGAGTGCACCGGCGCTGCTCGGTGACCTCGGTCAAGGTCTCCCCGAGCGTGCTGAGTTTCGTGGAGGGCTTGACCGGTTCTTGGGTGCGGATGACCCGCTGCATCTCGAGATAGCCCACCCGGCGTAGTTCCTCCTGACGAAAGGGCGTGGTCCCGGTCAGCAGTTCATAGAGCAATACGCCCAGGGAGTAGATATCCGAACGGGTATCGAGGTCCAGATCCCCGAATTGGGCCTGCTCGGGACTCATGTAGGCCGGCGTGCCGAGGAGGTGGGCGTAGCGGGTGAAGAGGGTCTTTTCCGTCAGCTTTTGGTTGGTGGCCTTGGCGATGCCAAAATCAATGATCTTGGGCACGGGCGTGCCCTCCTGGTGCGTCACCAGGATATTGGAGGGTTTGAGATCCCGGTGGATGATCCCCTTTTGGTGGGCATGTTGCACGGCGTGGCAGACCTGAAGAAACAGCGTCAGCCGGTCCTGGATGCTCAGGCCGTTTTGATCGCAGTACTCGGTGAGGGAGACACCGGTCACCAGCTCCATGACGAAGTAGGGCCGGCCGGTCTCGGTGGTCCCGGCATCGAGGACCCTGGCAATGTTGGGATGATCCATCAGGGCCAGGGCCTGCCGCTCGGCCTCAAAGCGGGCCAGCACCTGCTGGGAGTCCAAGCCGGGTTTGACGATCTTCAGGGCCACCTGCCGGCGGATAGGCTGCTGCTGCTCGGCCCGATAGACCACCCCCATGCCGCCTGCGCCCAGGACCTCCTGGAGCTGATAGCGGCCCACCCAGCCGCCGGGACCCTCGAGCGGGGACTCCTGGGACTCGGCCGTTTCCTCCGCGTCGTCCTCCAGCCCCAGCGCGATCAGCCGGTCGAGATGCTGCGGCTCGGCTCCAAATGTCGAATCCTCTTCACGCATGACCCTGCCCTATCGGGTGAGAGACCTTCTCCTCTGCGTTAACTCCGTAGGATCAGGGCACGGGCTGCGCGCTGAAATGCCCGGGTTGCAAGATCTCCTGCAATTCCTCCTCGGCCTCCGTATCGGAACTGACGGTGCTGCGCAGGTGCTGTTGCAGCGTCCGTTGGAACCGCCGCTTGACCGTGATGACCATGTTCGAGACGGTCTTCTCCGAGGTCACGCCGTAGCGTTGGCACAACTCCT
>Ga0315280_10004057_pt1 | contig 21918 bp, 20 predicted proteins | sample YL17G06_40_MG_FD_203697 | JGI IMG/M metagenome (GOLD analysis project Ga0315280, IMG submission 203697) | Sediment microbial communities from Yellowstone Lake, YNP, Wyoming, USA - YL17G06_40 | ecosystem: Environmental > Aquatic > Freshwater > Lake > Sediment | place: USA: Wyoming | collected...
CTTCTAAGAGTAACATCTATGGAGAGGCTGGCACTGATTACGGCCCGTACCTGCAGAAGATACCGACCAACCAGTTTAATGATCTGAACACCGTTCGCCTGGGTGGTGCTGCTGCCGGTGCAAACACTGAGGGCTGGAGGTTTGATACGACAACCGGCGCGTTCCAGGCTGACGACAACGCTGAACATGGCGCTCTCTAAGAGTGTAGTCGTAGCGGCCGTCTCGTGGATGCTTCCACGACAGAACGCCAGCTTAGGCTGGCTAGAAAAGTGAAGTAGACAGAAAGGCTGATCGTGCTAAGGCATTTGCCGATAGCAGGTCAGCCTTTTTAATGAAGGCAGAAGACAGAAGACAGAAAACAGAAAACAGAAGACAGAAGACAGAGGACAGAAAACAGAATTGAAGTAGTCTACAAAAGGATAAATGAATTGCACACAGTTTGCACTACGGACGAAAACGATGAACAACGACATACGACATACGATATACGACATACGACATACGAGTCGTGATTCCGCTTTCACGCTTGTTGAGATCCTGATAGTGGTGGTCTTGCTCGGAATTCTGGCGGCGGTTGTCATCGCAACCGTCGGCAATAGTACAACGTCGGCTAAGGCCAGTGCCCTTGCAACCGATTTGCAGTTGCTTCGCAACTTCATTCTGGTCTATAAAGGCCAGCATCTGGAGGTCGCTCCGGGGTATCCCAATGGTGACACTACTGCTGCACCGACAGAGCAAGCATTTGTTGAGCAGGCAACAATGTCGAGCAACACATCCGGGCAAACCGCCGTGGCAGGCACGCCCGGATTCGAGCGCGGCCCATATATGCAAAAGATGCCGGTGAATCCCTTTAACAATCTCAGTACGATCCAGATGCTTGCAGACGGTGAAGCATTTCCAGCCAACGCCGACGATAGTCACGGCTGGATATGTAAGGCAGCCACGGCGGAAATACGAGCGGACACCAGCGGGACCAACAGTAATGGCAAAGCGTATTATGATTACTAACCACAGAAGGTGTTGCAGCACAGCCAGCCGAGGCTTCACCCTTGCTGAGGCGATGATGGCCACAGTGGTACTGGGTATCGCAGCGGCTGGTGTGCTGCTTCCCTTTGCCAGCGGCGCAGGCGTACGAGCTGAAGGTACTCGCCGAACACTTGGCGCTAAGCTGGCAAGTGATTTAATCGAGCAGATTATAAATACTCCGTTTGAGCAGATACTTAAGTATGATGGTTACTCCGAGCCGCAAGGCCAGTTAAAAGACTCAGCCGGGATTGTATTTACGGACCCAAGTTACGCCAACTTCAGCAGGGGCGCAAGCTGCGCCTATGTTTATGTGCCGCAGCAAGGCGGTACGTACCAGGCCAACTTCGTGCGGATCACAGTCCGTGTGTATTATCGCGCTAGGCCAATCGCGAGCATAAATAGGCTTGTAGCCAAATAAAGATCCTAAATCCTAAACAAATTCAAATGACCAAAATGCAAAATACGAGCGACGAGCGACGAGTGACGAGTCACGGTTTTACCCTCGTCGAGCTGTTGGTGGCTTTGGTTGTTAGCAGTCTGATTCTGGCAGCGGTGGCGACGCTTGCGTTTGCCATGAGTAGCGCAACCAAATCGACTGACGATACAAGCCGCAAGCAGGCGGAAGTGCGCTTTGCAACGCTAAGGATTTCAGAACTAATTCGGCAGTGTGGATTGATATGCGGCACGCCAGGCGGAGAGTTAGCCGTCTGGCGGGCTGACGATAACGGCGACCGAAAAATCAACGTCAACGAGCTGGTGTATATCGAAAGAGGGACGGCCAAAAACTTTCTGCGGCTTTGTCAATTTCCGTCCGGCGATGCGTCCATTGTGCCCTTGACCGCTGTGGCAACACTATCACCAAGCGGATACAGCGTGACACGTATGACGCTGATACCAAAGTGCAGCAATGTAGAGTTTCTGGTTGATGTGGTGCCGCCGCGGACCAAACTTGTCAGTATTTCGTTCGACCTTGTTACGGATAGTGCTATCCACCACTACCAGATAAATAGTGTCGTTCGCGGCTGGGCAGGAAATCTACTCAGCGCGGATGGCCAGAGTATTGTGACTGACGATGATTAACCGAAGAATGAAATTTCTAAATTCTAAATTCAAAATTCTAAATTCTAAAGATGATGGGGTTGCGCTTCTTGTTGTGCTCTTTATTATTATGGCGATAACCATCTTGTCGCTGGGCTTTATCTCGCGAAGCGATGTGGAGCTGGCCTGCGGCGAGAATATGATACTGCGAACTCAAATGGATTATTTAGCTGAATCGGGTTTAGAGCATGCTAAAGGTCTTATTCTTAATCCACAAGATGTAGTTTCGGAATACTGGAGTGGAGCCTCGGCTCAGCAGTTGGCAGCAGGAAGCGAGGATTACTACGATGTCGCAGTTGTTCGCGATGACTCGGACCCGACCGACTACTGCAATTACATCATAGACTGTAACTCCTACCGGATGAAGGGCGGGCAAGAAGTAGGCCGCAGCAGTTTATCAGCGCAGCTTCGCCTTGACCCGTGCATAGCGTTGTGGACAGGAGGCGCCACCACGATCCGGCCCGGCGTCAGAATCGATGGCGACGTTTATTGCAGCGGAGCGTTGGAAAACAGGGGCACGATTAACGGTGATGTGTTCGCCGGTACGTTGAGCGGGAGCATAGCCGGCCGGCATAAGGCGACCGCAGATTTGTCGCTGGCCTGGCCTCGCGTTACGGTTGCTGATTTTACCTCAAGATATAGTACGGTGACCATAAGCTCAGGTAGTCTGTCGGGCGTGACTCTGGGACCATATAACCCTCCGCGAGTATGTTATCGCAGCGGGGATTTATCACTTAGCGGCAATGTGCAGATCAACGGGATGCTTATAGTCAGGGGCGACCTAACGGTCCAGGGAAGTGGAAATATCATCTCAGCCGCTAAAAACATGCCCGCTTTGCTCGTGACCGGTGATCTAACCATAAAAAGCGCTGCCGCCCTGCAGGTTAACGGCTTGGCCATCGTGGATGGACGTACATTAGTCGGTGCCGGCAATGCTAATCTGACCGTCCTCGGCGGCCTATTCACGGACGATGGACTGGCAGAAACGGCGGCTGATTCCTCCAGCAGCGCCAATATTGGCATACTGTACAACGGCGCGACCTGGCAGCCTGCCGGTGGTCGCACAGCCGGAGCACTGCAGTTCGACGGAGTCGACGACTATGTGCAGACTCCTAACTCGCTGACCAAGTTGCAACTTGCCAATGACTATACTTTGTCGGTTTGGGTAAAGCCCGCCTCTTCCCAGAAAGACTGGGCAGGTGTAATCTCAAAATGTAATCCAAGCGGCTCGACAAACCACTGGACACTGCAATTCGATTCCAGCAGTCCTAAGAAACTTGTTGTTTATCATCCGGATTATCTTCCCAGCCCCAAGTCGTGGGATACCGGAATCCGGCTCAGTGAGCTCGCTGGTGCGTGGCACCACGTGGCGGTCGTACGCAGAGGATTCCTGATGACTTCTTACCTGGACGGCACAGCCCGCAGCAGCGGCATGTGGATTAACATCCCCGGATTCGGAGACGGACATCTTAACATTGCCGCTGACCGGACCGCAACGCCAAGCTACGTGTACAACGGCTTGATCGACGACGTGCGCATCTATAACCGGGCGTTGGATCCGAATCAAGTTTATCCACCGGTTGACGGACTGGCCGGCCTGATAGCGCACTGGAAGTTCGATGAGTCCGGCAGTAGCGGCACCATTACCGCTGCACCTACCAAAGCTGCTATCATAACCTGGTCCGAGCAGGGGGTGGTGCAGAAGTGGGGGCAGGCTGCCGGAGCATTTTTCAGAAGCATCCGCAGAAACTGACAAGCGCTCATCGCTTCTGTTTAGTGGGTTAGGCAGAAGTCGCTTATCGGCCTTTCTACACAACGAAAGGAAAAATCCGAAATATGTTAATTGAGAATTGAGAGTTGAGAATTTCTAAATTCTACATTCTTGATTCTAGATTCTTTTTTTGACGACTGTACCAGTTTTATTGGCTTTGACTGTATGAGGTATGGGATTTGACACTTGTATCGCCACGCACGCAGTTTGAGATGCTGACCATTAGTCGAAAGCGGCTGTCTGTTTCATTGACGTGCACAGAACCACCACTTGCGGGGCCATGATGTCTGTGCAATCAGGGTGACGTGTTGATAAAGGCGTAGCCAAAACAAGTCGAAAAGAAAACGGAGGTAGGGTTCACTATGAACCATAAAGCTTTTACGATTATAGAGATTCTGATCGTGGTGGCGCTGCTGGCAATAGCGGGCATGATGGCCGTCCCGATGATGTCGTCGGCAGCCAGCATACAGATTGACTCGGCTGCGAACATGATCGCCGCCGACCTGGAATACGCCAAGAGTATGGCTATCAGCAGGGGACAGAAGTTCTCGGTGGTGTTCGATAAAACCACCGAGACGTACCAGATAAAGGATCAGGATGATGCTGTAATACCACACCCGGTAAAGAAAGGATTCAAATACGTCGTAGATTTTCGTAACGACCGCAGGCTGAACAGGGTTGATATTTTCGATGCCAATTTTGACGCCACCAACGAGGTCAAGTTTGATTATCTTGGAAGCCCCTATAACGGCGGCGGTACTGCTCTGAATAGCGGCGTCATCAGCCTGCAAGGGGGCGGCGCCACCAAGACGATTAGAGTAGAGCCTGTCACCGGCTATATCTCGATAGGCAACTAATCAGGGTACGAACCTAGATGATAAGCTGGAACTTAATAACTCGAGGCTTGCGACCGATAGGATTGGACATCGGCCATAATTATATCAAGATGCTCCAACTGGTGATTAGCAACAGGCAGATTGGAGTCCTTGCAGCGGACAAGGTTCGCATTGACCCCAAGATAAATGGTGACGGCCAAGAAAGAAGACGGTTCGTCGTTTCGGCAATAAAACAGATGCTGGCGGACGGGAACTTTCACGGACGAAATGTCGTTTCATGTCTGCCGAGCGACAAACTGAAGATCACAAGTCTGCGCGTGTCGGAAACGGAAACAGGCCAGATGGAGCAGACGTTGGCAAAAGAAGCGGCCAACCGCTTTGCGCTGAATCCGGATACGGACGCGATTAAGTACATACATGCAGGAAGTGTTCAGCAGGGCGACGAGGTTAAGAATGAATTGATATTGTTTGCCACCGATAATGAGACAATAAAAGACCATATTGCCATGCTTGAGGAAGCTCGGCTTAAGCCGGTCGCTATAGACACGGTTCCTGGCGCGCTATTCAGGAGTTTTGAGAGGTCTCTCAGGCGGCAGGAGGACAAGGAGCGCACAGTTGTCTTTGCCGATATTGGGTCTCAGTTCACCACCGTTGTTTTCGGTCGCGCAGGGGAGATTTGTTTCGTTAAGCAAATAGCGCTGGGCGGCGAAAATTTTGACCGGGAGATCGCAGCCCGACTGGGCATCGAAATTTTTGAGGCAGCGATGCTCCGAAGCCGGCTTCGAATAGAAAGAGGCCTGCCGGCGTCTGAGGCTGAATTGATAAACCAGGACCCGGACAATCGCAGTCAATCTCTCGATACGACCACGCGGCAGGTTATAGCCGACGCCATCGCGACTGTTGCCCAGGAGTTGGCGCGGGAGATATCGCTGTGCCTTAGATATTACACGGTGACTTTCCGGGGAAAACGGATGGAGCGCGCGTTCTTAAGCGGAGGTGAGGCGTACGAAAGTGTGCTGCTCAATGTATTGGCGCGAACATTGGCAGTTGAGATTGAAGTGGCTCAGCCATTGAAAGGCTTCGATTTGTCGGGCGAGGGCATCCACATAAATCTCGATGGCGACAGGAGGGGTCTGCTTTGTGAGTGGGCCGTAGCTGTCGGGCTTAGCCTTAAGGGCTTGGATACCGCCGTGAGATAGCCGATATATGAAAGAGATTGATTTTATTCCAGAGTGGTATAAGAGAGGCAGACGCCGGCAGCTCAGCTACCGAACGCAGTACGTTGCTCTGGGCGGCATGTTTGTGGTAATGATGGCATGGAGTCTCGCCTCTTTCAGATCGCTTTCAAAGGCCACGGCAGAGCTTGTCCAAATGGCTCCAAGGCAATCGCAGGCACAGAGCGTGTCACGAGAGCTCAAAAACGCCCAAAATAGACTGTCAGACTTGCAGAAAAAGACGCGAGTAATTGAAGAAATCGCCTCCAAAATTGATGTGGCAAGCGTTTTAGCTGAGATGAGTTTCTTGATTGATGAAAAGGTCGTCCTGAGCAAAGTGGAATTCACTGCCCAGAAGTTTGACGCGACAGCTCAGCGCGAACCTGGCGGGGCTTCCGTGGTCAGAGTCGCCAGCGACGGTTTGGCAGGTAAACAGGCGCCGCTCGGCAAGGTCAGATTCCAGATCGTGATAAATGGCGTTGCCTCGGATCCGAGCGATGTCGCGAAGTTAACACGCAGATTGGAGGATTCGCCGTATTTCTGCCTGGTTCGTCCATCGTTCTCTCGCTCCAAAACGATCGACGCCGACGGCGGCTCGACTGCAAATAGTGATATTAAAGCAGCCAAGACATCCGGCCGGATAAAGAGTGCTGCCGAACCGACAGCCAAGAAATATCAGGTGAGCGAGTTTGAGATAAGTTGCTATCTGGCAAACTACCGACAAGATGAGAATAAATACTAAGCATGAATATCTTGATCCTAAACAAATTCAAATGGCCAAGATACGAAATCTAAAACAACCAGTCTCATCCGTTTGATATTAGAGTTTTGGTATTGTTTGGGATTTCGGATTTAGATATTAGGATTTCTTAAGAGCGATGTTCGTCTGGAAAAAACAACAAGTAATAATACTCATTGTGGCTGCACTGCTGGCGGCTGGTTTCATATTCTTCGATTTTTTGCCGCTGCGCAAGAGACTGAAGGCCGTCAACCAGGCAAGGACCGATCAGCAGCTTATTATGGCCAAGGCAGCAAATGACCAGAAGCAGCTATCCGACTTGAAAAAGCAGCTACAGGAGCTTGAAAATACTGCCCGTAACTACCAAGTGAATGTGCCTGCCGACAGAGACCTTGGCAGCTTCCTGCAGCAGATAGCTGATCTGATGAGCCAGCATAATCTGACTGAGCAAGTGGTTGTCCCCGGCGAAGAAATTAAAGCCGATAAATTGAGTTGCATACCTCTAAATATGCAGTGTAAGGGCAAGCTGGGCCAAGTATTCCAGTTTTATAGGCAGTTGCAGCGATTAGATAGGATCGTTCGCATCGAGAGTGTAAAGCTGGTAAACAGTGACGATCTGAGCGGCCAGGTTAGTATGCAGACACGAGCGGTCGTTTATTATACGTTTAACGTCGACCAAGGATAATGTATGAGGCGAAACGCAAAAAATAGTAGCAGTGGTGGGGCTAGCGCAATACTTAGCCCGTTGCTGGCAGATAAGAGAAAGGTGGTGCTGGCGGCGTGCCTGATCGGCGTAATGGCCTTTATGTGGGTCAGAGTGCTCCACAAAGATGGCCCGGCTGCTGCCGGAGCAAACTCGCTGCCGCCGCAGGTCGGTTCGGAGAACCAGCCGGCTCCGCCGTCAAAAGTATCTTTTGTGGAGCTGCCGAGAATCGCAGGCCGTCACGATGTGATCGCCAGAGACTTCTTTGCCTCCGGCGACTGGTGGAAGTCGGTTAAAGGCATACAGGGGCAAGATTCGTTGGGTGCTGACCAAGTAAGATTAGTTTCCTCACGGGGCGATCAAGAAGTAATCGACTTGTTGGCAGCGAAGTTAAAGCTAGGGGCAGTAGTAAGGGACAGGAATCTCCAGGCTTTCATAAATGGAAAACTGCTTTCCGTGGGGGATAAATTGCTCGTCCGCGAAGGAGTCCGGACGCTTGAATGTGAAGTAGTTCAGATTGAAGAAAACCAGGTGGCTATAAGATGTGGGCAGGCAGAAGTGACCTTGAAACTGAAGCAGATAGTTGAAGTAAATGACTGAGTAGTGAAGGTTCGAGCCCATTTGTAATACGTAGCAAGATTGAATTCGGCAGACTCGAATTGTCGTAACGTGTTTTTAAGCGGGAGTAAATTATGTTCAGACAAAGAAGCATGAGTGACAGAATACAGATTGGAAGGGGACTAGTTCTCACGTGCTTCATATCGACTGCGATAGCGATTGCGGTCTTTGGCAGTGTTGAGCAGAGTCCGACGGGAGCTAATCCCGATGAGGGTTCCGGCCAGGTGGAGTTCGTGGTGCCTGTTGAAGTCGTCGTAGCCGCAGGCCGGCCTGCTCCGGAGCCAGTCCAACCCGCCCTCGCAGAGACGGGGGTACAATCGTTTGAGCTCAAGGAACAGTTTGGTGTCCGTGATGCGCTGGCGATGCTGGCAAGCTTGTACAAAAAGAACATTGTGCCTTCGGCAGCGGTCGATGGACAACTGGCCTTTCGGAGCCTCAAAGATGTAACCTTTGAAGAAGCGATGGATGCGATCTTAGGCGAAAACTTCAAGTATCAGCAGCAGGGCAGCCTAATCAAGGTGTACACCAAAGAGGAGTACAAGAAGCTCAAGGAAGACCCGGAGCGATTGGAGTATGAGATGTTCACCCTGTATTACATCTCTGCAGCGGAGGCAAAGAAGCTGATTACGCCGATGCTCAGCTCCGGCGGGAAAATGGAGACTACCACTGCCGCCGTAACCGATTTCCCGACCGGTGAGTCCATAACCAAGGTAACCGGCGGCGGCGACACCACGGCGATGAACGACACCATCATTGTCCACGACTATCCGGAAAACATTGAGCAGATAGCCAAGCTTCTGGGCGAAATTGACGTCAGACCGAAACAGGTCCTGATTGAAGCGACCGTCCTGAGTGTCACGCTCACCGAAGATACTCAATTTGGCATCAACTGGAGCACACTGGAGGGTGTACTGACTCAGATACCAGCCATACCAGCGGCTGCTGGTGACATTACGCGAGATGTGCCTGACTACTACAAGTCTGCCGGCACGGGCCAGGTAACCAAGACCGGCGGCCTGACCGTTGGCTTTGCGCACGACAACATCGCGGGGTTCATCCGCGCGGTGGAAGAAGTTTCCGATGTGACTATTCTGGCTAACCCGAAGATACTGGCCGTAAATAAGCAGCTTGGCCAGGTCTACATCGGTAAAAAGCTTGGATATGTGTCGCAAACTACGCAGACCCAGACTTCCACAACTCAGAGCGTCGAATTCCTCGATAGTGGAACCAAGCTTTCGTTCAGGCCATATATAGGAAATGACGGCTACATCAGAATGGATATCCATCCCAAAGACAGCTCCGGAACCTTGAAGGCCAACAGCATACCTGACGAAACTGCCGCTGAGCTGGTGACCAACATCATCGTCAAAGACGGTCAGACCATAGTCATCGGGGGATTGTTCAGGGACACAGTTACAACCGGCAAGACCCAAATTCCTTTGCTGGGCGATATCCCGATTGTAGGGGTGCTGTTCAGAGGTACGGCTGACCAGGCTAAGCGAGAGGAAGTGGTCGTTCTGCTTACGCCTCACATTATTGGGGAACCAAGTGAGACGGAGGGACAAGCACGGGCGGAGGATGTAAGCCGAAAGAGAGTTAGTGCAAAGGACGAGATGTTTGGAATCGGCAGAGCGAAACTGGCGGAAGACTGCTACGCAAAAGCTGCCAGATTCTACACTGAAGGTGACAACGAATCCGCGATGAGGGAACTAGGCATCGCGTTATGGCTGCGTCCAACGTTTCTGGAGGCGATACGGCTGAAAGAAAGGATTCTTGCTGAAGCAAGCCCGGATGAAGTCCAGAAGTTGGAGAGGGTTCTGCTGCAGACTATCGACCGGCAGGCAGCTCCCAACTGGCGCAGCAGGTAATCAGACAATTAGGAAATTAGGGTATCGGGCCACCTAAATATTTAGCCCCGCAATTTATTGCGGGGTTGGGTGCCCGGTGCAACACAATAGAGTTGGAGTTCTTACTTTGAAGTTTGCAAAACAGGCGTACGGGATAGTCACCGCCGTTGTGGTGTGTAGTTTGTTGGCGGCAGCTCTGGCAGGGTGGAAGAACCGGCCCATCACAACAGCCGGAAGCAACTGGTACGGAGTCCTGCCGCTTATCGCGTATTGCATGGCGGCTATGGGCGTGATTTGGCTCGGCTGGCATTGCCATAGACTGGCTGGGGCAGTCACGTCCGTAGCCAACCAGATCAATAAGAAGATTGCCGATTGGCGATTGCCGATTGGCGATTCCAAGACAGAAATCGAAAATCGAAAATCGAAAATCGAAAATACCAATTTGTTGGGTGAAACTCTTGCTCAATGGCTGGACAGTTGCTCTGGTTATATAGCTGGACTTGAGAATCAAATCAAGGACTTCCAGCTCCAGGTTCAACTGTCACAGAGACAAAAGAGGAATGCTGAAGCGATTATATACAGTCTCCGCGACGCCGTTATCGTTATTGATGAGTTCGACAGGCTGTTAATGGCAAACGAGGCTGCGGGCAGACTCTTCAACTTTGATTACAAGAACGCACAACATAAGCCCGTAGGCGAACTGGTCGACAAAAGCAAGGGCGTGTTCATAGATTTTCTTCACCAGAGTAGGTGCAGTAAGACAGAAGCAGCCAGGCAGGAAATCCAATTGGCACAAGAGGCAGGGCCGAGGACGTTCGACTGCATTATCTCCTGCGTTTACGACCAGCGCCAGGAAGTTTGTGGGGTCGTAGCGGTGCTGCATGATGTCACGCGTGAGAAGGAGATATCCCAGATGAAGAATGATTTCGTCAGCCACGTGTCGCACGAACTGAAGACGCCGCTTGCTTCCATTACCGCCTACTCGGAAATGCTTGCCGATGGTGAAGCCGACGATGAACAGACCCGCAAACAGTTTTACTCGGTAATCCAAAATCAGGCCAAAAGGCTGAATCGTCTGATTGAAGACATTCTGAATATTTCACGGATAGAATCCGGCCTGGTAAAGGTGGAAAAGAAACCCGTCAGCCTAACCATACTTATAGAAGAACAGCTACAAATGATAAAAGGCTATGCTGAGGAGAAAAATATCAAAGTGATTACGCAAAAGCCCATCGTATATGATCAGGTCTATGCGGACCGCGACATGATTTCGCAGGTAATCGTCAATCTGCTCAGCAACGCGATAAAGTACACTCCGAGTGGAGGGTCGGTGACGATCGAAACGGCGGTGGATGAAACTGCAGGCATAGCACAAGTTACCGTGACCGACACGGGCGTGGGGATACCGCCGGATGAAATTGGACGCATCTTTGATAAATTCTACAGAGTCGATGCGAATAAAAAGCAAGCGAAAGGGACCGGCTTAGGGCTTAACCTTGTAAAACAGATAGTCGAAAAAGTCCACGATGGGCGGGTGTTTGTCAGGAGCCAGCCCGGCGTCGGAAGTACCTTTGGCTTTGAGCTGCCTTTAGCAACCGCTCAAATGGTTGAAGCCACATAAAAAAGCAGCCAGCGAATCATAGGAACCTGCAAAACATTAACCTGTGGGGAGGAGAAATAATGACGGGCAAGAAAGTTTTAGTGGTTGATGACGAGATACATATTGTGCACGTGGTGGCAATAAAGTTACGCAACAACGGCTACGAGGTGATAACAGCAGAAAACGGCGCCGAGGCCTTTGAACTGGCTTGTCAAGAGAATCCGGATATTATCGTTACAGATTTCCAGATGCCGGTTATGACGGGGTTGGACCTCGTGGAGAAACTTCGACAATGCCAGCAGACCAAGAATATCCCTGTCATATTGTTGACGGCCAGGAATTTCGCCATATCGCAGGAGCAGCAGGAAAAATTGCAGATAGCGGACTGCCTCAGCAAACCGTTCAGCCCGAGGGAGCTGCTGGGCAACATCGAGGACATTCTGTATCGCCGTGCGGTAAGTAACCCCGCGTAAACTTGTCCTGAGCAAGGTCGAAGGAACGCGGGGCTAAATATTTAGCCGCCGGTTTCACCGGCGGTTTTATGATCCGTTAGGATTTGGACTTGGTTATGCTAAAAACGACCGGCAAGAGTCTCAGCCAATCGCAGATGCGCCAGTTGAAGAGGTTCGGCAGCAGGGTTAACAAGTTCGGCGCTAATTTTGCAGTTTATGATGCCGACGGTGAACTTGTCTTGCTGCGTGGAGCTGGCAGATTTGAAAGCAACGCGGACGAGCTAAAACGGCAAGCGTTAGGCGTGATGTGTACCGGCACCAGCGCATCTGACAGCGATGCGTCAGGAGCCGATCCAGTACACGCAACGAGCAACACGGTTTTGGCTGCCGCCTTAAAACCAGCCTCCAACAGAAACGGGCAGGCCAAAGTGATTGGAGCTGCCCTGATCGACCTCGGTAAACGTCTGCATTCTGACAAGGACAACGAGGTTGACCAGAGATATCAAATACCCGAAGTGGCTTTAAGTGAGATGCTGGGACTTTTGGCAGAGAGTTTTGAATCCTCGTTTAAGACCGAGCAAGAAATTGAAGTTATCAGTGCTGAGCTTGCCCAAACCTATGAAGAACTGGTGCTGCTCCACAGGCTCAGCACGCACATGAAGGTCACCGAGCCGGACGCCGACTTTCTGCAGATGGCTTGTGATAGTCTGACCGAGATCGTTTCTGTCGAGGGCATCGCAATACTGTTGGAAAAGACGGTTGAAACTGAAAAGAAGCTGGTCTTGGCGGCAGGGTCCGGGCTGATAGATATAGATGAGCATACGGCAGGCCTATTGCACTGCCGATTGGTCGACGAAATAAATGGCGGCAAGGATGCCCTGCTGGATAGCGAGGTGTATTCTCCTTTCAAATATGAGTGGCCCGCCAACGTGAGAAATATCATCACGGTGCCATTATGCGGAAAAGAAAAGGCAGATTCGCACTTCGCACAGAGAACTGAGACCGGCGACTGCATAATGGGACTGATGGTTGCCATAAACAGGATCGACAAGCCGGATTTCGACAGCACCGACGTGAAACTGTTCAACTCTGTCGCCGGCGGCTGTGCGGTGTTTATCGAAAACGGCAGGCTCTTCAACGACCTCAAGGACCTGTTTATTGGTTCGTTAAAAGCGCTGACCAGCAGCATCGATGCCAAGGATAAGTACACACACGGCCACTCCGAAAGGGTTGCGCTTATCTCGCGGTGGATTGCCGAGAGGGCTGCCCAGACAGAGCCGTTAGAGCAGGAACAGATACACAAGATATACCTGGCTGGACTCCTGCACGACATCGGCAAAATTGGGATAGATGAAGCCGTGCTACGTAAGCAGGGTCGGCTGACTGAGCAAGAGATGGACCGAATAAGAAGGCATCCCTCCATAGGAGCCGGCATTTTAGGCGCGATCAAGCAGATGCGTGACATTGTGCCGGGCGTATTGTGCCACCATGAACGGGTCGACGGGCGTGGATATCCTAATGGCCTGACCGGCAGCCAGATACCACTGATAGGGAAGATCGTTGGCCTGGCCGATAGCTTCGACGCAATGACCTCTAAGAGGACTTACAGAGACGCAAGGACTGTCGAGCAGGCTCTTGCAGAGATACAAAACGGCTTAGGTACACAGTTTGATGAGAACGTTGGCAGAGTGTTCCTTAACAGCGACGTCTATCAGCTCTGGGACATTATCCAAAACGGCGGCAGCGAAGGCTACCGCAATTACAGCGTTTCAGAGTATGGCGCTTCTGCGGTGGGAGTGTTGATCAGATGAAAGTAAAGACGCAAGATTACGGCGATGTCACGGTAGTTGCACTGCAGGGTGAGCTGGATGCTGATTTTACGGAACTGCTTCAGACCACAATTACAACTTGTGTTGCCAAAGGTAGAGCTGGCGTAGTCCTTGACATGCGAGCTGTTGGATTCATTGACAGCAAGGGATTAGAGTTATTGCTGTGGATACGGCAGTACTGCTCTGAGAATAAGACCCAGCTTAGATTGGCAGGGCTCGATGAACACTGCGCGAAGATTCTGGAAGTTACTCGGCTTGACAACGAATTCGACCGCTACACCGAACTGGCCGAGGCCGTCAAAAGTTTTGCGTAAGAGTAACCAGCGGATTCAAGCGAGATAGCAATTATGGCACAGATAGCGGTGGAAAATAAAACTCAGCTTGGGCAACTGCTGCTGGCGCACGAGGTAGTGACGCCCGAGCAGATTGAAAAGGCCCTGGCCGAACAAAAGGAAAAAGGCCATCGCAAGCTGCTCGGCGAACTTCTGGTCGAGATGGGCTACTGCACGGAAAACCAGATCGCCGCGGCTCTGGCTGAGGCATACGGCGTGCCTTACGCCCAGATCGGTCCCAAGATATGTGACCCAAAGGCTGTGGAAATTCTGCCGAGGGAGTTTCTCGAAGAGCACGTCATTCTGCCGCTGTTCAAGGTAGACGATGTACTTACCGTAGCAGTGAGTGAGCCGACAAACGTATTCTTGATTGACGAAATAGAGCGTATAAGCGGCTGTAAGGTCCAGGTCGTATGCGCGACAGCAAAGGATATAAAAGCTACGCTACAGACGTATTTGCCGGCTGCCAATGTCTTTGTCATCGACGATATTATCGACGACAAGGGACTGGAAGACTTTACGCTTTTGGAGAACATCACTGAGGATATAGGCAACCTTGAGGAGGTAGCTGGCCAGTCGCCGGTCGTCAAACTGGTCAATTACTTGCTTTATAACGCAGTTAAGGAAAACGCCAGTGACATTCACATCGAGCCTGGCGACAAAAAACTTCGCGTCCGATATCGCGTAGACGGCAAGCTCTACGAAAAAATACGTCCTCCCCATCAAATGCATGCGGCGATAGTCTCTCGTATCAAGATTATGGCGGAGCTGGACATCGCTCAGCGCCGCCTGCCGCAGGACGGCGGTATTCACGTATTGGTCGAAGGCAGACCGGTCGATTTGCGGGTGTCTGTTATGCCCGCCAGTTTCGGCGAAAAGGTCGTGATCAGGGTCATTGATCCTCAGAAGGTCCTTTATAATCTTGAGTCACTTGGATTCACCTTCGAGAACCTCCAACGTCTCAGGCAGGTGATACAAGCACCTAATGGAATAGTCCTAGTGACAGGGCCAACCGGTTCAGGCAAAAATACGACACTGTACGCGGCCTTATCTGAACTAAACACAGGAGAGGTAAACATCTGCACGGTTGAAGACCCTGTGGAGTGCAACATACCAGGTATAAATCAGTTTCAGGTCAATAGTAGCGCAGGCTTTGAATTTTCGACTGCGCTGCGGAGCTTATTGCGGCAGGACCCCGATATAATAATGGTCGGCGAGGTACGCGATGAGCCTACAGCCAATATTGCGGTCCAGGCGGCGTTGACCGGCCATCTTGTCTTGTCGACCCTGCATACCAATGACGCACCCGGTGCGGTGACACGTTTGGTCGACTTAAAGGTTGCTCCTTACCTGGTCAGCGCTTCTCTGATTGGAGTCCTTGCTCAGCGGCTGGTGCGGAAAATATGCGCAAACTGCAAAACGGAGTGTGACCCGCCCGCCACCATAAAAAGAGCCGTTGAGAAGGTCGGCGGTGAGGTCGGCAAATACCATCGGGGCGTCGGCTGCAAAAAATGCCGCAACACCGGCTATGTCGGGCGAATCGCTATTCATGAATTGTTTGTGCCCGACGATGAAGTCGCCGAGATGATTAACGAGCAGGTCAGCACAAAGAAACTGCGAGCAAAGGCACTTGAAAAAGGAATGGTTCCGCTGCAGTTAGACGGGATTGAAAAGGTAAAGGCCGGAATTGTCTCTATTGAGGAAGTGCTCAGGAATACCCAGGCAGAACTATAAAATCTGTTACAGTAGTAGGTCTGAAAAGAATGACTGTGGCAACAACAAAATCAGCGCCAAGTGCAGCCTCAACGGCCGCTCAGGCACAGAACGCGGTGACGCCGCGCTCCGCTGGATTACCGATTTATCGGGAACATCAGCCGTCCGATCGGCTTTATAGGGCAAGAGTGAAGAACGCCGAACTGATACTGTTCACCACGGAACTATCAGTGATGCTCGATAGCGGCGTGGTACTGAGTGATGCTCTCGATGCCATTGCCGAGCAGGCTGAGCAGGGAGCATTCAGGATGATAATCTTGGATGTGGCCGAAAGGGTCAAAGGCGGCGACAACTTCTCGCAGGTCCTGCTTTCATATCCCAGAGTTTTCAATTCGATGTTTATAAGTATGGTCAGGGCGTCAGAGGAGTCCGGCAGAATGGCAGAAATGCTGGGCGTGCTCAGCGGGTATCTGACCTTCGAGGCTGACACTCGCAAGCAAATCAAAGGAGCACTTACATATCCGTTTATAATGGCCTTGATGGCAGTGGCCGCCACCGGAACGCTTATGTTCTTTGTTCTGCCCAGGTTCATGAGGATTTACGAAGCAAGAGGTGCGGCACTTCCAAAACTTACCCAAATTTTGGTGGGCTTCAGCAAAATGCTCGGCAATTTCCAGATAATGACTGGTCTTGTGACCGCACTGATATTGCTTTCGGCAGCACTATACTATTTCTCCCGCACCGCGGTCGGTCGTCGGATGATTGATACCCTGAAAATCCGCACGCCCATAATTGGCACAATGTTTGTCGATATGGTAGTAGCCCGCAGCATGCGCATAATGGCCACGATGGTCAATACAGGCGTCCGAATGTTGGAATCAATACAGGTGGTCCAAGGCTCATGCCAAAATTCCTGTTTTCAGGAGCTTTGGACTGATGTAATGGAGAAAATCCGTGACGGCTATCAGTTGTCCGAGTCAATCTTGATTTCTCCACGCGGCCGATTGATCGCACCCGGCATCATCCAGATGTTGCGAGCCGGAGAGAAGAGCGGCAGGCTGGGCCAGGCGTGTGACAAAATGTCTGTCTACTACGAAAAGAAGCTCGCAGCCTCGATCCGGAGCGTTATGACTCTTATAGAGCCGCTTATGATTACAGTCCTCGGCGCCATTATTGGCACTATTGCGATTGCTCTTTTGCTGCCGGTCTTTAGAATATCCAGCGTCATCGCACATTAAAGCACCGTAAAAGGTAAAACGAAAAGTGTAAAACCCGCCACCTCCGCAGTTTTGCGTTTTGAGTTTTTCGCTTTTAGTTTCATTGGCTTTGGCCTGTCCTGAGCGGAGTCGAAGGATTGGCTTTGTTTGGGTTTGTTTTCACCAAGTGTCCAATACGATATTTTTCTCATAAGCCCTTGTAACAATTCAGCTTGTGTCCACTTGACTTTTTCGCAAATTGGCTTTGTTTTTTAAAATCATGCGCTTTCATCCGGCTCTTATTGGTCTTTTTTAGGATTTAGGGTTTAGTGCTTAGAATTTCCGGCCAAGCGCCGGTCATTGGCTTTGTTTTGCATAAAAGCCTGTGTAGATCAGCCTTATCCTGCCCAAAAAGCCCAAATCTCCCTGTTTCTCATACTTCTGCCTTCTGTCCTCTGTCTTCTGTCTCCTGCCTTGTTAGCATTAACCACAGATTACACAGATTTACGCGGATTTAGTGAATGTGTTTATGCGATTTCTCATTTGCCCATTTTCTCATCAACTCATAAGCCTTTGCCTTATTTGTTAGATATATATTATACCCGATAGCGGCTCGGCGTCAAGCAGAAATCCTCTATTAGACACGGATTAACACGGTTTTCTTCTTGCCACAGAGGTCACAGAGTTCACAGAGAAAACGGAATACAGCAGACAGAATACAGAAGCCTGCCCTGAGCTTGCCGAATGGGCCAGACTCTCTTTTGGATCAGTAATATGTAGGGCTGTTTCAAAGATGGTGCCAAATCGTCTTTCATTTGGCGACAGGTTTGATTATCCCGGTCGGTTTAGGAATTCCTGTTGATGGGGTTTCTGCGAGGACTGGCCTGTTTGCGAGTCAGCGGCTGGCTTCGTTAAGCCGTAGCCACGTAGCCACGTAGGGTGCGATGTTTCGCACCACCTTGATATTCGACATAATCTACTCACTATCCATTTGCCACAGACGCCGTCCTGAGCGCAGCCGAAGGAGAGCACAGAGAACTCAGAGCAAATATTCCTTTTTTTATCTCTGTGGCCTCGGCGTCCTCTGTGGCAAAGAAATATTCAGGCTAAGAAAGACAAAACTTACCGGCCCGGAAAGAGAATCGCCGAAATGGGAAAGTCGAGATTGAAATAGTGCCGGATTTTGCTATATTATGCTCATAGTTTTCATTGATGTCCCCCGAGTCATAAGAAATGGTATTTGGGATGTTATTTCGAGGAAGATTTTGTTATTATTATGGAATCGAAAGGATTTGTTGTGTAGCCAAGCGTTTAATATGGAGAAATATGTATGGTGTCCCGAGATTTCCAGATTTTTGCTTTCCATAAGAATTGAACCGTGTGGAGATGGTGGAATATTCACTCTGTGATGGGATACTATGGAGAGTCGGTTCTGCGGGTGTTATCACGTGCCAGTGTGGGGACCTGGGACATCACGAAAGGATGATGAACGATGGGAGAGAACAAGACAAGATCCAGTGTACCTAAGGTGTTGTTAGCGGCAGTTCGCGAGGCAAAGGTTTGCGGTATTGCGAGGAAGTGGGTTAACAATTGGAGCCGAAAGCTATCATGGAAGCGACAGAAAAGCAGCTGACAAAGACAATTGCTACCCCAAGATGCTTTACTCCAATTATCAAGTGCGTCGGATTTGCCTGCGACATGCGCTGTGAATATTGTTTCTTCCGAGACCAAGACAGAACTAAGAAACTCATGTCCCAAACGGTCTTGGAATCATTGGTCCAACAGACGCTTGCAAACAATCCATATTCTGCTGATTTTGTCTGGCACGGTGGTGAACCTTTACTAGCTGGAATAGACTTTTACCGAAAAGCGCTCGAGTTTCAATCCAAATACCGGAAACCAAGGCAAGTGGTACGCAACCTTATACAAACGAATGGTAACCTCATTAACCAAGATTGGGCTATGTTTTTTGCTGAAAACGGTTTTGGTGTAGGGTTGAGCTTGGACGGTCCACGCGAATTCCACAACCGATACCGACATTACCAGGACGGAAGTGGAAATTATGATCGCGTCATGCAAGCTATTGATATGCTGAAAGAATATGATCTCACGCCAGGAGTCGTCTGCGTTATTACGGATTTGAGCGTCGGCTACCCAGAAAAAATGTTCCGTTTCTTTCTCGACAATGCCATACCTATAGTCAACTTCAACCGGGCCGACTCAGTTAATCAATGCGGTGTTCCTCTTCCGTATGTTCCATCGCCTGTGGAGTTTGGGCAGTTTCTTCTCAAGACATTTGACCTTTGGGTTGAAGAAGATAATCTAGAAGTGAAAATAGGGCCCATCGAGTCAATAATACACTGCCTTGTAAGCGGAGAATGCAGCGATTGCCTTTTCTCCGGAGAATGTGATCATTTTATCATCGTAGATGCTGAAGGGCACGTGTATGCGTGTTTTTCCGACGGGTATGGTGAAAGTTGGAGGCTTGGAAATATTGCGAATTTGGATTTCAACTCAGCAGAGTTCCAGTCCTTGAGTAACAAGACACGCGAGATTCGAGAAGGTTGCCAGACCTGCAAATGGTTCAAAGTGTGCAAAGGGGGTTGTCTGTGCGACTACGAACTGAACTTTCCACTTCTTGGTGAGAAGAACATTGTCTGTCAACCTTTGCAGATGCTCTATGAATACATCTCCCAGAAGCTCCGCAATTTTCACCTAATCTGACCAAGTTCAATGGGCTTTACGAGGCCACTTAGCAAAATAGATCTTGATCAGGACTTCAAGGTAGAAATCACTTAGCAACCGCCTCAAAGGCCAGCGGTAAACTGAGTGACTCACTCGTTAGATTAGAGACGAAACAACAATGTAACATAAATCTGGGGACGTAAATCTGCAAAATCTGGGGGCACCATTTTTAGTTCTGAGTTTTTTGTTGATAGTTCGTAGTTAAAAACAATGAACAGAATGAACAAGAAAATCTGCTTCAATTTATTAGGGGCATGGCACGGTCGGCCCAGACCATCTCCACACTAAAGAAATTGAAAATTGAGAATTGTTATCGGCGCCAGTCGGCTTTGCGGACCATCAAGGGCGGCATCTGCTGGGGCTTGGGCTTTCGCTGGCTGCCGTTGACGCAGCTTCTGCTGCTCGGATACCAGCGAATAGTGAAAGGCTGAGGGCTGAAAGTCAACCCATTTTTTTTCAGTCTGCCGAACATCACAAGCCCTTACTTGCGGCCCATCAGCTTTACCGCCGAGAGCGCGGAGACCGCAGAGAAAATCGCCTTTATATTCTTCCTCTCGGCGCTCTCAGCGTGCTCTGCGGTTAATCCAGCCGCAGGCAGTAATCATACCATCCTTATATCGGCAAGTTTGAGGCATGACTTTCGAAAAGAGCCACAGAGGACACAGAGTTCACAGAGATAAAAAAAAGAATAATTCCTCTGAGTTCTCGGTGCTCTCTGTGGCCAATAATTTATGCAACTGGCAATTTCACAGGCTCACGGGTATCTGATGCTCGGCTAAATACTCTTTCATTTGCCTGATGGTGTATTTGCCGAAGTGGGCTATTGAGGCCACCAGCACCGCGTCCGCGTGGCCTTCAACGATAGCCTGATAAAGATGTTCGAGCGTTCCTGCGCCGCCGGATGCGATCACCGGCAGCGATACCGCATCAGCTATGGCCCTGGTCATCGGGATGTCGTAGCCGACCTGTGTGCCATCGGTGTCCATACTTGTAGGAAGGATCGCCCCCGCCCCTAGCTCCTGGACCTTTTTCGCCCACTCGACGGCGTCAAGGCCTGTCCCGACAGTACCGCCGGTCACGATGACTTCAAAGCCTGATGGCAACAGCGAATTGCTGGAGGTATCTATCGCCACGACAATTTTATCGCTGCCGAATTCCTTAGATGCCTCTTTGACGAAGTTCGGATTTCGCACCGCAGCAGTATTGATAGATACCCTCGATGCGCCGATAGCCAGCAGCTCTCGGATTGCCTTGCAACTGCCGATTCCTCCGCCCACGGTCAGCGGCACGGAAATCTTCTCTACGGTTCTTCTGACCGCATCTAGCAGCGTTTTTCTCTTCTCGAGGGTTGCCGTGATATCCAGAAAGACCAACTCGTCCGCCCCCGCCTGGCTGTAAACCGCGGCATTCTCCGCTGGGTCGCCCACATCTTTTAGCTTAACAAAATTGATGCCCTTAACTAATCGGCCATCCTTTACATCCAGGCACGGGATTATTCTTCGGTAATCCATAGCGATTGTCTCCATAATGGCGTCAAATCCACCGACCGAAAGCAATTGTAAATTGACAATTGACAATTGTAAATTGAAAAATGAGAATGGGCTGAAAGTTTGAAAGGGGTAAATTATGGCTAAAGCATCAATGCCTCATCCAGGTCACGGCAAACACTTGTGTTATTTGACGAATCTGGGATTCCAGTTGAGTAACCCCAGGCAGTACAAAGCCCTGGTCAAAGGCGGCAAGTTCTACTGCAAGATTTGCGGCCGGGTCGCAGCCAGAGAGAGAGAAATCTGTGTAAGCCAGTGGAGCTGTGAGGCGTTGCCAAGTGGCATCCTGAGGCGAAGCTCTGGCTTGCGATTTTCCTGGAATTTGCAGGAGAGCGTGCCAAACGAACCAGACAAACGGCGTGTAAACTGCGGCGGCCTTGTCTACCGTAGGCGGACAAATCGTGGCCAATTCGGAGCATAACTATGCGGCAAACTGGCGGTTTTTAAAACGTCCGATTGGAATCGCATGCCGTTCATAGGTCAAGAACCCAGTTCCTTGAGACGTTGCTCAACTCGAACCTTAGATAAGGTTTCAGAAATCTCTGGCGCCAGCGTCCACCAGTCCTTTTTGAATTTTACATGGTTGGCAATTTGCGCCCCATGATCTAAAGCCAACGATTCAATACCTGCTACTGTACCCAACAAGGGAATA
>Ga0315280_10004058_pt1 | contig 21916 bp, 18 predicted proteins | sample YL17G06_40_MG_FD_203697 | JGI IMG/M metagenome (GOLD analysis project Ga0315280, IMG submission 203697) | Sediment microbial communities from Yellowstone Lake, YNP, Wyoming, USA - YL17G06_40 | ecosystem: Environmental > Aquatic > Freshwater > Lake > Sediment | place: USA: Wyoming | collected...
TCGCCCATCTCAAAACACAACTCCCCAACATAGATGACAACATCCGCTTCGTTGTGCCTATAATGCTAGACAACGTCTCCATTCAACTCGGACCCTGGTCTGGATACCATCTCTTGGCGCAGCACCGCTCGGATCTGATGTGAACTGTGAGAGAGAGGCAGTGGTGGGCACAGCCCTCTACGCCTGGATTCCCGCCTTCGCGGGAATGACAAGAGACGGTGCAGCAGAATGCTGCCGGGTGTTTGAGGGTGTCCCTCAAATTCTCTCTTTTCGTCATCCCCCAAGATTGGGGGCTAGGGGGTTGATAAGACTCAGGTGAACGCGTAGATTGCCGCGCCTTCTCCTCGGTTGGCTTGGAGAATGGCTCGCAATGACAGATCGAGAGAAATGCGGGGATCAAGGGGGTGAAAGAGGGTTCTGAGACAGCCTGTTCGCTTCGCCCGTGCCACCAAGACGTTGCCCTGTCAGATCGTAGCTGAACTGCCGGGGCTAGTCCCATTGGAAGAACCGTATCGTGATGGCGAGGCAGGAGACTGCCCATGCCGCCAAGACCGCAATATCCGTGGTCATCGAGTGCAGCGGGGTTCCGGCTACCATGATCTGCCGTAGAGCGTCGTTGAGGTAGGTCAGCGGAAGAATCTTGATCACTGGTTCGATGAAGGCCGGCATGCTGGCGACGCTGAAGAAAGTGCCGGAGAGGATCATCATCGGCAGGTTGACAATCTGGACTACGGGAATGGCCGATTCCTGCGTTTTCACCAACGCCGCGATGAGATAACCGAGACTGACAAAGACTAGCGATCCAAGTAGAATGATGCCACATAGACTCAGCCAGTTGCCTACCATCCGCACATCGAAGACGAGGCGGCCCACCAGGATGATCAGCGCGGCGGAAGCCAGGATGACTATCATACGGAACAAGAGATCTCCCAAGACAAGAGTCGATCGGCGAAGGGGTGTGGAGCCGAGTCGCTTGATGATATGCGCCTGCCTCTGCTGGATGACGGGCAATCCTCCCTGAACGCCGATGAACATCAAGGTCATGCCCAGTATGCCAGGCAGAAGGAAGTCGATATACCTCAATTCGTGGGTCTGAACGCTCTGCTGGTTCATGCCAATCGGCGGAGTGTAACTACCCAGCCGCTCGTCAATGGCGTTGATCACCTGAGAGAGAGCAGGGATCAGCACCTGCTGGTTGACCGTCTGACTGGCGTCGTAATAGACCTGGACGTTGTCGCTCTCGCCGGGTCCTAGGGTGTCCATTCCGGCGGGGATATCTATCACGGCATCGAGGTTGCCCTTCTCTAGCGAGGCTCTCAAATCGTCCAGGTTACCGCTCTGAGTCTTGAACATCTTCTGGTTGCCTTCGAGGATTACGCTGTTCAGTCCCAGGGTTATGTACGCGGTAGTCTGAGGGGAACCCTCGTCGGCCAGTCCGATCTTGAAAGTCTGAGTGCCCATGTTCTGGAAGGCCCAGCCGAAGAGCAGGATGAAGATGATGGGGAAGATGAAGCTGAAGAACAGGGCGGCCCGGTCCCTGATGAACTGCCTATAACGCGCCACAAATACGGCGGTGAAAGCCCTCAATCTCGTATCCTCTTCCCGGTCAGTTTCAGAAAGACGTCCTCCAGGGTAGCCTGGCGGACTGACAGCTCCGACAGCTCGGCTGATCGCTGGGAGGCCATGCCCAGCAGTCCGGAGATGGCGGAGGGGATGTTGTTGGTGTAGACGATGACGTCGTCCCCCTCGCGTACCACCTTGGAGACATCCGGCAGGCTGGTCAGAGCCTGGTCACCAGGGTATTCCTTCATCTTGAACTGGATGGCGCTCTCTTTGATGTTGGAGTCAATCAGCCGCTGGGGGCTGTCCAGGGCGATTATCTGCCCGTAGTCCATGATGGCGATGCGGTCACAGAGCCGCTGGGCTTCCTCCATGTAGTGCGTGGTCAGCACTACCGTCTTCCCGGCGCGGCGGAAGCTCTCAATCACCTCCCACATAGCCCGGCGTGCCTGAGGGTCTAACCCCGTCGTGGGCTCGTCCAGGAAGATTATCTCTGGGTCGTTGACGAAGGCCAGGGCTACTGAGAGGCGCTGCTGCTGGCCCCCCGAAAGGTTTCGGAAGAGAACGTCTTTGCTCTCCTGTAAGGCCGCCAGTTCGATGATCTGTGTTGTCGGCACTGACTTCTTATACAGGCTGCGGAAGAAGGTGATGATCTCTCGTACTTTGAGACCGGGGAAGAGGGCTGGACTTTGTGATTGGACCCCGACGCGTTCCTTCACTGCTCTGGTATCTTTGGAGACATCCATGCCCAGCACGGTGGCCGAACCGCTGTCAGCAGTGCGCAGCCCTTCGACTATCTCGACGGTAGTGGTCTTCCCGGCGCCATTGGGGCCGAGCATGCCGAAGACCTCGCCCTGAGAGACCTCAAAGCTGATTTGGTTCACGGCTTTGACGCTGCCGTAGGACTTGACGAGGTTGGTGACCTCGATTACTTTGTTGGGCGAAACGTCCATTCTATGTCAACGGTCTGTCCGCAGTCCTTCTATGGATCATTCTGCGCCAAACCACATGAACCATAACATCAGTACCCCTACTTAATCGGAGACTGTGTAACCTACGTATTCTAGAATCACCTACTACCGACGCGGTGGTGCCCCCATCACTTGGGTGGAAGCCTCACGACAGACCGTTGCAGAATAGTGTACTACAAAGACTGTGGGGAGAGTAAATGCGGGGGGAAATCCGGCTCACGGGTAGGCCTTGCTACGCCCGTGGCAGCCGCGCTTTGACCCTGCCACACGGAGGAATTGTCTCTCGGAGCAACCTCAGACTGGGTGATTCTGCAACTATGAATCCATATCCCGCTATGGATATAATAGGCCACGGTTGACAGAGCTGTGTCATGAGCACTCAATAGCCTTGGTCTTGGACGTGTCTTGATGCCGACAGAACCAGTCAAGTCAATATACGTAGGCTACTATTTTGTCGCCTTTATTGACATCGTGGGCCAACGGGAGAAGCTGAAAGCCTGGACATCGCTCCCCAAGAACGTCGCTGAAGTCCAGCAGTTGAAATCGGATCTCGAGGCAACTTCGGAGTATGTCAAAGCCTTGAGGCGCCAATTTGATGATATGTACGCAAAAGCTGCAAAGTCGACTGGTCTCCTCGATCACCTGGATGCAGAAAAACGTGCCTGGGTCGAGGGACGCAAACAGTCGAACATATGGCGACGGGGCTTCTCCGATTCGTACGTTATGACGGTTCCTTGCTGGTACGAGCGTGAGTGGGGGTTGCACGCTGGTGACATCTATTACTCCCTCTTGGGCATTTGCGGGATATTCATCTGGGCATTAGCTATGGAGAAGCCGTTTCGAGGCGGGGTGGACATAGGATTGGGTACTGAGATTGCGGACCAAGAAGTGTATGGGCCCGTCGCTGTACAAGCCTATGAACTCGAAAGCAAGAAAGCGAAGTGGCCGCGTGTACTGATTGGTGATGGGCTAGTAGATTATCTTGGCAACCTGGAGATGAGATCCCCTGATACCTTGGATGGCAGGCACACGAAGATGAACATAGGCAATTGTAGAGGACTGATTGCCACGTGCGAGGAAGGCCAGCGGTATCTAGACGTGATGGGGGAAGGAGTGCATTCCGTATTTGGCGACAGTCTCTTTGTTAAAGCGGTTGAAGATGGCTATCGTTTTGTGGTGAGGAAGGAGAGGCGACTAGCCGAGGCTGGTCCTGAGGAGCTATATCGGCGGTATTCGCAGCTCCGAAGATACTGCGAGTCGAGACTGCCGATTTGGGGGCTGAGTCAAGTCTCAGATTGACCAAAAGGGACTTCCTGCTCTGATTCTTGCTTTGGCGACGACGGGTGGCACGGGCGAATCGAAGCCCGCAGGCAGGCATCCCGGCTAGGCGTTCTCTTCGCGCCAGGCGGCATCGCCGATGAGGGGCACCCAGCGGCATGGTCCCAGGTCCTGGATGGCGGTATCGTGTTCTTCCTTAACGACCTTCAGGAGATGCTGTTCGGAGCGCGGGCCGACGGGAATGACGAGCCGGCCGCGCACGGCAAGCTGCTCCAATAGGTCCTTGGGCACTATGGGGGCACCGGCGCTGACCACAATGGCGTCGTAGGGGGCCTTGTGCTGCCAGCCCAGCTTGGCTTCAGCCAGGTGAACCTCAACGTTGATATAGCCCAGCTTCTTGAGGGTTTCTGTCGCTTTCTGGGCCAGCTCGCTGTGCCGCTCCACGGTGACTACCCACTTGGCCAATTCCGCCAGAATGGCTGCCTGATAGCCGCTGCCGGTGCCTACCTCTAGGACGTTCTCATCACCCTCTAGTTCGAGCGCCTCGGTCATTATGGCCACAATCAGGGGCTGGGAGATGGTCTGCCCCTGGCCGATGGGTAGAGGGCGGTCTTCGTACGCCGCGTGCCAGTAGCCACTGGGGACAAAGAGCTCTCTGGGCACGCGTGACATCGCGGCGAGCACCCGCTCATCCTTGATCTCGCTACGCAAAAAGTCCACGAGCTGAGAGCGCGCCGAGGAGAAATCGGTGTCCAAAGCTTCTTCCTCCGGTTCTGGGTAGATTGTAGTTGATGAGTTGGCTTCAGTCTAGAGGCCCTTTTCAACCCCCTGGGATCCCCCAGTCATGGGGGATAGATAAAAAGAAGGGACTTCTGGGGACACCCCAGGCCCCGGCAGCGTCCCGCTGCACCATCTTGACGTCGGCCTGAATCAACCCCCTGGGCCCCCATTCTTGGGGGAGAAGAAGAACATGGGACTGAGGGACACCCTCAGACTCCCGGCAGCATCCGGCTGCACCGTTCTCTTGTCATTCCCGCGAAACTTGTCCTCGTGGAAACGGGGAGCGGGAATCCAATGGGTGGACCTTCTGAATGGAGTCCGGTACAAAGACAACTCTCCAACCCCCTGACCCCCGAACCCCCTAAGTCCCCCTTTGTCAAAGGGGGATTCCAGGGAGTTGAAGTTGGGGGACACCCCCAGACCCACGGCAGCGGGGTTCTTCCTGCACCTCTCTGCTGCACCCAGGGATTGAGCTTCCGCTTCCCATGCACTATAATCCCATCACTGGCCGTGTTGACTGGCGCAGGGAGGCAGCCTGTGCCAGGAGAAGAGCAAACCAACCTACCGAAGAAAGCCAAGGGGGTAGAACATTGAACAAGAAGACAGTGAGAGATGTCAGCGTCGCTGGGAAGAGGGTGCTGGTCAGGGTGGACTTCAACGTCCCACTGGATAAGAAAACGGGAGAGATCACCGACGAGACGCGCATCAGGGCTGCCTTGCCCACCATAAAGCATCTGATCGAGCATAAGGCCAAGGTCATTCTTTGCTCGCATCTGGGTCGCCCCAAGGGGGTGACGCCCGAGTTGAGTCTGAAGCCGGTTGCGCAGCGACTGGCGAAGCTCCTGGGCCAGCCCGTGCAGATGGCCGAGGATTGTGTCGGCCCCAAAGCAGAAGCTGCGGCGGCAGCGCTCAAGGATGGCGAGGTCCTGCTCCTGGAGAATCTCCGTTTTCACGACGAGGAAGAAAAGAACGACCCTGCTTTTGCCAAATCGCTGGCCTCCCTGGCGGATATCTACGTCAATGATGCTTTCGGCACAGCGCATCGAGCCCACGCATCGACCGTTGGCGTTACCAAGTACCTGCCCGCCGTGGCCGGATTTCTGATGGAGAAGGAGCTGGAGTACCTGGGCAAGGCGCTGGCTAATCCCAAGCGCCCCTTCGCCATGATCGTCGGCGGAGCCAAGGTGAGCGACAAGATCACCATGCTGGAGAACATCTTGCCCAAGGTTGATGCCCTGGTCATCGGAGGCGGCATGGCGAATACCTTCCTCAAGGCTCAGGGCTATGATGTCGGCAAGTCCAAGGTGGAAGACGAACAACTGGATTTCGCCAGGGGCCTGATGTCCAAGGCCAAAGAGAAGGGTGTCCATCTGCTCTTGCCCACCGACGCGGTCGCGGCGGAAAGATTCGAGGCCGAATCCCCTAACCGGACGGTTCCGGTAAACAAGGTGCCCAAGGACTGGCAGATGCTGGATATTGGCCCGGAAACGGTGAAGCGCTTCAGCGAGGAGATCAGGAAGTGCCGTACCATCGTGTGGAATGGGCCAATGGGCGTCTTCGAGTTTCCCGCCTTTGCCAAAGGCACCCAGAGCATCGCCGCGCTTCTGGCAAAACTCGATGCCACTACAATTATTGGAGGAGGAGACACCGCAGCAGCCGTGGAGCAACAGGGCCTGGCCGACAAGATGACCCATGTGTCCACTGGAGGTGGGGCATCCCTGGAGTTCCTGGAAGGCAAAACCCTGCCGGGTGTGGCGGCTCTCCTGGATAGGTAAGATATGGATAGGATGTCACAGATCAGTCAACTGGCGGTAGAATCTCCGGGCAAGATTGTGCTCATTGTTATGGACGGCTTGGGCGGGCTGCCCCATCCCGAGACGGGGAAAACCGAACTGGAGACGGCCAAGACGCCCCATCTGGACAAGCTCGCCAAGGAGGGCATTTGCGGACTGTCCGAACCGCTCGGCGCGGGGCTGACTCCGGGGAGTGGCCCTGGTCACCTGGGCCTCTTTGGCTACGATCCGTTCGCGTTCGTGATCGGCCGGGGCATTTTGGAGGCCCTGGGCATAGACTTCCCCTTGGAGAAAGGAGATATAGCGGCCCGCGGGAACTTCTGTACCATCGATAACAAGGGAGTCATCACAGACCGGCGGGCGGGACGAATATCGACGGAAGTCTGCACGAAGCTGTGCGAAGAGTTGAGCCGGATCAACTTCCAGGGGGTGAAGGCCCTGGTAGCACCAGTGGAGGGGCATCGATTCCTGCTGGTCTTGAGAGGGGTCAGCCTCAACCCGGATCTGGCTGATTCTGACCCGCAGCAGGTAGGGGTGGCGCCGAAGGAGGTCGCGGCACTGAGTCGAGAGGCGGAGGCCACGGCGGCTGTGGTCAATAGCTGGATCGCCAAGGCACGGGGGGTGCTGGCTGATCACCATCCGGCCAACATGGTGGTGCTGCGCGGGTTCGCCCGGCTGCCTCATTTGCCATCGATGGGCGAGTCATACAAACTGAATCCGGTGGCCATCGCCACGTATCCGATGTACCGGGGGCTGGCGAGGCTGGTGGGCATGAAGGTGGTGGACTGTGGTCGGTCCGTCGGGGATCAGTTTGCCGCTCTGGCCAAACACTATGCCGAGCACGATTTCCTGTTCCTTCACATCAAGAAGACGGATACGGCTGGCGAAGACGGCGACTTCCAGCGGAAGGTGAAAGCGATAGAGGAGGTTGATGCCGCTCTGCCGCGGGTGGTGGATCTGAAGCCGGACGTCATCGTGGTGACTGGTGATCATTCCACACCGGCAGTGATGAAAGCCCATAGCTGGCACCCGGTTCCCTTCCTGCTGCACTCGCCTCTCTGCCGGCCGGACGAGGTGACGGAGTTCTCGGAGCGGGCGTGCTCCAAGGGGGCATTGGGCCGCTTCCCGGCTCTGGATATCATGCCGCTGGCACTGGCCCACGCGCAGAAGCTGGCCAAATTCGGTGCTTAAAGGGAGGAGACAAATGCGCTTACCGATAATTGCCGGAAACTGGAAAATGAACACGACCGTCGATGAGGCGGTGGCACTGGTACGCGACATGCTGGGCGGGCTGCAGGAGATTGACGGAGTAGAGAAGGTCGTCTGCCCGCCTTTCGTCTCTCTGGCGTCCGTCAAGCCAGTGCTGGACAGATCATCGGTGAAACTGGGGGCCCAGAACCTGCACTTTGAGGAAAAGGGCGCCTACACGGGAGAGGTCTCTCCCAGTATGTTATCCGGGATGTGCGAGTATGTCATCGTGGGCCATTCCGAAAGGCGGCAGTACTTTGGGGAGACCGACGAAATCGTGAACCGCAAAGTGAAGGCGGCTCTGAAGTTCAACCTGAAGCCCATCATGTGTGTGGGGGAGACTCTGGCGGAGAACGAGGCGGGGAAGACTGAAGAGGTGGTCACCAGGCAGGTCAAGAAGGGTCTGGCAGGGGTTGACAAGGCTGATGGCCTGGTCATCGCCTACGAGCCGATCTGGGCTATCGGGACCGGAAAGGCGGCCACGGGCAAGCAGGCCAATGCCACCATTGGACTGATTCGGCGAATGGTGCGGGAGTTGTATGGCGAAGAGGCGGCCAAGGGCTTGCGCATCCAGTACGGAGGCAGCGTGACTGCAGCCAACATCGTGGAATTCATCTCACAGCCGGAGATCGATGGTGGTTTGGTGGGAGGAGCCAGCCTGAAGGCCGGAGACTTCGTCAGCATAGTGGAGCAGACCGCCAAGACGAAGCGCGGATGAGCGTCGTTGTTGCCGTCGTGGGGCCGACCGCCGTTGGCAAGAGCAAACTGGGTGCTCTGCTGGCCCGGACCTTCAACGGCGAAATCGTTGGTGCAGACAGTCGCCAGGTCTACCGGTATATGGATATCGGCACGGCCAAACCGACAGCTGAGGAGCGCTCTGCGGTTCCGCACCATCTCATCGATGTGGTAGACCCCGACGGGAGCTTCAGCGTCGCCCTCTATCAATCCCTCGCCATGCGTGCCATTGACCAGGTCATGCAGCGGGGCAGGGTGCCGGTTCTGGTGGGTGGGAGCGGACTGTACGTATGGTCGCTGGTGGAAGGGTGGGAGATACCTCGTGTTGAACCCGATGCCGGGTTTCGGAAACGTCTGGAAGAGAGAGCGGCAGCCGAAGGCGTGGAGTCGTTGTATCGAGAGCTGGAGAGGATCGACTCGAAGACGGCCGCGTCGATTGACCCTCGCAATGTTCGCCGTGTGATCAGGGCTCTGGAGATTCACCATACGGGCGGCGCAGCGGGTGCGCCATCGCGTCGCAAGAAGCGGCCTCCCTTTGAGATGCTGATCGTGGGATTGACCGCTGAGAGGCGCAGACTGTACCACATGATTGACCGGCGCGTGGATCGAATGGTGGAGCAGGGTCTGGTCGAGGAGGTCAAGGGACTGCTGGGCAGAGGCTATGGTCCCGATCTCCCGTCGATGTCCAGTGTCGGCTATAAGGAGATGTGCCAGTTCATCGGTGGTAGAATGGACTTGGCCACAGCCATGCAGAGGATCAAGTTCGAGACACACCGTTTTGCTCGTCACCAGTACGCCTGGTTCCGCTTGAATGACCCGCGCATCCATTGGTTCGACGTTGACGATCAGGCTGAGGTCAAAACGCTGGAAATGGTTGGGGAAGCTGTGAAGTAGATGAGAGTGAGGTCAGCTATTCTGGTGATGCTGGTGCTCGCGTCGCTCGTCTTCGTGCCTTGCGCTCGGAATGAGACGGCGACGGAGAAGGAGACAATGCAGCTCAACGGGTTCAGTATCACCCTGACTGATCCCAAAGTCGATTTTCCGAAGTCCATTGAGTTCAAAATTGAAGCAGAGAGCGAAGTCGATATCTCGAAGATCGCGCTTCAGTATCAGATGGACGAGGTGAGCATTATTCCTGTAACGGACGTGGTCTTCCCCAGTTTCGTGTCAGGCCCGAAAGCAGTCGCATCCTGGAAATGGGATATGACACAGACGGGTGGCCTCCCTCCTGGCGCAGATCTGTCGTACTGGTGGTCGATAGAGGATGCCTCCGGCCACAAGACGGATACTCCAGTCAAGACGTTGACCTTCGATGATGGCCGCCATGCATGGAAGGAGTCCCAGAGTTCCAGCTTCAACCTGTACTGGTATGAGGGTGACAGCCACTTCGCTCAGCAACTGGTAGCGGCCGGAGAGTACGCCTTGAGCCGGCTGGAGGATGACATCGGTGCCAAGCCCGAGCGGACCGTAGAAGTCTACGTTTACGGCAGCACAGCGGCTCTGCAGGGCTCTCTGATATATCCACAAGAGTGGACCGGCGGGTTGGCATACACGGAGTACGGGATTGTGGCTCTTGGCATCTCCCCTGATCAGCTTAGCTGGGGAGAGGGAGCCATGGCCCATGAGATGGCGCACCTGGTGGTGCATCAGGCGACCATGAACGGCTATGGCATCGAACTGCCGACCTGGCTGGATGAAGGTCTGGCCATGTACGCCGAGGGCGAACTGTCATCCGATATGGCCTCTGCGCTGAGTTCTGCAGTGAAGGGGGGTCGACTCGACTCTGTCCAGAGCCTGTCCAGTTCGTTTCCAGCCGAGACGGCTGCGGCCACTCTGGCCTATGCAGAAAGCTACAGCCTGGTGAAATACCTGCTGGACTATAAGGGGGGCCGGGAGAACATGCTCGATCTCCTGGGTGCGATAAGGGCTGGCAGCGGGTATGAGGAAGCTCTTCAGGATGTGTATGGCCTGAGCATCGACCAGCTTGATGCCCAGTGGAAGCAGCATTTGATGGCGGGGGGCGCTTAGCCGATGAAGGGATCAAGGATGACCATACGGAACTGGCTGTTGCCGGCGCTTATCCTCCTGGTCCTGCTCTGCCTGGGTAGCAACTGCCTGACGCGGACATCAACGCCGACGATTTCCGTGCCGAATCATGACACGCTGATCCTGCTGGATTCGGGCCCATCGACTCTGGATCCGGATATTGTCCGAGAGTCTGGTTCTCTGTCCTACATCGTGCAAATCTTCAGCGGTCTGGTGACCTTTGACCAGAACATGAACCTGGTACCGGACATAGCCGAGAGTTGGGAAACGGACAATACTAACACGGTCTACACGTTTCACCTACGTCAAGGCGTCACTTTCCAGGATGGCAAGCCGGTCACTGCCGCGGACTTCAAGTATTCCTGGCAGAGAGCCTGTAACCCCGCGACCGGTTCTCAAACGGCAGGCATATACCTGAATGACATCGTCGGTGTCAAAGAGATGCTGGCGGGCAGCGCGCAGGAGATTTCCGGCGTTGTGCCTGTTGATGACTACACACTCCAGGTTACCATTGACCAACCTAGGGCCTACTTCCTGTCGAAGTTGGCCCAGCCCGTGGCTTTCGTGGTTGACAGGGACAACGTAGATAGCGGCCAGGACTGGTGGCGCGAACCCAATGGCACCGGGCCTTTCAAGCTCAAGGGCTGGCAGTCAGGTAAGCTGCTGCTCCTGGAGCGCAACGACCTCTACTATCGGGACCAGGCGAAGGTCAGCTATGTTGCCTTCTTGCTCTCAGGTGGCAACTCCATGCAGATGTACGAGCAGAACCAGATAGACGTCACCGGTGTGTCAATATACGACCTGGAACGGGTGCAGGACGTGACCAATTCGCTTCACTCACAGTTGGCCATATTCCCGCAGTACAACATCAGCTACCTTGGCTTCAATACCACGAAGCCTCCCTTCAGCGATGTCAGGGTGCGCCAGGCGTTCTGCCAGGCTGTGGACAAGGATCGGGTGGCGAGCCAGGTCTTGCTGAACTCTGTCGATGTTGCCCGTGGCATCGTGCCGCCGGGCATGATGGGCTACGACGCGAGCTTTAAGGGCCTTGCCTATGACGTGGCCACCGCTAAGAGCTTGCTGGCTCAGGCAGGCTACGGTCCGGGTGGGGACCCGATCAAAGTCGTTGTCAACATACCTGGTAGCAGCGGCTACATTTCTGCGGATCTGACCGCGATCCTTTATCAATGGAAGGAAAACCTGGGTGCGGATGTGGAAGTGAGGCAACTGGATCCTGACGCGTACTTTGACAGACTCGATGAGGAGAAGGACGACGTATTCTTCTACGGTTGGTCGGCGGACTATCCTGATCCGCAGGATTTCCTGGATGTGCTCTTTCGCAGCGGGAGCGTGAACAACGTGGGCGGGTATGACGATGCAGCTTATGACGCGCTGCTGGATCAGGCGGCGGTCGAGCCGGATGCCGGCGTCCGCGCCGGACTATACCGCCAGGCCGAGGTCAAGCTTATCACCGAGGACGCGGCGTGTCTGCCTCTGTGGTTTGCGAAGAGCTACGTTCTGATCAAGTCCCGTGTCAAGGGGTATACTATCAGCCCGCTGGGGTTTCCGCTGCTGGCCAATGTGTCAGTGACTGACTGAGGTGGTGTCCCCACGTCCCTCCTTCAACCCCCTTGATCCCCCATTCTTGGGGGGCTTGTGTAAGGGCATGATTAATCATGCCCTTACGGGACACCCCAGACCCCGGCAGGAAGCATCCTGCACCTCTCTTTGCCCCGCCCCTCGGGGGCATTCTGTAGGCGCGAAGCGCCCCTACAGGACACACAAAACCCTCGGCAGGGACAAGTCCCTCGCGCGCTGTTGGGGCAGGCCACTGTGCCTGCCCTTCCCACGTCATTCCCGCGGAAGCGGGAATCCAGCGTGTAGGGCGGGTGGAGCGGAGCGAAACCGACCGGCACTGCTATTCGACCTGAGCCAGCGTCACAGCGTAGTTGTGCCCGTAGGTCTTGGCGCACTTGGGACACGTGGTGAAGTAGACGTAGTGTTTCTTGGCAGTCTTGCCTTGACTGGCGATCTGAGTGTTCATTTCCTTTATCCATTTCGGGACGGCATTGTATGGCCCGTCGAACACCTTACTGAAGAACGTGCCGGAGAGGGCCACGTTCCGCGCTCCAGGGACTTCCCTGGTCACTGCCAGGAAAAGCTCGGACTTCCACGGCGATGGGTCGTAAGCCATTAGCAGGAAATCTTCTAGCGGAGGGGCTGCCCTGGCTTGCTGTGCCCGGTGCCACATCCGCGTTACAGTACGCGCGAACATGGGGGGCAATGGCATGTGGAGGAACTGGGGAATGGATTCCATGGTGAAGGGCCTGTCTTTCCACTCATGCGTCTTGCCATCCCAAGGTCCAGGGTCGAACTTGGGACAACAAGGTTGATTTTGAGCTTCGTGGTGCATCGTGGTTCCATCCTAATCACCAAACGGCGAGATGGCAATAGTCCACGGTTGGCCGTCCTGGTGCGAGTGCTGGGGACACGAAGTAGAACTGGCTGGTGGAGGGGTATGGGATTCGAATCCACGCTCGCCATGAAGGCGAGAGCGGTTTTCAAGTCTCCCGAGAGACCTGTCGAGACGTGTTTTCACGCTCAAATCCGTGTTTTCTCATTTCTGCGCTATAAGCCATTTCGTGCCCAAACTACCGTTTTCTGTTGCCTCGTTATCCGGCGTCTGTTAGCTACTTGTTGGTAGGATTGGCCTCTCGCTTGGCAAGCCAACGGGCAAACTCTGCGGTATTGTCAACATAGCGTCGCGGGGATCCAGACACATTGCCGTAGAATCCCGAAAGCAGCTTTTCGAGCTTGTCCTTGGCAAGGAACTCATCTTTCCAGCCTAGGACATAGTGAGTAGCTGAACCGGCTCTCACTGGGGTTGCGTATCTGTGGAAATAGACATTCTCGAATTTGGAAACCAGGTTTCTATCAGTGAGATATCGTTCCATGCTGTGGTGTAGAACCACACCATACAATAGAAGTTCGTCCTGCAATTCATACGCGTCAATCAAGGGTCTGCCGAAATGGAGAGACCTCTCAAAATCGGCCGTCTGCTCCCCATGTGCGATCGCACCTTTTATATGGGGATTGACTTGAGTGCGGCTTCTTCTACCACCCACGCTGCGGTGGAAAGCAGACGGCGTGCGGAGTCAACGGAATCGTTGCCCGAGACAAGCAGAATGGAATCGGAGAAGACCACTGGTCTGACAACAGAACCCACAACCACATTCGCTTTTACATCAGCGGTGGCTCCTCGAGTAGTGAGACGCTTCCTTGCTAGACCCTCAATCGCTCTGATTGAAGTCTGGAACGATTCCATGGTCTCAAGAACTGACTGGTGGTTATCCCGGTACACCCTGTCTTTGAAACCCATGATATCCATGAAAGCCACAAAACGGTTACACGTTTTCACTCATTCAATGGATTTCTTTGCCATGTGTCCAAATCTCTCTAACAACTGTGGTTATGTTGGCACGATTGCCCTGCCGATGCAGGAGGATCAGGACCGATCCAACGGTCTTGTGCTAGAATACACCGATACAACACGGACATCAACGAAGCCGCTGAGAGACGTGCTCTCGAACGTTCGCCTGCTTTCCGAAAACTAGTCCAGGCGAAATGCTGCACCGAGACAGGATCATTAGTGTCATTACACTAACCCCAACCTTAACTTGGATACAGAGGGCAGCAATCTGCGGCATGTCGCCTCTCAACAATAGCGTGCTCCTTCTGAATATGACAGATAGCACCGGTCCGCCCGTATGTGGGCCGTCAACCAACCAGTGGTGTTCTGTCCATGATTGGCGGAGGCGTTGGCTTCTTGGTCATAGTGAATCTGAACCGGGGTTCCTGTTCGGGGAAATCCTTCTGTTCGCCGCAGTTCCGGCAGGTGGCGTGGTACGAGCCGCGCGCTGGTCGGGCATCGATAAGCCAATGATGGGCGGCACTACATGTGTCCATGACTTGTGCTCCTTTCGGTGTCTCCAAGAGAACGAGGGAAGCCTGTCAGACAATAGAGGTAACCCAACGCATGATGACAGTAAGGGCTACCTAGTCTGGTGGAGGTAAGAACAGTGAGTGCCGACTGGGGTAGACGAGCAACCTTTCCCCACCCATCCCCACACCCCCTGGCGATTAATCCTCAGCCGGCCCGCTCGGGCACCAATTGTGGAGATGCTCTATCGGACACTACGTATTGAGGTCAATTTGGACAATATCACAGTGGAACCGACAAGTCAATGGTTAGGAGGAGAGGGTTCCATTCACTTTTAGTTGTCCCATCTCGATTTCTGAACCTTTGTATCTCATGTGATAGATGGACCTCGATTTAGGCATGTTGGTGCCTCATCAGTGGATTGACTTCTTGATATCTTCAAGTCTATCCAATAACCCGAAGGGCAGGGTTCCACGGGCTTGCCCGTGGGGGAATGAGAACTCGCCCGTAGGGCGTCAAGCAGAGCTTGTCATCAAGGAGTGCCACGGGCTCTGCCCGTGGGTATCTACAGCAAGTTTACACTTTTGTATGTAGTCATCTATTCGATCATGTCGGTAATCCACCACCTTCTTGTCATACCAGACTTTGGCAAAGATACTTGTGGCCAAAATGTCCGACACATTGCTGAACCATGCTTCAAAGCATACTTGGGCATAGGAATGATCGGCAACATTGGGTTTTGCCTTCTCCAACTGTGCAAGTATACCTCTCCCATCGTGGAATAACCGATCTATATCAAATGTCAATTCGCCCCTTTTGCTAGGACTTGGGGATGCTACGTTCCCTTTTGCCTCATCCAGTTGCCGCTTCGCCTCATCTCTCTGGTCGCAGGCATGTTGAAATGCCCTGAAACTCAAAAGAACAAACACCACCACCACAAACGCAAGTATTATTCCATCCCAGAGTGGCACAGGTTGATGCTTGATTAAGCACTTGAATAGATACCCGAGGGTTCCGAAGATGAGCAGGACATTGAGTATCATGCCCAGCGCCCCAAGCCACGGTTGCCATACAACGTCGTTCCATTCTGATAGATGCCTGAGATATCCCCTGGGGGCGTGTGTTTCTTGTTGGCTGGGCATACCGCTATTCTACCACAGCACCAAACTGCAAGTACATCCCATGTGACACTCTCCTTCGTTTTGGAGCATCTATCTGTCGTATACATCCGTTTCTCAACCAAAAGAGAACTTTACCGAGGAGAGGGTTCTGCTAAGTTGAGGTGGATGAAACTCCTGGATGGTTTGTTGACTGCATACAGCCAACCTATCTCACAGAGTCTGACGACATGCAACCAAGCTCGGCTCAGCGGTACACAACCCTAGTGTCGCTTGTCATCCTCCTTGACCAGCCACTCCTTGGCTTCTTCAATACTGTCGGCGAAGTGTATCTCTCTGCCAAACAGTTGTGCCACTGCCTTCTGTACTCCGGTCAGCCCGACCACGGCATTGGGTTTGTCTTTGATGCCTACGGCCTTGGTGGCTTCGGTTGCCTCCTTGGCTTTGTTGACTAGGGCCCTCGTCATCGCCAAGTGCGAAACATCAACCAGCACCAGAACTCCGGTGCCCTCTTTGAGGAGAGCCTGTTTCATCTCCTCGAATGCTATCAGGCATTCTGCTTCGGACAATCCAGCACCATTGACGAACAGTATCCGCTTCCCTTTGTGGGTTATCCACTGCGCATACTTGCCCATTCCGAGTGTCCCTCCTTTGAGAAGAAGTCAACCACTATGACCTTCTGACTCTCGACCTGTCCAACATGCGGCAACCAGCATACTAGAGATCACAGACCATGGCAAGCCCCAATATCCCTCATCCAGTTTAACTTGGCAGAACCGAGGACAGCCCTAAGTTCCAGATGGTGCTGGCAAGGCGAGGCCGGAAGGCTCACAGCCAGCGCCTGAGCCGAAACAGAGCCAGCATGAAGATGATGATGACCACCATGATGAGCATCACGATAAGAAAAGCAGTCGGGCTCTGCGATAGTGGGAGATGCTCTAAATGCATGCCAAAGATGCTGGCGATCAGGGTTAAGGGCAACATTATGGTGGAGATAATGGTCAGCGCTCTGACGACCGCATTAGTCTGAAATGAGGTGAGGGTATTGTGGGTATCGTTAAGCCCCTCAATCACTTCCTTGTAGTCATCAAGTTCATCACGGATCTTCTGGCAGTGGCCGGCGAGGTCACCAAAATGAACCTCAGGCTCCTTCTTCAGGATCGGGTAGTCCCCCTGTTCCAGAAGCTCGAAGACCTCTGTCTGAGACTTCATGATGCGGCGAAAGGAGATGATGTCTCGGCGCAGCACTGATATGTCCCGCACCGTTTCCCTGACGGCGTGGCCAAAGACCTGCTCTTCTACCTTCTCGACGTTGTTCCCGATCTTGTTCAGGATCGGGAAGCAGTAACTGACCAGAAGATCGAAGATGTGATAGAGGAGGTGAGCTGAGCCACGGCCCATGTACTCCGACCGGGTAGCCTGATCCGCCTGGCAATCCTGGAACAGCTTTCGCAAGGGCTCAAGGTCGCCTTCGTGCAAAGTGATGAGATAGTTCTCGCCAAGGAAGAACGACACTTGGCTGGGAAGGGTCACTCGGGCCTGCTTATGAAAGACCGGGAAGTGGGACATCATAAAGACATACCCCTCGTGCTCATCAATCTTGGGCCGATGTACCCGCCTCAGACAGTCCTCCAACTCCAGATCGTCGAAATGGTAGTTCTGTTTCAGATACTCAATCTCGGTCTGGGTTGGCTGCTCAATATCCAGCCAGGTCAGCTTTTCCCAGGTGATCAACCTGATGTGCAACTTCTCTTGGGCTAGTTCCGACTTAGCCATGCGATCACACCCCTTGTTCCGGGAGTCTGCCTCAAAGAGCACCAGTCCCGGCAGTATTTGTCTCCATGCCTTGGCCGCCCCGAATGCCAAGGATCGGATCAGTTGCGCACCCAGTGGCGAGAGATGCTCGGGAGATTACACCACCCATCCTCAGCCTGGATAAGAAGGACAGCCTGAAGTTCCACAAGGCAGCGCTAGGGTGAAGTATCCGGTTCATCATCCTGGATCAATTCACGAGGTGCAGGTCAGTTCATCTTCGCTTGGAAGGGCCCATCCACAACTGGCTGCCTGGCTTAGTTTTTCGACACCCTCGTCTTCTTGGCTTTCCCTGCAGATCCACCCTCGGTCTCGCTGCCGGGTGTCGATTCACCCTCTAGTCCCCGCCGCCAGTAGATGCCGTTGCTGACGCAGATGACCTGGCCGCATTTGGAGCAGAGAACTCGGTATGGACCGTTGTAGGGCGGTTCCACGCCCTTGACCGCCTGCCGGCAGTTGGGGCAGTAGATCTTCTTGATGCATAATTTCATTGACTGACCTCCCTCGTTCCATCCTTGTTATACCATGCGGCGAAGTGGAATGATAGCAAACCTGAGTTGGGAGCACGCTGGAGGAATACTAGAAATCCGTTAGAAATCGCCGTGGCGGAGGGGGTGGGATTCGAACCCACGCTCGCCATAAAGACGAGAACGGTTTTCAAGACCGTCTCCATAAACCGCTCGGACACCCCTCCGCGCAGCGTAAGGAAATGATAGCACAGGGAGTTGCTGTTGTGTATGGCAAGGTGGCAATGATGGTCGGGGCGGTCGGATTTGAACCGACGACCACCTGAACCCCATTCAGGTGCGCTACCAGGCTGCGCTACGCCCCGATGATGTGAACGCAAAGCGGCGCCTTACTTAGTATACCGCAAGGCGCCGCCGGATTCGACTGGCCTAGACTTCCCGGAATTCGCCCTCTACAGTCCCTTCGTCGGGTTTGCCCTTGCCGGGGCCCTCGCCTCCGGCTCCAGGAGGAGCCTGACCGCCGGGCGGCGGCGCTCCGGGTTGCTGCTGGTAGACGCTGGCTCCGATCTTCTGCATGGTCTCGGTGAGATCTTGCACGGTGCGGCGAATGTAGGCAGTATCCTGGCCCTGCATGGCTGAGCGCACGGCGGCGATCTTGCCTTCTATCTGCTGTTTCAGATCAGCCGGTACCTTATCTCCGTGCTCGCGCATGACTTTCTCCGCCTGGTAGACCAGGTTATCGGCCGTGTTACGGGCTTCAATAGCCTCCTTCTTCTTGGTGTCATCGGCAGCATGGGCCTCCGCGTCCCGTGTCATCTTTTCCACCTCATCCTTGGAGAGGCCGCTGGAGGCGGTGATGGTGATCTTCTGTTCCCTGCCCGTACCCTTGTCCTTGGCACTGACGCTGAGTATCCCGTTGGCGTCGATGTCGAAGGCGACCTCAATCTGCGGCATGCCGCGTGGTGCCGGCAGAATACCATCCAATATGAATCTTCCCAGTGTCTTGTTGTCACCAGCCATGGGTCTTTCCCCCTGGATGACGTGCACCTCGACGCTGGGCTGGCTGTCAGCAGCCGTCGAGAAGACCTGGCTCTTGCTGGTGGGGATGGTGGTGTTCCTTGGAATCAGCGGCGTGGCGACTCCACCCAGTGTCTCGATGCCCAGGGTCAGGGGAGTCACGTCAAGAAGGAGTACCTCTCTTACCTCGCCCTTGAGAACGCCGCCCTGAATCGCGGCACCCAGAGCCACGGCCTCATCAGGGTTCACGGTCTTCTTTGGCTCCTGGGCGAAGAACTCGGCTACCTTAGTCTGCACTAGCGGCGTCCTGGTCTGCCCACCGACCAACAGTACCTCATTGATCTGGGCCGGCGTAAGTGCGGCGTCCTGCAACGCCTGCCGGCACGGGCCTATGCTTTTGTCCACCAGGTCCATGACCAATTGTTCCATCTTGGACCTGCTGAGCACGATGTTCATATGCTTTGGTCCGGAAGCGTCGGCCGTGATATACGGCAGGCTTATCTCTGTCTGCTGCATGGTGGAGAGCTCTCTCTTGGCCTTTTCGGCCGCATCTCTGACTCGCTGCAAGGCCATCCTGTCTTGTCTGAGGTCGATTCCGCTCTGCTTCTTGAACTCATCGCAAAGCCAGTCCATGATCCTCTGGTCAAAGTCATCGCCTCCCAGGTGAGTGTCGCCGCTGGTCGACTTAACCTGGAACGTGCCTTCACCCATCTCCAGCACCGATATGTCGAATGTACCGCCGCCGAGATCGTAGACGGCGACAATGGCCTCTTTCTTCTTATCCAGTCCGTAGGCGAGTGACGAAGCTGTGGGCTCGTTGATGATACGGATCACGTTCAGCCCGGCAATGGCACCGGCGTCTTTGGTTGCCTGACGCTGGCTGTCGTTGAAGTAGGCTGGTACGGTGATTACGGCATCCGTCACCTTCTCACCCAGATAGGCTTCGGCGTCGGTCTTCAACTTCTGCAGAATCATGGCCGATATCTCCGGCGGGCTGTACTCTTTCCCACCCATCACCACACGGCAATCTCCGTTCGGGGCCTCGGTGATCTTGTATGGCAGCCTCTTCATGTCGAACTGAACCGAACTGTCCTTAAACTTGCGCCCCATCAGACGCTTGATACTGTAGATGGTGTTCTCGGGGTTGGTGACCCCCTGGCGCTTTGCCAGCCAACCTACCAGACGCTCGCCTGTCTTGCTCATCGCTACCACCGAGGGTAGAAGCCTTTCCCCCTCTGAAGTGGGGATGATAATAGGGTCGCCGCCCTGCATGGTAGCTACCAGACTGAAAGTTGTTCCCAGGTCAATTCCCACTGCTCTAGCCATGTTTATCCTCCTGCATCATCGGAACGCGTAAGCGGTTCCGCTTCGTTCTTCTCCGGTGGACTCCCGTTGCCCACGATGACAAACGCCGGCCGAATCACCCGGCCATGCAACATGTAGCCTCTCTGTGCCTCCTCGATTATCTTGCCGTCTTCACCCGTTGTATGTCCCACTGCCTCATGGATGGAGGGGTCGAAGGTCTCTCCAAGGGCCTTGATCTCCGTCACCCCTTGCGCCTCCAGGGTGGCCTGGAGCTTGCGCTGGATGAGTCGAATACCGTCAGTCCATGTTAAATGCGTGAGCTTCTCAGGCATGGACTTGAAAGCACGATCCAGGTCATCCAGCACCGGAAGGATATTGAGGATGAGAGCCGTGCTGGCGAATCTGGCCGTCTCTGACCGCTCTTGCTCCATGCGCTTCTTGTAATTCTCAAAATCGGCCTCCGCCCGGCGCCAGTTGTCGAGATATCGCTCTGCCTTGGCCTTCTCGTCCTCTGCGATCTTCTGCAGCTCGGTCGCACTCTGGCTGTCGGACTGCACAGTCGGTGACTGTCTATCTTCTTCCATAACAACCTCTCGGTTCAGGCATACGTCTGGCTCACCAGTTCGCTCATCAGAGCGGACACATAATCGACGATGGAGATCACCCTGCCGTAAGCCATGCGGGTGGGCCCAATGACCCCGATGGCGCCCCGGCGTTCGCCGGCTCCGTAGTTGGAGATGACCACGCTGCACTCCCGCAATGCCTCTTGCTCATTCTCGTTCCCGATGGTAACTCTGATTCCGGGTTCGCTCTCGAGGTTAGCCAAGAGCGTGCCCAGCATGCTCTTTCTCTCCAAAGCCTCCACCAGGCTTAGCATACGATTGCCTCTCATCGTGTTCGCCTGTGCCATGAGGTAGCGCCACCCATCCAGATAGCACTGCTCGTGCTGGTGTGCATCTTCCGCCTGCATCATGCGCAGAACGGTCTCGGTGACAATTTCCTCGATCGGTGACAGCTCCAGCGAGAGTGACCGAATCCCAGACCCCGTCCGTCCCAGGTAAGCCTCATTCAGCTTGGCCGCCGCCGCACTGAGTGCATCCTGAGATAGCGTCTGGTCGAGGGTAAGGAATCGCTGCTTTGTCTTTCCCTCTTTGAGCACCAGCACCACCAGTATCATCAATCCTTCGAGGGACACGATGTCCAAGTGCCTGAAGTGGCACAGCGGAGCTCGCAGCGGGGTCGCCAGCGCGATGTTCTGCAGCTTCTGAGTGAGAATCGATACTGCCAGGCGTGCCCACTCGTCCGGCTCCTGTCTGGCCTGCTTGAAGCGGCGTCTTATAGCTGCTCTCTCTTCAGCGGTAATCTGGGCCTCGTCCATAAGGTCCTCGACGTAGTATCGGTATCCTTTATCTGATGGTACACCGCCAGCAGACGTATGAGGTCGGGCAATGAAACCCTCCTCTGCGAGGTAGGCCATCTCGTGGCGAATGGTAGCGGGGCTGGCGCGAAGAGAATACCCACGATAGATGGCGTCCGAAGAAACCGCAACGCCGGAGGAGATATATTCCCCCACTATGATCTTCAGGATCGTCCCTGTTCTCTGTGGCAGCTCAATCATGTCTACTCCAAATTAGCAGTCGCTTATGGCGACTGCTAACAGTTGTACTTTATCATCAGGCGAGTACTGTGTCAAGTGACGCTAGTCACAGAAACAGTCTGATCATTGTATATTGTCAGCGCCTTTGAGACAGTTGAGGGATGGGAGGTAATGGACAGTTCCAGGGTGTTGTCCTGGCTTCAGGGTGGGAGTAGAGTCATGGAAAGAGAGGAGCCAGGATGCGGGAAG
>Ga0315280_10004059_pt1 | contig 21916 bp, 20 predicted proteins | sample YL17G06_40_MG_FD_203697 | JGI IMG/M metagenome (GOLD analysis project Ga0315280, IMG submission 203697) | Sediment microbial communities from Yellowstone Lake, YNP, Wyoming, USA - YL17G06_40 | ecosystem: Environmental > Aquatic > Freshwater > Lake > Sediment | place: USA: Wyoming | collected...
GGCGCCGTTCAGGATCGAGTTCATCGACATCGCGAGGGGTCGGATCGTAGCTGCCGATGACGCGGCCCCGGGCGGCGGTATCGGTGGCGAGGCAGGCATGCTTCGGTCGCGGATGCGGCTCTCCCCGTCCGAGCAGTTCTTTGGATTCGGTGAACGGATGGACCGCTTCAACTGGCGCGGGCACTCCGTCGTGCTGAACGTCGGCCGCGGTCAGGACCCGAACCACGACCTCGGCGCATACAACATCGACGCCGCCAACTACTGTCCCGTGCCGTTCTTCATGAGCACCGATGGCTACGGCATCTTCTTCCACACCGCGCGGGAGACGACGTGGGACATGGGAGAGCGGTCGCGTACGACGTACCAGTTCAGCGCGGCCGAGGACGAGCTCGACTACTACTTCTTCCTCGGGCCAGGATTCCGGACCATTCTCGCGGCGTACACCGATTTGACCGGCCGGACGCCCCTTCTGCCGAAGGCCGGCTACGGCGTCAATTTTGGCACCTACAGCGGCGGCACGTGGGGCCACGAAGAGGACGCCACCCAGGACTACGTGGTCCGACTCGTTCAACGGTTCCGCGACGAGCGCATCCCCCTCGACGCGCTTCATCTCGACTCGACCTGGCGGGAGTTCGGCAAGGTCGGCGGGCGCAACGCCACCAGCTTCGAATGGCGCGATCCAGGGTTTCCGAATCCGGGCGCGATGTTCGCCGCGCTTCGGGATCGCCATGTGGGCCTCGTCGGCCTTCACGTGCGGCCGCGCCTCGACAACGGCAACACGACCTCGCTCCTGGATGAAGCGCTCGCCGCCGGCGCGATCGCCGACACACCTTCACGGAACATCGTCAACTTCTTCGACCCGGCCGCCACCGAGTGGTGGTGGCAGCACGCCATTGTCCCGAAGGTCCGTCAGGGCGCCGGCTTCCTGAAGACCGACGAGGGCAGCGTTTATCCCGGCGAGAGTCTCCACAACCTGTTCCCCGTGGTCTACGCGAAAGCCGCCTACGAGGGGTTCCAGACCGAGTTGGGACGCCGCGGGTTCAACCTGACCCGCGAGGGATATGCGGGCGTGCAGCGCTACCCGTACATCTGGGCTGGCGACTGGCCCAGCCGCTGGACCTTCTTTGCGCCAGTCTTGCGAGGCGGCCTGAACATCGCGCTTTCCGGCATCGGTGCGTGGAGCCACAACGCCGGGGGCTTCGAGGAAGTCGCCACGGAGGAGCTCTACCTCCGATGGACCCCGTTCGGCTTCTTCAACCCCGTTTCGCACTTCCTCGGCATGGAACACCCGCAATACAAGGAGCCGTGGCGCTACGGCGAGAAGGCGCTCGCCACCTTCCGCCGGTACGCGCAGTTGCGCCAGCGCGTGCTGCCCTACATCTACTCGGCCGCGTACGAGAGCTATGCGTCTGGGATCCCGATGATGCGCCCGCTCGTGCTCGACTACCCGGCCGACCGCCGCGTCTACGACATCGACGATCAGTTCTTCTTCGGAGATGCGCTGCTCGTGGCACCGATCACGCAGGCCGGGGCAACCGGCCGGCGCGTGTTCCTGCCGCCGGGTGACTGGTTCGACTACTGGACGGACGAGCATTACGCCGGGGATCGCGTGATCGACTATGCGGCGCCACCTGAGGTCCTGCCGCTCTTCGTGAGGGCCGGCGCGATCATTCCCATGCAGCCGGAGATGAACTACGCCGGCGAGCGAGCGGTCGATCCGCTCACGCTCGATGTCTACCCGTCCGGGCGCTCTTCATACGTGCTCTACGAAGACGACGGGGTGAGCCTTGACTACCAGAAGCAGGTGTTCGCGCAGACTCGCGTCACGAGCGACGAGGGTCGCGAGCGTCTACTGATCCAGGTGCAGGCGCCGCAGGGTTCGTTCCGTGTGGCTTCCCGGGCGTACGAGATTCGCGTGCACCTCGACCGGGCGCCGCGGGGCGTGCGGATCGATTCGGCCGTCGTCGGAAAGACCGATCCGCCTTCCGGCCCGGTGCCGCCGAGCGCGGCAGCGTGGTGGTTCGATCCGGCAGCGCACGTGCTCACAGTCGTCACCGATCCTGCGCGCAAGACGCTCGCCGTGCGCGTCGACGTCGATCGGTAGAACGTCGCACGAACGCCGCGCGCCCCGGACACAATGCCTGTAGGAAGTTCGCCGACGTCGTTTCAAGACAAAATCAGCGCGGACGACACGGCGGCTGCCGGAGCGGCCGCGCCCTCGCCGCGCCGGCTCCGCAGTCGGGGAACACGTCCTCGCATGGCTCGCTTTCCGACCTTCGCCCGACGGCTTGCGCGACGGCTCCCCAACGCAGACCCCGCCGGATGCCGCGTTGGGGCCCCGCCGCGGCCGTACTGTCAGGGTCTGCGGCGGGGAGCCGTCGCGCCAGCCGGCCTCACGATCCGGAAGACGAGCGAGGGCCGCCGATGGGTGCCCCGGCGGCGGAGCCGGCTCGCGAGGGGGTGGGACCGCGCCTCCGACGCGCGCCACGCAAACTTCCCTAGCGATTCATCCACACCGGCGTCGCCGCGAACCAGGCGATCGTGGCGACGAGCATCCACAGCTTCGTCGCGCCGAGATCCATGTGCCCCGTGAAGAACAGGACGGGCGGCAGGATTGTTCCCACAAGCGACACCAGCGAGACCAGCCGTGCGGCGGTTTTCACAGCCGCACCTCCTTCCGCTGCAACAGGCGGGTCGAGGCGTTCCGTTGCAACAGGCGGCTCAAGACGATGTAGAGGGTGGCCGCGGCGAACCAGCCGGGAAGCCCGACGAAGTAGATCTGGATGCCGCCCATGTTGACCGCCGCGAGGCACCCCGCAAGCGTCAGCACCCACGCAAGCGCTGCGGCCCAGTTGATGTCGATGCCGCTCGCCGCTGCGTAGTCGCTGCGGAAGCGGAACCACTTGGCCAGCCAGAAGTCCACGAAGATGACCGCTCCCATGGGCATCAGCACGAGTCCATAGAGCGCGACGAAATCGAGCAGTTTCATCGCGATCGCCGGGAACATGCCGGCCAGCGTGGCCAGTGCCCCGGCGAAGAGCGTCACGCGGTAACGCGAAGACGACGGCACGATGGCCTGGAACGCCAGGCCCGCGCGGTAGATCGTGGGATTCGCCGTGGTCCAGCCGGCAACGATCACGCAGACGAGCCCCGCGATGCCGGCGGCGTTGTACGCCAGCGGACCCGGGAGGACGGCGGTGTTGCCGGGTGTCGCGTGCAGTTGGTGCGCGTAGAGGATGGAGGCGGCCAGCCAGGCGATGAAGTGGCCGAGATACATGCCGGCGGCACTGCTCACCGCGTACCACGACTTGCGCGCGTAGCGGAAGACGCTGAGGTCGGCCATCCCGATGTGCATCGCCATGTTGCAGAACCAGGCGAAGAACATCACGTGCCAGAACGTGAACTTCGCCCGGCCCGCCAGCGGCGCGCCACCGGTCCAGATGAGATGCTGCGCCTTCGGCCAGAAGTCACCGACCGAGTCGATGCCGAGCTGGCGCGCGCCGATGATGCCGTACGCGATGAACACCAGCACCATCCACGGGGCGGCGATGTTCGCGACGCGTGCCACCACCTTGTAGCCGTACGCCGCCACGATCGTGATGAGCACGCCCATGACGAGCACGGCGAGCACCCAGCCGACGCTGTTCGGATACACATCGTTCAGGCCGGGCATGGCGATGTTGAACCAGACGCCGGCCGCCGTCGCATTCACCGTGACCATCGCGCCAGCCAGGAAGCAGAACATCACGCCGTTGGCCAGGTTGTAGGCGGTGACCAGTTTGCGGCCGCAGATCTGCTCCAACTGGTAGTAGAGCGTCATGCGAGCGCGCACGGCGATGGGCGCGGTCAGGAACACCCAGCTCAGCACCGCGAGCAGGTTGCCCACGAAGAGGCCACCGACCACGTCGATGGCGCTGACCCCCGACGCGATGAACAGGGGCCCGATCATCAACTCGGTGCCGGCCGTGTGCTCGCCGGCGTACTGGCCGACGAAACTCGAGAACCCGAGCCAGGCTCGTGCCGGCACGGGTTCGCGTTCGTACTCATCGACGGGTTCGGTTGACCGGGTCGTGGTCTCGACAGTAGCCATGGTGTGTCCTACAGCAACGTAGGGCGGGGCTTTAGCCCCGCCGTAGGCGCCGGGTCTTCAGACCCGGCGCTAGCGCGGCGCGGAAGCGCCGCGCGCCACCAGGCGGATCGGGCCGCGGAGTCCCGCGGGAACCGGCTGCACCTTGTCCATGTCCTGCGGCTCGAATCGCGTGCCGTACCTCAGGTTCAAGAGCGTGTAGTCGGGCAACGCATGGCCCGCCATGTAGTTGATCGCCAGATTCGCCACGTCGATCCGGATGACGTTAGGGCCGGGACGCAGCAGCGGCGTCACATCCAGCGCGTATGGCGGACACCAGACGGAACCCGCGCGCCGGCCGTTGACGATCACCACGGCGGCCTCGCGCACCGGCGCATCCACCCATGCCTGGACGCGCGCCCGCGGTCCGCCCACTTCGATCGCCTTGGGCTCGCCAAGGTCGATTCGCACGGTCAGGCCCTTCCGCAGCATCGGCGGGGGCACGTCAACCGTCTTCTCGTAGACAGCCACGCCCGAGTAGAACCGCGTCGCCTCATCGTCGGTCCAGGATCGTAGCGTGTTCCAGTCCGCTGGCGGAAGCGTCGAACCGAACGTCACGCGCCAGCCGGTGCTGATGTCGATCGGCGGTTGCGGCGCCTTGCCAGCGGTCGGCGCCGCAACTAGTCGCCGCGCCGATGGCTTCGACGGCGCGGCGACGAACACGATCACGGTGGACTCGTACGGCGCGAGATCGAGGGCGATCGTGACGCCCGCCCGTCCCGCCAGCGGGCGGACCTCCGCGGGCGTCATGTCACCCGTCAGCGGATTCCATTGCTGCGCCTGGACGGCGCCGACGCGGAAGGTGGCATCAATCGACCGGCGGGCGTTCGACGTATTGGCAACGAAGTAGAGATCCGCCGCGTCGGTGCGCCGATGCACGAAGCCGATGTCGGAGGCGCTGGAGGACACCGCCACGTCAGGTTGGATGCGGGCGACGAGCGCCGCTGCGAGATCGGCCTCGCGTTCCACGAACACGCCCGCGGGCGACGCGGCGCGGAACAGGCGGTCCGCCGTTGCCTTGACCTCGGCGTGATCCGCCGGCGTTGCCGTGTAGCCCGGCGGCAGCTCCGGCGTCCGGCGCGTGGCCACGACGCGCACCCCCTGGCGGGCGAACGACTCGAGCGCGCTGAGCGTTGCCGGCGGGATGCGCTCGACGCCCGGGAGGATGATGGCGCGATAGCGGTTCTGACCGATCGCCAACTGGCCCTGTTCGACCCTCGCCCCGCCGGCCAGCACGCCGTCATCGATGAAGTCGAGGTTGAAGCCCGCATCGAGGATGGTCGGAATGACATCAGCGCCGACGCGCTGGGCCAGCGTCTCGATGAGCGAGCCGACTTTCCCTGGCACGAAGTGCGCCCACCCGTCGTCGATCGGCAGGTACAAGGCGACGTCGTTGACCGGCCGGCCCTGCCGCAGCACGGCACTGACGCGCTGGAGGTAGCGTGCGAGGTCGGGCATCACGATCCACCAGGGGTTCTTGTCGTTGAACGCCCCGGCCGCGTAGAACCGCCATCCGGGGTAGGCCACGCCGTCGGCCGTGTACGGCCAGCCGTGGCCGATCAGTTGGTTGATGCCCTGGAGAAAATGCAGGTCGGCTTCCGCCTTGACGTCGAGCGGCGTTGCCATGAACACCGGCGAGTGCAGCCAGGTCCAGGTCTCGGAGGAGATGATCGGCCGGTTGTAGAGGTGGCCGATCGAGGCGGCCCATCGCGAGGCGCGCAGAGTCCTCCACTGCGAGCCTTCGCCTTCCGGCAGGTCGACGCCGGCGCTACTCGAGATGGTCGCCGGCGGAATGCCGTAGCCCTGGATGCGGAAGCGCGTGCCGTGCTGCCGGGCCCACGCCTGCATCGGCGCCAGAAAACGCTCGTTCAGCAACTCGGTGAGCGTCCGGCCCCAGTCGTGGCGGATCGCCGCGCTCGACGGGCCCGCGTCGAGCACCAGGGCTGGCAGCAGCGGGCGGAGATCGTAACTGCGGCGGGCCTTGAAGGCCTCGAGGAAATCGTCGGTCCAGTCCGAGTCGTTGACTTCGAGACTGTCACAGAACACCGCGTAGGGCGGCGAGCCGTCGAAGGCAGACAACAGTCGATCACCAACGGTCTTCAAGTAGTGGTCGAGCGCGTCGCGATCGTAGTGATTGAGGACGAAGCCCTCGGCGCCGACGGAGGCGCGCTTCACCATCATGCCCGTGCGGCTGCTGATGAAGAACAGCACCTCTCGTGCGACCGGTGCGCGGTCCGGCAGATACAGGACGCCGCCTGTGATGGAGGCGACTTCACGAATTCCTTCCGTGGTTGCCGGCGCCGCCGTTGGTGCGAGAAAGGCCGCGATCAGATGTTCGCCGGCGCGGACGTCTGGCACAATGACGCGCTGGGCCCCGGCTGGGACCGCCACGCGCTCGATTCTCAGCTTGCCGGCTGCCTGGGAGATGCTGACTTGCGGGCCGCCGTAGGGCCAGCCGCTGCCGAGCGTCAGGTCCGCTCGAAGACCGAGTTCTCGGGCTTTGGTGGCGGCAAAGCGGAGGTGATCGATGAAGGCATCGGACAGGAAGGGATGCGTGACGAGGCCCTGGGCCGGGTCGTCCAGCGCGAGTGGGTAAACCGGCTGGATCTCGAAGCCCCCGATGCCGCCTTCCTTCATGCGGCGCATCTCGCGTTCGAGGCCGGCCTTGGTGACAGCCGGCCCGAACCACCACCACCGCATCATGATCCGGGCGTCGTCTGGGGGCGTGCGAAACGCACGCTCGAGGTCGGCCAGCGTGGATGGAACGGCCGGAGCGGATAGCGCCGGTCCCTGCGCGCGCAGAACCACGGCCGCACCGACAACTCCGGCGACGATCAACACGGCGATGGCGGCGGAAATCCGCGCTGGGTGTCTGGCAGAGCGCGCACGTGCGGCCACGATCATCCCTCCCAATACCGCTCCGGCCGATACCACTCCGGGAGTGATTTCGGGGAGACTGGCCGAAATCACTCCCGGAGTGTTTTCCATGTCGGGAACGAAGCACAAGCACCAATGCCCGGGGCCCGGACGTTTCCCGGTGCGAAACCGACTCACGGTGTCGGTTCCTTCTTCTCTACCGGCTTCTTGCCGGGCCCGGGAAGGCCGGGGCTGTCGTGGCCTGACAGGCCGAGCACATCGCGGAGCAGCGCGAAGGGAACGCCGGTCGCGAGCCGGGCCCGGACGTGGTCGAAGTGCACGCCGGTGACGTCACGCAGCACGAACGCGGGCCGCAGATCTTCTTTGGTGAACCCCACCTCCACGTCGCGCAGGGTCACGTTCCGGGCGTGGCGGAGATAGAAGCCGTACGCGGGCAGCGTGCCGAACATGCTGGGCTCGGGATAGGCGGCCTCGTTCTCGGGAGGCTCGCGCCTGGCGTCTTCCCGGGTGCCGCCGCCCCTGTAGAGGATGTGGATGCTGGCGAGATCCACGTCCTCGACGGGGTGGCCCGCGAGGCCCGCGATGAGCGCCGGGTACCGAGGATCGACGTCGCTGGCAATGACGTTGCTGATGACGATACGGCGCATGCGGCCCGGGGGCGGATCGCCGGGTGTGCGCCCGCGGTTGCCGAGCCGGAAGAAGAGGGGCGACGTGCTCACGTCGCGCATGGTGAGATTCGTGACGGTCACGCCGTCGACGTCGCCGCCGTCCACCGTCTCGAGGGCCAGGCCACGCGACCGGTCGAAGACACAGTTCGAGACGGTGATGTTCCGGAAGCCGCCGCTCGACTCTGTGCCAAGCTTGATACGCCCGGTCGGGCCGTCGCGGTCGGGCCCGCGCTCCTGGGTCCGCCCGAAAGTTCCCGCGAGGAACGTGCCGACGTCGTAGCCGCTGACCTGGCAGTTCGTGATCGTCACGTTCTCTGTCGCCCGCGCCACGCCGAGGGCGTACGAGCTCTTCAGGACGATCGCGTCGTCGCTCGGCGAGTTGACCGCGGTGTTCGAGATGCGAACGTGGCGGCATGCGTCGATGTCTATGCCGTCGCGGTTGGTGTCGATCGCGAGGTCGTCGATCGTGAGGTTGTCGACACCCGTCGCGAGAACGGCGAAGTGGCCGCCGTTCAGGACGGAGAAACCCTGCAGCCGCACGTTGCGACAGAGCTTGAAGGCGATGGCCTTGTTGCCCTGTCCGTCCATGGCCTGCAGGGCCACGGCCTCCGGATCCCCTCTGGCCCCGACCGCGGCCCCCATGTTGAGCGGGCGATCGCTCGCCGCCTTCGACCAGCGGGCACCGGGACCACGGCGCGTGAGGCCCGCCCCGTCGATGCGTCCCGGCCCGAGAATCGCGACATCCTCGAGGCCGATGCCCCAGATCAGGCTGTTTTGCCAGTGGCTGTGGCCGAAGTCCTGGTAGAGATCGTACTCGTTCGGCTCCGGCATGTCGTAGCGTCCGCGTTCCGGCGAGGGCTCCGCCGCGAGGAGCGTCGCGCCTTCCCCGAGCTGCAGGGTGATGTGGCTCTTCAGGCGGATCGAATAACTCGGGTAGGTGCCTGCCGGCAGGTGGACCGTGCCACCGCCGGCCGCCGCCGCCGCATCGACGGCCGCGGTGATGGCCGGGGTGTCGAGCGTCCGGCCGTCGCCCTTCGCGCCGAAGTCCCGCACGTCGTAGACGGGCGCTGGCGGACCCGCGCTCAGTGCGAGCCCTGCCACGACGAGAACAGGCATCGCGAGCAAGAGCGGTCGTGGCCTCATCGCTTCCTCCGAACGATTGCGTTGTTCTGAGCCGAGCCGGCGAGCGGCGCGGCGATGGGGAGAGCGGTGCAGAAGGGCCCAGCCGCTGATTATCGCCACCGGCTCGCACGCGTCAAGCGCGGTTCAATTTGTCGCAAGGCCCCGCCCGGGTCTAGAATCGCGCGGATGCGCCGATCCGCGCCGAAGGACGCACGGCTTCGATGAGCCCGCTTCCCCGGGGGATGCTGGGGCGCGTGCTCGAGGTGGATCTCGCCTCGGGCACCGCGCGCTCGCACGCGCTCGATGAGCGGCTCGCGGAGCTGTTCGTGGGCGGGCGCGGTCTCGGGACCGCACTCCTCGTCGAGCGCTTCCTGCGCCTTCGCGACCACCACCCGAACCCGTTCCGCGCCGTCGATCCGCTCGCGCCCGAGAACCCGCTCGTCCTGGCAACCTCGCCCGCCAACGGGACGTCGGTCCCGACGAGCGCCCGCTTCCACGCCAACTTCAAGTCGCCGCTCACCGGCGGCATTGGATCGACGAACAGCGGCGGCCGATGGGGCGTCGAGTTCAAGCGGACGGGCCACGACGCCATGGTCGTGACCGGGCGCTCGCCCCGTCCGGTCGTCCTCTTCGTGCATGCCGACGGTGTGCGGTTCGACGCCCCTCCGAAAGCCGACCTCGACGATGTCGATGCGGTCACCGAGGCCCTCGAGGCCCGCTACGGCCGCGGCGTGCGCGTCATGACGGTCGGCGCGGCGGGCCGGCGGCTCGGCCGGATCGCTGCGATCATGAACGACAAGGGGCGCGCGCTCGGGCGCGGGGGCGGCGGGGCGGTCGTCGGCTCGAAGAACCTGCTCGCGATCGTGGTCGCGGGGTCGGTGGCGATCGAGAGCGCGGCGCCGGAGGCGCTTCGCCCGAAGAACGTCGCGGGCTCGGTCTACAAGGCGCTTGCGAAGCTGCGGGTCGGCAAGCTGACCAAGCCCCCGGAGCAGTTCGGGATCCTCTCCTCGATGGGGACGGCCGGGCTCCTCGGGATGCTCGCCCAGTACGACGAGTTGATCCACTGCAATTTCCGCGACAGCTGTCACGACCGCGAGCGCGTGGAGCGAATCGGGGGGGAAGCCCTGGCCTCTCACCCCGCGATCAGGGTCAGGCGCCGCGCCTGCTTCCAGTGCTCGATCGGGTGCACGCGCGAGACCGAGCTCCACGACAAGTGCGGGGTGGTGATCGCGAGCGGCGAGGGACCCGAGTTCGAGACCGTGGCGATGCTCGGAGCGAACCTCGACATCTACGACCTCGAGCCGATCACCCAGGCCAACTACCTCTGCAACCGGCTCGGCCTCGACACGATCTCGGCCGGGGGCACGATCGCCGCGCTGATGGAGATCTTCGGGATCGCGCGGGCGAAGCGGGCGGAGGCGCGCACCGAGGGCGAGCGGGCGCTGATGGCGGACGCATCGGAGTTCGCCCTTCGACTCGCGTCGGCGGATGGCCGCTCGCTCAGGGCAGGCGCGGTGACGGATGGGGATCTGGACGCCTGGGCGCCGGCGTTCGGGAATGCGCGCGCGCTCGTCCCGCTCGTTGGCGCCATGGCGCGCGGCGAGGGGGCGCTCGGGCGCGCGCTCGCGTCGGGGGCACGGCGGCTCGCCGAACGCTACGGCCACCCCGAGGCGGCCATGACCGTGAAGGGGATGGAGATCCCGGCCTACGACCCGCGGGCGACCTGGACCCAGGCCATGTCCTACATGATCACGGCGCGGGGCGGCTGCCACCTGCAAGGGGGCTACTCCGCTCCGCTCGCGTTCTGCGCGGGGTACGGCGAGTTCTCCGGGGTGAAATCCGAGGGCGCGGCACTCGTCGCGCGCAACGCCGCCTACCACAACACCGCCTACGACGTGCTCGGGGTCTGTGCCTTCGGCGGGTTCTCGGTCACGCTCGACGAGTACGCCAACATGCTGAACGACGTGACGGGGCTCGAGATGAAGGCGAGCGATCTCGAGACGATCTCGCGGCGCGTGCTGACGCTCGAGCGCATGTTCAATCTCCTGTGCGGCTTCACGGCGGAGGATGACTGGCTTCCCGAGCGCTTCTTCCGCGAGCCGATCGTGGTTGAAGAGCGGGCGACCGTGTGCCCCGAGGGGGAGTTCCGCGCGATGCGGGCCGAGTACTACGAGTCGCTCGGCTGGGACGAGCGGGGGGTGCCGCGCGCCACGGCGATCGAGGACCTGGAGCTCGACCAGGTCCTCGGGGCGGCGGAGTTCGAGCGGATGGCGGGCGTGGCGATCGCCGGGCCGGGCCCGGGCCGGCGGGAGCAGATCGCGTGACTGGGGAAGCCGCGGGAGCGGGCGCCACGCAGGGAATCTTCCGGCTCATGCGCGACACGGGCCGCGCGATCATGCTCACGCGCGGCAACAACACCCACAGCGGGAACCTTGCCCTTCGCGACCCGATCGACCGCGACGTCTTCCACATCACCGCGTCGGGTTCGCAGGGCGGCGCGCTCGTCCCGAGCGACGTCGTCCCGGTGCGCTTCTCGCGCGTCAGTTGGGGCGATGGGCGGGCGTCGACCGAGTCCACGATCCACCGCAAGATCCTCGCGATCCCGGGGGTCGAGGCGTCAATCCACGCCCACTACCTCTCGGCGATCTCCGTCTCCTTCGATGCGAAGGGGGTCGAGAACTTCCTCCTCTACGAGGGCGAGGTGCGCGGCACCGACGAGTTTTCCTTCGTGCCGATCGACCGCACGGGGGCGTGGATTCTCGGGAGGGTGCCCTCCGGCACGTACGTCGAGCCGGTGGGCTCGAAAGAGATGGAAGCGCGCATTCCGCGTTACCTTGCCGACTCGCCCGCGACGCTCGTGAAGGGCCACGGCCCGTTCGTGCGCGGAGGGTCGCTCGAGGAGTGCCTCCATCTGGTCGGCGTGGTCGATGCCTCGGCGAAGCTGCTCCAGGCGGCACGGATTCGGGGGATCGACACCACCGCGCTCGCGCGCCGGATCCGGGAGACAGGCGGGGCCGCGCTCTACCCGATGAGGGTGCGCGCGTTCGACGCGGCTGCGTTCGGGGTGTACGAGACGCGCGACGAGGCGACGATCCGCGCCTTCCGCGAGCGGGCGCTCTTCAACTTCGTCCAGGGTATCTCCCCGTACGCGACCGGCTCGATGAGCGAGAAGATCACCGAGCGCGAGATGCTCTACTGCCCGACGGCGGCATCGCCCGAGGGGTACGAGATCTCGATCCGGCGCCTCCCGATCGAGGCGGACGCGGCGGACGACTGGGAACTCATGTTCCACAAGACGCTCTACCGCGAGACGAACCACAAGGCGTGCATGATCACACAGAGCCCCCTCGCCTCGGCCGAGGCGATGGCGGTGCTCGCGGAGCGGTACGGAACGGAGGCGATCGTCCGGCCCGAGTCGGTGGTGATCGACTACACCGACCGGCTCGACCACCCGGTGGTGAAACCGATCGACGCCGAGGCCGTCTACCTGAATCCTCGGGTCGGGCTGTGCCGGTGGGACGCCCCGGTCGCGGCGATGCTCGACATGCTGCGCTGGCACAAGGGGGCGTGCTTCGTCGCCGGCGTGGGGGCGATCGGGGCCGGGAAGATCACGCTCGAGCAGGCGGCCCACCACGTCTCGTCCGGGGAGAGCATCGCGCGGTTCCGGCAGGCCGTCCACCTCACGCATGTGCTACGCGGCGGGCCGCCCCTCGAGCACTACGAGCCCACGACCCAGTGAGGGGCGCGAGCAGGGCGGCAGTCGCGCGGCGAGAGGCGTGCCCAGGCGACCGGCAAGCCGCCGCACCCTCCCCCGCGCGTCGGCGCCATCAGGGCCAACCGAATCGTGGCTCGGAAGGCCAAGACGCGGAGGCGGCGCATGAGTTCGCTGAAAGGATTGATCCTACTCGCAGGCATGGTCGTAACTAACTGGTTTGTTGTCGTCGACGGAGCCGAACTGGGACCATATGACGACTTCAAGGCCGGAAGCATTGTCTTCAGCGCCCACAGCCCTGAGTACATCAAGCGCAGCAGAAACAACCACGCCCTGCGACCGTGGCCGTCTTCGTCGACGACGACCTGGAAGAAGTCGACCTCCCCGAGGTCTCCGGGCCGATACACGAGCGGAATGTGGACCTCCTGCCGCTGCCGCTTCCACTCGGCCACCGCTTCCTTCACCAGCGTGACCCCAACCGTGTGCCCCTCCTTTCGGAGCATTTCGTGGAGCCGCGTCGCCGTGAGCCGCTGCCTCTGATCCGTCCACTTCCGCGATTCCGTGAGCAAATCCTGGATGAGCGTCCTGACCTGCTCGAACACCGGCCGTGGCCTCCCGTCGCTCCGGAACCGCCTGCGTTAGGCTGCGCGAACTCGGTCGGAGACGCGGATCAGGCGAGCGACGTCCTGGCGAGTGGCGCCGAGAGCGAGGAGGGCGCGAACGAGCAGGTCGAGGCTGACGGTGCGATCGCCGGCTTCCATCTTGGCGACCCGCGACTGGCTGGAGCGCAGCCGCCGGGCCAGCGCGGTCTGCGTCAGGCCGTGGCGCTCGCGGTACTCTCGCAGGCCCATTGCCAACCCGAGCTTCATCTCGACGAAGCGTCGCTCATGATCACTGAGTCCGAGGAAGTCGCCGGCGTCGCCGACGCGCCATCCGTGCCGTTCGAGTCGCTTCTGGGTCTCGGGTTTCATTGGGCCCTCCCGTCAACGACTCGCCGGTACGCGGCGAGGCGTTGCTGGCAGTTGGTGATGACTGAGGTCGGTGTAGCGCCCGTTTTCTTCGCGAACACGTCGAGAATCACGATGGCCTGCCGGTCGAGGCAGTAGACAATGCGCCAAGTCACCTCGCGATCGACGATGCGTAGTTCGTGGCAACCGGCCCCGATCGTGGGCATCGGCCTGGAGTGCGGCAGGGCCAGCTGTTCGCCCGCCTGCAGACGGCGCAGCAGGACTCCTGCCTCGACCCGAGCCGCAGCACTGAACGGCGGCGTCTTGACCTGGCCGTGTAGCCACACGACGGGCTTGTCGGTCTTGCTCATCGCCGGCGATCAGTATATGTCCGAATGGACATAAATGTCGAGGGGCGCACCCTAACCACGCGCTGCACCCGACGGCCGCGGACCGGACGCAGAGCGGCCGCGGGTGATCCGCGATCGTTAGGCAGCCAAAGACGGATCTACTTGATCGAACGAAGGTGCCCGCGGAGCCAGGTGGCCAGTTCGAGTTCGGTGAGGCGACCAGCGGCAAGAGCCAGCATCGTCATCAACACATCATGGTCGTCGGCGTCGACATCGTCCCCGTTGATCGAGACAAACGTCAGCATGGCCAGCAGCGCGACCCGCTTGTTGCCGTCGTTGTAGGGATGGCTCCGCGCGAACCCGAACGCGTACGCCGCCCCAAGGTCTGCGAGGTCGGTCTTGGTCTCGTAGGTCCACTTCTGCCGAGGGCGAGCCAAGGCGGCCTCGAGGGCATTCTCGTCGCGCACTCCAAGCAGGCCGCCGTGTTCTCGAATCTGGTCGGTATGAATCGCATCCACGACCGTCCGAGTCAGCCACAACGGTTCGGTAGTACGTCGGCGCATCAGCTATTTCGCCAGTTGCCGAAGCACGTTGCGGTACTTCTTGGCGTTGCGGGCGGCGGCCTCGAGCGCGCGCTCGGTGGCAGGGTCGAACGGCGTCAACAAGACGCCCCGCTCGGTTTCGATCGCAAGCACGGAATCACCCGGCTCAAGACGCAATCGATCCGCCATGTCCTTTGGCAAGGTCGCACCGACGGAACCACCAACCTGTCGCAGCGTGACGGTCTTCACCATGGATTCAAAGTAGCACATTAGTGCTACGGCGTCAACTGGCAGCCTAACCACGCGTTGCACCCGACGCCGGCCGGTGCGATGATGAGCCGGCGCGGGTGAACGCGGACGTTAGGCTCACAGGATCCCGCTTGCAGAACGCGCACTCTTGCGTGGCATAACGCGACGCGTTATGATGTCCCTGTGATCCGTAGTTTCCGCGACTCCGACGCGGAGCGGCTCTTCCAGCGCCACGCGGTCCGGAAGTTCGGTGTCGATGTTCAGCGGGTCGCACTCCGGCGCCTCCGGCAGCTCGACGCCGCGATGGTTCTCGCGGACCTCCGGGTGCCGCCGGGCAACCGGCTCGAGAAGCTCCGCGGCTCACGGGCGGGCCGATTCAGCATCCGTGTGAATGACCAGTGGCGCGTCTGTTTCCGATGGAGCGAAGGCGACGCGTACGAGGTCGAAATCGTCGACTACCACTGAGGCAGCGTATGGCCACCAAGAAACTGCCACCCGTGCATCCGGGCGAGATTCTCCTTGAAGACTTCCTGAAGCCGCTCGGGTTGTCGCAATACCGGCTGGCAAAGGGCGTGAGCGTTCCCCCTCGGCGCATCAACGAGATCGTCTTGGGCAAGCGCGCCGTCACCGCCGACACCGCGCTGCGGCTGGCGCGTTTCTTTGGGACGTCCGACCGATTTTGGCTGAACCTGCAGGCGGCTTACGATCTCGATGTCGAGCGGGACCGACTCGCTGGGCGGCTCACTAAGGAGGTCGAGGTCCTCCGCGCGGCAAGCTGATCTCGTGAATGGAGCCTAACACCGCGCTGCACCCGACGGCCGCCGACGCGAACGTGAGCGGCCGCGGGTGAACGCCAGCCGTTAGCGGGTTCGAGCGGCCTGAACCACGGATACAGAATCAAGGACCCCTGAGGTTCATTGCATTGTGGAGTCGCGCGAGAACGCCATCGTAGGAGGGGCAGTGACCAGAAATGTGAGCAGGGCTCTCGCCGTCGCAACTTGCTCGATTGCAGCGGTCGTCTTCCTCGGCAACGGGATGCCGAACAGAGGTGATCGTCAGGAGTACATCAGGAATTCGTACTTCAAGGGTCCCCGGGAGCTCACCATCAAGACTCAAGAGGGGACCACCCTGTCGGTGTTGCAGATCCCGACCGGCGTGGAAGGCAGCATTCACGTCTTGAGGGAGAGCGGCGCAGCCGGGCTCCAAGTCAAGGGGGGTGACGTCGTCATCCGTGTCCTGCCAGAGAACCGGCTGAAGGACGGCCCACTGCTACCGCAGATGATGCAGGCTCCGTTCGAGCTGTCCCTCCAGAACGTTGACGTGAGCGTCAAGTAGGTGGAGTTGGACGTCCGGTTGGGATACCACCCGCTAACAAGGCACTGCACCCGACCGGCGCCGGTGGTGGGTTAAGCGCCGGCGGGTGAGCGCGATCGTTAGGCTGCAGAACTGGCCGAACGCAAGAAGATGGAGCTGGACGCTTCCACACTCCGTGACCTCGATGTCCTTTCGACATCGACACCTGACGGCCAGACTCTAGTGGAGCTGGTTGATCGAACGCGCACGCGCGTAGGGCGCGAACAACTTCGTCGTCGCCTCAGAACCCCGGCCGACTCGGTTGACGCGATCCTGGCATTGCAGCAGGCACACCGGCTTCTCGCGGCCGAAGCGCAGGCGTACCGTTGGATTGTGGATCGCGCCGATGCCGATGGCGCCGAACGCTATCTTGGCTCGAACTGGCGGCTCCCGCCCGTTCGGCAGCGGCGTGCGCGCTTCGTGGCAACGCTGTGGCGTGGCGGCTGGCGAGGGGCGTATCTGTCGGACGTACGCGAGGGGCAGACCCGTGTCGTCGCCCTACTCAAAGCCGCAGCGGACTTGCAGTGCCGCCTCTCGACCACCGAAGCCGCTGTTCTGCACGAAGTCGCCCGCCAACTTGCCGCGGTTCTCGACACTCCGGAAGTGCGGGAGCTGATTAGGCTTGCGAGCCGGAGGTCCGGCAGTGCTCGGTTGGCGTTCGACCAATTGGCGCGCCAACGCGCCAAACCCCTGCTCACCGGCGTGCTTGAATCTGTGGGCACCGTGGAGGCGATGTGGAGCCTGGCCATCGCGACCACCGAACACGGGTGGTCGTATCCCACCCCGTCTTCGCGCTTGACAGCCGTCAGGCTCCGCCATCCATTTCTTGGGCCGCCCGGCGTGCCCTACGACATCGAGCTGAACGATCAGGTTCGCGTCTGCTTCGTGACCGGGGCGAACATGGCCGGTAAATCGACATTCCTCAGAACGGTCGCGCTGTCCATGTTGTTGGCTCACGTCGGCTGTGGCGTCCCGGCCGAATCGCTGGAGTTCCCGGTGGCGCGCATGATCTTCTCGAGTCTCAAAGTGTCGGAGAACCTCGCCGCCGGCGAGAGTTTCTACCTGGCCGAGGTTCGCCGGATCCGGGCTCTCGCCATGGCGCTTCATCAGAATGGGTCCGTCGTCGCCGTGCTCGACGAGCCCCTGCGCGGTACGAACGTACACGACGCCGTCGAAGCGACTTTGGCTATCATCACGCGGCTGGCCGTTCACCCCGAAGCGCTGGTGTTCATTGCGTCGCACCTCGCGGAGGTCGTTCCGGGAGTCGTCGACGACCCGCGAATTCGCCTCCTGCACTTTGCAGCGGATCTCACCGACGATCAACCCAGATTCGACTATCGACTTCGCGAGGGCGTGTCCGCACAGCGACTCGGCATGACTCTGCTGCGACAGGAACGGGTACTGGATCTCCTCGATCGGCGCGAGGCGCCGGCGAATCTGCAGCCTAACACCGCGCTGCACCCGACGGCCGCCGGCGCGATCCTGAGGCGGCCGCGGGTGAAGCGCCGTCGTTAGGCGCACGACAAGCGATGACGAACTGGACACATACACTCACCCTGGACGCATCAGAGGATCTCCGTCGCAGCGTTGTGGGAATCGCGATCATCATCAGAGAACGTCACGCGGGCTCCCGCCGTGCCACGATCATCGAGACGATCACGGAAAGGCACCGGTGGACCGATGCTGGCCACGCGGAGGAATTCGCGATCCTGCGGGCACTTGAGGTCGCTGCCGCGCGAGGCTTCACCCGAATCAAGATCCGGTGCGATTGCAACTCGTTGCGGCGGGGGATCAGGCAGGAGCATCGGCAGCGAACAAACGGCTCAGATCCAGCGACCGCTGTCGGAATCCTACGAAGCGCGGTCCTTCAGACTGCGAAGGCGTTCGCCCATGTCGAGTTCTCGTACATCGCGAGGCGCAAGAACGGCTTGGCACATCGGCTGGCGCGCAGCGCACGGACTCAAGAACCCGAAACGGATTCAGTCGCTGGAACACGGATCGGCGCCTAACCACAATGCCTTTCGGAAATTGACCAGTTCATACGATGGTGAACTCGAACGGACCTTCGATCGACTCCGCCTTCAGGAGACGCGGCCAGCCGGTCACCGGCTGCCGCACCGCCCGTGGACATGACCGCGCGCGACGGGGCGGGGTGAGGTAGCGCCGCATCCGTCCGTACATGCGCTTGAGCACGTACTGCGTCTGCTCCTGGGTGAAGACGGGGGCGGCGAAATCGAGCGTGAACCACATGCCTTCGACGACGCGGAGCAGCTTCGCGAAACTCACCCGCAGCGGCGGGATCGTGCCGTTGGCGACGCGAGCGCGTTCCACCGCGAGCAGCGCGCTGGCCAGGACGATGGCCGCGATCTCTTGCGCCCCCGTGTCGACCGTATGACTTTGGAGCAGATCGCCGCGACGCACGTGCCGCTTCACTTCGCGGAAGTACAGCTCCTCCTCCCATCGCCGCGCATAGAGCTGGGCGAGGTCGAGCGCGGGCGCCTCCTTCGGATCCATCAGGTTCGTCCACAACCGTACCTCGGTCGCACGATGGCCGCGGCGACCGACCTGCGCGCGAATTTCACGAACCGTGAGCGTCGTCATCTCCGGCGTCGGCCGCAAGGGCCGCCGCAGCGGCAGTTCCAGGATGCGACTGCCGTCGCGCAATTGCCGGAGCACACGCCCCTTGACGACGCTCTGCGCACGAATGAGAAAGTGACTCCCGACCCGCTCACAGATCGCCTGCAACGGCGCCACAAACGCCGGGCAGCCATACAGCCGATCGGCCAGCACCAACGCGCCCGCCGGCACCTGGTCGAGCAGCGTCTGCGCGAGCGCCCACTCGGACTCGCCATGGCGCCCCATGGCGGCCGCGAGGGGATTGTGCAGGCCGAGTTCCACCAAGACGGCGGTCGGCAGTTTGGCGAATGCCGCGCGCCCGCGGCGACTGCGCGCCTTGCGGACCGACCGCGCGACCTGCGGCGTATTGGTCAGACTGAATTGCGTCCCGTCGAGCGCGAGCAGGCGCCAGCCGTGCCAGAACGCATCGGGGTGCAGGCTGCGCTTGGCCTGCGGCCGCAGCATCCGTCGCATCAACTCGGCAAAGATGTCCCATGGCAGCCGCGCGCGGCGATCGGCCCAGGAACTGTCCGCGAGCGGCTCGCCAAACAGCTCCTCGAAGTGCTCCCCCAGCGTCCCCGGTCCCTGCATGACGTGAAAGGTAAGGGCGGGCAGCAATTGCGTCAATGGGACGCGCGGGAGGCAGCCGGCTCGCCGCGGTGGCGGCGGGCACCCGTGCTCGCCGAGCAGCTGATTCCAGGCGCCGAGAAACCCGACCGGGGCCGCGGATCGCGCGAGTGGATTCCGACGGCGCACATGCGCGCCGTCGTCGCGAGTGCGCTGAGAATGGCGTGTCATTCCCAGCGTAAATACCGGAACCGTGAAAAAAGTACAAGTGTAAAAAGTACACGGTGAGTCTTACCTCAGTCCGGATTTCCGAAAGGCATTGAGGCTAACACCGCGCTGCACCCGACGGCCGCCGAGCCGCATGGACCGCGGCCGCGGGTGAGCGCGAGCCGTTAGGCAGCCACTAGAGTCTTGTGATGCGTCTCCTGATCTTCTTTGCTGGCCTCATCGCGGTTGGCGTCGGCCCAATGACGGCGGTCGGCCCACAATCGTCCGGCAGTGGTATTTCTGGCGGCGCCCTACACCCACTTCATCCCGGAACGCCCTGTGAAGCACAACGTCGTGTTGACCGTCGCGTCCTTGCTCTCGCTTCTCTTCATGACCTTTCACCTGACGCACGACGTCATCCGCCAGGCCGAGGGAGCGGTCGCTCACCCTGTCCCGGTCCTCGTCTTTGCCCTGTGGCTGTACGGAACCCTTATGCTTTCCGATCGGGTTTGGGGGTACATCATCATGCTGGTCGGAGGGCTGTTCGGGGCGGGCATGATCATCGTCCACTCCAATGGAATCGTGGTCGGCAAGTCCGGCGGCTTCTTCTTCGTCTGGACGCTGTTTGCGCTCAGCACGACAGGATGGGTCACGATGATCCTGTCTGCCCGCGGCCTCTGGACGACGTTTCGCTCTCGCCGTGCAGGGCAACTCGCCTCCACATCTGGGATGCCCGCCACCGATCAGTGACGGGTGAGCAGCAGCGGATCTCGTGACAAGGTGACGGAATAGGGCGCGAACAAGGCTCTGGGCAAGGCACGCTGGTCTCTTAGCATCCGGGGCGTCAGTTGACCGCGTTATCGAATTCCGATAACGTATGATTCGTGATCCACTCCTTCGGCAATCGGCTGGCCGAAGACGTGTACGACGATCGCCGGAGCGCGGCGGTCCGGAGGCTGCCGCCGGCGCTGTACGCCGCCGCGCGCCGCAAGCTGCTGTACCTGCACGACGCGGACGGCCTCCACGACCTCCGAGTCCCACCGGGGAACAGGCTCGAGGCGCTGAAGGGCGACCGCAAGGGGTGGCACTCGATTCGCATCAACGACCGGTGGCGGGTCGTGTTCCGCTGGACCGGCGGCGCCCATGACGTCCAGATCATCGACTACCACTGAGGGAGACTGCATGCGTCCGCCGAGAAATCCCCTCCACCCGGGCGAGATCCTGCTCGAGGAATTCCTCAAGCCCGCCGGCCAGACGCAGGCGGCCTTTGCCGCGCGGATCGGCTGGACCCGTGCCCGCCTGAACGAGTTCATCCGCGGCAAACGGGGCGTGACCGCCGATGGTGCGCTCGACCTGGCTGACGCGCTCGGGACCTCGAGCAAGCTGTGGATGAACCTGCAGGCGACCTGGGACCTGGACGCCGCCACCAAGCGGCGCCATCGGGCCGCGTGAGCCCGCCTTCGGTCGCCTGAAACGACCGCGATCACGAGGGCTTCTTGTTCTGTCGGACCGCCTGGAGGACCTGCTCGTAGCGCGGATCGTTCCGCAATTTGTCGAACCCGGCCTCCTGCTCGATGCGGGCGGCGTCCGAAAAACCCTTGTCCGCGGCGTTCTTCAATGCCTCCAGCGCTTTCTTCTTGTCGCCGGCGCGTGCGTAGGTCACTGCGAGGCGGTACTGGATCGCGGAGGACTCCGGGCGAATCGTGGCCTGAAGCTGGAAATAGGTCAGGGCTGAGTGATACTCGCCGGCGTCGAAGAGCGGTTGGCCGGCGTAGAAGGCCGTAATGTTCGCGTGCTCGATCAGACGCCGCGCGAGAAGCCGCTCGGAAGGCGTTCGGGCGCTCTGTTCGTTGCGTTTGAGGACGTTGATCAACGCGTGCAGGTTATGGGTGGCGTCGATTTGTTGCTCGGTGTCCGACATCTGGCCGATGTATCGAGCGATCTCGATCCGCCGCGCGATCTCCAGACCCTCTGCTTCCCGCTCGCGTCTGATCTGCCCGTTCACCTCTTGCTGGCTCTGCAGAGCCGACGCTCGGGCTTCGAACCCCTGCACGTCGATCAGGCCCCGAAAGGCGGTGGCCACATCGGAATAGCTCAACCAGGCTTCGTAGAGAGCCCCGCGACGCTCCTCGTCCCTGGCCCGGTCGAGATCTCGTTGAAGCCAGCCCTCGATGAGGGCGGAGTCTCTCGGGCGCGTGCCCGCCTTCATCGCCTGGAGCTCCAACCATTCCACCGCTGCCATCGCCACGTCCTTGGGCGGCCAGGTGTGGCCCCCCGGGAAGCGCAGCAATCGGTGAGGCTTGTCCAAGGCAGCAAGGGCGCGATCGAGTCGGTTCATCTCGGTCCAGTTGTAGTCTTCGTCGCCGATGGTGCCGCAGAACGCAAAGGGCGTCTGGCGCGATGGGTTCTCTTCCTCCGGGAATCCGGCGGCGCAGCCGATGACTCCCGCGATGCGCCCTTTCTGCACCTGCGCCATAAGCCATGCCGATCGTTGTCGAGACACGCTTCCAGGGAACGGAGACAGCGGATCGCGCACCTGGCGGCGACGGAGGTGGGTTCCGTGCGGCGAGGGTCGGACGA
>Ga0315280_10004060_pt1 | contig 21910 bp, 26 predicted proteins | sample YL17G06_40_MG_FD_203697 | JGI IMG/M metagenome (GOLD analysis project Ga0315280, IMG submission 203697) | Sediment microbial communities from Yellowstone Lake, YNP, Wyoming, USA - YL17G06_40 | ecosystem: Environmental > Aquatic > Freshwater > Lake > Sediment | place: USA: Wyoming | collected...
CATCAGGCGGATGATGATCGAGCACTAGACTCGTCTTTGCGTTAAGACGATTTGAAAGAAGATCAGAATAACCGCTGCCAATATCGGCGAATATTACGATTTCAGGGCTTGTCTTGGAAATCTCGTCCAGAATGTCCTCCCTCAGTTCCTCGACGATCCTGATTGTGAATCTCGTTTTTGCTCGTGAGAGAGCGGAGCCTACAATGCTGGCTGAGGAGAGGCCATCCGCGTCATGGTGCGAGATGACGGTGAAGAATGAATCGGCTTGGATGTTATCCTTGATTATGCTTGAGAGCTCTTTTGCACGAGCTAGAAAAGTATCGTAGTTGGCGTCTGTGGCCATTCCTATGCCACTGACGCCACGACGTGCTTGTACTGCCAATCTGGTCGGAGCTGGCCTGTGGAGCGATAATATTTGACTAGACGGTGTATCTTCGACTCGACCATAGCCAAGGAACGTTTGTTAACGTAATCCTTCCTGTTCTTCTCCAAATGCCTTCTAAGATCGCCTGCTTTCTTCAGGAGGACGCTCAAGTCTTCCGGAAGGGCCCCCGCTTGCTGACTACTACTCAAAATCTCCAGAACGCTTTTTCCTGTGACCGATCTAACTAAAGGTACAGCATAACGATCGCGTAGAAGTACACCGATCGTGCTTTGAGAATTTCCCTCCTTGGATAGTTTCAAAACCAGAGCTTCTACTTCCTCAGGCGTGTACTTGCACCACGCGGGCGTCTTCTTGCTGATCGGCCGCGTTGAGCCTGACTTTCCACGTTTACTAGTATAGAGTCTTGCCGTTGCCAGACACACTCCAAGCCTGAACTTCGGATTGGGAGCCCTAGTCACCAGACTTCGATTATTTAACTTGTCTCCACAATTATGTCGTGATAAGTCGCAGTTTTTCGTAGCTGGACATTGTCAGGGACTATTTCTTCTGAAAGAAGACATAGTATATTCGTGTGTGCGCACACACGAAAAACCACAAAGAACGGGAGTAAGAATATGACCCACGAGTGCCGATAAGATTAGGTGTGGAGAAGGTTGACTGAGACAGCTAACGAAGCTCAAGTGAAGTACTGTTCGAACTGCGGTAAGAAGACCGAGAAACCGATTCTATTCAAGGGGTACGTTTTCTGCTCAGACGAGTGCCGAGAATCCTTCACGACCCCACGATGACGGTTTCATTCTAGCAGCGTTGGTTCCCCTGTTCGGGAAGAGGAAGTGGGTTTAGCCGTGAGCCCTTGTCTTCTTTCTTCTTTTTCTTCTTCTTGTCTCGGTTTCTTGAGATTGAGGCAATTGGATTACACAGCTAGGAATGCGCAATTCTTTTTCGTAATTCTCTTCCGTCATAGGAATGCGTGATTCGTTTTCTTTCCTTTTCTTCTTTTCTGTTTTTGATTCTTCTCATTCTCCTGATTCTTCTCCGCTCCTTTCTCTTCACTGATGATCCACCACTACGTACAGGTGAGACCTGGCAACTGTATTTTTGTTTCTCTCTGCTTTTGTGGAGCTTGACTTTGATTCCCCTCTGACGGTTGAGACTTCATTCAAGTCTTGCAGTCAATCCGGAGTCATGCGCAGCTTTGTCTGTGATCCGTTCTTCCTTTTTGGATATTGTATTTTCGAGAGTTTGTCAATTTCCTGAAGCAGTAAATTCAGTTCAAGGTTGAAATTACCGCATTTGGGGCATTCAGCCCCTTCGAGTCTGTGCCTCTGCTCAACCAACCTTGCCACCATCCCATCTGGGACTTCCATTCTATGCCAACCTGCTCGCTTCTCACATGATGGATGGCTATTTGCGACTTGTGTTTCCGGACAGCGGTCTCAGCTGCACCTCAGTTACTTCAGTCTGGACGTGAGGTGAACAAGCAGCAAGGTGTGTGTGGTCTAGTGGGGCGCACACAAAAAAGAAGGTAGCCTTCGTGAGTCCTCCTCTTCCGAGCCTCTGAGTACGAGAATAATAGCAAGGTCCAACACAATCTACACGAGAGAGATGGCTCAAGCAGGCTCATACTTGAAAGGGGTTCTTAACCTATCTGTAGAGACAAACATGAGACAATCACCGCCCACGGTCTCTCCTCTAGACGTAACATCAACAGTAATGGATCTGATGGCGAAGGAGAATGTTGGCTCTATAGTGGTTGTGGAGAACAGCCAACCCGTCGGGATAGTCACTGAGAAAGACATGCTCTATAGAGTCCTAAAAGCTGGGAAGAATCTTGAGCTGACGCTTGTCAAGGATGTAATGTCCGAACCTCTTGTGACGATCGAAGCTGAGCAAACAATAGCGGACGCCTTAGAAACGATGCATAGGCATAACATCAGGAGACTAATCGTTACAAGAGAGGGGGCCCTAGTTGGCCTTACCACGGAAAGAAGATTGCTGGAGATCGCCCACGGCCACTACGTTATGAAAGGTCTTGGCCCTCTAGAAACGACAGATGACTATGAGGTCCATAGGATAAGAGTCGCGTATGTGAGCACATATCCGCCTCGCGAGTGCGGCATAGCTACATACACCAGACATCTTGTCGATGCCATCTCCGCGTTTTGTACGCGAGTTGTGACACCCCCAGTGGTTGCTGCAATCAACGATAGAGGTGGACACTACGATTACGAGATTCGAGTGAAGTCTGAGATCGATGCCAATGATATTCAATCCTACGAGAAGGTCGCTCAGTACATCAATGCGTCTGATGTGGATGTTGTGAACCTGCAGCATGAGTATGGTATATTCGGCGGAGAATGGGGCGAGTATGTCAATGAGTTACTGCAAAAAATCGAAAAACCGATTATCACCACTCTGCACACAGTTCTTGAGGAGCCGGTTCCGCATGCGAAAAGTGTGATGGAAGGAATTCTTCAGCGTAGTGACTTTGTCATTGTGATGGCAAAGGTCGGCATAGGAATACTGGAACAGATCTATGGTAGTCATCCAGACAGGATTCGACATATACCTCACGGATGTCCGAACGTACCTTACCTTGGAACTCCAATGGCAAAACGAAGCTTGCGGTTGAAAGATCGCGTCGTGCTATCGACTTTTGGATTGCTGAGTCGTGGAAAGGGAATAGAATATGCTATAGAGGCACTCCCGCAGGTACTGAAAGACCGTCCGGAAATCCTGTATCTGATTATCGGTGAGACACATCCAGAGGTCAGGAAACGCGAAGGCGAAGAGTACCGACAATTTCTGTTTGATCTAGTTGCGTCACTCGGGTTGGAGAAAAACGTCAGATTCGTGAATCGGTTTCTGCCGGAAAACGAGTTGATCAACTACCTTCAGGCAACCGACATCTACATTATTCCGTACCCCAATCGTGAGCAGATCAGCAGTGGGACACTTGCATATGCTCTGAGCACAGGCAAAGCCGTTGTTACAACTCCATTTCTTCACGCCGAAGAGGCAATATCCTATGGTGCCGCCCTGGAATGCGGATTCAAGGATCCGGACTCCATTGCCGAATGCGTGAATACACTGCTCAAAGACAAACAGATTCGCCAGAGATTGGGTAGAATGGCCTATGAGTACAGCAGACCCATGATATGGCCAAACGTAGCTATGAGATATGTCAACGTATTCTACCATGCCCTCGGTCTCTGAAGTCCACGACTGAGTTATCTAGAAACGAACGGCTTCAAGTATGAGCACGAAGTGAGATGGACAAAGGTAGCTGACGAGTATGGTGACAGCTTCAAATCTGCAATGCGGACTCGAAGAGCTGTGCACGAAGCTGCAACAGTCGGTGAAACTTGACCACCTCCTATCCTTAACCGACCATATCGCGCTCCTCCAGCACGCAAAGTTCTCAGTCCCGGCGAGGAAAGAAGGGTACACAGTGGACGACAACGCCCGCGCGCTGTCGTTCGCCTCAAAAGCAGTCAAACTATGGCCGGATCAAAGGCTTCCGAAGCTGCAGCGCAAGCTACTGAGTTTTCTACTCCTCATGCAGGAGGAAGACGGAAAGTTTCATAACTTGATGGACTTCTCGCAAAGAATCCCTGATGAGTCAACAGTAGGCGACCACCTAGGCCGAGCCATCTGGGCAGCTGGAAGAGCCATCAATTCCGACCTTCCAAATGGTATGCGAGCTTCTGCGCGGCTTATCTTTGATAGAGCACTACCCTGGGTCAGAAAGTCAACATCACCGCGAACAAAGGCGTATGCTTGCATAGGCCTCCATGAGCGCCTCCGCTCCGAAATCAAGGATACTAATCTGAAAACCAACCTAAAGGAAATCGCCGACAGTCTAGTCGCATTGTATAACGGGAATCGAGTTTCGGATTGGGAATGGTTCGAGAATATTCTCTCCTATGACAGCGCGCGGTTGAGTCAGGCGCTGCTGGTCGCATATCAGTCGATACGGGACCAGGTCTACCTTGAGGTAGCGGAGGAGTCCCTTCAATTCCTAAGGAAGGTCGGAACAATCAATGAGATGTACGTGCCAATCGGAAACCAAGGCTGGTACGCGAAGGGGGGCCGAAGAGCGTTCTACGATCAACAGCCGATTGAAGCCGGTGCAATGGTCGAAGCTACAACACTCGCCTACAGGTTGACTGGGTCTGAATCATATGAGCAAGGTATGCGGCAAGCTCTAGGCTGGTTCTTTGGTCTGAACACCAAGTCAGTTAAGCTCTATGACGAGTCGACAGGCGCATGCTCCGACGGCATTAACGAGGTAGGTCTGAATGAGAACCAGGGAGCGGAGTCCACCCTAGCTTTCCTCCTTGCGGCACAGGCTTTCATCGAGAATCTTAGTAACGAGTGAAGTTGAATTTCGATTCAGCCAGCTCTTTCTAGTTCATCTAGGAACTCATCGATGGGGGCGCTGGCGACGCAGCAGACCCGGTCAGCGCCACCGTAGTAAATGAGTAGTTCTTCACCTCGTATTACGGCTCCGTCTGGGAAAACTACATTTGGAACAACGCCGTGTTTTTCGAACTCGGTCTCGGGTTCCAGGATCGGTTCGCTAGTGCGAGCTAGGATCTTTGTCGGCTTGTCGAGATCAAGCAGAATCGCTCCGGCACGATAGATATGTTCGATGCTGACTCCGTGGTAGATCACAAGCCAGCCGCGTTCTGTCTTGATCGGAGGCGGGCCGATACCAACCTTCCTTCCTTCCCAAGAGAATTTGCTCCTCATAACCTCATAGTCATTGAAATACTCCAGATAGTCGTTCCAAAATTCCTGAGATTCACTGAGAGACTGAAGGCTCTCAAAGTAAGCGATCTGAACCTTGGATTCAAGTCGATGCAACAAAGCGATCTTTCCATCTATCCTCTCAGGGAAAATGACACAATCCTTGTCATTGCGTTCTGGTCCGACCAATCCATATTTCCGGAAGTGAACGAAGTCTGCGGTTGAGGCCAAAGCTATCCGCGGGCCGAGCCACGAATAGGCGGTGTATGTTATGTAGAAGTTTCCGTCAAGTGCAGTTATACGGGGATCCTCGCAACCGAATTCCTCCCAATCAGCAGATGGTTCGAGAACTGGATTCGAACTGCGGAAGGCTATCTCTGTTCCGTTGACTATCCGAGCGTAACCAAAGCGCGATATTCCGCTTAGGTCCGCTGCGCGGTACAGAACATGAATCAGCCCACCGTCCGCAATGGCCCCAGGGTTGAATGTCCCATTAACCTCCCAGTCGTGAGACGACCTCGGAGCAATTATCGGATTTCGTTCGTACTTCGTAAGTTTCAGCATTGTCGCCTGACTATCCCGAATTCAAGTGGTTCGTACGCGGGCCGACTTGATGAAGAAGTATTTTTGCTTGAGGCTCCGCGGACACAGGATGATCATTATTGGGCGAAGCTTTCTGGCTATAAGAGGTTTCCTGGTCGGTCAATTTGGCTCACGTTCTTCCATACTGCGTCTCCCACACTAAATCTTTAGGTGATCTAACCGACCGCCGAAGAAATCCGGGTTCAAATTCTTCCGCTCGCACCATTAGACCACACTCATGAAAGATCTTGTAGTCTAACGAAAGCGACGGTTCAAATTCAGATACTGTCTCTCTGATCATCCAGGAAAACCAAGTCGTTCAATGCCGTCGAGGTTTTCGTTGATATTATTGATGAAACGCTAATATACCTAGTCTAATACATCAATGTATCAAGATACACATGCCCCCCAATCAACATCTTTTTTCCGAAAGCAGACAAACTCATGCTGACATCGATCATAGAATGCCTGTTCTGAGTCTGAAGAGAAGTCTGAAGCATGAGAAAGTGCAAGTGGAGATCGAGAACGTTGTGGCCACAGCTGATCTCAGTCAACACCTGGATTTGGATGCCATTCTCAAAGTGACACCTGGCGCGAAGTACAATCCACAGAGGTTTCCTGGTCTTGTTTACAAGCTGAAGAGACCGAAAACGACAACGCTTCTATTCGCCTCAGGGAAGATGGTTTGCACAGGGGCTAGGTCGGTCAAGTCAGCCAAGACAGCAATAGCGGAGCTAATCAAGGAGCTGATGGGTCAAGGAATAATCATCATCGTCGCAAGGCCTGACATCGAAATCCAGAACATTGTGGCCACAGGTGATTTGCGTGGCACGATCGATCTGGAAATTGTTGCTGAACGACTATGCAAGACTTTGTATGAACCAGAACAGTTTCCAGGCCTCATTTACTACATGAAGGAACCAAAAGCTGTCCTTCTTGTTTTCGCGAGCGGTAAGATCGTCTGCACTGGGGGCAAAACGGAAACTGATGTCAATATTGCCATCGAGAAGTTGAGGGACACGCTTGAATTCAACGAACTCATACCGTGCGAGGGTTCATCATCCAACAACCAAGCAAACTCGAGCGAACTCTTGAGCCAGGTCTCAATAATCCAACGGTGAACGAGTTAAAGGGTTGGAGGTTCTACAAGAGGACTGCACAGTCCGACATGATACAATGCAATTCTATTGGAGCACAGAGGAAAAGCCCCGGAATTCGCAAATACTTTCCTCAATCATCATCAGTGCTAAGTTCAACGACGGGGAACCTTCCGCAGCTGAATATGACCGGCTCCATACCGAAGCGGGTTGGTTATTCATGTGAGTGAGTCTAATGGTGCGAACAACGGAATTTGAACAGTGAGTTCTAGTTGGATCGGGTCACTTCGCAATCGTTTCAAAATGAAACGTTCTTCCAATTATCTCGACACAATTGTCAGGATTATTCAGCTTGTCTCAGAAATAGCTCATTGTCGACTTGATGCGAACCATTTGCAGAACTTGGTGAAGGCCTTGGCACGGTGAGAGTGAAGGTTCTTCTCCTTCGTGCTCATTTCAGCGAATGTTCTCCAATCTCCTTCTCTCGGAACAAAAATGGGATCGAAAGCGAAACCATGCACGCCCCTGGGTCTCAGGGCCAAGGTTCCTGTTACAACACCTGTAAAGCAAATCGGTTGTTGACTCGGAACACAGTAAGCGACCGCCGCTCGAAACGAGGCTTCTCTGTTCTTCGCATTGCACATCAACCTTAGGATACCTTCGACTCCCAAGGTGTCAAAAACGTATGAGGAGTATGGGCCTGGGAAGCCGCCCAGTCCTCGTACGAAGAAACCTGCGTCCTCGGTAACTACGTCTCTGCGCGTTGATTCTGCAGCCCGCTTGGCTGCAAAGGACGCGATTTCGGTTAGGCTCTGGGATTGAATCTCCTGTTTCTCTAGACGCAGATGCTTCAGAACCACTCCGAATGCAGCAGCGATGCGCGCAGCCTCAAGATACTTGTTCTTGTTCCTGGTAGCGAAATATACGCTTCGCCTAGGCTCTCTCAAAATATCTGCCTCGCCGTTCGATCTCCCGCATCTTGCGCAATGTTTCTTCACAAGCCCTCTTGCCGACAACCCTTGAATATCCTCGTAGAAAGGCCTTGAACAGCGGAATGTGGAAGGCATAATGTGTGCTCTTGATGGCTCGATTCAGAAGGATCAGATCCACCCCTTTGTCTTCCACCTGATCCGAGAAACCGCCTAGCCCGAAATCTATCATGAACAATTTTCCGCCCTCGGACAGGACGTTTGAGATGGTGAGATCACCGTGAACTGTTCCACCTTCATGCATAAGACCGAGAATTTCTCCGAGATCATTGCATCTTGACTCCCGTTCCTTCATCGGTAGCGCGTACAGTTCCTCCTTTAAGGTGGGTCCTCTTATGTACTCCATTATCAGCGTCCAGCTGTCCGGCTCAATATGCTGAATGATTGGCACTGAAACTCCGAGTTTCCTGACTTCCTGCATCATTGTAGCTTCATGGGAGGTTCTTGAGCGGCGGATCGCCTCGTCCAGTTCAGCGATTCTGTACGGTTTGACAACGCGAGATTTTCTTATGACTAGCTGGCCGTGCCAGTTCTCTAAGTATATCTCAGCCTCGGCGCCCTTGTAGATTAGTTTAGGCTGAGTTATTTCTCCATGGAATGTCAACATCTTCCAGTCTCCATTTCGGTTTGACTCGAGCTTCATCGATGTCTGTGGTCAGGCCGGCGCGGAAAGCCAGCATGCCTGTCCATGCTATCTGTGCCCCATTGTCACCTGTGTATGGACTCTCAACAACGTGGCAGGTGGCGTCATGAAGCTTGGCAACTCCTACGAGCTTCGTCTGAAGCACCCTATTCGCCGCCACTCCGCCAGTGAGGAGTATTTCCTTCTTCCCCGTGTACGCGAGGCTTCTCTCAACAGCTTCCGCGAGCATTGAACACGAGATCTCCTGCATTGAAAAACAAACATCTTCGAGTCCCGCTCCTGATCGCAGTCGTGCAAGTGATGCTGTAAGCAGTCCTGAATATGATACGTCGTTTCCCTTTACGACGTATGGTAATGAAAGGAACACTGATCCCTTGCCAGCTAACCTCTCAATCTCAGGCCCCGCAGGCGATGGTAGGTCAATCTCCCTAGCAAACATGTCGTATAGGTTTCCAATCGTGATATCCTCGGTCTCGCCGAAAATTCGCCAGCGACCACCAGAGAAAGCTGCAATGGCCGTGTGCCCTCCAGAAACTAGGACAACCAGCGGATCTTTGGCACCTGTAGTCAGAGTGCCAATCTCAATGTGTCCAATGGCGTGGTTTACTGCGACCAAGGGGATCCTATAGTAGGAGGATAGAGACCTTGCAACAGTCGCACCAACCCTTAGGCATGGTCCCAGCCCTGGCCCGAGAGCTATGGCTATTGCTGATAGTCTGGAGGCTGGGATGCCGGCCTCCTTCAAAGCTTCAGATAGAACTCGCGCGGCCACTTCGCTATGGTGTTCAGCAGCTTCGCGAGGATGTATCCCGGCTCCCGGGGCAGATTTGTAGGTATCATTGAAATCGGAGAGGATCCTTCCCTCATCCGTAACGACTCCGACGCCAAATGTGTGCGCTGTAGATTCTATCCCTAGACAGTACAAACCAACCGCAGGATGCTGCTTATCTGCTGAATAAGAAAAACATCTCGAATAGCTTAGCTAACTTAAACTAACGTTGAGAAACCCTTAGGTTTTAAAAGGGGATGCTGGGGTCAGAGGGTTCTCCGGGTTCCGTTTTGACCGTGGTTGAGTTTTTGGATAGGAAGTCTAGGCGTTCTGAGGCTACGTCTCGGACTTATGGTGCGGCGCAGCGGGCTTTGGCTCGATGCTTTGGTGTGCGGTCGGTGGATGTTGTGGTCTCTCAGATCCGATCGGGTGAATTGGATGTGTACAAGGCTTTGGATAAGTTCGTCTCCTGGCTTCTCGGCAATGGGGCTGCACCAAGAACGGTCCTCACATACGTCACCGCCCTGAAGGGACTGCTGCGGTATGAAGGCATCAGCCTGGACAGCTACCAGTTACGCGCTAAAGTTGAACTGCCGCCACAGGTCGACGTGAGCCTGGACAGGATCCCGACCCGTGAGGAAATGCGCAGCCTACTCCTGAACTCGACAAAGGGAACTAGAGCTCTAATCGCCCTACTGGCCACATCAGGGCTGAGGATTGGTGAAGCAGCAGGCCTCAGGGTTGGCAGCCTGGAACTTCTCTCCAACAAGATCACGCTGATGAGTACCAGGACGAAAAGCCGCCGCACACGCGTAACCTTCATCACCGATGAGACCGCCGGATTCCTCCGAGAGTACCTCAGAGAGAGGATCGACAGGAAGGATGAATGGCTCTTCCCAGACGATGTGGACCACCAGAAACCCAGCAGCACATTCGCCCTCTACATGCGCATCCACTACGTCCTCAAGAAGCTAGGCCTCCTGGGGAAGCTGGATCCGGACTCGAGACGAAACCAGCTGCATCCACACTGCTTCCGCAAATACTTCTTCTCGAAACTGATCGGGGTGGGCGTAGATCGGGGCGTCGCGGAATACTTGATGGGGCACAGGTTCGGCTTGGATAACAGCTACCTGCGCATGGACGAGGATCGGCTGAAGCGAGAGTACATGAAGGCCCAGGACGACTTCACATTCCTAGCCGATGGCAAACTGGAAAAAGAGAGTAGGAAACGGGTTGAGGAATTGCAGGGGCAGCTGCAGGAGCGGAACAGGGAACTCGCCGAAGTCCACGACCGCCTCGGCCGGCTGGAAGGCCTCTGGGAGAAAGCGTTCGAGAAGAAGATCACAGACACAGCAAGCGACTAGGTCTTCCGCTCCTTTGAGTCCTTGTCTTCCGTGACCTCCTTGCCCCCTATGATCGCCTTGAGGCCAGATGCATCCTGGAGCATGCGAACCGCGAAGCGGAGTTCCTGAATTTCCTCTCGAAGTGTCTTGATCTCATCAGCAGTCTCGAAGGGAGCAGCTCGGATTCTTTCGAGGATCTCATCTCTCTCCAGTTCGAACTTCGTCTTGACAGGATTCGCGATGTAGTAGACTGATCTGGGAATCCCAGGTCCTGGCTGTCGTCTCGTTCTGACTCTCGGCCGCAACGCCTTCAGCGCCTTGCTGAGCGTGTTTGGACTTCCGATTCCAAGCTTTCTTTGGAGTGCTGAAAAATGGAGACCGGGGATGTTCTCCTGCAGTAGTCGGAGGATCTTGTTCTTGAGCACTTTTTGGTTCGATTTGGGACCACGGACCACTATGATTACCTGTAGTACTATTGTGTTTGATAGCATCTTATTAGACTTGTTAAACAAACAACTCGCTGATGAGAATGTCGCAGGATGTGGATGTCGACCGTTGTTATCCTGTCGGAGTCTCATTGCCCCGATCGATGCTGCAACTCATAGACAAGAAGCGTGGGCGAGTGCCGCGGTCTGCCTTCATTCTGCAGATACTTGAGCGAGTTCTCGGCAAGGGGAGGAAAAGCAAGGTTGCCTGAGGGCGAGTCCTACTCTCTCAAAGACCTCGCCATAACGTTAGCACGAATGCTAGGGCTCGAGAAGAACGATGTGATTGAGGTCCAACGCAACAGGCTCGATCCAAACCGCGTTATGGTGATCCGCCATCCTGGCCAGGAGAAGCCGGCCAACTAGGGTTCGCCATTGACTGAACCCGATCGGAAGACGAGATTTCCTCAAACGCCCGATCCTCTCAACCCGACCGGGACCAGGCAGCCTGACGAGTCAGTCAGCTACATCAACCGAAGCGTGAAGGTTCCCAACACGCCCGAATGGCTGCAACTCCTCGAGACACTTCACAAGCTTGCGAGACAAGAGAATGCAAGTGACAGTCACATCTACCGGGCAGCCCTCATCGAATACGCTCACGAACATGATCCAGGCAATCCGATCCCAGTTCTTGAGAACTATCTTCCTGATGGTCCACCCTTCAGCCGGGCAGCGCAGAAGAAACTCACGGGTAGACCGGCCGATGAGGATCTTCCTGCAGGCGTCAAGATTCTGACCTGTGAAGAATGCCAAGGATCTGGCAAGGGGCCTGTCGGGGATTGTCGACATTGCAGCGGCCATGGCACAGTCCAAATCGTGAAGGCCTTCTAGTTGTGTAGAGACTGCAGGGTCAAGCGTCAAGCGATATATGAAGGGACACGACTCATTCTCGAGAAGGCGACATGCAACTGCGATAACTGTTCCACGGTCGAGTTCACAGGGGATGGCCCTCGCTGTGTCAGGTGCGGCCACAGGATCAACATCGTTCTAACAGACGATCCGTCGACCTGGGAACCTAATCCCCCTTGGATGCAGAACGGCCACCCAGTCCGACGTGACCAAGTCCTCTCCAGCGAGTGAATCAGGATTGGTAGTAGCGGTAGTAGTGGTAGTAACTACCAAGCAAGAAGAGAAGAAGAGATCGAGAATCTCTCTCACTCTCTCAACCTAGTTTTGCCAAGGGGATTCTCGGCTCTCGTCTGGACGCAACGGGCAGGATGAAGGAAGTGAGTAGGCTATGATGTCAACGCATTCTCTCGTTACTTCTTGACGATCGTGAACATGCAAGCGATGTCACTGCCCAAGGTATACGTCTCCTTAGTTAGCTGAAGTTCCGGGCGAGCCTTCAAGACCAGTTCGCATATTTCCTCAGCGGCTCTGATGCATTTCGTCTTACGCGCATAAACCGAAACTGGCACCTGCTCCTTTGTGATTCGCCCAAGAATCCTTACGTATCGCCTTTTCAGAGCCTTTGGATTTGGATTGTCGACCCAGATGGCTCTGGGGTAGTAACGTAGAATGTCATCGAAGAATGCAGAGAAAATGCCTCTGACCTTCCATGCATCTCTTGGGTAGGTCTTCTTAGCCTCTTCGAGAAACGGCATGATTATCGAATGAAAAATCGTCGCTCCCTGGTATACCTTTGAGCGAAGCATGTTGTAGATCTTCCTTCCCCTGCTGCCATACGCCCTTCGTAGATTCGCAAGAAGTTCTTGAGACCGTTGCTTTGATGCTGGATCCTGCTTGTCTTCCAACCTGACAACAGTGGAAGCCGCAACAAGAGCTCCTATGTCTGATTCTGGCAGGTAGGGTTTCAATGCCTTGATCAGTTGTTCGTGTGTATATGACAAGTAGGCCAGTTCGGACTGTTGCTCAGCGATGTCAACTCGGCCAAATCCGAATTGATATCTGAAGAGGTCCTTTGCGAGTTTCTCCGTTGTCTCATCGAAAAGTAGCGCATTGAATTTTGAATGGTTGAGTACGAGACTCCTGTTCGCTATGATGATGTTTACGTTTAGCTTGTCAAACAGGTTGAGTTTCTTGAGAAAGCCTTTGATTGCAGCCCATGGTAGGCCCATACAAAAGGCTCTAGGTCTTGGTTTGGGCGATGTATGTAGCTAGACAAGCCGGATTGTCACAGAAGAAGAGCCTGGATCCAGGCATAATGTTACCAAGATTGGATTTCCCAATGTCGCAACCGCATGTATGACAGACGGCTGGTTCTCCTGCTGTGTCAAGGATAAGGTCCCCCTGAGCGGGGATCTCAAGTGCGCTAAGAACACGATCCACATCCTCTTTTCTGAAGAGGACCATATTTGTGGATTCCAACCTTCGCATCTCGTCCTTAGATTTCAACGGTCCCGTAATAAGGTTTGGCTCATGATTCACCATTTTCCATATACTTCTATTTACCCTGCAGAATAGTTTGTGTGGCATGTTTATCGAACTCGTGGAACGCCATCAGGGCTAGCATGGTTGCCGCTGTCACAGTTCCCCGGCCACTTCCCTGTACTCTTGATACTCTGCCCTCGGTCAAAGTCCTTAGGGCCTAGTTCGCAGTCTGTGCACAATTCGCTGCGAGGTCAGGGGAAAATGCTTCGATGTGTGACACTTCTCGCATGTCTGAGGGGTGCACCTTTGCATGCGAGACCGGGGTCTTTTCCTGAGAGTTGAGTGGATCTCGCTTTTCCGATTACAACAGGCCAGAAGGCAAAGCGCCTGAACTGAGCTTGGATATTGCCGTTAATTGCACGTTTTGAGGCGGCGTAACTGAAAATATGCGAAAATATGCAAGGAATTGACACCCCCCTACAGATCGCGACTCCGTGGAAATATGACACTACGTGCCCCATTTCAGGGGTGGTACTCTCAGACTATTCTCGCCTCAGTGCAGGATCCTTGTGACCGCCGGGCACTCTGATCTTCGGATCCAGGAGAACCGTTCCCGGTCCGATTCCCAGCGCCGGGTAGTCTCTGACCGCGTCCACTTCACCAATGCTGTTCACGACATCTCGGAAGCTGGATGGGTTGAACCATTCAGCAATATCATCCGCCCTGAGCTCCCCCTTCACCAGGAGCGCCGAGGTCTCCTCGATCGTTAAGATGACGCCCTGCTTCGTTTTCACGTAGCCGAAGAGCTCGAGACGTTCTCGATGTCGGGCTTCGAAATCCCTAGCCATCTCCTGATCACGCCGTCGCTTACTGGGCGACCTGTGTCTTGATTCCCGGATGGCCTGCTGGATGATCTCGGTCCGGCTGACATGGTCCTGCAGGATAAGTTCCGCGGGTCTCTGATCACCCTTCAGACATGCCTCATTGATCACCCGTTCTCTCCAAGCCGTTCTTCGCTGACCTCGACTTGGGCGATTCTGTGAAGAACTTGACTGAGCGTTTCGATGTTCAGCTGCTTTCCTCGAAGCCCAGAGCCCCAACTAAGAAAACTCCAAGGATCGCGACTTCTCTTGATGGCGCCGCCTTTCGCTCGAGCTCTTGTCACCATCCATCAGAACCTGCTTCACATCCTGGAGGAGCTCCAAATCATCTTCGAGAATCTCGAGAGCCGATCTCCGATCACCATTCAACCTCGCCTCATCGAGAACCCGTTCCTTCCAGCTTCTTCTTCTTCTGACGCGGCCGCCCCCCGCTTCCTGGAGAGAGTCCCGAATGGTACCATCCTTCCCCCAATACTCGTAGTGGGTGGCCAGGCCCATGTCGACCGTGAGCAGTCTACTTTTCATCTAACCCGTTTCTCCGCTGCGATGGTGACTGCGGGTTCAAGTCCGAGAGTCTGGCGTTCCTGACTGGTCAAATCATCGCGAGTCGCTAAGTACGATCGAATGGCTTTCCGGATGAGATTTGAGAAGACTAATCCATCTTTCTTGGCCAGGCGATCCACGATGGCTATTACTGCTTCATCCTCTTTGATGTGCACAGTTCCTCTGTAGTCTCTTGCCAGTCGTTTGTCGGTGATTGGCGCCACTATTGGACCCTCGCCATCAAGTCAAGCCACCACTTTGATCTGACCCTTGTTCGCTTCCACGCGCTTGCTTGGATCCGTAGGCTGGACCCCGAGGTCAATCTGTTCCTGCTCTGTGAGAAGCGACTTCGCAGCCAGAAAGTAGCGCACGGATTCCCGGTATACGCCAGATCTATCAGTACCCTTATTCCTGGCGACCCGATCGAGGATTGTTAGGATCCTTTTGTCCTCGCGGAAACTAACGCACTCCGTGAATCTTTTCTGTAGGTCAGCCATGCATCTTCACGCCTCAATCATCGCGAAGGCCCCGCGTTCTTGATGTTCTTGGTGTCGACGCCAAGGGTCTTTGACCTGAGGTCATCGAATGCGCCGAGGGCCGCCAGTTCCTTGAGAGTTGCGAGGCGGGCGAAGCCTCCAACATCTTGCCCTCGATCCTTGCAGACTCTTTCCAAGACCCGCATGTCTTCCTTGGAGAACCTCGTACTCACTTGCTCAGTGAAGCGCCTGTTCCTCTCGAGATCCTCGCGACTGATTATGGGTTTCCGCGTTGATAGGAGAGATTCGGGTCGCATGAATGGCGCTGTGCGATCGCGGCTTTGTTCAGTCTTTTCCCCGACTCTCCCCAACTCTCCCCGATTCGGGGAAAAGGAACATCAATCCAAGAGAGACACGTTCGGTCTGGTCACCCGCGTGACAGAAACCACGCAGACCCCAAGCGATCCTCCTCAAGCCTCAACTTCTGACCTTGTATGTGATGCGTGCGGGGCCAAGTCCATGTCCACGGATCCGAGCGAACGCTGCCAATTCATTCAGTTACTCAAATGGAGTTTCTCGGGTTCATGGATGAGTTGGATATCAAGGACTTCGCTGAACTCAACGGCCAGCCGCCAACTCTCCAGGCGATGCAGGCAGAAGCAGGAGAGAGTAGCAGAATTTCGTTTAATTTCACCCTTGGGTGGTCTGGATGAGTAGGAGAAAAGGAGACACATCGGCAGCTAGACTGAAGCGCCAGCAGCTAGTGTGCAGGTACTTCCTGCGCGGCTTGACGGTCCCAGAGGTGGCCAAGCAGCTAGGCGTGACGGAGCGAACGATTCAACTGGACTTTCAGGAGATCAAGACCAGCCTCTTTCAGATCGTTCAAACACGAGAGTTGCGGTCCCTCAGACTCGCCTTGCTTGAACTGGAAGAGTTGTGGCGCGAGGCCTGGACTCTCTACCATCGCCCAACTCGAGAGGGACGCGATGATCGACAGGTCAAGGCTATGCTGATCATGGATCTGTTGCGCATCTCCGCGGAGAAGAACCGACTGCTGATCCCTGCAGATGCGAAGAATCGTGCTCTCCTAGAACCTAGGCCGACAGCCGGCATCGCGATCGAACGCTTGACCTTCGAGGAACAGTTAGCGAGAGGAGTTGAGGAACTCGAGAACAATGAAGGCTTAGCTCGAAGCGAAGGTCTCGATCCTGACGATCCTGTTTGGGGATGGACCAAGAAATCCAGAGATTTGAACACTCAATCTTGACGATTTGCGAGATGAATAGTCGAGTTGCGCTGGCGCAACCCTCCTCACTAACAACAACTTGACCAATCCCCTTAAGACACAAACCCTCCCAAACGTAGGGATGGTCAGGCATGTCTCGAGACCACGACGGCAACAAGGCCAGATTCGATGTCAACGTGACCGCCGAGACCAAGCGAATGCTAGAGGAGATCCTGGAGTTTGAACTTGCTGAAGATCGAAGACATGATCGGCCGGAACGTACGAAAAGCGAGATTCTTGAGATGGTTTGGCGGAAAGGCTACCGATTCTGGAAGGGCGAGCAGCCTGTCGCCATGACAGCCTAGGCTTCGATCAGTATCGCTTTGTCTCTTGCAGTGGATAATTCGGGAAAGCCAGTTGGAATGCAACGAGGTGACAGGCGGCAAACATTGTTCGCTTCGGACACAGAGCCTTTCCACCTACCTCACGGAACGCCCCGTCGGCCAATTCGAAAAGACCGTAGACGATTGCGGGAGCATGCGATGCAGCGAATGTTCACGGGAGAGCCAAGATCAATAAGAATGACGTAAAGAAGTGCGAAGGTTGGCCGACTTGTCCAGGCTTAGCCAGCCACAAAGCTGCGGGAGAAAATTAGATCTCAAGCGGAAACCCAGACTTCTGAATTTCCGAGGGAACGGACTCGTTTTCATCCTCCATCGTCAAGGAATCCTCCGCAGACGGTTGATCTGGTCTTTCTTTGCTTTCAACTGACGGAGCACCTGCGCCGCTGCTTGTATTTGGCTTCTAGCGTCTTGTTGATCGGCCCAAATCTCCAATGGTTGTGCCAAATCTTTTTGGGTCTTTCTTCTGCGCAGTTGCTTCCAGATGTCCGCAGTGGGTCCGTGGGCAGATCGATTGCCCCTGCCTTGAATCTTTTCAATCGTGACCGTTTGCTTGCCGTTAATGATTCTAAGAGCATGAGCCCATTCTTTGAGGGATTCCAGTTGCATTCGTTCCACGGGTTGCCAAGTCGAGTGATCACTCAAAGTCACGAGCAGTTCGTGAATCTCTTTCAACTCTTCCTCAACCGCCACTCTGCAGACGACGCAAACAGCGGTATGAGCCTCAGTGGCATAACACCTCAATGCTTCGCGCAGGAGATCATCAGCGAAGTCTGGTCTCATATCCCTGATTCGCAAGTAATAGTCAGTGTAGAGATTCATTGCTTCGGTTAGAAGAGGTCTCTCTGCCATGTCCCTTCACACTTCCTTTCTCAGGTATTTTTGCTGGGGTCCCTGCTAGTTTTGGCTGAGGGAAGAAGATCTGAAGGGGCCGGTGATTTTGAAGCAGTCACCTATTCCGGACATCGAAACATCATCCTTGCCTCGCGATAGTATCCGCTCTCTATTCAAAATCTCCGCTTCCTACATACTGCGCAAGCCCAGCCTAGACGTTCGCCATCTACGAATGCAATTTGGATCTCTTGTATTGAGGCCTTGTAGACGCTTGTCTCTCTAGTTTGTATAGAACGCGCTCTAGTCGGATTCGATCAACCTGACGCTGATGCTGCCATAGTGATGCTCTCGGATAGTATCTCGGCCTCCTGGGTACCTGGCCAGTGGGGCCTTTGTAACGGTACAGTTGGAATGAATGGTACTTCAGAACTGCTTGGATCGGTTCCCAGTCGCTCAAAGATGATAAGGCCTTTGGAAAAGCAGTCAAGTTCGCGAGATTCGTGAAGTGCTTGGGATTATGGACACCGTTTTCATAGATATGGCAGACATGGAAGTTCTTAACATCAGAAAGACGTTTATCGACTGCAAACCAGAAGGCGTCCCTTGCGGGTTCGTTGTTCCATACCCGGTTTCTCCCCACCAAGTCCCCTCTCTTCTCCCTGGATCCGCTCTTTCGCTTAGTTCTGGGATAAACAACCTGAATGGTGCGGTAGACCTCTGGCGACACCCACCAACAGTGCCTTGCGACCAAGTCAATGACGTCGTGAAGATGTACGCTCCGTCCAGATAGGTCCCGGTGCAGCAATTCATCCAAGTCAAGAGCGTTTGGATCTTTCGCCAATCGCCCTCATTACTCCATGACCCAAGCGTATTCAGCTTCGCCGAGGAGTTCAGGGCTTGATTTGGACATTGCCAATAGTCTCCTGTGAGTTAGTTGGCGCCTGGGACTTTCAGGGATTCTCTAGATGAAGCCGGACTCCATGTGGCAGACCCGCAGCGACCAGGTCGACCAGGTCTTGATCTATTGCTCCCAAGAGGGGGACACGGAGTCTGTAATGAAAGTCCGGGCCTCCAGCTGGACCCAGGACCTGCCGGCACGAGTGTGTAGAAAAAAGAATGGTGAGCGACAGCGAACCTACACCCCCCCCAAAACCCAAACCTACGCGACACCCAAGCTAACCACCAACCAGGGTTTATGTTTCTCTTGCATGAGCGTGTTCCCCCCTTCTATTACGCAAAAGTGTGCAGTGAGGAGACGGGGAACATGGTTTGATTCGCTTCGCTCGTAAGGTTGGGGGTTGGTGGTTTGGTTAGGTGTGATCGCCTCTAGGTTCTAGGTCAAGTAAGGGATCCGAACTATGCTTTCGTGAGGAAGAAGCGATGATTGCATCATGAAAATTGATATTCGGGATGTTCTCGTATTTTTCTGGCTGTTGTCGTCATTGGAGCTCAGTTAACCATCTCTGGAAGTGATCTCTGGAATTGAAGAAGACCATTTTGTTGGAACATGCGTTGACAATGTCCTCCCACCACTGCCTCGCCGGCTGAAACAAGTACACAAGCACCTTGTTAGATTCCGGCGTTGTTGCGCGATTCTGGCTCAAGGCTATTTCGAGGGGTTCAGCACAATGATAACAGAAGGAGTCGATGCGAATGTCATCCTCAAGCATTACATGGAAGGCGACGGAGTCCCACGCGCAGTCTTGCTTGCGTCGCTTCTGCTGTTCAGTGGGAGGAGGCGGGAGGCGATTCGAGAATCGAGCTTTGGGTTGTGGTTTTTCCAACTGTTCTCATCTCTCAGATGTGTGCCAGGTATGATTTGCGCGTCATCCTCTTGTCTTCTTTCTCGCGATCATGTCTCTGTTCTTTCCGAATATCCAGTACCGGTAGTCTCCGTGCTCTAGCTGTCCACCTGCCTCTTGAATCTTCGTGAAGAGATTCATGGCATCTAGCATGTTCACCCATTCACCTGTTCCCTGCTTCCAAGGCTTCCAATCGATAGCTTCGACTTTCAACACTACTTTCGGTTCAGATACAGTCTCGGCCTGGGCTTGTTTTTCTGTCTTCACTGGACTCTTGTCGGAAGGCTGTTCCGTCATTGGAGTCAACATGATCTGTAGTTTTTCGCCGCACTTTGGGCATCTAACAGTCACTTCACTCACAAGTATTCTCTCCATATGTTACGTAGTGTGTTCGGCGCAAAGGCTTTTCCGTTGATCGGTAGATTGTGTTAGTGGTGTGCTGTTCGAAAGTCAAACTATCGGACTATTTGAATATGCGCATTCGATTGCCGGGAGCAAACCCATCATGGAGTCTCGGAGTTCAGGAGAATTTTGCGAATGCTTCTCGAAGGTCTGCCATAAACCTGTTATGCCACTCGGTGAAACCCTCTGGGGATTGAGGATAGTTAGCATAATTCTGAAGCAACTCCTTGTTCTTCATTGCCGTATACTGTAATCCCTTCGCCAGACCAAGTCGAGGCAATGCCCAAAGAAGCTTGGATGCCTGACTTGCACGTTTGAACTCCGGTTGTTCTCGCTTTATGATCCTGTCTACATCTTCTTGGCTAAGGAGATGCTTCATTCCGTAATTCAACTCTTCATTGCTCAGGCGCTGGAGGAAGCGTCTCAGAACTTCGGAACTTGCCATCCTGTTACCATACGTTCTCACATACTCTGTGTTAAACTTCCAAAGGCCACGCTCTGACACGTCGCCTGCCTCCAATGCTTCTGCGATTACTGATCCGGCAATGCTGCTTGCGTAAATTGCAGGGCCGATTCCTCCTGCATCGATAGGTCGAGGCATCCATGCTGCGTCGCCAACGATCAGGTATCCATTCGCTACCAAGCAGTCGTTTTGCCTTCGAATTGGAACCTGCCAATTTCCTTTCGAATTACCCTCATCTTGCTGTCCCTCGGCTAATTTCCAGTTCTTGATTGCGGGATTATTACGCACGTAGTCCTCAATTAGGGACGAGAGGGTGTCATTTCTACCGTATGCACGGTTTCTCTCGACCAGTATTCGCTGCGCTACTCCTAGTCCAACGTTAGCTTTGTTCTCTCCCTTAGGAAAGACCCATGCATAGCCGCCAGGCGCAATTTTCTGGTCTAGGTGAATAATCGCGTAGTCGGGGTCGAAATACGTCTTATCATCCCTCGCCACTTCGAACGTGATGATGTATCTGCCGGTTGACTCGATATCCTGCTCCTTGTCAATCTCCTTCTCGATGAAGCTCTTAATCGGCAAACTGGTCCTGAGACGCGAAGCGGAACCAGTCGCGTCCACCACTACCTTTGCCGTTTTCTTGAAAGTAGAATTGTCTTTCGCTGATCTGCATCGAACTCCCCTGATGAAGCCATCTTTCGCGATTAACGAGTCGGCGTACGCATTAAACTGGAATTGAACTCCGAGTTTCTCCGCGTCTTGTCTTTGCCTCTCCGGGAGCAGCCTTCGGTTGAGGATGAATCCCTGACCATCGAACATTGCTTTTGACTGGTGATCAGGTGAATACGCTACGACGCCATGGACACTCCATTCCAGTTCAGGTTTTCCGTACTTAATTCCAACATGCGATTCCAAGAAGTCAAGACTGCCCTTACTAACAGCGTCCCCGCACACCCATCCACCGCCAGTTTTCTTACCCATCTCTGATTGGGGATTTCTGTCAATCACCAGAATGCTCAGGTCCTGTTTCGAATGGTGCGCAACGGACGACGCAGTAATGAGCCCTGCAATACCACCACCTGCAACGATTACGTCATGATCAAATTCCATTGTGAAGATGACACCGTTCGATGGTCATATCTCATCTTCGCCCCTCTCGCTTGATGATGATGCTTACCTCATCGCTATGATGCCGGGATTGTTTGTGCTCTCTTGGCGAATTGCTTCTCTATCTTCTCCCTGTGTAGGTTGTTCATAGTGCAGAAGGGGATGATTCTACCGTCTGGGACGGCGTAATGAATGCCACATTGTTGCACCCTCTCCAAATCAAAGTTATAGGGGTCCATGAAATGCATTGCGCCTATCATTATTACGCGATGCATCAATCTCCCAAGTGCCTCATAGGAACCTTCCCTCACGATCTCGCCAATTAGCGGTCTAAGGACCTTGATGTTGACACGTCTCAGACTTTCCACCATTTTGATCCTCGCTCTAACGGTCTTGCGGGCGG
>Ga0315280_10004061_pt1 | contig 21907 bp, 20 predicted proteins | sample YL17G06_40_MG_FD_203697 | JGI IMG/M metagenome (GOLD analysis project Ga0315280, IMG submission 203697) | Sediment microbial communities from Yellowstone Lake, YNP, Wyoming, USA - YL17G06_40 | ecosystem: Environmental > Aquatic > Freshwater > Lake > Sediment | place: USA: Wyoming | collected...
CGGCCACACGTGCCTGCCGCTGGGCTGGCCCCGCCAGCGGGACTAGGCGCCACTGGCCTGTAACCAGGTCGCGCACTTCCACCGCATCTCCCACCGCCCAGATTCGAGGGTCGCTGGTGCGCATGGACTCGTCCACGCGGATGCCGCCGCTGGGACCTAGTTCCAAACCGGCGGCCTTCGCCAGATCGCTCTCTGGACGGATGCCGGCGGCCAGGATGACCAGGTCCGCCGCGAAACTTCTGCCAGAGTGTGTTGTGACCCGCAGCGCGCCGTTCGGATCGGCCTCGAAAGCGCTCACGGCGTCGTCCAGGTGCAGCGCGACGCGGTTGGTCTCGAGGCACCGGCTGACCGGCTCGGCCATCTCCGGATCCAGCGCCGGCATGACCTGTGGCAACCTTTCGACTAGGGTGACCTGCAACCCTCGCCGGACCAGGTTCTCCGTCATCTCTAGGCCGATCAGGCCGGCACCCACGATCACGGCGCGCGCGGGACGCCGGATCTGGATCCACTCCCGGATGCCCCGGCTGTCCGGGATCGTGCGCAACGCGAAGATCCCCGGAAGATCCACGCCGGGCACCTGGGGGCGAAGCGGGGTCGCGCCCGGCGACAGCACCAGGGCGTCGTAGCGCTCCCGGTAGATGCGCCCGGTGGCCAGATCGCGCACCTCGATCTCGCGGCCGGAACGGTCAATCGCGGCGACCTCGTTCCGGGTACGCACCTCGATGTTGAACCGCTGCCGGAACAGTTCCGGCGAGGCCACCAGCAGTTGGCGTTCGTCTTCGATCACGCCGCCCACGTAGTAGGGCAGACCGCAATTGGCAAACGAGGCGAATGGGCCGCGGTCGAACAGGACAATCTCGGCCTGCTCGTCCAGGCGCCGCAGCCTGGTGGCGCAGGAGGCCCCGCCCGCCACCGCCCCGACAATGAGCACTCGCTTCGGCTGGTTCATCTCAAAGGAAATACTGTGCCACGTAGCTCACTGCCAACCCCGCGATCAGGGTTCCCAGGAACAGGCGAATCCAGCGTTCGGGCAGGCGCTTCTGGAGACGGGCTCCTACGTAGGTGCCGAACAGACCGCCCACTCCGAACAGCGCGCCCAAAGCCCAGTCCGGACGCACCGCCGCGCCGGCGCCCAGCGAGGTCAGCCCCACCAACTCGAAGCCGGCCACGCCCGCCACCGAGCTGACGAAAGTCCCCAACAGCGCCGCCCCGGCCACCGTGTAAACCGGCAAACCCAAAATGGCCACCACGAACGGGGCGATAATCGCGCCTCCCCCGATCCCGTAGATGCCGCCGATCAGCCCCACCACCAGCGCCAGCGCCAGAATCGAAACCGGGCTGAAACCGAAGGTCGCTCCCAGGAACTCGTACTCGATTCTCCTGACGCCCACGGACTTCGTCTTCACCACGGCATCGGCCCGCAGCGTGCCGGCCGCCCGAAACCTGGCCTGCAATGCTTGCCCGTCCTGCGGACTTCGCAGGCCCTGCCAAACCAGACGGACCGCCAGATACAGGAGCACCAGCCCGACGAAGAACTTGAAGGCCCGCGGCCCCGGCAGATAGCGCACCCGGATGACCACTCCCGCAAACAGACCCGGCAGCGTGCCCGCGACGATGGTCCAGGCCAGCGGCCAGGCCATCCGCCCCTCCCGGATATACCGGTAGACGCCCCCTGGTATCGCCACGATGTTATAAATCAAGTTAGTAGGACTTACCGCAGGACTTACAAATCCCAGCACGCTCATCTGGAACGGAAGCAGCAGAAACGCTCCTGACACTCCCGCAGAGGCTGTAAGTGACGAGATAACAAAAGCCACAAGCGGAGGGATGAATGGCGAACAGTCCACGCCCGAGACTGGAAAGTGCATGCCGCCGGCTCAAGTCCTGAAAAACGTATGGCTGATCCAGACCAGCACGCCGATCAGGCCGAGCCCGATCGCGATGCTCCAGCCAATCAGTTTCTTTTCGACCGGGAGAAGCGGCTCGTACTCCAGTTCCATCTTCTCCAGCTCTTCTGAAAGCTTTGTCTTTCCCACAAGGTACTCCTACATGACGGGCGGCTTGATGCCATGGAAGAAAATCCAGGAAATGCCCAGCGCCACCCAGATGATGAACCCGAACAGGCACAGGATGTAGACCAGCGCCAGCCGGCCGATGCCTTCCTCCCAGAGCTTGCGGAAGTCCGACACGACGCCAATGGTGAAAAACGTCATCACGAAGAAGATGGCCCGGAAGACGTTGGCCTGGCCCATGGCGGCCTTGGCCTGGGCGATCAGCGCGGGCCAGGAAACGCCGATCGCCAAAATCACCAGGAAGGTGGCCACGTAGCCCAAAACGAACTTCGGGAACCTCTCCCAAATCTGACCGGCCCTCACCCGCTCGCCGGCACGCGGCTCGATCTTGGCCGACCAGATCCAGGCCAGCACGAAGGCCCACACGCCGATGAACGCGTCGATGAAGACCTTCACTGTGGCGCTGGCGCCCATGATCCAGCCGCTCTGGTAGCTGACGCCCTGCTGGGCCAGCGCCTTGGCGCGAATCAGCGACTCGGCGATGGCCCCGCTGGTGACCGCGGCTCCGTCGGTCTTTACCGCCAGCCCCATCCAGGCCCCCGCCACCATCGGTTCGTGGTACAGAAAGGTCTGCGCCAGGAAGGGCAGCAGCAGCAGCTCCACCACCGCAAAAATCACCACCAGCGAGGAGACCATCACCGGCACTATCGGCCGCGCCTTGATGGCCGAGCCGGTGGCAATGGCCGCCGAAACCCCGCAAATCGAGATGCCGCTCGCCAAGGGAGCGGCCCACTCCCGGCTGAATCGGAAATACTTTCTGGCGACATAGTACACTACCGCCCAGAAGATCAAGTACGCCACCAGAATGGCGCACACTCCCTGAAACATGACCGAAGTCGCCAGGGCCAGTTGCTCGACGGCCGTGACTCCCAGGAAACCGCCCAGGATGACAATCGCAGTTTTGACGTATAACTCGGGTCTTATGGCTTCCTTCATGGCGGTCACCGCCTGCGGCAAAAAGTTACCGATGAGTAACCCGGCCACCAAAGCGACGATGAATCCGGCCTCATTGGTGAGGTTCAGGGACCAGCCGATGCCGAGAGCGCCGCGCTTGTCGGGAGTGGCTGCGATGTAAGCCCAGCTTCCGGCAATCCAGCACACGTAACTCACGGCAAAAACGGCTGTAAATCCCTTGGCGAAGCGCCGCACATCCGCTTTCAACGCAGCCGCCCCGGCCGTCATGACCGCCAGAAGAAACACGTAAGTCAAGAGTAGAGACGCTACGCCGGGCAGGCCGCGGTAAGTTTTAGACACCGGCGCCAGCGCGACCGAAAGCTTGGTCCAGACCGACGTAGTGACCACCCAGCCCAGGATGTCCGCTCCCAGGAAAGCCGCCAGCGAGAGGACGAATAAGAGCAGACCGATCCAGACCGCCAGCCAGTCTTCGTTAAGCCGCGAACGCTTCGGTTCCATGCTTTCTGATGACGTCCTTTCGTTTACCCGGCCAGGCTCTCTCTGACCGAGAGGGTGATCTTGTAGAAGACCGTGATCAGGAAAAACCCAACCGCCCAGATGGCCAGGGTGATGGAGATCTCGGGCAGCGTGGGCGCATACTCGGTGACGGCCCCCAATGGCGAGGGCACGAAACCGCCCACGATCAACCCGATCCCTTTGTCGATCCACAGCGAAAGAAACACCATGGCGCAAGTCGCCGCCAGCACCTTCTCGTCCTTCCGCCACTTCGGAACGATCAGCAGCGGCAGCGACACGAGCGCCAGCAGCATCGAGGTCCACATCCAGGGAACCAGCGAGGCGTGCCCTTCCAGCCCTACGAACAGGTACGCGAAATGGTGGATGTGCTCGGGAATCCCGCTGTAGAAAACCGTGAAAAATTCCATCGCCACGAAGAACACGTTGATGATCATGGCGTAGGTCACGATCAGGGCCAGCTTTTGGATGGGTTCGGCGCCCGGGTCGAATTTCGTCAGCCTGCGGATGATCATGCACAGCAGGATCAGCAGCGCCGGGCCGGCCGCGAAGGCCGAGGCCAGGAAGCGCGGCGCCAGAATCGCGGTCAGCCAGAAGGAGCGCCCGGGCAGGCCGTTGTAGAGAAACGCCGTCACCGTGTGGATGCTGACCGCCCACGGAATCGACAGCAAAATCACCGGCTTGATCCAGCCCGGCGGGGCAACCGTCTTTTTCTCCGCGCTCAGAGTGACCAGCGCGATCACGGCGTTCAGAAGCAGGTAGCCGCCCAGCGAAACGAAGTCCCAGAACATCATGGAATTGGGCGTGGGGTACAGCAGCACGTTCAGCACCCGGGTGGGCTGGCCCATGTCCACAAACACGAACAGCATGCACATGCTGACCGCCGACATGGCCAGGAACTCGCCCAGAATGGTGATCTTGCCGAAGGCCTTCCAGTCGTGCAGGTAGTAAGGCAGCACCACCATCACCGCCGAAGCCGCCACGCCCACCAGGAAGGTGAATTGCGCGATGTAGAGGCCCCAGGTCACGTCCCGGCTCAGCCCCGTGATCCCCAACCCCGTGCGGAACTGCCAGAGGTAGGAGACCAGACCCAGACCGATCACGCCCAACAGGACGAGTAGCCAGGTCCAGTACCGCCGGCCTCCCACCACCGCCTTTTCAAACATGAACATGGCGCCGCCTCACACGATGTAGAAAATCTCCGGCTTGGTGCCCAACTCCGGTTTGCGCCGGATGGTGTAACGTGAGCGGATCAGTTCGCGCACCGCCGATCCGGGCGCTTCCAGGTCGCCGAACACCAGTGCCTTCTCCGGACAGGACTCGACGCAGGCGGGCATCTGCCCCTTGGCCAGCCGCTCGTCGCAGAATGTACACTTCTCGACCACGCCCTTGGTGCGGGTGGGGAAGTCGGGGTTCAGCCGGCGAATGTGCGGCCGGGGATCCAGCCAGTTGAAGCTCCGCGAGCCGTAGGGACAGGCCGCCACGCAGTACCGGCAGCCGATGCAGCGGTGCCAGTCCATCATCACCAGGCCGTCTTCCCGCTTCCAGGTGGCCTGTGTCGGACAGACCCGCACGCAGGGCGGGTTGTCACAATGGTTGCAGAAGACCAGCACCGGCTTCCCCTGCAACGCCTCCGGGGTGTAGGCGCTCTCCTGGGAGGGGAAGGCCCGCTCAAAGGGCTCTTTCCAGATCCACTTGACCTGGCGCCCGCTCTCGCTGAAATCCGGAACGTTGTGCGCCCGGTGGCAGGCCTCGATGCACTTGACGCAGCCCTGGTCTTTCAGGCACTTCCGCGCGTCGATCACCATGGCCCAACGACGCGCGGTGAGCGCTGCCCTGAGTCTTCCCGCCAGTGCCGCCAGCGGCGCCGCCAGTAGCCGGACGAATCCCGTGCGCGTGAGGCTCATGGCGTTCTCCCCTGGATCAGCTTCGGATCCACGTGGCAGTCCCAGCAGTACGGGGTCCGGACCCCTGCGTAGTTATGGCACCGGTCGCAGAAATCCGCCTTGCTGTCGTGACACTTGAGGCAGGTCCCGGTGAGGCTCATGGTGTAGGTCTTGCCGTCGAAGGACCGGAAGCTGCGCACGTTCCTGCGCACCACCTGGTCGCGCCAGTCCACCAGCAGCGCCATATGCGAGGTGCGCATGTAGCTGAGCGGCGCCACGCAGACCTTCTCCTGGGCCGACCGCTTCAGGTCCGGCGCCCGAGAGGTCTTTCCGCCCGCCAGGTCGTACCAGATGGGAAACGTAATTCCAGCCAGAAAAACCAGCAGCCCGGTGAGGATCAGACCCCGGTCGCGCATCCGACTAGGCCTCCTTTCCGGACAGCGGGTCGCCCCGCAGGTCAGTGGTTCGTTCCTTCTCGTCCTTCATGACCAGAGCGTTGCCGACCAGTTCGTGTACGCCGGCCACCTCGACGCCAGGCACCCAGTACTCGAGCAGGCCCGGCAGCGTCGCCTTGTCGATGGCACAGATGCACGTCAGCAGGTTGACCCCGAATTTCTCCTTCACGTACTTGACCGCGTTGGCGCGCGGCAACCCGCCCCGGAGCCTCATTTCGAGGTTTTCATCGGTGCCCAATCCCGAGCCGCTGCCGCAGCAGAAGGTCTGCTCCCGAATGGTGCCCTCCGGCATCTCATGAAACTCGCGGCACACCTGGCGCAGAATGTAGCGCGGTTCCTCGAACAGCCCCATGGCCCGCGCGGTGTTGCAGGAGTCGTGGAAGGTCACTTTCCAGCGGTCGTTCCGCGCCGGGTCCAGCTTCAGCCTGCCGCTGTGGATCAGGTCGGCGGTGAACTCGCAGATGTGGACCATCCTGGTCGAGCGCGCGTTCTGGAAGCGGGTCCCGGTAATGGGCGAGACGGGCTCTTCCAGGAAGTCCGCCGGCCCGTTCATGGTGTCCATGTACTGGTGCAGCACGCGCCACATGTGCCCGCACTCCCCGCCCAGGATCCACTTCACCCCCAGCCGCCGGGCTTCGGCGTAGATCTTGGCGTTCAGGCGCTTGATCATCTCGTGGGAGCTGAACAGCCCGAAGTTGCCCCCCTCGCTGGCGTAAGCGCTGAAGGTGTAGTCCAGCCCGATCTCGTGAAACACCATCAGGTAACCCAGAAAGGTGAAGTAGTGCGGTGTTCCGAAGTAGTCCGCGGAAGGAACGATGAACAGGATCTCGGCGCCCTTCTTGTTGATGGGCGCCTCGACGCGCACCCCGGTGAGCTCCTCCAGCTCATCCACCGCGAAATCAATGCTGTCCTTGAAGCCGTGTGGCTGGACGCCCAAATGGTTGCCGGTGCGGAAACAGTTGGCGGCCGGCTCGAGCACCCAGTTGATGTTGCAGCCCACCAGGTTCAGCAGCTCGCGCCCGATCATGGTGATTTCCGCGGTGTCGATGCCGTAGGGGCAAAACACCGAGCAGCGCCGGCACTCGGTGCACTGGTAGAAGTAGTAGAACCACTCCTTCAGCACCTCCACGGTGAGCTCCCGGGCGCCCGCCAGCTCCCCGAAGGCCCGGCCCGCCGCCGTGAAGTACCTGCGGTACACCGAGCGAATCAGCTCCGCTCGCAGCACCGGCATGTTCTTGGGATCGCCCGAGCCGATGTAGAAGTGGCACTTGTCGGCGCAGGCCCCGCAGCGCACGCAGATGTCCATGAACAGGCGAAAGGACCGGAAGCGCTCCAGGCGCTCTTTCATCCCGTCCAGGATGATCTGCTTCCAGTTCGGCGGCAGCTTCCAGTCCTGATCGAACGGCTGCCATTCTCGCGGGTTGGGCAGGCCCAGGTATTCCAGGCTCTTGGGCGTGGCGCTGTAGCAAAACACCCCCTTGCGGAACTGGACCGCCGGATCCATCCAGTCCTTCTGCGGCGGCCGGTACTCGATCTGGGTGAGTTGCTCGGGCCTGGGAGTGCGTTCTGCCAAGGGCTACTCCTTTTCCAGCGGCAGTCCGGCCGCCCGCATCTTCTCCCGGAACTCGTCTTCCCACTCCTGGTAAGTGTGGACCTTCACCGGATAGTTCCAGGGGTTCACGTGCCTCTCTGTACGGTTGTTGTTGGCCAGGTTCCGGGTGGGGCTCAGGAACACGCCCCCCATATGCATCAGCTTGCTGAATGGGAACCAGGCCACCAGCGCACTGAGCAGGACCAGATGCACGTAGAAAAGCGCTCCCATCTCCTGGGGCAGGATCGGAGAGAAGGTCACCAGCCCGATGGCGAACTGCTTGACGGCCACAATATGCACTTTGGTGAAGTAGCGCATCAGGACGCCCGTGAGGGCCAGCCCCAGCAGCAGGAACAGCGCGAAGTAGTCGGCGAACAGCGAGATGTAGCGGACCTGGGGCTCCCTCAAGCGTCTTGAAAGCAGGTAAGTAAGCGCCGCCAGGATGAGCACGTCGGTCATCAGCAGCACCGGCGTTCCAACCTGAAAGAAGCCGTCCAGATCCTGGAGCGCCAGCACCCAGGCCGGTACCGGCTCGAGGAAAAACCGCAGGTGCCTCGCAAAGATGATCAGGAACGACCAGTGGAAGGCCAGCGCCCCCAGCCACAGGAACTTACTCTCCGCGTAGGCCAGCTTGGGCCCCTGGCGCAGCTCCACTTTGGTGTTGCGGAACAGCGAGCGGAACAGCAGGATCTCCAGGGCCATCCTGGCGATCACACCCAGCGTGCTGTGCGGGCTCTCCAGCCAGCCGGATTTGATCCAGGGGAGCGACTTCTGCTGCCCGCAGGTAGTGGGGATGCGAAACGGCACCGGTGATCCAGCCCACCGCACCACGCGCAGAGTCACCCCTGCCAGGAACGTTGCGATGGCCGCATAGGGGACCACCACCCCGGCTACCGTGCGCAGGCTCTCGACGGAGCCCGCCACCAGCGCCAGCCCCGCCAGCAGCAAAACCGCCATCAGCGAATAGAGAACCTTCATGGGCTGTTCTCCCGCTGGGCAGGGTCCAACTTCCCGTGGACGTACACCCTCCGCCGGGCTTCCTGCGTCCTGATCTGGGAAAGCTGCTCCCGGCACTGCGTGTACAAGTCGAAGGCCGCGAGGGCCAGCTCGTCAACGCGGTCCTCCAGCCACGCCAGCGCCTCCGAATCGAACCGGAGCTCTTCCCGAATGACTTTTCTCAGCAGGAAAACGAAAGCTACCGCTTGGCTGGCGCTGAAATCCTGCACCGCGCGAATGCGCACGATGCCATCCAGGGCCGCCCGCAGCCGCCCCGGATCCATCTCCCCAGCCAGCTCCGCCACCAAGACCGGCAGCCCTTCCCGGAAAGCCTGACCGACAGGATTGTGGAACGGGTCCTTTTCCTGAAGCAGAAACCGCGAGACGGGGCCGGGGTAGCTCCCGAGCGTCTGCTCCAGCCATCGCTCGATGATGCGCTGCTGGCTTTCCGCCAGAGCCTCCTGGACCCCGCGGCTGGCGACCTTCACGCGGTTCTCCTGGGCCCTAGACGCACCCGGTCGGCTTGGGCAGGCCCGCCAGCTTGCAGGCCCCCTTGGCCGGGCCCGAGGGGAACATCCCGTAGATCTCGTTGAGCTTGAATCCGGTCTCCTTGCACAGCTTCCGGATCATCGGCGCGATGCCGAACTGGAGATAGTAGTTCCTCAGATAGTGAATGACCTTCCAGTGGTTCTCGGTCAGTTCGTCCACGCCTTCGGTGCTGCAGAAATCCTTGGCCACCGCCTCGTTCCAGATCTCGGGATCCTGCAAGAACCCGTCCTCGTCCACCTCGTAGACTCTTCCGTCAACTTCGAATGTAGGCATAGTCCGCTCGTCCTCGAATAACTCGTCCAACCCCCGCTACACCATCTCGATGTAGCCGCAGGGGCACTCCTCCGCGCACTTCTTGCACCCGTTGCACAACTCCAGCTTCACCCGGTAGTGCTCGCCCTTGGGAAGCTTCACAAAGCAACTGTTAGTGCAGTACATCCAGCAGGTCTCGCAATCCATGCACAGGCCGCAGGACATGCAGCGCTTGGCTTCGGCCAGCGCCTGCTCCTCCGACAGGCCCAGCTCGATCTCGGTCTCCATGTCGCGCTGCCCGACAGGAATGTGCTGCCGCTCGTTCCGCACGGCCTCCTTGTACCAGGCCAGCTTCATCTTCTCGGCCGTCACCAGCGGCGCCGGCGCGGGTCTTTCCAGCCGGGCGCCCCGGAAGCGGGCGTCGATGGCTTCGGCGGCGAAACGGCCCTGGGAGATGGCGATGGTCACCAGCCCTAATTCGACGTTGTCGCCGCCCGCGTAGACGCCCTCGGTTTTGGTGGCACCCCACTCGTCGGTCTTAATCCAGTCTTTGCCTTCGCGCAAAGCCACGAACCCGTCGAACTGCGGCTCCTGGCTGATGGCCGCGATGATGGCGGTGGCCTCGACCTCGAATTCCGAGCCGGGCTTGGGCACCGGGCGCGGCCGGCCCGAAGCGTCCGGGGCGCCCAGTTCCATGCGGATGCACTTCATCCCCACCGCACGGCCGTTCTGGCACAGGATCTCGACCGGTGCGGCCAAAAACTCAATCGTGACGCTTTCCTCCAGTGCGCCCTCGATCTCCGGCTTGATGGCCGGCATCTCCGCGCGCGTCCGGCGGTAGAGGATGGTCACGTCGGCCCCCAGGCGCTTGCTGACGCGGGCTGCGTCGATGGCCGTGTCGCCGCCGCCAATCACGATGACCTGCTTGCCTACCGGGATCACCTCGCCGGAGTTGGCCCGGTTGAGGAACTCGGTCCCCGTGAACACGTTGGGCGCCTCCTCGCCCGGCACCCGAAGCTCGATTCCCCGGTGCGCTCCGATGCCCACGAAAAGCGCCTGGTACTGCTCCCGCAGCTCCTCCAGCGTGATGTCCTTGCCGACGATGGTGTTGCACTTCAGCTCGACGCCCAGATCCAGAATTCGCCGGATCTCGGCATCCAGCACGGGCCTGGGCAGGCGATACCGCGGGATGCCGTAGCGCAGCATGCCCCCGGGCTCGCTGAAGGCCTCCAATACTGTCACCCCGTAGCCGCGCCGGGCCAGTTGGTACGCGCAGGACAGGCCCGCTGGGCCCGCCCCAATCACCGCCACCTTCTCCGGGCGCTGCTCCTCGGTGAGCTTGCTGAGCTTCAGGTTCCGAGCGATGCCGAAATCGCCGATGAAGCGTTCCAGAGCATTGATCGCCACGCCCCCTTCCTTGGCCGTGCGGTTGCAGGCATCCTCGCAGGGATGCGGGCACACCCGCCCGCACACCGCCGGAAACGGATTGCGCTCGACGATCTTCTGCCAGGCGATTTCGCAAGCTTGCTCGTTAGTCCGGCCGTAGGCCTCCGCCTGCGCAATGGTGGTGAGCCACCCCCGAATATCAGTACCGCTGGGGCAGTTGCCGATACAAGGCGGCGCCTTCGGAACATACCGCGGGCGCAGCGGGCTGATCTCAGCGCCCGCCGCGGCCGTCGCCTTGATGACCGGCTTCTTGACTTCCTTGAAAAGCCCCATTCCCCGACCCCTGCCTCCTTAAAACCTGATATGCGCCGACCGCGCGTAGGTCAAGCCCGCGTGCCTGAAATCGTCGATGTGGTAGCGCGAGAACTCGATGCCGGTCAATTGGAAGAAGCGCGGCCAGCCGATGCGCTCGATCCACTCGCCCATACGCTCGAACTTGTGGGCGTTGGCGGCGTACACGTTCACAATGTTGACCACCGCGTCAACCACCTCGGGCCAGCGCGGCGGGTTGTTGGGGATAAACGGGATGGCCAGCTTGCTGAATCTCGGCGCGCTGCGCGCGTTGCTCACCTTCCCGCCCACCCAGATCGAAATGCCGTCGTTTTCGGGATCATTCATGGGTAGGGCCGGGCAGACCGTGTAGCAGTTGCCGCAGTACATGCACTGCTCCTCGATAATCTCCACCGACTGTTTGCCCTCGAAGGTGGCCGGTCGGATGGCGCCGGTTGGGCAGGAGGCGATCAGGGTGGGCACCTCGCAGACCTTGCGCAGAATGTCGTGCTGCACTTTCGGCGGCCGGCGGTGAATGCCCAAAATCGCGATGTCGGAGCAGTGCACCGCGCCGCACATGTTGAGGCAGCAAGCCATTGCCACGCGCAGCTTGGCCGGCAGCTTCTCGTGGGTGAAGTGGTCGTAGAGCGCATCCATGACGCTCTTCACTACGCCCGAGGCGTCGGTGGCCGAGGAGTGGCAATGCACCCAGCCCTGCGTGTGCACCACGTTGCTGATGGCGTTGTTGGTGCCTCCCACCGGCAAACCCGCCGCCGCCAGTTCCTTCTTCAGCGGCTCGATGTTGTCCGGGTTGTCCAGCAGGAACTCGATGTTGTTGCGGCTGGTGAAGCGCAGATACCCGCCGCAGTACTTGTCCGCCAGGTCCGCGATCCAGCGCAGCGTCTGGATGCTCAGCAGGCGCGGAGATCCGGCGCGAACCGTGTAGATCTTCTCGCCCGATTCCGCGACGTGGCACAGCACCCCCGGCGCCAGAGACTCGTGGTACTTCCACTGACCATAGTTCTTCTTGATCACCGGGTGGAGGAACTTCTCGTAGTGCGGCGGCCCGATGTCGGTGATGCGCTTGGGTTTCACGGGTTGAGTTGACATGTTCGAGTCTCCTTTACTTTTCCTCTTTGGTCTGGTAGAAGACGTACGGGTTGTCTCTGGGCGCCGCGATCATCTCGGGCGCCGGGTCCAGCCCGATGGCGTCCAGGAAATTGGCCATCCCCACGCGCTGGATCAGCTCGCCCACCCGCTCGCGGTTCTTGCCGTACTCGTCCCAGAACTCCCAGACCCGCGAGACCAGTTCCTTGATGGTTTCCAGCAATTCCTCCTGCGGCACGAAGGGGACCAGCACCGAGGAAAGCAGGGCGCCCTGCACGATGGGGGCCTTCGAGCCGATCAGGAGGGTGGCGCCCTTCTCCTTGCCGGGCCGCAGCGCCTTGGGCATGACGTTGATGCAGTGCATACAGCGCACGCATTCGTGGTTCTCGATGGTGAGCTTCTTCCCGTCCCACTGCATGCAGCGGGTGGGGCAGCGGTCGCAGACATCCTTCTGGATGTTGAGCCCGCTCGCGGCGTATTCCGCCACGGCCGCGTCGTCCTGCCGGATCTCGTCTTTCCAAATGCCGATGATGGACAGATCCGCACGCGCGATCGAGGCCACGCAGTCGTTCGGGCAACCTGCGCACTTGAACTTGAACTTGTAGGGGAACGGCGGGCGATGCAATTCGTCCTGGTAGTTGCGCGTCAGATCGTCGCACAACTTCAGGGTGTCGTAGCAGGCCCACTCGCAGCGGGCTTGGCCAACGCAGCAGGAGGGCGTGCGCATGCAGGACCCCGAGCCGCCCAAGTCGAACCCCGCCTCGGTCAGCTCCTTGAAGGTAGGCTCCAGCTCGTCGGTCCTGGTGCCCAGAAGGATGATGTCGCCAGTGGAGCCGTGCATGTTGGTGAGGCCCGAACCATGGCGCTCCCAAATGTCACAGAGCGTCCGCAGCGCCTCGCTGGTGTAGAACCAGCCGGAGGGCTGGTTCACGCGCAGGGTGTGGAAGTGCGCCACCTTGGGGAACTTGTCGGGCACGTCGCTGTAGCGCCCGATGACGCCCCCGCCGTATCCCAGCACGCCCACGATGCCGCCGTGCTTCCAATGCCCCTTCTTTTCCCGGTAGGAGAGCTCAAGCTGCCCCAGCAGGTCCTCGCAGACCGGGTTGTCCTGGCCGGCCTTCTTGATCTCGGTTACGAAACTGGGCCAGGGCCCTTTTTCGAGCTCGTCCAGTAGTTCGGTTTTTACTTTTCCGTCCTCAGCCATGTTTTCTCCTGAATCACTATATTAAGCACTTCTTGTTGGGATCTCGCGACCACCCGCGCCCTCCGCGCCTGCTCGGTTTGCGGCCATGGCCACGGTCCGGTAGGCCAAGTGCGCAAATTTGCAGTAGGGTGCATACAGGAACAAAGCCAAAATCAGCACCAGGTGCACGAAGTATACGGCATACATCACCGCGGCCTGGGCCAGCCTCAACAATTCCGACAGAATGCCGGTGGCCACAACCCCCGCCAGCACCAGCAGGAAAAACCAGTCGAAATAGGTGCTGGCGGCCCGCTTGGCCGGATCCTTGATCCGGTCCACAACCAGCAGGACGCACCCGATCAGGATCGCCACCGCACACAGGTTGGCGAAGACCTTCCAGGGGTCGCTCAGAGCCAGGGGCGTGTGCATCCGGCCCGTCATGGTCCCGATCCCCACCATAGTGCCCATCAGGGCCAGGCCCGCAAACGCCCACAACGTGAGCAGGTGCCCCAGGTAGCGGGTCTTCTCACGGCCGCAATCCGCGAAACGCTTGTGCGCCAGAATCACACCCAGGGCCCCAACTAGCCCCGGCAGCATCGCCCCGCCGCCCAGCCCGCGCGCAAATCGCGCCAAACCCACGGCGAATGCCACCACCACCAGGCCGGCCACTATGAAGAACAAGGGCTCCAGCACCCCAATCGGAAACACGTTCGCGAACTCCATCTCCGGCGTGGCTGCACCCTTGGGCGCCCACAGTGCGATGGCCGCGAAAACCAGCACAGGCAGCAGAAACAGCAGCAGGAGCGCCTTCGGGCTGGCCACCAGTCTCCCCATGAACCCGGGCCAGGCGAAATGTTTGATGGCCTCCCGCCGCACCGCGCCCAGCACGTCGCCCGGCCGCGCCCCGCGCGGGCACTGGCTGGTACACTCCCCGCAGTTGTGGCACAGCCACACCGCCGGATCCCTCACCAGCCGCTCCTTCAGGCCCCACTGCGCCTCGATCATCTGCTTGCGCGGAAAAGGAGAGTCCTCGGGCGAGAGAGTGCAGACCACCGAGCAGGCGCCGCACTGGTAACACTTCTTCAGGTCGCCGCCCCCGAAAGCTGCCAGCTCCTTCAGAAACGAAATGTCGGGCTGGACCAGCAGCGCTTCCGGCATCGCTATAGTCCCTTGTACGGATTTGGCCCCATCGCCCGGATCCGGTCCATAAACTCGTTGATCACCACCGGCAGCCTCGCCGATTCGCTGATTGCCAGCTCGGTCAACTGGATTCTCTCCGGCTCCAGCCGGAGGCGCTGGAGCGTCTCCTTGACGTTCTCCAGCCGCCGGTCGGCCAGCTCGCTCCCCTTGACGAAATGGCACTGGTAGTCGTCGCCGTACTTGCAGCCGACCAGCAGCACGCCGTCCACGCCGCGCGAGAGCGCATCGGCGATCCAGACAATGTTCATCGAGCCCAGGCACCGCAAAGGAATAACCCGCACGCCGGGGTCGTACTGCATGCGGCGCAAGCCCGCCATATCCAGCGCGGCGTAGGCGTCGTTCTCGCACAGAAACGCCACCACGCGCGGCTTCTCTTCATCTTCTTCCGGCACCTCGATGGCCTTGATCATCGAGGCGATCATGTCAACCGAGTAGTTCTTGAAGGAGATGATGCGCTCCGGGCAGGCGCCCAGGCACACCCCGCAGCGTCGGCAGCGGTACGGGTTCGGCTTGGGCGTGCCCTTCTCGTCCTCGTCCAGCGCGCCGAAAGGACACTCCTCGGTGCAGCGCTTGCACTGCGTGCAGCGCTGGAGGAAAAAGCTGGGGAAGGACAGGTCGCCGGAGCGCGGATGCAGGGCCTGTCCCTGCGCCGCCAGCTCGACCGACTGGATGGCCTTCATCGCGGCGCCCAGCCCGTCCTCCTGCGCCTGGGCCGCATCCATGGGCGCCCTCACCGTTCCGGCCGCGTAGATGCCCGTCCGCCGCGTTTCATATGGAAAACACACGAAGTGCGAGTCCGGAAACCCGTAGCGCAGAACCGGCAGGTCCGGGCCCTGGCGATAGCTCAGGTTCAGAATCTGGGTACTCTCGTGAATCTTGAGTTCCTCAACCCGCTTAACCGCCTCGGCCCGCTGGGCCTCCGACTCGCCTTTGACCACCTTCAGCTTGGCGTCTTCCAGCGCCCGGATGGCTTCTCCGTCCGCAGAGTTGGGCGCCATGCCGGTGGCCAGCACCACCAGGTCAACATGCAGCACGATCTTCTCACCCAGCAACGTGCCGGTCAGGGTAACCGCCAGCCTGCCGTTGGCCGTCTTCTCGACGCCCTCCACTTCGCCCTTGGTGAAAAAGTTCAGCGGGTGGTCCTGGGCGCTGCGGTAGTATCTCTCGTACAGGCCCGGCGTCCGCATGTCCTTGTAGACCACGTACACCTGCGCATCGGGGTTCTGTTCGCGGATGTAGCCGGCCTGCTTGAGCGTGGCCAGGCAGCACACCGCCGAGCAGTAGGGCAGATGATCGGGGTCGCGCGATCCGGCACACTGCACGAACAGCACGCTCTGGACCGCCCTGCCGTCCGATGGCCGCAGGATCGGCCCGCCCGCCGCAGCCTTTTCCAGTTCCACGTTGGTGATCACGTCCGGGCTCGAGCCGTAGCCCAGGCGGCCCAGTCGTGAGGCGTCGTAAGGTTTCCAGCCGGTCGCCAGAATGATGGCCCCCACTCGCAGGGCCGCCTCTTCCTCCGCCGTTTGCACGGTGACATCGAACATGCCGGGCTGGCCTTCGGTCTTCAGGATTCGCGCGGAAGTGAAGACCTGGATTGCGGGGTGCCGCATCACCGCCTGGATGCGGGCCGCCAGGCCGTCTGTCGCACTGAAGCGCTTCTTGAGGCCTGCCGCGAAGCCGCCGAGTTGCGGTTGCCTCTCGACCAGCGCCACCTGGTAGCCCGCTTCGGCGGCTTCCAGCGCCGCCGTGAGGCCCGCGATGCCGCCGCCCACCACCAGCAGCCTTCTCGACACCGCTTCCGAGACCGGCTCGAGCGGCTCCATCTTCTGCGCCCTGGCAACGCCCATGCGCAGGTAGTCCTCGGCCAGCATCTGGGTGTCTTCGTGCTTGGGCGTGTGGCTCCAGACCACCTGCTCCCGCAGGTTGACACGCTCGAGCACCAGCTTGGGGTCGAAGGCGAACGCTTCGGTCTTCACGCGCGGCGAGCAGGCCGCGATCACCACCCCGTCAATCGCTTTGCCCTCCAGGTCCTTGCGGATCATCGCCAAGCCTTCGCCGCCGCACAGGAAGGGATGGACCTGGCAAACCGGAGCCTTCAACTCCCGCTTGGCTACCTTGACCAGCTTCTCGATGTCCAGAGAATCGCCGATCCCGCAGCCGCTGCAAATGTAGACCCCGGGCTTCTTAGCCATGGCGCACGCTCCTGGCAGCGCACTGGAGGGCTTTCAAAGCCGCCCCGGTGGCCTCCTGGACGGTCGAGGAAACCTCCCCCGGCCGCCGCGCGCACCCGACGCCGTAAAGCCCCTCGCTCTCGGGTGGCTGGCTAAGGAAACCGAACTCGTCCCGCAGAAACCCTGCCGGCAGCCCGCTGGTCTGCGGCACAATGCCGGTGGCCAGCACCACCAGCCCGGCCCGCAGCGTGGTCTTCTTTCCGCTGAGCGCGTCCTCCGCAGTCACCAGCAGATCGCCTGTGCCGGGGTTCTCCTCCACCTTGGCGGCCTTGCCCTTGATCAACTGGATCTTCTCGTCTGCCGCCACCTTGACATAGAAGTCTTCCAGGCGGCCCGGCGTCCGGATATCGATGTAGAAGATGACAATCTTCGCGTCCGGGTAGAGCGCCCGGATGTAGGTGGCCTGCTTGAGCGATGCCGCGCAACACACCGCCGAGCAGTACGGCAGGTGGTTTTCGTCGCGCGAGCCCGCGCACTGGACAAACGCCACCGTCTCGGGCGCCTTCCCATCGGAAGGCCGCAGGATCTTGCCGCCCGTGGGCCCGTCGGAGGCCGCCAACCGTTCCAGGATGACGTTGGTCACAACATTGGCATGCTTACCAAAACCCAGGTTGTCGATCTTGGAGGCGTCGTAGGGCGCCCACCCGGTGGCGGCTACCACTGCGGCCACCTGAAAAGTCCTTCGCTCGGTCTGCTGATTCAGATCGACAGCGCCGTACTTGCAGGCCTCCACGCAGGCCCGGCAGCCCTGCTGGCAGGCGATCCGGTCGATCACGTAGGTCGCGGGGAAGGTTGCCCCGCCAGGCAGGTATGCGGCCTTGGTCTTCGAGAGGCCGAAATTCGAGTCATCGGCCCTCTCGGCCGGGCAGACTTCCGCGCAGGCGCCGCACAGCGTGCAGGCTTCGGTCACGTAGCGCGGGGTAACCTTCACCGCCGCCTGGTAGTCCTGGGCCCTCCGCGTGATCCCCTCGACCTCCGCCTGGGTCAGCACCTGGATGCGGCCGCTGTTGCGGATGCGCCTGTAATTGATCTCCAGCCCGCAGGCCGGCGGGCACAGCTTGGGGAAATACTGGTTCATGCGGGCCACCCGCCCGCCCAGGCCGGGCGCCTTCTCGACCAGGATCACCTCGCAGCCTGCCTCGGCCGCCTCGATAGCGGTCGTCATCCCCGCAATGCCCCCTCCGATGACCAGGATCGGCTTCACCCGCGCACCTCCGCGGGGCCGGCTTCGGCTGGCCGCTTCCGGGCTTCGATCACCGATGGCCTGATCTTCATGCTCCGCTCCTGGAAAAGGCTGAAACGGAGCCACTGCATGGCCAGCTCCAGCAGCTCTTCATCGTTGCTGCGGACGGCTTCCACCCGCGCCTCGTCGATCTCGAACAGTTCCAGGAAGCGGGTCTCGAAAACGAACCGCCGGAAGCGGTCCAGATCGTAGCAGGCCATGTAGTACATGTCCAGTTTGCCGGGCGGCAGAACGCCCTCCCGGTCCCAGAAATCGTCGAGCATCAGCTCCTTGAAGGAAGCCCCCATCATCTCGAACTCGTCGACGCCCTGATCGGCGATCCACTCGCGCACCGTCCAGGCGCGCCCTTGCCCGTGGCCGTGACAGAGGTCCTCGCACAGCAGGAAGTGAAAAGTGCGGTCGGCCGGATTGGGGTTCTTGGGTTCGGCCACGCCCAGCGGGTACATGCGGCAGGCCCAAGGGCGGTGGGCGTAGATGCGGCACCCCTCCCCGCTCACCAGCAGGCACTGCTTGGTTTCCGCATCCATCTTCAGCAGCACCGCCGGGATCTTCTGTTCCGGCGTGAAGGGCGAGACCGTGTAGCGCTCCAGAACTTCCGAGGAATCCAGGCCCAGCGCCCTCTTCATGCGTAGAACGTCGTAAGGCGTCAGCACGATCGAGACGTCCCGGCAGCAGCACGTGAAGCAGTCCAGGTCCCGGCCGCAGCGGAACGTAAAGCTGTCCTCCAGGCCCAACCTGGGGTAGTCGCGCAGGATTTCCTGCTGGCTGGGTGCGTGCTCAGGCATCCGGGGGGTCCTTCTCCGAGATGATTCCGCTTCTGAGCGCTTCCTCGGACCAGACCGGCAGCGGGCCGCTCTGGCCGCTCTGCGGGTCCAGCCGGTACCTGTAGGAGGCGGTCACGTTGTAGCGCTCGCGCATCCACTGCCACCCGCGCACGAAGTAGGGACAATCGTCACTGAAGCAGACGTACTGAAACTCGCCGCTCCAGGTGCTCAGTTGCGGGTTGGCCCAGCGAACCAAAGGACGCTGGCAGTAGGGACACCTCCCCTGGTTCTCCGGCGACATGGCAGCGCACTGAAGATCGGGAGGTCCCGGCTGCTGCGCAGGACCTCCCGTCAAACCAGGTGTCAACCTCAGCCTCCCTGCGGGAACACGTGCAGGATCGGCCGAGTCAGCATCTCCCAAGTACCGAGGTTGGGATCGTACTTGCAGTTGGCAAAGACGTGCCACTTCTCCTCATCCATCTTGGGCTTGTCTGCGCGGAAATAATAGCCCGGCCAGCGGGTCTCCTCCCGGAACAGCACGGTCCGGACGTGCGCCTCGGCCTGCCACATCCGATGGACGTTCTCCCAGCACCGCATCAGCTCGTGCAGGTCGGCGGCGGCCAGGCTCGCCGAGTCCTCCTTGAGGAAAGCCAGCAGCTCGAGCGCTCTCTTCAGCAGAGCCTCGTTGGTGATGAATTGGGCGGTAATGCCCCCGGCGTACTCGTCCATGATCTTCTGGAGGCGGAACATGAACATCCGCGGCTTCAGGTAATTGGGGTTGATCTCCGGGTCAGTGGTGCCGGCCTTGTGCTGTTCATAGACGTCCAGCGGCTTGAGGATCTGGGCCTTCAGCGCTTCGATGGCAGCCCCATCCGTCATTGGCAGGGTGTTGTGATCCAGTATGAACTTGACTGCCTCTTTGGCCGCGATGCGGCCCTCGGCGTGCGAGCCGGAGGAGAACTTGTGGCTGGAGGCCCCCGAAGCGTCACCCGCGCAGAACAGACCCTTCACCGTGGCCATGTGCCCGTAACCCCAGAAGTACTCTCCCATGGTCTCGGGTGTCTGAAGGTCCTCGGGTCCGCTCACCCAGGCCCCGGAAGCCCCCGAGTGCGATCCGATGAAGTAGGGCTCGGCGGCGGCGATCTCCGAACTGCGCTCTTCAGGCTGCACATTGGTGGCCGCCCACAGGATGGCCTGGGAGATGGTCATGTCCAGGAAGTCTTCCCAGGCTTCCGATTCCAGCTCCCGCATCTTCTTCTTGTAAGCCTTCTCATCGTCCTTGTATTGGTCGGCGATCTTCCCCAGCGCTTCCTCGGTGCGCATGTAGATGGGTCCTTTGCCCTCCAAAATGTCCAGCATGCCGAGGTAGTTGCGCAGGTTGGCGGGAACCGGCTTCACCCTTCCGTAGGGCGCCCACTTTTCCAGCTCCGGCCGGCGCTCGACCATGTAGTCGCCGCCCTGGCTGTTGGTAGCGCGGCTCTTGAACAACAGGAACCACGCCCCCACCGGGCCGTAGGCGTCCTTGAAGCGCACCGGGATGAAGCGCACTTCCTGGCAGGTCATCTCGGCCCCCGCCTGGATGGTGAAGTAGGCCGAAGAGCCGGAGTTCCATGGCGGATACCAGGCGCGCCCCATGCCTTCGCCCGAACTCCTGGGTTTGAACACGTGCACCGCGCCGCCCATGGCCACCAGGGTGGCCTTGGCCCGGAAGGTGTAAAACTTGTTCTCGCGCACCGAGAACCCCACCGCGCCGGCGCAGCGGTCTCCGTCCATCAGCGGAGCGACGATGAACACCCGCTCGAAGATCTCGCCCACCCCGCTCTGCAACAGAGCGTTCTTGGCCGCTTCGGCCACCACCACCTTGTAGGACTCCCCGTTGATCATGAGCTGCCAGCGGCCCTCATGCACGTACGCCCCGTTCTCGTCGGTCCAGATGGGCAGACCCCACTTCTCGAACAGGTGTACGGTGGAATCCACGTGCCGGGCGATGTTGGCCACCAGGTCCTCGCGGGTGATGCCCATCAGATCGTTGCGCACGTAGTTCACATAGTCCTGAACCGTGTTGGCCCCGTCCCGCAGGCCCACGTACTGGTTGATCGCTGACAGCCCCATGGCCACGGCCCCCGAGCGGTCCACCGCGGCCTTGTCCACCAGCGTCACCTTCAGACCGTTCTGCATGGCCCAGTAGGCGGCTTCGACCGCCGCCCCGCAGGCAGCCATGCCGCCCCCAAGGATGAGCAGGTCAGTTTCCACGACTACATTCTCAAAATTGGCCATTTCTCTTCTCCTATCTCCTCAGGGTGAAGACCTCAGGCAGGCCCAGCGAAGCCGGCTCGGTTGCCAGGGCCGGACCGCTGAGGTCCGTATGGGTCGGGTATCCACCATCCGGCACAGCTTCCCCTTCCACTGTGGTGCGGATAGGAAACTTGAACCGCTTAATCGTGCCATTGCGGAATTTAACAGTCCACATGATTGAGTCCGTAGACCGCAGGGGCGTCGCGGAGGCGCCCAAGGGAACGAAATCGGCATACCCGCGGACCTCGACGGCCTGGGTCGGGCAGATCTTCACGCAGTTGTAGCACTCCCAGCACATCGAGACATCCCGGTTGTAGGCCTTCATCTTCTCCTTGTCCAGGACCATGAGATCATTGGGGCAAATGTACTGGCACGCGGTTTTGTCCAGGGCTTTGCACCCATCGCACTTCTCGGGATTCACATAGCTTGGCATTCGACCACCTTTCTTGAGAGAACGACTCCTACAGCCTCCGAAGAGCCCAATCTATCACCCCTTTGATCCAGTGCGCAAGGATAAAAAGATGATTTGATATTAAAATCTGCTACTACTTCTGTCAATAGTGGCCGATCCGATGACTGTATGACATCAACCTGGCATGCGGGGCTGCGACCGCACGCCTGGCCGGTCACCTGCGCAGGCTGGATTCGCGCACCACCAAGCGCGGCGGAATGAAGATGCGCTGCGGAACCAGAGGCGTCTTGGCCTCGATGCACTTCAGGAGCAGTTCTGCGGCGGTCTGGCCGATCAGAGAGCTGTTCTGGTCGATGGTGGAAAGGGGGACGCGCAACAGGTCCGAGTAGTTGACGTTGCCTGAGCCGATGATGGCGATGTCGTCCGGCACGTTCAGCCCTGCTTCCAGCACCGCCCGGATGGCTCCTACCGCGACCGGGTCGTTGTAACAGAAGACGCCGTCGGGAAGCGGCTGGAGGCGCAGCAAC
>Ga0315280_10004062_pt1 | contig 21905 bp, 14 predicted proteins | sample YL17G06_40_MG_FD_203697 | JGI IMG/M metagenome (GOLD analysis project Ga0315280, IMG submission 203697) | Sediment microbial communities from Yellowstone Lake, YNP, Wyoming, USA - YL17G06_40 | ecosystem: Environmental > Aquatic > Freshwater > Lake > Sediment | place: USA: Wyoming | collected...
GCTGGCCCGCCAGGGCGATCTGGCGCCGGGTACGGATGGCGGAAGGTTCACGTATCTTTATACGAATCCCAATATGCCGGAGCGCCCGCCGCTGTTCAATGATGCCGGCCAGACCGCCTTTTTCGCGAACGTCGACGGAGGCACCGCGCCGGGCGGCATTTTCCGGTCCGATGGCAGGACGGTCGCTGCGATGGCCGTGGAGGGCCAGGCGGCGCCGGGGACGGGCGGCGGGGTCCTTTCGGGGTGGGGCACGATTCACCTCAACCTCGCCGGCCAAGCGGCTTTCGCGTGCGGAGTTGCCGGCGGAACGTGCACCAGCGGTATTTTCGTGAGCGACGGTTCGGGCCTCACGCTCCGCGTGCGCGAGGGGCAAGGCGCGCCGGGCACTGGCGGCGGGCTTTTCGGGGGCGTGTTCGACGAACTCTCGATCAACGCCTCTGCCGACATCGCGTTTCGCGCCGACGTCGTGCCATCTTCGGCCGTTGGGCTTTTCCTCTGCAAGGGCGACGAGATCAGGCGGGTGGCTGTGCAGGGCCAGAGCGTTCCCGAGGGCAACGGCAAGTTCGACATGTTGGGCTACCCTCAACTAACCGATTCGGGCAAGGTGGTGTTCGCCGCCACGTTAGCCGAGACCCTTGGCCCTGCGGATGCCGCCGGCATTTACCGCTCGGACGGCATGACGACCCAGAATCTCGTCCGAATGGGGCAGCCCGTGCCGGGCACCGGTCTTGTCCTCGGCACCCTCGGCGCGCCGGCCACCGCCAACGGGAGCCTGGTGGCCTTCGGCGCTGAACTGGCGGACTCCATGGGCAACATGGTTGATGACAGCGGAATCTACCTGACTGACGGCGTGGAGATCGTGGAGGTCGCCCGGAGGAGCGCCGGCCTGCCGTCGCTGAGGGGCATGATCTACGGGCTCTCCTTTTCTGCCATGTACAACCCTGACCCGACGATGCCTCCCCCCGGCAAGGTGATCAACTCGTTCGGCCAAGTCACGTTCTGGGCGCACGGGTATGACCCCTCCATGGGGACAGATCTGGCCGGGATCTTCCTGTACACGCCCGAACTGCATTGGCGGACCGCTTCGGACGGCGACTGGGATACCGATGCCAACTGGACGTTCAGCCTTCGGCCGGCCTATGTGCATCCAGTGGTCATCGATCCGGCCACGAACGTAGAAATAAATGGGCCGGAAGACACGACGATTGAATCCTTGACCATAGCCCCTCGGGAGGGGGCTTCGGCCCGGCTCAGTCTCTACGGGGGGCACCTGGCGGTTAATGACACCATCCAGATCGGCAACCGAGGTTACGTCATGTTGGGGAGCGGGAACCTGACGGCATCCCGCATCCAACTCCTGGCCGGTGGCACGTTCGGACAATCGGGCGGCACGCTTGATGTTGCCGCCTTCAACCAACTCGGCGGCACCGTCGAGGGCACACTCGAGAACTCCGGCACGTTCACCTATGCCGGCGGCACCTTCAACGGGCGTCTCTGGAACAAGGGGGCCGTCGTGTTCGACGGCGATTTCACGGCCGGCAACGGAGCCCGCAATGAGACCACGCTGACGGTGGGCGCCGGACGCACCGTCGCCTTCAACGGTTTGGGGCTGGATAACGCCGGCGTGATGGTCCTGGAAGGCGGCACGATGGGCGGCAATGGGCCGCTCGTCAACAACGGCCGCATCCTCTGTAGCGGGGCCGCCGGCACGATCAGCGGCAGCGGCGGACTCATCAACAACGGATACCTGGCGAGCGATATCGCCCTGACCCTGGCGAACACGGGGGCGAACGTCAACTACGGCCAAGTGGATCTGGCCGTCGCCAGCGAACTGCGCCTCCAGAACGCCACCTTGACGAACCAGGGCACCTTCAACCTCGGCGGCGCCTTCGTCACGGGCACCGGCCAACTCATCAACGCCGAGGACGGAACCCTCGCCGGCTTCGGTAAGATCTCCACCGCGTTCAGCAACCGCGGACTCGTGGTCGTTACGGCCGGGACTATGCGGCTCGTCCAGCCCTTCACGAATGAGGGCGTCGTCTGCCTCGGCGACGACTCGGCCCTCCTGGCGGCGACTGTGCTGAACGCCGGCACGCTTGAAGGTCACGGCCACGTTTCGGGCGCCGTGAACAACAGCGGAATCATCGAAGCCGTCGGGGGCACGCTCTACTTCAGCACCACGGTCGCCAACCTTCCAGGCGGCACGGTGGTGGCCAGCGCTGGCAACAAGATCCTCTTCGGTCATCCGATCGCCGAGAACGCCGGGACCATCAGCCTTCTGGGCGGCACCGTCCAATCTACGGGACCGGCAACGAACGGCCCGGGCGGCCTCATTACCGGCCGCGGGACGCTGATCGTCGGCGGCGAGGGACTGACCAACAACGGCAACATCGGCTTCTCGGGCGGCTTCGCCGACGTCTTCGGCGACGTGACCAACAACGCCGGCGCCAAGATCATCGTCTCGGGCGGTGGCACCGCCACTTTCTATGATGACGTCGATGCCGCCGGCGGCGAGATGCGCGTCTCCGCCGGATGCAAGGCCGTCTTCTTCGGCTCCTATAACGGCGGCACGACCGGGACCGGCACCGTCTACATCGAGGGCGACCTGCGGCCCGGCCACAGTCCGGCGGCCGTCGCCTTCGGCGGCGACCTGGTGCTGGGCTCGGCCTGCACGACCACCATGGAACTTGGCGGCACGGCGGCCGGCGGCGGATACGATCAGATCAACGTGGCCGGCAGCCTGACCCTCGGCGGCCGCATGGACGCGACGCTCATTGGGGGATTCCGGCCCGCCCACGGCGACGCCTTCCAGGTCCTGACGTTCGGCTCGCGCGGCGGCGACTTTGCCGCGATGACGGGCCTGGACCTGGGCGGCCGCCTGACGCTCGAGACCGCCTGGTCGGCGCACGACCTGGTGCTCACGGCCGTCCAGGGCGGCCCCGGCCAGTGGAAGAACGACTCGAGCGGCAGCGCCTCGGTGCCCGGCAACTGGACCGCCGGCCTTCCCAACGGCGTCGGCGACACCGCCACCTTCGGCGCGGTCATCACGACCGAGCGGACCGTGGCGCTCGACGCCCCCGTGACCTACGGCGGGATGATCTTCAGCAATTCCCATAACTATACAATCGGCGGCCCCCAGACGCTGACGCTCCAGGCCGGCGGCGATGCACACGCGGTCGTCAGCGTCGCGCAGTCGGACGCGGGAGGGCACCAGGTCTCGGCGCCGGTGGTCCTGGCAAGCCCGCTCGACATCGACGTGGCCTCGGGCGCCGCCGTTACGTTCTCGGGCCCGCTCGGCAACCCGTCGGGGACGGCCATCACGAAGACCGGGCTGGGCGCGGCCACCATCGGCGGAGGCCAGACGCACGGCGCCGGGGCGGCCCTGGTCGTCAGCGGCGGCACTCTGAACCTGAACTCCGACGCCGGTACGAGCAGCATCTTCAATCTGACCCTGAGCGCGTCAGGCGCCTCGACCGCCGACCTCGGCGCGACGCAGCACCTGGCGGCCCTGAGCCTTGCGGCAGGCGCCCGGGCGAACCTCGGCGCCGGGCACGACAAGGTCCTCGTCGCGAAGGCACTCGGCATCGAGGAGGTCGGCGGGTTGCCCACGTCGCGGCTCGACCTGGCGGACAACGCCATGATCGTCGATTACGTTGATCCCGGCCCAAGCCCGCTCCAGGACATCAAACGCTGGATCGCCTCAGGCTGCGACGGCAGGCTTTGGGATGGCAACGGGATCGTCAGCACCAGCGCCGCGGTCAATCCCCTGAGGTTCGGCCTCGGGTACGCCCAGAACGACCTCTTGTTCGCGAAGGACCAGTACTTGACCTTCGCGGGGGAGCCGGTGGACCTGACGTCGGTCCTGGTGAAGTACACGTACCTGGGCGACGTGAACCTCGATGGTAAGGTGGACGACAACGACGTGACGATCATGGTTCTGGGCTACGACCGTGGCCTGGTCAGCACGCACACGTGGCAGCAGGGTGACATTTCCGGATATGACGGCAGGATTGACGACAACGACATCACGGTGCTGGTGCTGAACTACGGCGCTGGCTGGAAGCCCGGCCGTGGCGGCCCGCTGGGCGAGATGAGCGGCGCCGTGCCGGAACCCGCCACGCTGGCGCTCGTGGCCCTGGGCGGCCTCGTCCTCGCATTTCGCAGGCGCGGCGGGGGAATCTGGACCTTGTCCTTCTGGACGGCCGGTGCGTACTGCTCGCCCGATCGCCCCACGAGGCGGTAGTTGAACTGGGCTGTACCGTCCGCCAGGGTGACGTCGACCGTGGGCACGAGCGGCTCGCCCAGCGGCAGCGCCAGCGTCTCGCCGCCGTGCAGCACGAACGTGCCGATCTCGCCCGGGCCGGCTTGCGCAAAGTGGCCTTGTAGTATTGAGGATCCCCCTGAAGCCGCCCGCGCAGACCCCCTGCGCCTCGGCAGGGCTACCTGCACTAGTCGCCCGGCGCGGCCAAGAGTTCCAGAAAAATCCGGATCTGTAGTCAGCGCGATCCGGGCAGGCAGCACTCACGCCAACCAGGGTCGAAACATACGCGCTCACCGGCCGTCCACCGTATCCATCGTAACGACCTGCCCGGCGTCGTCGTACCCGTACTGGAACTGCGACACCCGCAGCGTCTTGTCGTCACTTGCGGAAACCGGCGACCGGCGGTGCAATTCTTCCACGTGGCAGGGCCATGCGGGCCGTTCTTCTGATACAATCTGTTCACAGGACGCGGGCCGGGGCGACGGCCAACCGCGGGCGAGGCGTTGCCAACACGCCGCTCGCGGCAGCGTCTATCAGACCGGAGGTGGACCATGAAAAGGCGCACGGTGTTTCTGGGTTTGCCGTCGGGCCTCCTGGCGGCGGCGGGATGCTCATTGGGCGGAAACGCTGCGGCACAGCGCGGCGAGGCCGATGCCGGCCGCGCTCAGGCCCAGAGGCAGGAGGAATCCTTCAAGGTCTTCCCCATCGGCCGCGTCGAGGTCAAGGGCGGCTCCGCCGCTATCCGCGTCTTCGATGTGTACGCCGAGGGACTCCTGGGCCTGGACCAGTGGTCGCACGTCAACGTGTTCTACTGGTTCGACAAGAACGATACGCCCGAGAACCGCCGGGTCCTGCGGGTGCACCCGCGCGGCAACAGGGAAAACCCGCTGACGGGCGTCTTTGCCTGCCGGTCGCCCTTCCGGCCGAACCTGATTGCCTTGACCGTTTGCCGGATCGTGGCCGTCGAGGGCAGCCTCGTGCGGCTGGAGAAACTGGACGCCTTCGACGGCACGCCGGTGCTGGACCTCAAGCCTTTTACGCCGGCCGACGCGCCGACCCAGGGCGTGAAGGTCCCCGACTGGGCCCGCCGCGGACCGGCCGGACCGACCGGGCAACGGGACGGGTGATTCGCGGCCGCGCATCAGGACCCTGCTTCGCCATGCGGAATATGGTGAGGCTCGCGCCGGCAACCGCAGGGCGGGGGGACATCCACCCAGGTTGATGCTTGCCGCCTGCGGCCGCTCGCCCTTTTCGCGGGCGACCTCGCGCTTCCAGTACCGGTACTTCGCTTCCACGTCCGTGTACCGCACTGACTGGCCGTCCACCGAGATGGTGTCGAGGCCCGCGCTCGTCTGAAGGATCGCCTCGTACTTCGCCAGCATCGTTTCCGCGAACGTCGCCATTGCCGCTCCAAGTATGGCGGGCGAGGCCGGGCAAAAAGAAAAGGCCATGCAGGGTGTAGGTCCCTACATGACCTTGAAGTCTCTTGCCCGGCCCGACCGACGGACTTGTCCGCCACAGTCCCACCGGACGAAGGCGGATGATCAGTCCGCTCAGCCCGCCCATCCCATGTTCAGTTGTCCGTGACCTGATCTATACGTCTCGTCCGGCGTGGACGCAAGGGTGGAACCGGAATGTATTGGCAAAGGCAGAATTCGCTGTATAGACTCCCCGGTGAGGTGCAACCGCGGGACCGGCCGGCGTTCGCAGCCCGGTGGACGGCCTGTGAGGGAGGATGTTAGGCGGGTCCGCCTGAGCATTGTTCGGCGTAAGCATGCAGCCTGCACCAATAGTCACTCGTCTCTGGGATTACGGTTGGCTTTGCCGCGATTCGGTGAAGATTGCGGCGGCACCGTCAGACGCGGCGTTGCTTGAGCAGTATGTCGCTTCGCCCGCATTTGATACTTCCTTTCTGCCAAGCGACAAAGACGAGACCGGAATCCACGGCCCATTTTTGGCGGACCGCATCAAGCCGGTTGATTTCGTCCCGCTGGAGGAGACCGGCCTCGAACATTACCTTGAGAGCGTTCAGTTATCGGAGACACCAGGAGAAGATGTGGCCGAGCGTGCCAAGATACTGCCTCACCTTCGCAGTGCATTTGAAGGAGGGCGCAGGTGCTACGTCCTGAAGCTGGACGAGAGAAATACCCAGTTGTTTCATGATTGGGGCTTTGTGCTGACCGTATTCCGCGAGTTCCTGTTTGCTGGTGCAAAGCGCGACAACTTGGACAGGTTCATCATCGGATATGACTGAAACGCCGAACGAGACGCTGGAGACGAACCGCCGCCCCGCGCCTCCGCTCGACGCCAGACGGAAATGCGAGCGCGCCGTTTACTCTCAAGCCTGCCTTTCCGGCGGCGGTCGCCTTCGCAACAATGCTTCGGCGACGGCGCGATGATGGACGAATGGGGCGTGCCGTCGGCGCGGAGGCTGGGGCATTTCTGAACCATCCTGCCCCAGTATTCGCTGCGGCCGGAACTACCGCACTTGGGGCAGGCCTCCTTCGCCGCCCGCCACCTGCGGCTGGTCGAGCACCGGCACATTGTCGGCGGCTGCGGCCGATCGTGCGAGGGCAAACACGGCCGGTACGAACGTCAACCGGCGGAGCAACCTCATTGCCGTTCCCACCGGCTTTTCCACGTGGATGGCCGGGCCGGTCTATCAGACCCGCGCCATGAGGAAGCGGTCACTTGGCGCGTTCTTCACCCGCCGCCAGGTCGGCCTTGGCGAGGCGGAAGATGTCCTCGGTCATGCGGGCCCACCGGTCGGCAAGTTCCTTGGCTTTCTCAGGCTGCCGCTCGGCCAGGTTGTTGGATTCGCAGCGGTCGGTCGCGAAGTCATACAGTTCCCACGGTCCGTTGGCCCCTTCGGCCACAGTCTTCATGTCGCCGACGCGGATGGCGCGGTTGCCTTCGTGAGACCACCAGAGCGCCTCGTGATGCACGGCGCCATCCCGCGCCAGGTCCGGGGCGAGGCTGAGACCGGGCGGCAGAGGGACGGGCTTGCCGCCCCACTCCTGAGGCATGCGGCCGCCGGCCAACTCGACGATCGTCGGCGCCAGGTCGATGAAGTGGCACACGTCGCGCCGGAGTTCGCCGCGCGCCGTAATCCCCGCCGGCCAGTGGACGATAAGCGGCGACGAAATGCCGCCTTCGTGGACCCAGATCTTGTGGCGGCGGAAGGGCGTGTTCGCGAGATTGGCCCAGCCGGTCTCGATGCACTGGAACGTGCGGGCCGATCCCGGCGGGGCCGACGGGTCGTGCCCGTCGCCGCGCAGGATCCTCTCGGCGCTCGCCCCGTTGTCGCTCACGAAGAGGATGACCGTGTTGTCGAGGGCACCCATCGCGCTGACCTGGTCGATCACGCGTCCGATCTCACGGTCCATCCGGTCGACCATGGCCGCATGGACGGCCATCCGCGCGTCCCATGCGTCCTTTTCAGCGTCGCTGAGGGAGTTCCACGCGGCGGCCTTGGCATCGCGTGCGGAGAGTTCGCAGTTCACGAGGCCCATCTCGCGCTGGCGCTCCCAGCGGCGCCGGCGCAGCACGTCCCATCCTTCGCGGTACCGACCGCGATACCGCGCCACGTCTTCCGCGGGCGCCTGGATCGGGAAGTGCGGCACGATGAACGCCAGGTACTGGAGAAACGGGCGGTCGGCATGCCGGGCGGCGTGCTCCTTGAGGCAGCGGATCGAGTGCTCGGCGACGGCCGTCGTCGAGTAGTAATCGGTGCCGGGCGGCACAGCGGGGAGCGGCCGGTCGTCCTCGAAGTGGACCTTCGGCGAGAAGTGGCGGTCCGTGTCCTCCAGCCAGTACGACCGGTCGAAGCCGTTCCGGAGGGGCTTGCCGTCGACGTGCCATTTGCCCGAGTGATAGTTCCGGTACCCGAGGGGCCTGAGCATCTCGGGAAGCAGGCGCGCCCACTGGGGCCGCGTCCCCCCGGTGCCGCTGGGCACGCCCGGCACCCTGTCGCGCCGGACCTGGTGCGGATAGTAGCCCGTCAGGATCGACGCCCGCGAGGGCCAGCACCGGGCCGTGGAGTAGCACTGCGTGAACCGCAGGCCGCGGGCGGCCAGGCGATCCAAGTTGGGCGTCTGGATGTCGCCACCGTAGCAGCCGGCATCGGAGAAGCCCATGTCGTCGGCGACGATCAGCAGGATGTTGGGCCGCCGGGGCGAAGCCGTCTCGGTCCCCCTTCTCTCGCCGCACGACGGCAACGCCGCTGCCGCCATGCCGAAGCCGGCCAGTTCCAGGAAGGTGCGTCGACTCAGCCGAAGCGGCATGGCAACCTCCTCCGCAGGTGCACCGCAGCCTACTGAGGGAGGCGACGGCTTTCAAGAGCAATCGGCGGGGCGGCGCCATGCATCGAGAGCCGGGGACCGCGGCACCGCCGCCATCTGGGCCACTCCGTCTCGAATCGTCGGGACGCCGAGGGGGCGCTTCGTGCCGTCCGGCTTGGGTATCCATCCCCGCCGCACGGCCTCCGGTCGATACGTCTTCTTCTTGAGGTCCCCGTCAGTCCTCCTCAACATCCAGCGGGCCGACATCGCGTCCCGGGGGTTGAACCATGCGGGCAAAGCGGATCGCGCGTCGGTTCGGCGCGACGGGCCTCACGACCCGCAGCGCACGGGCAATCGCCTTGTGCCGGCGGCGCCGGACGGTCCTGCGGCCCTCCCTTGCGCGACGATCGGGAGCCGGCGATGGACGCCGAATTCGAGCAACTTGGCACGCGGTACCTGGACGACCTTGCCGCGCGCTCTCCGGTCCACGCCACAGGACTGGGCGATCACCGCTTTGACGGCCGGTTGGACGAGATCGGCCGCGAGGCCGTCGAGCGCCGGGCGGCGTCGTGCCGCGCGTGCCTGGACCGCCTCGGGCGCATCCCGCGGGACCGTCTGTCGCGGCCCAATCAGGTTGATGCCGCCATGCTTGAGCATCGCCTGCGCGCGGACCTGTGGCACCTGGAGGAACTCCAGGAATGGGCCTGGAACCCCACCCTCTACACGGGCCTGGCCGGAGGCGCGATCTACGGGCTGATGGCTCGCGAGTTCGCCCCTCTCGGCGAGCGCCTCCAGAGCGTGGCGAGCCGGCTTCAGCAACTCCCGCGGCTCCTGGAGCAAGTGCGGGAGACCCTCGAGCCGGAGCGCGTCCCCAAGGTCCATGCGGAGACGGCGGCCAAGCAGAACCCGGGAGTCCTCAGCATCCTCGAAGGCATGGTGAAGCCGCACTTCGAGACGCTGACCTCGCACGACCAGGCCCGCCTCGCGGCCGCGGTGGAGGAGGCCGGCACCGCGGTCCTGGCCCACCAGCGGTGGCTCGAAAGCGCCCTGCTGCCGCGGGCCGCGGGGGACTTCCGGCTCGGCGCCAGGTTGTTTGACGCGAGGCTTGCCTTCGCACTGTGCAGCCCGCTCGGGCGCCAGGAGGTCCGGAGGCGGGCTGAGGATGAACTCGACCGCACGACGGACGAGATGTACGAGATTGCCGCGAGGCTGGACCGGGAGGAACGCCCCGGAGCGGGCGGCCCGGCCCGCCCCGGCCCTGAGGAGAAGCGAGGCGCTATCCGCGCCTCTCTTGAGGCGGTGCGGCGCGACACACTGGGGCGCGACGAGATCGTCGAGGCGGCCAGGGAGTCGCTTGCCACGCTCACCGCCTTCGTTCGCGATGCCGGCCTGGTGACCTTGCCGCCCGAGCCCGTCGAGGTCATCGTGATGCCGGAGTTCCAGAGGGGCGTCGCGCTGGCCTACTGCGATTCGCCCGGGCCGCTGGAGGTCGGCCAGAAGACGTTCTATGCCATTGCCCCGCCGCCCCGGGACTGGACCGAGGAGCAGGTGGCGTCGCTGCTTCGCGAGTACAACCGGCGGTCGCTCTGCAACCTGACCGTCCACGAGGCCATGCCGGGCCACTTCGTGCAACTGAGCCACGCGAACCGGCACCCCTCGAAATTGCGGTCCGTCCTCGGCTCCGGCGTATTCATCGAGGGGTGGGCCGTCTACGCGGAGCGGTTGATGGTCGATCAGGGGCTGTTCGGGGGCGACCCGCTGATGCGCCTGATCGTCCTCAAGTGGTATCTGCGGGCGATTGTCAACGCCATCCTCGACCAGGCCGTCCACGTGGACGGCATGGGCGAACGGGAGGCGATGGCGCTGATGATGGGGCAGGCGTTCCAGGAGCAGGGCGAGGCCGCCGGCAAGTGGACGCGGGCACGTCTTACGTCCGCCCAACTCTCGACATACTTCGTGGGTTACCAGGAACACCGGGATCTGCGCCGCGACGTGGAGGCGGCCTGGGCCGGCTGGTTCGCGCTCGGCAGATACCATGACACGGTGCTCGCCTCCGGCTCTCCGCCGACGCAGTATGCCCGCGCCCTCATGCTGAACCTGCCGATCGGGACGCCGGGGTGAGGCGCACCACCTCGCGGGGCCCGCAGCCCCACAGGAGCACAAAACCATGGAAACGGGACGCGTCTTCAGGTGCCTTGCCCACGGCCTGGCGGCCGTGCTCCTGGCGACGATGGGGACGGCCTGCCACAGCGGCGCGGCCACCAACTCCGCCGTGCGTGCCGCGCAGGGACAGGCGGCGACGACGCAGGCGACCGGGCTGTGGGACCTGGCGGCGCTGCGCCGCGTGCCCCGGGCGACGTGGGGCGAGAAGAAGGGGCTCGTTCAGCAGGTCTACTACGAGGGCGAACCCTTCCAGGGAAAGCCGACGCGGGTTTTCGCCTACTACGGGCGGCCGGCCGAGGGGGAGGGGCCGTTCCCGGCGGTGCTGCTCGTGCACGGGGGCGGCGGCAAGGCGTTCTCGGACTGGGCGGAGCACTGGGCGAAGCGCGGCTACGTGTCGCTGGCGATGGACCTGGCAGGCAATGGGCCGTCGGGGCGACTCGAGGACGGCGGGCCAGGCCAGGACGACGCGGTCAAGTTCCGGGACTTCACCCACACCGATGCGAAGGACATGTGGACGTACCATGCGGTGGCGGCGGTGATCCGGGGGCACTCGCTCCTGGCCTCCCGCAAGGAAGTGAACGCGAAGCGGGTCGCCCTGACCGGCATCAGTTGGGGCGGGTACCTGACGTGCATCGTCGCCGGGCTGGATGATCGGCTCCAGGCGGCCGCGGCGGTCTACGGATGCGGCTTCATCCATGAGAACAGTTGCTGGGCGCCGTCGTGGTTTGCGAAGATGAGCGAGGCGGCGCGGCAACGCTGGGTCGAGGCGTTCGACCCGTCGCGCTACCTGGCGCGGGTCAGGTGCCCGGTGCTCTTCGTGAACGGGACGAACGACTTCGCGTATCCGCTCGACAGTTACCGGAAGTCGTACACCCTGGTCCGGGCCCCCGTATTGCTGAGCGTGACCATCAACCTCAAGCACGGCCACTTCTGGACGTTCGGGGAGGTGGACGCGTTCATCGACAGCCACCTGAGCGGCGGGGACCCGCTGCCGAGGATGGGACCGATGGAGATGGCCGACGGCGCGGCTTCGGCAAGCCTGTCCTCCCGTGTGCCCGTGACCAAGGCCGAACTGGATTATACGACGGACACGGGCCCCTGGCAGAAGAGGGCCTGGAAAACCGTGCCGGCCGAGGTCAAGGGGGACACGGTCGCCGTGAGGTTGCCGACCCAGCGGCCGCTGACCTGCTATCTGCGAGTGACGGACCAGCGCGGCCTCCGCGTGAGCACGCCGCACCGGGAACTGGCAGACGGGCGGTGACGAGGACCCTGCGGGGCGCCGGCGCCCTGGCACAGGCCCATCGGATCGGTCAGGCCGGCGGGGTTCGAGGAGACGTACTCGTACAGGCTCATCCCGTCGGGATACGGGACCGGGTGGCGCTGCGCGAACCGCCCCACGGTCGCGTGATAACCCATGTCTCTCTCCTTGTCTCAGTCGCTTTGAATCGGCCGCATCGGACTGAATGATGGCCGGGGCCTGTCGAACCACAGGATGCCGTATTTAAAGATGTCTGTGTCTACCACCGTTCCTTCGGTCCACGTGTTCCCGGAAAAACACAAGCGTCTACCTGGGGTCTGCGTTCACTCGGCCCGCATTGTATCAGTAGAGCAACACCACCTCTTCCGGGAACAGTTTCACTTCCTGTCCACCGGTCAGTATGTAGTAGGCCCGTGCCGCCACCCCGGGCTTCTTCGGACTGTTCATGGACCTGACCAGCATTTCATGAGCGCCGACGCGGTGAAGGTCGTACGCCGCCTTGTCGTCTCCCCAAGCAGGAGGATATTGCGCCAACAGAGGGGTCTTGTTTGCCTCTGAAATACAGGAGTCAATCTCCTTATCCGGCGGCTGCAAGAGAAAGCCAATCTCACTCTGAAAACTAGTCCCGGCGTTGCCATTCTGGTCAGCCTGGCAGCCCAGGATGGCGATCCATCTATGGGTTACCGTACCCCCACTGACGTTGCCCACCCCCTTGGCAAGAAAGCACGTATTGCCGCGGACTGCGGCATTCTGCACTGGCTTCAACGTGTTCATCAGCCACTGATAACACAGCCACCCAGCATGGACATTCTGGCTCAGTTGGTTCCACGGGTCCTCCTCTACGTCCGGAGCATCTGTGTAGTGACGATACACCCATAGCGTCCATCCAAAGGACTGCCTTGATCCCTCAAGGCTAGGCCCTCCGTATGCCTTGCTCAAAAATGCATCTACAAACGGCTGAGCGATCCTCTTGGCGTTTACTCTCGCTTGCGCCTCGGTGCGCTTTGCCCTCAAGCAACCAGAACTCTCTGTGCCGAGATTGTCAAAAATCGTATTATACACCTGAGTAATAAACTCCTGCCTTCGCGCCCCAAGATACGCTCCCTTCTGCGCCCAAATCTCGCCTGCCTTCTTGAGCATATCCGGAGTTATCGACCTAAGGCCCATCGTTCGGTTGCCTCTTATCTCGTCCGTGCACCGGGTCAGGGCTCGTCGGCCCACCTGTTCATGTGTTTCCGCATGACCACCCGTAACGCGAGCGGGGCACACGATCTCGTCCGGTGCGGGCGGCCCACATACGTAGAGGTCTACGGCCTGTCAGGCCGTGACCATAGGCCGGCAGGGCTGGCCCGTTCCCGGACGAGCATCCTTGCGCCGCCGGCGCCGGCTTCCCGGTCGCGGTGGCGGACTCTCGGTGTACTGCACGCCTCGCCTCCACACCACGAAGACCACCTTCACCAGTTCGCGGGCCACCTTGACGTACGCCCGGCCCCGGTCGCGGCGACCGTTCTCCGTCGCCCGGTCGAACATCCGGCGCCACTTCCCGCCGGACCGCACCGCCCCGTGCGCCGCCTCGATGAACGCCCACTTCAGCGTCCGGTTCCCCCGGTCGCCCAGGTGACGGCCCACCGGCGCCCGCTTCGGGTCCGCCTCGACCGGCTCACTTCCCCGCGCGCAGCAGCGACCACGTCTGCCACTCGTGCGGCGGCTGGCGATACTCCTTGCCATCGAGCACCGCCAGCACGGGCACTTTCCACCAGGCGCCGACGAAGCAGACCTCGCGGTACCCGGCCACCGAGATCGCGGCGCTCTCGACGCGGAAGAAAGGCGTGTCGTCCTTCACGCCCGTGCAGTTGTAGTTGTGCACGCCAAGCACCTCGCTGCGCCCGCCGCGGAGCGTGGAGAGTTTGATGCTCTTGGCCTCGGTCTTCATGCCAAGGACCCACAGTTGCCCGCCGTCATTGCGGGTGTTCACCTGCACCTTCTCCGGGCCTCCTTCCGTGTTCCACTGTCGCGCCCAGATCGTCGAGCCGGCCTCCTGGTAGGCGTGGCCGACGCAGTTAGTCATGAAGACCCGAGTGTTCGGCCGCGCGATGACCGTCCCGCCGGTGGTCCGGCAGACGAGCGTGCGGCCGGCGGCGCGCGCTTCGATGCCGAAACTCGGCCACGGCGAGAACACCTGAAGGTGCTGGAATACCACGGTCTTCGGCCCCTTCGGGTCGGCGTCCACCACGAACTTGGCCAGGTTCTCCGGGTAGTTGGGGTCCTTGCTCGACCCGCCGAGGATACGGACGAAGCCGAAGCCCATCACGCGCTCGACCGACCCGTGCACGCGCACGTCCTGCTTCATCCAGTACCAGTTGGGGTCGCCGCTCTTGCCCCCCAGGATATAGACGGTGGTCGCGCCCTTCCTTGCGGCCTCGTCGACGGCCCGCTGGAAGGCCGGCGCGTCGTCGTCCTCGTCGCCGGCCTTCGCGCCGAAGTCGTTGGCGCAAACCCAATCCTCGGCCTTGTTCGAGAAGGGCACGTCGGGCTCACGCTCCGGCTTGAGGAGCAGGCCGGCCTTCGGCGACCCGCTGCCCAGGACCTCGACGCCATGCGAAGTGTACTCGGCCACGTTCGGCCCCTCGTCGTTGCCGCCGGGTGCTCCGGCCGCCTCGATGGCGGGCGCGAACCCCTTGGCCGCCAGGCGCGCGGCATAAAGGTGGCCCTTCTGGAGTTTGATGGCGGGCCCCTTGGCGCCGGCCGGCCCCTCGAGGACCGAGTCGACCAGGACCAGGGCGCCGTTGCCGCCGCTGTCAATCGCCAGCGGCGCGCCGATGACGTGCAGCCCCTCCACGGCCAGCACCTGCCCGCGGTGCAGGAGGCCGACCTGGCGCGCCCCGCGCACCGTCACCCGCGAGAGGGTCTGGCTGTTGAGGATGTGGTCGGTGCGGATGCCGATCGCAAAGCCCTCGATCGCGACGTCCTGCACCAGGCACGGCCCGTTCTGGTCGTTGAAGCCCAGGTCGAGGCCGCACGCGCCGTCGCCGCGGATGACCACATCCTGCATCAGGCCCGTGTTGTTGCTGTAGAACTTGATGCCCACGGCGCCGGGATTCTTGCCGGTGTCGATGGTCAGGTTGACGATCGTGCGGTCGAAGAAGTCGGCATTCATCCGCGCGCCGTCCGGCCTCGACAGGCCGCGGATCGCCTCGCGCGGCTTGGCGGGGTCGCCGAAACCTTCCGCGCCGTCGGCGAGCCGGATGACGGTCTTGTCGCGGTCCTGGCCCCACAGCCACGGCCCGACCATGGAGCCCTCCTTCCCGTCTCCCGGCGGCTTGAGCACCAGCGTGCGGGTGATCCGGTAGGTGCCGCAGGGCAGGTAGACGAAGCGCGTGTAATCCTTGCCCCCGACGCGTTCGATGGCCGACTGGAGGGCCTGGGTGTCATCGGCCACGCCGTCGCCCTTTGCGCCGCAGTCGCGCCTGACGTCGATGACGGCCCGCGGGTCCGCCGGGAAGACGATTTCCCCGGCCGAAGCCGCCCCGGCGGCCAGCGCGGCCAGCAACGATACGATGACCATGCGGGGGAACATGACGACCTCTTCTCAGGGGCGCCTGGCTCGGCCTTCTGATCTGACCCCTGAAGGCAACGCCGCAATCCCAGCAACCGCTTCGTCGCCACAACCCTGGCACGGCCCGGATCAAGGAGATTTCAGGGCCCGATGGCGTGCTGCGAAGGCCCGGGCCGGTTCCTGACAGCCGGTGTCTATCTGATTGCCTTCAGGGTGTCTTCGGCTTTCTTCTTCGTGCCAGCGTTTTTCGATTTCTCGACTACCGTCTGAAGCGCTTTCTGGCGCTCGGCGTTGGTAACGCCCCTCAAGTCTCTCTTGCCGGCGAGGTTGACGATGGCCGAGCACGCCTCCTCGGCGATCGCGGGGTCCTCTGCAAAGGCCGCCAGTCTCTCGAGCACGCCGGCGGCAGCGATGGCGCCGAGGGCCGAGATCGCCAGCCGCTTCTCTTCGGGCCGCGCCAGCAGCGGCAGGACTTCGTTGACCTTGGCCAGGCGCTCGGCGTCCTGGAGTTTCTTGGCGCCCTGGACGTATTGCAGGTACCCGCGCAGGGCCAGCACCTGGTACTGCACTTTCTTGGACGACTTGGCCAGGGCCAGGAGCGGTGCCGCCACGGCGGCATCGTCGGGCCACCGGCTGGGCCAGGTCGACAGCGTGCGGACCGCTTCGTCCTGGACGGTCTCATCCCTGTCGTCGACGGCCGACTTGACGGCGGCCAGGGCCTCGGCCCCGCCGGCGCAGGCCAGCGCATGCAGCCCGATGACGCGGATGGCGCCGTCGCCGCTCTTGGCCAGCGGCGCCAGGGCCGCCGCGCAGGCGGCGCCCGCGCGGCCGCCGATCGCCATCAGGGCCTTCTCGATGCCCTCGCGATCCTTCGGATCGGCAGTCTTCTGGAGGACCTTGACGAGGTCGGCCACCTGCTTGTCGTCGCCGATGGCGCCGATGGCCTCGATGGCGGCGCTGCGGACGCCCGCGTCGGCATCCTCGGCGCACCGCACGATGGCGGGAAGGGCCGCCGTGATTCGCCGCTGCCCGGCAATCTCGATGAGGACCTGGCGCGTCTTGCCGGCAGCCTGCGGCAGGCGGGCTGAAAGGTCGGCCTCCACGTCCTGGCCGGGGAGCCTGGCCAGCGTCGCCTTGGCCGCCTGGGCCAGGTCCGCGTTGTCCTCGACGGCGGCCTCCAGCAGCACCGGCACGCACGAGGCGTTGCCGAAGCGTTCCAGCGCGCCCATGGCCGCCAGCCGCACGTGCGTTGCGCCGCTCTTTGCCACGGCGAGCACGGCGGGCAGCGCCTTGGGGTCGCCGCGGTCGGCCAAGGCCAGGAGCATCAGGGCCTGCCTGTCCGACGCCGCTTTGCCCATTTCGGCGGCCAGCGCCTCGGTCGCTTCGGGACCGGGCAGTTCGCGGGCCGTGCGCAGGCCGATGCCGAACAGGGCCTTGTCGGTCGACCTCAACTGCTCGACCAACAGCGGGACCCCGGCAGCCTGCCGGGCGAGGATCGCGCCGCGGATCGCCTCCAGGAGCCTCTGCTTGGGCACGTCGGCCTTGCGGACGGTGTCATATAACCTCATGGCTTCGTCGCGGTTGCCGTCGGCGAGGAAACGTTCCGCACACAGGATGCAGCCCTCCGCCACCGCCGAGCGAACGCCGTCCGGCGCGCCGGCCAGCAGCGGCTCCAGGGCCTTGGCGGCCTGTGCGCCGCCGATGCGGCCCAGTGCGGCGGCCGACGCCGACGCCACCTCCGCGTCGGAATCCTTGAGTTTCTGCACAAGCGCGACGACCGCCTTGGCGTCGCGCCGCACGGCGATCGAGTTGATCACACCGATGAGCAGTCTGCCCTGCAACTTGCCCATCGCCTGGCGCAGGGCGTCGTCGGCGGCCGGACCGGGGATCGCCTCCAGCGCGATCCGTGCCCACGACGCCAGTTTCTCATCGGCCAGAAGCGGCGCCAGGGCCGGCACGGCCGCCCTGGTGCCGTAGATGGCCAGTTGCTTGCAGGTGATCGCTTTGTTCTGCGGCGGCGCCTCGGACAGGAGGACGCCGATGAGTTGGCGTTCCTTCTCCCCGCCGGGACTGCGGCTGTCGGGGGCAGCGGCCGCCCAGGCCAGGCCGGCGGCCATCGCGGAAGCCGCCACCGCGATGACGGCGGCATACATGACGATCGATCGAATTCTGAACATGCTCATTCTCCTTGTCGTCAGGTCGTTTCTCGCGCAGCGGCGAATCCTAGAGCCGCCACGGTTCGCGCAGCGCCTCGGACCGCAACCGGTTGGCTTCCTCGTCGCCGATGAACGCGTTCTTTGCGGGATCGTAGGCAAGTTTGCGCTTCAGGAAGATGGCGATGCCGGCGCAATGGCAGGCGATGTGGCTGTGGCAGGTCACGTCGGCGTTGGCCCGGGGCTGCCCCCGCGTCTTCACGCAGTTGAGGAAATCGCGGATGTGGTTGTTCGCCGGGTAGCCGCCGACCCTGGCGCCCCTGCCGGCCAGCAGCGCCGGCGAACTGGCGACCATGTCGCCGTTATCGCCCGTCTCGACCCAGCCGGTGTCTCCTTCAAACCGGACGGGGCACGAGCCGAGCGGTAGCCACCCGCCTTCGCGCAGCACGAGTTTCACGCCGTTGGCGTATCGTGCGATGGCCTGGCCGCCCTCCGGCGGCTCGTACTCCACCGGCTCGGTGTTGTCGGCATCGTTGGCCCACTGGCAGAGGTCCACGCAATGCGACCCCCATTCCAGGACGCCGCCGCCGATCAGTCCCCCGCCCTTCTCGAAGTTGAAGCCATCCAGGAGTCCCCGATTGAACGGCCGCCAGGCCGCCGGGCCGAGGTACAGGTCCCAGTCGATCTGCTCCTTGGGCGGTTCGGGTTCGGCGGGGGCCCAGCCGCTGCTTCCAGTCCCCATGCCAGCCGGATGTGCGTGGAGGGTGTGGAGTTTGCCGAGTTTTCCGCGGCGGGCCAACTCGACCGCCAGCGCGACATGCGGCAGGTTTCGCCGCTGCATCCCGCCCTGGAACACCCGCCCGGTCCGGCGGAACGTGGCCGCCAGTTCCAGGCTCTGCGCAATGTTCTTCGTGCACGGCTTCTCGCAATACACGTCCTTGCCGGCGTTGGCCGCCAAGATCGAGGCGGTCGCGTGCCAGTTCGGACCCGTGGCGATGAGCACCGCGTCGATGTCGGGGCGGGCCAGAAGGTCGTGCATGTCGCGATACGTGGCGCAGTCCTGGTTGCCGTACTTGGAGTCGGCCATCTTCTTGACGGCCTCGCGGCGGGCGGCTTTCACGTCGCAAACGGCCACGAACCGCACGTCCGGTTCCTGCAAGAAGCAGCCCAGGTCGTAGGAGCCCCGGTTGCCGATCCCGATGCCGCCCAGCGTAACCCGTTCGCTGGGCACCACGTCGCCCCCCTTGCCCAGGACGGCGCTGGGAATCACGTACGGCGCCACCAGCAGGGCGCCGGCCCGGGCGGCGGTCTTCAGAAACCCACGCCGGTTCAGGTGCACGGCTTGTTCAGACATTTCTCGCCTCCTATGGGTACGCGTTCACACGTTCCGGAACCGCTCCGGCGGAATCTTGTGAGGCCATGAGCGACAGGCGGCCCGCGCCGTCCTTGCCGCCGGACCTCGCCCGGCGGCCCGATCGTCCAGAGCGCCCAACGCGGAGGATTCCGCCGTTGGCTCGTGACTCTTTTACCGCAACAGCGGCTGCGTGTACACCCAAAAAAGGAGAGCGCGGCCGGACGGCGGACAACCAGCCAGACCGGCAAGGAGGGAGGTCAGGCCCGCCACGGGCGCTTCCGCTTCTGCGTCGCGGCGAGCACCGTCCGGGCGACGGCCGCGTCCTCGGCCACCTGGAAATCGAACATCCCCACGACGCAGAAGTCCGCGCCGTTCTCGAAGGCGTGCTTGAACCCCTCGCGCGGATGGATTGCGCCGGCCGCCAAGACCTTGTAGGCCATCCAAGGGCGGCTGATCTCCTGCATCGCCTTGATCGTGGCCTCGGGGTCCGCACACCAGTAGTTGTCGGCGCCGCCGTTGTCGATGACTTCCTTGTGCTGGTCGGGCCGCCGCGTGGACCAGTAGTTGGTGCTGTGGAGGGTCTTCATGTAGAAGTCCGGCTTGATGCCGGCCGCATCGACCACCAGGGTCGTGCGCAGTTCGTGCCCGCCCACGCCGGCGATGAGCCCCTGGGCCTTGACGGCGGTGACGAACTCCTCGATCTTGTCGACGGCGTCCTCGCGGGTCCATGCATCGCCCTCGTTGCCCACCAGGACGGCGCCCACCATGCCGGCGTCGGCGGCCTCCTTGGCGGCCCTGGCGATGCCGCTCTTCGGCGGGGCCAACTGGCCGATGCACTGGATCTTGCCGCCGCGGGTCCGGTACTTCCGGTAGGCATCGGTGGCCTTCTTGTCGCCGGGGATGCCGATCATGGTGTCGATGCCGTGCTCTTCGCACAGCGCCCACGTCTGCATGATCTTCTCTTCGGTGAAGTAAGCCTTCAGGAGTTCCGAGACGTAGATGAGGTCCCGGCTGTGCGCGAAGCCGCTCATGAGGTTGCCGCCGCAGATGATGCGGCTCATCTTGACCTTGCCGATGGTGCCCGAGGGCAAAGGACCCTTGGGGGCGGCCGGGGCCGGCGCTGCGGCCGGTTCGGCCTCCTGAGCCAGGAGCGTGTACTCCTCGAGGCTGGTGACCACCGAAGCCGCGGCGGCGGCCGCCACCGACTTCTTGAGAAAGCCCCTTCGCGTGCTGCTGGTCGCCATAGGTCGGCTCCTTTGAGGGCTCCTGTGCGCTGAAACAAGCCCTGCGATCCCGCAGGATTATAGCCTGGCCGCCGTCAGTTGGCTATGCCAGGAGGGGTGCCTGTGCGTTGCGACGGCGGGGGCCGTGGCCGCGGTCAGCCAATCCGTGCGGCGATATCCCCACGCGGTTCCGTTTGGCAACTCGGGGAATGCCCGGACCAGATCGGTTGCAGGCGTGGCAGAGCCTGTCGCCGGCCCCAGCCTCAGAGAAGGACGTCTATGGCGCCGGGCGAAGATTCCGATCAAGGAACTCCATGGCCCCCGCGTCTTCAAACTCGTGGCCGCCCGGATGAACAGCCAGCCGGGCGCTATCCTCCCGGCCCAGCAACCGGTAACACGGCTTGATCTCGGCCATAGCCTTCTGGGCGATTGCGACCGGGAACCCGCCGGGGGCCGTCTCTTTCTGCCCGATCTGGCACAGAAGGGCGCGCGGGGCGATCAGCGAGTAGATGTCCGGCCAGTCGAAGTTCTCCGTCAGCCCCGGAAACTCCCAGCACGGGCAGTGGCCCTGCCGCATGTTGGCCACCGTGGTCAGGTATCCCGATGAGACCGTGGCCCGAATTCGGGTGTCCATGGCCCCAAGCCACATGGCCATCTCGCCGCCCAGCGAGAGCCCCGCGCAGCCGATGCGGCCGGGATCGACCTCCGGCCGGGTCGTCAGGTAACTGACGCAGCGCATGACGTCCCAAAGCCGCTCGCCCATCAGCGTGCGGTCTTTCTCATAAACCTGGTGCTGGCCCACGTCGGTCGAGATCGTCACGTAAGAGCGCCGGGCCAGTTGCAGGGCGAAGCCGTGGTAGATCGCGCTGGGGTCGTAGACGACGGTGCGGTCGCCGCCGTGGCCGTGGATGCAGACGACCGCCGGGACCTTCCCCGATTCCTGAGGCACCGTCAGGACCACCTTGATGCGTCGCGTGGGCGTCGAATGGATCGCCAGGTCGTACCGCGTGAACGTGTCGGCCTTGTGGGTGGCCAGGATGTCGGCGTTCAGCGCGATGCCTGGCTTGCCCTCCGGGCCGCCGCGCTCGGCCTTCACCAGGTCCCCGAGTTTCATGAGGTCAAACAGGAGCCGCCGCGACGACTCCTGCCAGGCGACGGCCTGGTCGCGGTCCGTGGCGGCAAACTTCAGTTTTCGCGCATCGTTCGGTCGGGGCTGCGGTTGGGCCATAATCTCACCTGCCATCGCGACGGTCAGCGCCGCAGTCGCGAGTGCGATGATCCCGAGATGTTTCATCGTAGCGTCCTCTGGCTCTGGACGTGTCAGCCGGATTATACCCGCTGCCGCGCGACTTGCGGACCTAAAATTCTCCGGCCGCTCCGGTCGCGGCATTTGCCGGATCCTGCACCGCCCGCGCGACCCGGTTGCCTGTTGCCGCAACCCCCAAAATCGGGTATCAGGTGGAGCAGGTCCCGAAAGGAGGCCGGGCATGGCTCATCACGTCGGCCGGAACCTATGGTGCGTTTGTCTGCTGATGCTGGGGCCGGGCGCCATAGCCGCCGCCGGCGAACCCGGCGCCGTCCTGCCCCCTGATTCCGAAGGCGGCGACGTCCTCGCCTGGATCCGTTTCGACGATGCCCCCGAGGTCTACGCGGGCAC
>Ga0315280_10004063_pt1 | contig 21904 bp, 24 predicted proteins | sample YL17G06_40_MG_FD_203697 | JGI IMG/M metagenome (GOLD analysis project Ga0315280, IMG submission 203697) | Sediment microbial communities from Yellowstone Lake, YNP, Wyoming, USA - YL17G06_40 | ecosystem: Environmental > Aquatic > Freshwater > Lake > Sediment | place: USA: Wyoming | collected...
TAAGACACATTCCTTATCGCAGGATTATTCATGGCCACGGCCGCAGCCCTAACCTACTCGCTCAGCCCTTCGCCATTTGAAGAGCGACAATTGTAGGTATGCGCACGGTGCCGGCAAGAGATTCTCAGCCTAGATATTCTCAGCTAGGTCTTTAGGTTTGAAGATAAGTACCAATGAACAGTTTCCTTTGTTGCTGAGGTATCGTTAGTTGTTTTCAATCGAAAATAAAGATGCCGTCGACAATCTTGTCGTTGGAACTACCATCCTTGGGACAGGCGGGGGAGGTAGTCCAGAAACTGGGAGAAAGACTCTCGAAAATGATTTAGAAGCTGGCCGCAAGCTTCGGGTTGTGGATCTTGACGAAATTCCAGATGATGCCCTGATTGTAAGCCCATATTACATTGGATCCATAGCTCCGGGAGTTAAGGCAAACAAGAAAGTAACCATATCCGAACCCTTCGCCGTTGCATTGGAATCGGTAGAGCGGTATTTCAAGCGCAAGGTCGCGGCAACGGTTGCTTCGGAGCTTGGAGGAGGAAACACGGCAGCTGCGTTGCATGTTGCGTCTCAGTTGAGTATTCCGCTTGTCGACGGTGATCTGTTGGGACGGGCGGGTCCGGAGCTTCATCAAAGTACCGCTCACATCTTTGACGTATCGATGGCGCCCTCGGCCGTCGTAAGTGAGACTGGTGACCTTGTATTCATTGAACGTTACGCGGATATCGACGACTATGAGGCACTCGCTCGATATGTGGCAGTTATCTCAGGGGGCCACGCCGCAGTAATTGATACGCCCCTCACAAAACCGACGGCGCTGAAGGTTGTAATTAGAGGGACCGTCTCCAAATCCATCGCAATTGGAAAGGCAGTGAGGGAGGCCAATCGAGATGGCACTGACCCTGTAGAAGCTTCGAGGCGAACCTTGGGCGGCTGGCTCATATTCAGGGGGAGCGTCGAGAAATATGAGTGGAAAAACGAGAAGGGGTTTCTCTTCTCAGAGGTGTCCCTAAGGGGTAAAGATGAGTGGCGTGGCCGAACATTTCGTTCATGGATTAAGAACGAGCACATCTTCGCCTGGTTGGACACTAAGCCGATAGTCATGCCACCCGACCTCATAATGTTCCTAGACAAGAGCGGCTACGGTGTAACAAATGACACACTAAAGCAGGGACTTGAAGTATCCATAATCGCCGCTAAGGCGCCTGATATCTGGCGGACACCGAAGGGTCTAGTATACTTCGGCCCGAAACATTTTGGCTTTGATTATGAATACGTTCCAGTAGAAAAACTGGTCAACCCATAATGACTTCGCGTATGAAGGTTGGATTCATCACAATCGGCCAGAGCCCGCGCGACGATGTCCTGAACGACCTACCCGAGACGCTGAGGGATATTCAAGCTGTCCAGGTCGGCGCTTTGGACAACCTAACGGCTCCGCAGATTGCTGCATTGCAGCCGACTGACAACGAGACTGTTTACGCTTCGAGGCTGAGAGATGGTTCTGAAGTCTTACTCGCGAAAGAACGTCTGATTCCTATTTTAGAAGAGAAAGTGGAAATGCTCCGCCGCAACGATGTCGACGCGATAGTGATGCTGTGTTCCGGAGAAATCGATCTCAGAAACGCTGATGCAGTCATTTTTCCTTACAGACTCCTCCGAGGAGTAGTCGAATCCTTAACCAAACAAAAGGGGAAGATTGGAATTATTGTTCCCGAAGAAAAACAGATACAATCTGCTAAGAACGAGTGGCGTGAGTTCGCCAACGAATTGACCGTGGTCAGTTTTTCACCTTACGCTGATGGCCAATGCCTGAACCATTAGAGGCACGTTCTTCCTAGCGTTAAGAACTTCAAGAAACGGTGGCTCGCCTTTCTCGCTCAGGTGAACAACTATGTCTCCCATGTCTTCAGCGTGGGAGAACTTGCCAGACTCCGAAACCACTATCATGAGCACATCGGACTCTGAGTCGTATCTGAGCCTATACGTTGAACCTCTCCCTCTTCACGGGGTAGAACGTTATCATGACCATGTTGTCATTGACAATCCTGTAGACCACTCTGGCGTATTCGTCATCGAATGGCTTCACGGCGAGCAATTTGGCTATTCCTGCTAAAAGTGCGGTTTGTTTTAATGGCGCGATCTCCATTTATGACGAGGCCGCGAATGGCATGGGTTACGTGAAGATAAGAGCAAAGATCAGTAATCCCGAGCAAACGCGGACCAGAGAGCTTGAATTTCTCGCGGACACTGGAGCTTCTTACATGGTGATACCCCCTTCCATCTTGCCCCAATCTCAGCCACCGTAGGCTCACAGTTGACGGGGGTATACGTCTCAATGCCAGCGTAGTCACGGCTCATAGGAAAGATGTTCATGGAGAGCCTCATGTAGTCCATTAGTTCAAAGCGTCTGGGATCCACTCGAGTTAGCACCTGCCTCCACCATCCTTTGTATCAAGGCCTTTGGCACTTCTCTTGGCAGGTAGCTTCTGACGCTCCGCCGTAGGAGGATTGCATCGTAGACATCCACGGCTTGTGATCCTCAAGTTTGGGTAAGAGCAGCCGACCTATTGTGTGTTTCACCTGAGACGGACCGCGCACAGGCAAATCGGTGGTATGAACGGTAGGGATCCGGTGGAACTACATTAGACTCTAGTGCCTCATTATTTTCAAGTCGACGAGAGCCTCCGCCACCTTCAGCGTGATTGAGGCGGGCTCGATTAGAGGAGCTTCGATTCTTCTTCGAATCTCGTCCGCCATATAGGCCATTCCAGTGCATCCTAAGACTATCACTTCAGCACCGTTGCTCAAACATTTCTTTGCGACCTTCACAATTTCTCGAATTGTTCTGGCTCGATTTCTTTCAAGCTGAAGCACGGGGATCTCTAGCGCGACGACTGAGAAGGTGCCGATTTCTAGGCCCATTCGCCTGGCGTTCGATTCCACCTGATGTGCTGTGCTCCTGGTTGGTGAGATCACAGCGAACTTGTCGCCTAGCAGACTTCCCATCATCATAGAGGTCTCACCTACGCCCAGCACAGGAATATTGGTAACTTCTCGCAAGGCGTCTACGCATGGGTCGCCGAAACAGTTAACAAACATCGCATCGTACTTGTGTGCGTTCTTGCTCGCCAACTTGAGAATCTCCGGGCAGACGAGTGCCTTACTGCGGTAGTCCTCGATGGACTTGGGCCCCCTGCTGAGACTGGCCACGGTGACCACGGTGTCTCTTCGTGCAAACCTCCGAAGATGCTCCTTGTCCGCGAGATCCCATTGGGATGTGCCCACCGGATTTATCGCGAGGATCTTCATCCTGTCAACGCCTTGCCTGCTGCTCATTAGACTTGTACACAAAGACTAAAAGGCATTCACATCCTTCCCTGACCGCTTCATAGTGGTTTTCGAGAATGTCTTGAAGAGACCTTCAGCCGTGACCTGCGCGCGAAGGCTTAAATGTTGTACGGACGCCAACACGGTTGGGTGCCGAAACCTGGTCACAAGAAGGACTATTTCGGCGGTCGCTATCGTCATCATCGTCGCTGCCGCTATCGTGACAGCATACTGGGTCACTCGCCCGTCGCCTCCCCCCAAAGAGATGGTTGGAGTTTACGGCTACACGACCTCTGACGTAGTGATGAGCTGGGATCCGAGCGATGCCTTCTCGAATGAGATAGTTGTAATGCAAAACATCTACGAGCCCCTCGTACGCTACGATTCGAAGGCCGACAAATTCATCCCAGTTCTAGCCACGAGCTGGGAGTCGAGCGCTGATGGCCTCGTTTGGACATTCCACCTAAGGCAGGGGGTGAAGTTCCACACAGGGAACGAGTTCGACGCCAACGCTGTGAGGTACTCTATTAATAGGACAATTACCCGTGGCCAGGGAGCTGCTTGGATATGGAGCTCCGTCCAGGAAGTGAAGGTCGTCGACAAGTACACTGTTCAATTCATTCTGCAGTATGCAGCCCCCCTGACTTCGGTAGCTGCTTCTAGCTACGCTGCCTACATCTTAGACCCAAAGGCGATTGAGGAGGGCGGAGCGGACTTTTTCGCTCAGGCAAACGAAGTTGGCACAGGCCCCTATATGCTTGAGAGATACAGCAAGGCAGAGGATATGGTGGTCCTCAAGAAGTTCCCCGATTACTGGGGTGGGTGGGAAGGGAAGCACTTCGACAAGGTGATTATCAAAGCCGTTCCCGAATCGGCCACAGCCAGACAGCTCTTGGAGGCAGGGGAGGTAGACATCCTCGACGACCTACCCTACGAGGACGTGGCTGCTCTCAAAACGAAGCCCGGGATCGAGATAGTAACAACAGGCTCGTTCCAGAATCTACTCGCCTTCTTCAACACGCAGAGGCCGCCGCTGGATAACAAGCTCGTTAGGACGGCCGTATCATACTCATTTCCATATGAGCAGGTCCTCAGGGACGTAATGAGCGGCTATGCCACCCAGGCCCGCGGCCCAATACCCAAAGGGATGTGGGCCTACTCTGAGGAGGTCCCGCAGTATACATACGACCTACAGAAAGCGAAACAGCTCTTAACGGAGGCCGGCTATCCAACCGGGGGCCTCTCGCTAACCCTCACATACAATTCTGGGGATGAGAATGAGAGGAAGACTGCGGAGCTTTGGAAGTCTGAGGCTGCAAAAATCGGGATCGACCTTGCCATTAGGGGCATGACTTGGGAGCAGCAGTGGGATATGGCGAAGTCTCCAACTCCTGAGGCCCGTCAGGACATATTCATGATGTACTGGTGGCCCGACATCGCAGGCGACCCATACTCATTCGTCTACAACATGTTCCACTCTGAGAAAGAGCCGGTCTTTGCTATGTCCTACTACAACAATACTCGATTTGACGGCCTGATAGATGAGGCATTCACCATCTCCGGGGTCGATAGAGCCAGGGCGAAGCAGATGTATGTCGAGGCCGAGAAGATCCTAGTCGAGGACGCAGTGGCGGTATTCATCTATGACCAGCAATACGTCCGAATCAAAAGGACATCGCTGATGGGCTACGTCGACAACCCAACCTACCCGCATGTTGTGTTCTTCTACTACACGTACAGGCAGGAGTAGACGCCGAGGCGCCGCAACGATCAGGCGAAACACGTACATCCTGCTTTCCCCCTTTTATTCACCGAAACGTTTGGATCAATCTGGATTGCTTAGTGAAGTCTGCGCTTTGAGGCGTGAAGCATGGAGGCCCTAGGTCGCGAGTGTGAGATCTCATGGTGAAGATGCGATACTACGTGGCTAGGCGCCTCTTACTCTCGTTAGTAGTACTCTTCGGAGTATCTGTCATAACGTTCACAATCGCAAGGGTCATACCATCCGAGCCCGCGGCAATGTGGATCGGTTTCAGAGCGACGAAAGAGCAGATTGAGAAAACCCGCATCCAACTTGGACTCGACAAGCCGCTATATGTTCAATACTACCGTTACATGCTGTCGCTTCTGCAGGGCGATTGGGGAGTATCAATCCGGACCCACGCGCCGGTTCTGCGGGATATAGCCACGTTCCTACCCGCCTCACTCGAGCTTATCCTGACCGGACTCGTAATAGCTCTCGTAGTCGGACTTCCACTCGGCGTAATCTCAGCGGTTAAGAAGAATACGCCCGCGGATCATGGCGCCCGCCTCCTAGCCATTGGAGGCGTCTCTATACCAACATTCTGGCTCGGCATGATACTTCAGCTCGTGTTCTTTCGAATCTTGGGGATCCTCCCGGTCGCCGAGAGGCTTGACACATTCATTGAACTGACATTCACTCGCGTAACAGGGTTCTATCTTCTGGACGCAGTGATCACGGGAAACCTGCCCGCGCTCCAGAGCGCTGCCATCCACATTATCCTACCGGCCCTGACCCTTGCGGCCTACCCTCTGGGACTCACAACGCGGATGATTCGTGCGACTATGATGGAGGTGATGTCTGAGGATTACATACGAACCTCTAGGGCATACGGCATACCGGAGCGAGTTGTCAGATACTCCTATGCGCTGAAGAATGCCGTGGGCCCAACCATTACCGTTCTTCCCCTGACCTTCGCGTACGCCCTCGTCGAGACCTTTCTGATTGAATCGGTCTTCCGATGGCCTGGTTTGGGCCGTTATGCCTCCATCGCAATCATATCTGCAGACTACCCCGTTATCATCGGTGTAACGATCCTCATCGCAATGACTTACATCGTTCTCAACTTGGCTGCGGACGTGATCCTTGCGTATATGGATCCGCGAATACAACTGCGCTAAGGTGAGCCTATGAGGCAGGACTGGAATGTGATGAAGAGGTACAGGGAAAGGGTCGAGGCAAGGCTACCTCAGGTTAGGGAGATCGCGTACACTTGGCCCATCATTCGGGGGAACGTCCTTACCATGGTGGGCATAGCGATAGTCCTTGCCCTAATAGTCCTAGGAGTCTTAGCCCCAGTAATCTCCCCGTACCCGGAACACGCCATGGGAGCGACGTCATCTGAGGACAAGTTCCAGCCGCCCTCATTTAGGCACCTCTTCGGAACGGATGAGCTTGGAAGGGACATATTCAGTCGAGTCCTGTTCGGCATCAGGATCTCATTCATGATTGGGGTGATTGTCATCGGCCTCGCCCTACTCGTAGGGCTCCCGTTGGGAGTGATTGCAGGATGCGCCGGGGGTAAGCTTGACGAAGTCATCATGCGCGTGACTGACATGTTCCTAAGCTTCCCAGCGCTCCTACTCGCCCTCGCCATCTCAGCCGCCCTTGGCCCGGCGCTCGTAAATTCGATGATAGCCATCGCCATAGCATGGTGGCCTTGGTATACCAGGCTCGTCCGTGGCCAAGCGGTCTCGGTGAAGGAAAGGCCCTTCGTCGAGGCGGCAGTCGCGACAGGGGTTCGCAGATTACGAATAATCTTTCGCCATGTCCTCCCCAACTGTCTAACCCCAATCATTGTTCAGGCCTCGATGGACTTTGGGTCCGTCATCCTAACAGCAGCCTCCTTGAGCTTTCTGGGTCTGGGGGCGCAACCCCCCGAGCCTGAATGGGGTTTGATGGTCAGCATAGGCCGAAACTACTTCCTCACGAATTGGTGGCTCACAACGTTCCCAGGATTCGCCATCGTCATCACCGTGCTCGCGTTCAACTTCCTAGGCGACGGTTTGAGGGAGATCCTAGATCCGAGGGCGAGGCGAATATAGGAGTTCGATTTGGGCTTGAGAGCTGAGGAGCCGCTCCTCGAGATCAAGAACCTCAAGGTCTGTTTCAACACCTATTACGGGGTAGTCAAAGCGGTCGACATCGATCACCTCAAACTGCTCAAAGGTGAGACGCTGGGCCTAGTCGGCGAGACAGGTTGTGGCAAGACGGTTACGGCCCTGACGGTGCTCAAGCTCATCCCTTCCCCGGGTGGAACCATAGAGGACGGGGAGATCCTCTTCAAAGGCGAGAACCTGCTGAGCAAGAAGGAGGCAGAGATGCGGAAGATACGGGGGAAGCGCATCTCAATGATCTTCCAAGATCCCATGTCATCCCTTAACCCTGTCTTCAGGGTCGGGGACCAGGCATCCCGCATAATAGTGCTCCATCAGGACCTTCAGGAGAAGGAGGCCAAGGAAAAGGTCCTGCAAGTGTTCGAGCTCGTGGGCTTACCAAGCCCCGCAAGGGTCTTTGAAAGCTACCCTCACGAGTTGAGTGGGGGGATGCGCCAACGCGTCATGATCTCCATGGCCATCTCGTGCAACCCCGACCTTCTGATCGCTGATGAACCGACCTCCGCTCTCGATGTCACGATTCAGGCACAGATATTGAGGCTCCTCAAGGATCTACGAGACAAGATCGGTGCCTCGATCATGCTGATCACACATGACTTGGCCGTTGTCGCCCAGATCTGCGAAAAGGTGGCCGTAATGTACGCGGGCAGCATAGTCGAATTTGGAACCGTGGAGTCTATCTTCTCAAGGCCTCTCCACCCGTACACGAAGATGCTGCTCGAATGCATCCCTAGGCCAGGGACGAGGGGACGAAAGCTCACAGCCATCCACGGGTTCGTCCCAAGCCTAGTCGACCCGCCTCCAGGTTGCCGCTTTCACCCAAGATGCCCCCATGTCACGGACCTGTGCTCGAAGAGCAGGCCTGGACTGGTGGACCTCGGGGATGGCCATCTCGTCTCATGCTTCCTCTACAAGCAAGGCGGAGGCGCCTAGTTGCAGACCGGAGACGTGCTCATCGTTGAAGGCTTGAAGAAGTACTTCCCGGTCAGAGCTGGCCTCCTATTAAAGACGAAGCGTTGGGTGAGAGCCGTCGACGGCGTCGACTTCGAGATTGGGAGAACAGAAACCTTCGGCCTTGTAGGTGAGTCGGGATGTGGGAAGACAACCGTAGCCAGAACCATACTGCGGGTCATCGAACCCACTGCTGGCAGGCTGTTCTTCGAGGGCGTTGAGATCACCCACCTAGGCCGGGAAGAGATGAGGAAGCTTAGAAGGGACATACAGGTTGTCTTTCAGGACCCCTTCTGGTCTCTGAACCCTCGCATGATCGTGAAGGATATCGTTGCAGAGCCAATGGAGACGCACACGCGACTAACAAGGCGGGAGGTAGAACACAGGGTCATAGAACTGCTCGAGACAGTAGGATTGGCGAAGGAGCACTTGAGGAGATATCCCCACGAGTTCAGCGGCGGACAGAGGCAGAGGATCGCGATCGCTAGGGCGTTATCCCTCAACCCCAAGTTCATTGTCCTAGATGAGCCAACCTCCGCCCTCGATGTATCGGTTCAAGCCCAGATCATAAACCTCCTCGAAGAACTCCAAGAGAAGTTTCAGTTGACCTACCTCTACATCTCGCATGATCTCAATCTCATCCAGCACATTAGCGATCGAATCGCCGTAATGTATCTTGGCCGAATCGTTGAGAGCGGACCCGTGGAGGAAATATTCACAAACCCCCTGCACCCCTACACGCAGGCGCTTCTGGAAGCCATACCAGTTCCAGATCCCAACATCAAAAAGGGAAAAGTGATCCTTGAGGGAGGAGTCCCAAGCCCTGAAAATCCTCCTCCCGGATGCAAGTTCCACACGCGCTGCCGTTACGCAACGGAGACCTGCCGCGAGAAGGAACCCGAACTCATCGATACCGGCGGGGGCCACACTGCCGCATGCCACCTGATTGAAGCACAGCACGCAGCAGCCTAGAGGCATACGATTCCAACTAGACATGGCTACAGTTCCATGTGACAACCGCGACTTCATGAGAACGCCTCACCAAAATCGCTGAGCGAAGCCATCCGAGAAACCCCACAGAATCCGGATCGCGGGGTACAGTTGCGGTCCAAACTGTTGCCGAACACTAGTCGCGTCGGACATCTGACCGCCTGACAAGAACTAGCATGCTATCTCGTAGCCTCCGACCTTCTTCTTGGTCCGAGTGCCTAGCTATAGCGCGGGGCTCCGCCCCGATTGAGCAATGTCGTTCCAGCTCTGTTGCTACTGAAAGCTGCCTACGTCGCTCGTGCAGGCTCAAGTATGAACATGCGCCTCAGAAATTTCCTTGCCATTCGTTCACACGCAAGATACACGTTGCGAGCAAAAAAAGTCCCTTTACCGGCAGGAAATCTGGACCTTAAGTACAGTTATCACCTAAGTTCCTGCGGAAGCACAGCGAAATGCCGACCAAGGAAGAAACTAGATTGGATGTCCCGCTTGTTCATTCTCCCACACAGCTTTGCCACATCGACAGCCTCTCGATGATCTTGAGATACATTGGAGATGAGTATGAGCCATGGTACCTAGGCGGAGCATCAGGTCGGTTCTTTGGATTCGGCTACTACCCGACCAATGAGTTCGTAACGATTGGCCTCGGCACTTTTCCACTGAAGGCCCTTGTAACTTTCTGAAAGAGCATGGCTACTCCTTTCGGTTCGATTGCGGGGCATCATGGAACGACGCCCTTTCTTCCCTAAAGAGGCTCTTGAAGCAGGGTCTACCGATCCTTGTGATATGTCACATGGGCTGGCTTTCCTACAACAAAGAGTATGAAAGATTCAGAAGTATCGGGGGCGTCCTCGATCACTATATGGTAGTAACGGGTTACTCGGATAACAAATTTTGTCTACGTAAATGACCCGAGTCCAGATTCTTTCAGAAAGGACGCAGAGTTACCGCTAGAAGACTTCAGGATTGCATGGTCTGAAAAAATGAAGGAAATTCAGTCGATGCAGTGTCCAATGATTGTTGTAAAAGGAAGAAAGCATAAACCAGAAGAAAAGGAAATCGTGGAAAGGGCGCTGGGACGGGCCACAAAACAGATGAATACTACCAAAGGGTCGACTGGAGTTGCTGGTCCAAGAAAGGCTAGTATAGAATTTCCTAAGCTTCTTCGGGAAGGCTCACCAGCAATAATCAATTCCATACCTGAGTACTCGTTCTTTACTTTCAGAGTCGCTGCAGCAGAAGCCCGTTATGCAAGTGAATTTCTGAACTACGCAACACGGATACTAAACCTTCCTCGGGTCAGCCTGTGTGCTTCGGAGTTGTTGACTGCTTCTGAGTCATTCGCTGAACTCAGAGCGCTTTTTATGGACTGCTTGCAAGGCAAAAGGAAAAAAAATCAGCTTTGGGGACGGCTCAGTGAGCACCCAGAATGAAAAATTGAGAGATTCATGGCGGTATGATGCTGTAAGGGAATTCTGGAACGCCAGAGAATCTAAGGAATTTGATTCCAGAACAAGGCGTTCGGGGAGAATGGGGGCTATCAATCGGGTGGCAGCTCTGGCGAAGCCATACCTATCACGTGAAGGCGCTGTATCGATAGACTTGGGTTGCGGTACGGGTCTCTTTGCGGAGGCTGTGGGAGTAAGGAGCATCATTGGTGTGGATTTTTCCTCTTCCCTTCTGGCTGTTGCCCGAAGAAGAATGGATACTGTTTGGCATCAGAACATCTTTGATCTCCGACTGGCAGAGATTTCCGTTGACAACGTAGTCTCACTGTTTGTGATAGATGACTACCCATCCGACAAGAAGCGCTCGTTCCTCGGATGCAAATTTCACACACGCTGCCACAAGTACATAGGCGACATATGCCGCGACTCAGAACCCAATCTAACCACGCTTAGCGCCACTCGAAAAGTCGCCTGCCACTTATATCCATCATAGGGCACCGAGAAATGCGCGGGGAATTTTCAATGATTGAGAGAAAGAAAGTCGAGAAGGGCGTGGTCGCCATGCTCAACGTGAACTTGGGACTTAAAGACGGCGAAAAACTCCTCGTCGTCACAGATGTCCCAACCATCGAAGAATGAAAAAAAAAGAAAATTCACACGCTTGAGGAAGCCAGCGAGAGAGCCATCCTCGCGAAAGCGGTCAGCGAGATAGCCGTTGAAAGATTCTCCAATTCAACCGTGGAATTCTTCGCCTATCCGTCGGTAGACAGAGACGGAGCTTATCCTGGACGGGAAGTCGAGGAAAAAATGACAGCAGCAAATGTAGTTGTAGCAATCACAACCTACTCGCTGAGTCACACGGATGCCCGGGAGAACGCAAACAAGGCCGGAGCGCGAATCGCGAGCATGCCGTCATTCTTGGCAGACATGTTCTATCCTAAGGGTCCGATGGCGGCGGACTACCGAAAGGTCGCAAAGGAAAGCGAAAAGATCGCCAACTTGATTACAGAAGCGAACGAAGCCAGAATCAAATCCAGCGCAGGAACAAACCTCACCTTGACCGTCAAGGGGAGAAATGGAAAGACGGACGCCGGGATCTACACCAAAGACGGATCTTGGGGGAACCTGCCGGCCGGCGAGGCATACTGCACACCCGTAGAAGGAACGGCCAACGGCAAAGTCGTCGTGGAAAAGGGCTGGTACCCGGATCTTGACAATAAAATGATCTTGACCTTCGAGAACGGAGAGGTCACCCACATCAACGGTGGAGGCGAAGTCGGAGACAAGTTTAGAGAACTCCTGGCTCTAGGCAAACAAGAGAAGCCTTACCACTCGCGCAGGAACCTTGCGGAACTCGGCATTGGAACGAACCCTTACGCGAGACGCCCGGAAAATATTCTGGAAGCGGAGAAGATTCGAGGAACCGTTCACGTCGCGATAGGCGACAACTTTCACATGGGAGGGGCGGTCAAAGCGGACATGCATGAGGATTTCATAATTCCACACGCAAACCTGACTATTGACGACAAGCTTGTCATGAGAAACGGAAAGCTGAATATCTAACTCTCGTCTTACAGGAAATGCGAATTTTGTCCGGTGGGATTAATGAGGAAAATCAGAATTTTCTCCCCAGAATCTATCGATATCCCCAGACGACCCGGTACTCCTGAGCCGCCCGCAGAAACAACGGAAATCGAAGAAGGCGTACGAGTGGAGGTACTGCACAGACGCGCTCCCGACATGCCCGTTCGAATGGTGGAAGGAGACTACGAGACAGACCTCGCTGGCGTGGTAAATGCGCGAATGGCGTTGGAGGCACAGCATGAAGGATTTGACGCTGTTAGCATATATTGCTACAATGAACCGGGCGCGAACGCGACGAAGGAGGTCTGCGACATACCAGTCGTAACTTCACCAGGAGCGTCGATGGCGATAGCCTCCATTCTTGGAAACAAGTTCTCAATAATAATCGCCCTGGGAGGAGGGAAAGGCAAGCAAGCTGGAGGAATGGGCAGAACCGCACTCATGGACATTGTCAAACACTACGGCTTCGAACAAAGACTAGCTTCGATTCGCGCAATCGACCTTCCTCCGCCAGCCTTCAATGAGGACCTTGTATCAGAACAGGATTTGGAGCAACTGAGGAAAGCGGTTCTGGCTGAGGCAGTAGCGGCAGTTAACGAAGATGGTGCGGATGTCATAATATCATACGGCGGGTCGAAAGTCAACGAGTATGTCCAGAAGATGCTTTCCGACGTTCCAATCGTGGACTCGCATGGCTGCACTGCCATTATGGCGGAGGTTCTCGTCAGGTTGGGGCTTACGCACAGTAAGAAGGCGTATCCTAAGCCGAGAGAGCTCTTCAAATACTATCTCAGAAAGCAGTGAGCCGTAGTTTTAGGTAGACCCCTTCGCTGCTACTCCTTGCCTAGTTTTTTCGCTAGCCCTGCAAGTTCCTTGTGAACCACTTTGCCCTTGTCGAAAACCTGTACTTGGTCAAGCCAGACGGACGTGTTTAGGCAGGTGCCGTCGGTGTGGCTAGCCGCGGGAATCGGTTTCCCGTCGCTTGTAAGGTCTGGGCCTACATAACCTAGGCCCCACTCGGTACCGCCCCAGACTCTCTCGTCCTCAACAATGTTGCCGGTCAATTTGGCGCCTGGGTTGGATCCAAAGGAGAGGTGGGCGACGCGAAACATGTCTGGATCGTTAAAGCCTCTCAACCACGTCTCGAGGGCGAGGGCGTCTTTTCCGCCTTCGATTTTCTCTACTCTTCCGTTCTTAACATGGAGTTTCACGGGTTCCTTGACTAGACCTATTGGAGGAACTACTGAACCGTCAAAAACGATTGTTCCATTGACCGAGCTCGAATAACCGGGCGTCAACTGCCCACTCAAGAAGTGCAGGCCAGGCGTGTCAGCAAATCCCACGTCGTTCACTACCGGCGCCTTCGGGTCGAATTCCATCTCAACGTCTTCGCCCGCCGGTGATGTTAGTCTGATCTTCTTGGCCGCCTTGATCATGGCCGTCAGTTTGCCTTGAAATTCTCCGAGAGCTTGCATGTCGACTCTGCCAACGGTTCTCACGAGCATGTCAACGTTCATTCCGCTAAGGTTCAGGTACCTCAGCTTCTTGTTCTCCCTCTCTGCAACCTCGAACGGAGTTGAGTAGAGAAGGTACTTGTTGTTGACCTCAACCCACGCATCCGCGGCCTTCAAGGCCGCTGTCAACGAATCGACAGGCAGCGTAGTGTCAGCGGCTTTGCCCACGCCCAACGGCGTCGGAGTCCATATAACCATAGGTTTGGCACCGATTGAAAACGCGGCGGTTGCAAGAGCGTTGACAACTCTAGCGTCGGACTCTGTGTCCGCGGTTACTATGAATGTCTCCCCGGGTCTCAGCTTGAAGAGTTCTGAAGCGATTTTCTGCGCAGTTTTCCCTAGCTCATACTCGTAATATTCTGGCATAGGAATCTGAACTCTTGGGCGACTCCAACTGCTAATAAGCGTTGGCAACAGGCGCGCGAAATTGTGAGGTCTAATTGATTCATATGTCGTAAATGCGATGCCTCTAAATCCTCATGACAAGTAGCGCGTTTCAAGGCTGGAGTTATGTCCAAAACTGCAGATCTGTTCGAGGTTCTGAAGAAGAGACGTGCATGTAGAAACTTCATCCCTAAACCAATCTCCGATGAAGTACTGGACAAGATAATATACGCGGCTCACAGGGCGCCGACTGGCGGAAACATCCCCTACAGATTTGTAATAGTCGTAAAAGACCCCGCTCAGCTTAGAATGCTCAAAGCGGCGTCGCCGGGTTACTTCGGCCAAAGTACAGCAGCAATTGTCGTCTGTACAGATCTCAGAGTGGAACATGGAGACACTAAGATTGATGCGGAACAATGCACGCTGTACGATGCCGGAGCCGCGGCAGAGAACATAGTCCTAGCCGCTTACGCGCTTGGACTTGGCGCTTCGTTCATCAAATCCTACTCTGAAACTGCGATTAAGACAATTCTTGAGCTGCCAGACGGATGCCGCTCAGAACTCATTGTTTCCTTAGGATACCCAGCACCGGACGAGCCTCCACCAGTGAAGAAACGCCCGGAGGCAAAATAACCTACTTCAACACGTACGGGCACATGGTCAAGGATATCGCAGATCCAACACGCAGCAACCCAAAGACAACCCCGGAACAGTATCTGTTCGAATATGCACTCTTCCTTCTGACCGCAGCTCACGGAATCGCTAACGAACCGAAGACATATGGTGCGATTCGACTCTTGGATGCGGTCAGCAAGCTAACCGGGCTCTATTCAACAACCAACGCTGTAAAGCACGACCCTTTCTTAACCGAAGCTAAGAAGAAGATAGACACGGAACTCGACACGGCCATGACTTCGGAAGAAGAGTTCATGAAGTTCATCGACGGCCTAATCGACCAATTCGCCCGTGAACTTAAGAAACGGTATGGTAAGGCAACTCTGCCATAGGAGGATTAGTTGGTCTTGTTCTTTTTCTGGAAAAACTGAGACCGAGCAACGCAACAAACCCGAAAAGAGTGACCACGCCGCTCAATAGATAGGGCGTTGATGGCCCGAAAAGGTCCGCACTAATGCCTCCCGCTTGCGCCATCAACGCGATTCCTAGGCTGAAGGAGAATTCAAACTTCCCGATTGCCGAACCTCTCATTTTCGAGGGTGACCGTGAGATTAGCGTGAGCGCTGCTGTGTAAGTCATGCCGGATCCCAACCCCAGAACCAGCAATCCCAAAGCAAGAAACTCGGCTCTAATGGATGACCCTAGAATTATCACTGAAACGGAAAGCACCATCCCCGCAAGCATGAACTTGCGCTCACCTATTCTATCAATTGCCTGTCCGACTCCCAGAAACGTCGCGACTCTGGAGGCGCTAAACAGAAGAATGAAGAATCCCGCCCAGACCGGGGAAAAGCCAAGTAAGGTTACATATGCCGGAAACAGGGAGAATATGACACCGAGAATCACACCGGCCATTCCAGAAGTAAAGCATGCAGCAATGAGGTTCCCGGGCTCCCACGCCCGCGCCAAGACGGCTTCGCTCTCTTCGAAAGCTGGCGCTAACGCGGAGTCTCCGCGATTATCACGCCAAGCCAAAAGAATAAGCAAAATCAGCGCCGCCACTTGCCATACGAAGGTCACGCTGAAAGCCGTTTTGAAGTCGAACATTTCGATGAGGAATCCGCCGAGGAACGGGCCGACAATGAATGCCGCGGACCAAGACACGTTGTAGAAGCCCATGATTCGACCTCTCTCGCCGTGTGAGGCCAGATCTGCCAGCTCTTTCTCTATGGCGACCCAGAATGCGACGCTCACGAACCCTTGAACGGCCCTTATCGCTGCTACTTGGAGAAAATTCGATCCGTAAGGAAAGAGTAACGTGGGCAAAGCGTAGGCGGCCATTGCGATTTGGATTACTCGCATAGCTTTGGTTTTGTCAAGAAACCTGCCAACCACAAGTGGTACGAAAAGAGATGGAAGATTGTACACTAACGCAATGAATCCCAACTCTGATTGCGACGAGCCAACCGAAACCGCGAAGAGAGGAATTGTGAAAATCAGCATACTGTACCCTGCAGAGAAGAGACCAGTCGACGCAATCAGATTCCTAACATCGGGCCTCATTCTCTCCCAACTCTTACAATCAGGCTCTGCGGAATCTCATATTTCACAACGGCTCTTTTCTGGTTGATGCGCGACTTCCGTCATTTCTATTTTTTCGCCAGTGCGCTCGTCAGAGAGACACTTGAAGGATTCCGCTCAATGTTAGCGTTCCTGGTTTGTGGTGATGAAAAAGTGGTGCGCGTTTTTCGCGCCGTCAAAACTTGTCGGGAACGCTTAAATTCGCTATTAGGGCACCCTATGCGAATTCTATGAAGCAAATCTTGAAAGTTGGTGACGTGTCCGCTGAACCAGGTCAGAGGAAGTATGGCCCGGCTACGTGGGTCGAATTGAGAGACGGGTCGAGAGTTCACCTTCCTGTCATCTTGATAAACGGCCGAGAAGACGGGCCCAAGGTCGTAATCAATTGCGCTACGCATCCGACGGAGCTTGTAGGGTATGCCGCGATTCAGATTCTCACAAGGAAAATCGATCCCACCAAGTTGAAGGGCAGTATTGTTGCCTTTCCAATCTCTAACCCTCTAGGAATGCAGTGGGGTGAGTATGTCACTCCGCATGATTACGTCAACATGTACGTCGCCTATCCCGGGAGCAAGTACGGGTCCATAACGTCTAGGCTTGCCAACTTCATCTGGGAGAACGCCTCTAAGACGGCTGACCTGGTGATGGACGTTCACGAGAACGTCAAACCTTGCCTCCATTTCTGCTTCGTAGGATATTGCAGCGACAAGAAAGTCGAGAACAAGGCTCTTGACGCCGCAAAGGCTTTCGGCTTGACTATCATCAGACCAAAAGGCGAATTTGCTCTCGCTGGCATGAAGCTAGGTGACGTTGAATATATTGATGCTTTGCTGACAAACGGCGTCCCGGCGTTCACTCCTGAGCTTGAAGCAGGCACCGACCTGACCATGGGGGAGGAATGGCCCAGCGTGAAGGTCGGCGTGAGAGGGTTAATGAACGTTCTAAAGAAGATCGAAATGATTCCCGGAACAATTGAACCCCAAACTGAAGTCAAAGTCTTCCAAGGTAATTTCGCATTCCATGGCATGGCCGTTGCAAACAGGGGAGGCGTCGTCAACCGACTCGTCGATGTAGGAGTGAAGCTGAAGAAGGACACGCCGATCGCGACCGTGCTGAATCCCTATGGAGAAGTAACTGAAACCCTCAAGATGCCTATTGACGGATACCTCTGGGGCTGGAACATCGGTTCCCCGCCAAACTTCAACTGGAGCGTCCAATCAGGAGACAGCGTCGCCTTCATCTACCAAGACGCATAAATCAGAGGCAGACTACTCAAAGGGCTTTCTCACGCCGCCTCCCTTAATATCACTCTCTCTAATCTCTTGGCAAATCTAGGCTAACGCTTCCATCTTCCGAGAGAGGGCTTACAACTCTTGCTGTTTCTTCATTGGAACCGCCCAGTTATTTGCATGCCTCGTAGCAACAACTCGTCTCGAGCATTGTCGTTGGAGTCACTCTTTCTTTGTCGCCTTTGGGGTGTCGAGTTCTTCTGTCTGCAGTTCTTTGAAACGTGTTTCCACGAATTGAGCTAACCTTTGCTGGCTGTATTCTGTTTCGTGCTTCTGCTTGTTGAGTTGCTCTTTGATAAGGCGCAGTAGTCCGTCGGTGTTTACTGGTTTAATCAGGTAGGCGTCTACTCCTTTGTTGATGGCTGCTACGGCGTTTTGTAGTGCTGGGTAGCCGGTCAGTATGATCTTGACCATTTTCGGTGTTGTTTCCTTCAGGGCGGTGAGTAGTTCGGTGCCTTCCATGTCTGGGAGGCGAATGTCGATTAGGGCGAGATTGTAGAAGTTGGCTTCAGCCTTCTCTATGGCGTGTTTCCCGGTTTCCGCCGTGTCCACGTGGTAGCCTGCGTGCTGTAGGGTCATTGAGATGGTTCTTCTGATGCTTTCTTCGTCATCGATGACTAGAATTCTGGCTGATTTACTCACTTCCGTTTCACCTCCACTCCGACAGGTTTGATTGGAAGGCGTATTGTCACAGTCGTGCCTTCACCGGCTTTGCTTTTCACTGATATGGTTCCTCCATGAGCATCCACGATGCGCTTGCAAATCGGTAACCCCAAGCCCAATCCCTTCGCCTTCGTGGTCTGAAGGGGCCTCCAGAGGTTCTCCATCACCTTCTCAGGCATCCCTGACCCTGTATCTGACAAGGCAATTTCGACAGTATCGTTCCATAGCCTGCTACTTATCGTGAGGGTGCCGCCTTGGGGCATTGCGTCGATCGCATTCTCGATAAGATTGACGAGAGCGCGTTTGATCCGGCCCGTGTCGACTTTGAGGGTTGGATGGTTTTGTGATAGATCCTGTACCGATACAGTTGACGGAACTTTCATTGCCTGCATAGCTTCTCTTGTAAGCGATTTCGGCGTGGTGTCTGCCAATTCGAGGATGATTTCTGTCGAGTACTCGGAAAGATCTCGCACGATGGCGTCTGCATACTCAACGCTGCTTTGGATCAGCTGAAGCATCTCATCTCTCTCGTTCGTTGCCAATGACTCTTGCCTCAGGAGATGGAGGGCTCCAGCGATCCCTTGCAACGGGTTGCGCAGGTCATGCCCAACCATTGCGGCTGTCTCGCCGACCACAGCCAACCGCTCAGCTTGGTGAAGACGCTCCTCGATCTTCCTCCGTTCCGTTAGGTCCCTGATGGTTCCTTGGGCACCAACAACCTTTCCGTCCGTGACAATTGGAGCGAGGCTGACCTCAACGAAAACCTGAGACCCGTCCTTCTTCAGAGCGCAAAACTGTACGCCCTCAATGTTCTTTCCTGCTCTCAGACTAGTCAAACTTGAAGCGGCTTTCGGAAGCTCCGATGTAGACAGGTACTTGTGGAAAAGCGTCCCAACTACTTCCCCAGGCTTGTAACCCAAGATCTTCTGAACTGCTGGAGAAGCGTAGGTCAGGCGGCCCTCAAGATCAGCCTCGAAGATTTCATCAACGCTCCGTTCAGCGATGCCCCTGAACCTCTCCTCGGACTCAAGCAGAGCGGTCTCTGTCTGTTTCCGTCGCGTTATGTCCGTTGTGACTCCATCCGCGCATCTTACCCCGTCTTTCTCGTACACGAGGTTAGCCCGATCAATCAACCATAGCCACGTACCATCAGGTCGCTGATACCTGTATTCGACATCGAAGACTCTTCCATCGGCAAACAGCGCGTGGTACGCTTCGTTCAGCTTCGCTCTGTCGTCTGGGTGTATGTGCTTGGACCAGACGGGCCGGCCGCCTGCGTAGATTTCCTCTGGGGTATAGCCGTAAAGTTCTTTCACATTTGGCGTGATGAATACTGTGTCGCCCTTCTCGCTGGAAGCCCACACCATAGCTGGAATGTTCTGAACAATAGACCGATATCTTTCCTCACTCTCGAGAAGTCTCTTGGTGCGTTCTTCCACAAGCGCTTCAAGATGTTTGGAATAGTTCTCAAGTTCCCGTTCGTGTTCCAGGCGCTTCATGTCAGAGGCAACATGAGCAGCCAATGTCTCAAGGAGTGCCTGATCATCGTAAGTGAACGCATTCAGTTGAGTGCTCTCGACATTTAAAACGGCTACAACTTCGTTGTCGGTTATTACGGGAACTGCGATTTCCGATAGCATTGTTGGAGGGCCCTTCCAATCAGTGCCCTTGCCATCCACATATCCAGCGTCCTTTCGAGTGTCGGAAACCCGAACTGTGGATTTAGTATTCGCAGCCCTTACTGAAATGCCAGGTCCGTTCAGCGGCAACACAGAAAATGCAACGTGGGGCCCTCTCACTCTACGAAGCTTCAGGTATCCGTTCTCAACTGTCAAAACGTCAGCCCAATCGAATCCAAGGGCAAACTCCGCTGCGTCCAACGTGTATTTTGCTATTTCCTCGATGCTTGTAGCTGACGTAAGCTGCAACGCATGTTTATGGAGGGATCTTACCCTCTCCTCCATCCGCCTACGTTCAGTAATGTCGTGCCCGATTGCGATGGTCCCGATCGCTTTGCCATCCTGGTCAGTCAGGGCACGTTCGTTCCAGGATATGATTCTAGTCTGCCCGTCTTTTCGCTTGATCTTTGTCTCAACATCCACGTCAGTCCTGCCACTTTGCAGTACGTCCGTGACGGTTTCAGTGATTTGCTTTCGGTGTTCTCGATCAGGGTAGAGCCACTCCCATATCTTCCCGTGCCCCACGACCTCTTCTCGGGAATAGCCGCTCATAGCTTCCGCAGCCTTGTTCCAGACTAGGACGTTCTGTTCGTTATCGAGCACGTTAAGCCAAACGTACGCATTCTCTATGACGCTTCCCAAGAATTGACTAGACCTTGAGAGCTCCTCCTCCATACGCTTGCGTTCAGTAATGTCGCTGAAGGCGAACTCAATCGCGGGCCTTCCTTGGTAGACGATTTTCGCTGCCCGAACCATGACCGGGATTTCCGAACCATCCCTCGCCGTCAGGCTTATCTCGTAAGGAGGGACGTCTTCCCCACGCAGCCTCTTGCCTACGTTTTCCTTGATCAAACCTCTGAATCTCTCTGCCACCACCTTCTCAATGGGATCAAAGGACAGCGATACGAGCTCTTCGTAAGTCCAACCCAACCTTTGCGTTGCAGCCCGGTTGACGTACTTCAGAACTCCATCTTGGAGAATGCCGATGAAGTTCGGCGAGTTCTCCACGATCGCCCGATACTTCTCCTCACTCTCCCGAAGCTCCTCCTCCATCCGCTTGCGTTCAGTGATGTCGTTTCTTTTCGTCATTTTTGCTGTCTTTTTCTCAATCAACACATGTACCAGCTACTTGGATGATGAGTTCTGCAGCTTCATCTTCGCTTCATCAACATATTCGAGCAAAGTGCGACCCGGATTGCCTGTGAACTCGAGCCCCAATTTGAGGTAGAATTTCCTAGCTATGGCCTTGGTTATGGTCTGCGAACTGGCGCCAAGAATCCTCTCTAGGATCGCGAATAGAGTGTCAAGTCTGTAAGGAACCTCATCCCTCGAAATAGAGTGAAATGTTTGTAGGTGAGCGTATAGCGCATCAACCACGACTCGGCCAAGTAGATCAGTTATGGTCTCGTCTATGGATTCGACCAAGGCATCGTTGAACTCTCTGCCGAGTTGTGGTTGTTGCAATTCAATCAGCGGATCTTGAAGGCCTCCATGTATCAGCGCCTGAGAGATTCATTCCTCGATCTTCACGATGCCTCGCTTTACCAGAATCTTATCGTGGTCTTTGATGAACACTATTAGGTCGCCGTTGTCAGCTCTGAGGAATTCTCTTACAAATTTCGGGAGCGTCAATTGATATTTTCCCGTAATAGTAGACTTGCCCACAACTTCCATGGAATCACGCCTGCATGGAAACATGGAGTACGTGGTCATAGGCAGTCTGTTACTGCCAACAGAACCGTTTGGTAACAACCCAAGCAAACGTGGAAAGGCCTTGGAAAACGGCTCAAAATGAGGAGAGCAGGATCAAAATCAGACTATCAAACCCATGATATGGTGGGGCCGGTGGGATATGAACCCACGACGGGGTGGGATTTGAATACACGAGGCCCACAGGGCCAACAGTTGTCTCTATGCCCGAAAAAAAGGCGAATCTCAGGTCAACCTTAATTTGGAGAGGC
>Ga0315280_10004064_pt1 | contig 21901 bp, 30 predicted proteins | sample YL17G06_40_MG_FD_203697 | JGI IMG/M metagenome (GOLD analysis project Ga0315280, IMG submission 203697) | Sediment microbial communities from Yellowstone Lake, YNP, Wyoming, USA - YL17G06_40 | ecosystem: Environmental > Aquatic > Freshwater > Lake > Sediment | place: USA: Wyoming | collected...
AAGTTGTTGTCAGAATCTGGATTTTGGAGCCATAACCATTTACTGGATCGCTGGCTTTACGAGGAGAGCCTGGATCGAAAGGACCCTTACCTCGGTTGTAGCATCTTTCTCAAGATACCTATCGTCGGGATTGGGGCGCCGGCGAGGGCCTTTTTGCCGCCGGTCGCGGAAACTTTGGTGACCTCGATCACCTTTCCGGAACACTACGAGGTAGCCAACGCCGTGGGGACAGTGGTTGGAAACGTGATCATCCGCCATGAAGGAGATGTTTTCCCTTGTGTAGAGGGACCGGCGATTACAGGATACTTTGCGCGAGCGGTGAACATGCAGCAGAAATTCGAGAAATTCGAAGAGGCTCTGGCGTTTGCACGAGAAACGCTGACCCAACAGGTAGCCACAGATATGAAAATGGCTGGCGCTGAGACAGCACAGGTGGAATGTGAGGTGAAAAAGATCTGGGAGGGGATGGCCCATCTCTCTGCATGGGCCATCGGTAAACCCGGTTTGAATGGAAAAGCAGGCGCAAATTAGAAAGAGATGATTAGAGTTCTTCGAAAAACCCCTTTTCCTGTGCTCCAGATCGGGAGAAGAACGGTTCTCCTGGTAGTGTGGTTAAGCCTGGTTGGCGTGATCCTCGGGATAAAGGCCGTCTCTTTGGGCTGGTTTGCTCACCGGCAGCCATTGAACCTGAACGGGCAACCGGCCTTGTTGTTCTTCAACGTTTCCCACGGATGCGATTGCCAGATGTTGGTCTCGCGAAATGCGGATGCTCAGGTCGCCGCTTGGCCGGATACTTATCGAGCAGGGGTCGCTATCTATTCTATATCTCTGGAACGGCGGCGTGACTTAGCGGGGCAATATCAGGTGATCCGTGCTCCAGCCCTGCTTCTCCTCAACGGAACCGGTGAAGTCGTTTGGAGACAGGATGGCGCAATCTCGTCGGACTTAAACCCTTTCGATTTAAATCAGTTCGAAGCGCAGATCAAAATTATAGTCAGCACAAGGTGAGTAGATATGTCAAAAGTTGCTTTTTATAAGGCCATGTCTGAGATCCGCGCCAGGTATCCTGACAGCCTGGAAGCTAGAATGTGCCATGGATGAAAGGGCGACCGGCATGGGAAAGGAGAACGAGATGCTCATCGAACGATATGATCCGGATGTTTTCACTCCGCCTTGCGAGCCAGGAGCGGAACGCTTCTCTGCGATCGCACGTTTGACCGTGGACATCTCGGAAGTCCTGCCCTACCTGAATGCTACGCTGCGGGGCGCGGTCTACCATCGCGCCGCAGGCGCCCTGACCTGGAAGAAAGGCGGGCACAACGTTGCTTTCCACGCTTACGAGATTGCCACCAGCAACGCCGGCCCGGCCCAGCGCGTATATGAGTTGACCGACTTGGGGCGGGATTATTTACATACCTGGGTGGTCGATATCCGAAAAACCCGCCAAAGATTGGATGATTTCCTGGCGGAATATCAAAACCGTTTTCCAGAAGGAAGGAGTTAAACGATGTGTAATTGTGGAGATTCTCATGACAATCATGAAGGCTGCTGCAGCGAGGGATATGGCGGCGGCACGTGCCAATGCGGGGAGGGATGCGGTGGTGAGTGCCAATGTGGCGGAGGGTGCAATTGCGATAACCGCCATTTCCAGCGCAGGTTCAAGACCAAGGCCGAACAGATTGTTGAATTAGAATCCTATCTGAGCGAGCTGAAGAAGGAAGTGCAGGCTGTTGAAGAAATGTTGGCAGACCTGCGCAAATAGCCTTTTCGTTGGCGCTACTCCCAAGCGAACGCAGCAAACACTCATGCTAACCATGTCTGTCACCGGGTTGTACCTTTTTCTTCCGCCTTAGTAGCCAAGTGGAACATAAACAAAAGGAGAAAGATTTATAATGACCATTCAGGTGATTGATGTCGAGACCATGCAAAAGTTTTCGGCGGATGAAGTACAGCCCATTGTCCTTCATCAGTCTGAGGGTTTGGTAACGCTGCTTTTGTGTCTTGAGCCGGGCCAGGTTGTTGGGCCGTGTGTCATGAGCGCGCGGGTCCAGTATTTGGTGATGGCAGGCAGTGGTCAACTTAATGTGGCGGACGAGCAGGCCGGGCTGAAGACTGGCTCGATGGTTGTTGTACCGCCCGATGTTGTTCGCAGCATTGTTGCTGTTGAGCGGATGCGCCTGCTGGCAGTGCAGGTTCCGTAAAGAAAAAAGAGAATGGCTGGAGAGACGCCCGCACTGCTTGCCGTTTTTGCCCACCCAGACGACGAAACTTTCCGTCCCGGGGGGACGCTGGCGCTCCTCGCTCTGCGCGGGGTAAAAGTGCATGTGCTGACCTTGACGCACGGCGAGGCCGGCTCGTGCGGCGAGCCTGCGCTGTGTACGCCTGACGAACTGCCCAGCGTGCGCGAGCGTGAACTGCGCTGCGCCTGCGCCGCGTTGGGTATCCAGCCGCCGACCCTGCTGGATTACCCGGATGGCCATCTGGCTGAGGCTGATCCCGAACGGGTGGTCGCCGAGATTCTGGCCGTTGTCCGCCAGGTTCACCCACAGGTGCTGCTCGGTTTTGGGCCAGATGGACTTTCCGGCCATCCCGACCATATCCTCGTTGGGCAGTGGGCGGCCGAAGCATTCCGCCGCGGAGAAGGGGCAGCCGCGTTATATACCGTTGCGGTGCCGCAGTCGCTGGCACAAACTCTGAACATGCGCCAGGTGCATCCGGTTCCTGATGAGACGATTGCGTTTAGCGTGGATGTTTCCTCAGTTTGGGAGACGAAACTGGCTGCCATGCGCTGCCATGCCACCCAGTGGAGCTCGTCGCCCATGCTGAGCGCACCCGCCGAGCGCCAGCGCTTGTTCTTCGGGCAAGAACATTTTGTACAGGCCGCCATGCGTCCCTCCGCCGATGATTTCCTGCCAGATGTTCTCAAAGGGTGTTCGAAATGACAGAAGCCATTCAAGTCGAAGGATTGACCAAGATGTATGTAACCGGCAAAGACCGCCCGCCTTTGCACGCCGTGGACGGGATTGACTTCACCGTCCACCCAGGCGAGGTCTTCGGTTTTCTGGGGCCAAATGGCGCGGGAAAGACCACTACCATCCGCATGTTGACCGGTCTCACCCACCCCACCTCGGGCCGTGCCAGTCTGCTCGGCCTGGATCTGGCGAGCGACCTGCCGCGCATCAAGAAGCGCATCGGTGTCGTGCCGGAAGCCTCCAACCTGTATGACGAACTAACCACTTTCGACAACCTGGTTTTTGCCATGCAATTATACGGCGTGCCGCGTCCGGAGCGAAAGCCGCGCGCCGAAGCCCTGCTGGAACGCTTCCGCCTGAGCGAGAAGCGGGATGCGTCATTTGCCAAACTCTCGCGCGGTATGAAACGCGCCCTGACCATCGCCGCCGCCCTGGCGCATCGCCCGCCGCTGGTCTTCCTGGATGAGCCCACCACCGGCCTGGACGTGATGAGCGCCCGCAGCCTGCGGCAGATGATCGCCGGTCTGCGCAACGAAGGCGTGACCGTCTTCCTGACCACGCATTACCTGGAAGAAGCCGAGCGCCTGTGCGACCGGATCGCCATCCTGGTTAAGGGACGCATTGTGGCCCTGGACAGCGTGGCGCAGCTCAAGGCCCAGGCGCAGGGTGCGCCGGTGGTCGAAGTCAGCCTGCGAGACGCGGCAGGGCAGGTCCAGGTGCGGCGCGTGGAAACGCCCGGCGGGGTGGATGCGGCGGTAAGGCAGGCTTTGCAGCAAGCGGAGGGATACGAAATTCTGAAAATTGACACGCTTCAGCCTTCGCTCGAAGATGTGTTCGTCAAGCTGACCGGCCTGAGCGCCGAAGCCATGCTGGCCGAAAAAGGCGGCAAAGGAGGCGGCAATGCTGGTGGATGACTTGCGCGGCATGTTCTATATCGCTCTGAAGGACTTGAAAGCCTACTACTTCAAGCCGCCCAACATCAGTTGGGGCATCCTGTTCCCATTTGCCTTCATCCTGGCTTTCGCCATCCGCAACCCGGGCGACCTGCGCGCGTTGGTGCCCGGCCTGCTGGCGCTGACCGTTCTCTTTGGCACCAGCTCAATGGAGGCCATCGTCATTGTCTTTGAGCGGCGCATTGGCTCGCTGGAGCGGCTGCTGCTGGCGCCGGTACGGCTGCCTGCCTTGCTGGCCGGCAAGCTGCTGGGAGGCATGACCTTCGGCCTCACAGTGACCCTGGTGGTGCTGGTGGTTTCCCTGGCGATCTTCGGCGCCGCCGGAACCAACTGGCTGATGCTGTTCCTGGCGCTGATCCTCTCAGCGACGGCTTTTTCGGCGCTGGGAGCTTTCGCCTCGGTGGCGGTGCGGGAAGTCTTCGAGGCGCAGACGCTGGCGAACTTCATCCGCTTCCCGATGATGTTCCTGGGCGGCGTGTTCGTGCCGCTGGCCTCCATGCCTGCCTGGCTGCAAGGCGTCGCTCGTCTCCTGCCGCTGACTTATTCCGTCGAGGCGCTGCGTGTTGCGTTGTCGGGCGGATCGTGGGCCACCGCCGCCATCGACCTGGGCGCGCTGGCGGCTTTCAGCCTTATATTGTTTGTCCTGGCTGTGACCACGCTGGCGCGGCGCATTGAGTGATAGGAGGGCGTTATGTTGATAGAAACCTATGATCTTGAAGTGTTCACCCCACCCTGCGAGCCGGGAGCGGAGCGTTTCGCCGCCACCGCCCGGTTGACTGTGGATATCTCGCCGGTCTTCCCATATATCAACGCCACCCTACGCGGGGCCGTCTATCTACCCGAAGCCCAGGCCCTGACCTGGAAGAAGGGTGGGCATAACATCGCTTTCCATGCCTACGAGGTTGCCACCAGCAACGTGGAAGACCGTGAAGGCGCGGAGAGGGAACTCAAGGGGGTGATTGACCTGGTCAACCGCACCTGGGAACGGCGCGCCGAGATCACCCCGGATACCACCACCCGTCAGCGTCTCACACCGATGGCGATCTTCAAACTGCTGCCACAGACCAACTGCAAGCAGTGCGGCGAGCCAACCTGCTACACCTTTGCGCTCAAGCTGGTTGCATCGCAAAAGAAAGTCTCCGACTGCCCACCCCTCTTCGATCCCCAATATACAGAAAAGCTGGCGGCGCTGCAAGAGATTGTTATCGATGCGCCATCCATTGGTTAATTGGCAGAAAAACAGGAGGTCTGCTATGAAAGACGAACCGGATAAGAAATCGGATGATGAACAAGATCAAGCGGACAAGGCTGGAGATAAGCCGCCGTTGTGCACGTGCGTGCAGGACCCTTTCGCTTCCTTGCCGCCAGAACTGAGACCCCGGCCCGTGAAAAGCGACTTTGGCTTGCGCAAAGTCACCTGCCCGAACTGCGGATTTGTCTACTGGACGAACCGTAAGACCGACTTGTGCGTGGATTGTGAAAAGAAAGGCGTAAAGCTGCCAGAGACAAAATCAGGAGGTTGAGAATGCTCAACATCAAAATACTCGGCCCCGGTTGCGCTAAATGCTACGCTGTCGAACGGGCGGCAGCCGCTGGTTTGGAGGCCATGCTGCGAGAAAACCCAGACCTGGAAGCCACCCTCGTGCATATCGAGGATCTGCTAGAAATCGAGCAGTATCCTATCTTGTTCACCCCGGGGTTGGTGGTAAATGAGAAACTGGTCTGTGCCGGGCGTATTCCCAAGAAAGAAGAGGTCATCCGATGGTATAGGGAGGCGCTCAACCACCCCGGATAAACCAGAACACTCTCTGAGAAAAGGAGCATTCCATGAGCGGGAATCACCACCTCAAGCCCTGGCACGGTCTCTCTCGCGATGAAATCCTGTGGCAGCCGCTAATCCAGTCATGCCTATGCGATGGTTGCGGCCTGTGTGTCACCTCCTGCCCGGCTGAAGCGCTCGCCTTCGATTTCACGTTGAAGATACCTTTTGTTGACCCTCTGCGCTGCCTGGTGGGCTGTTCGACCTGCGCCACGCTCTGCCCCAACGAAGCTATCCTGCTACCAGGGCGACACGCCATCCTGGAGGTCATCGAAAAACATCATCTGGACGTCGTCGCGCGCACAGAACTGCGTCGGCGGCGCAAGCGCTTCGCAGGGGTTTTGCCGCAGGTAATTTATCCAGGCGACTTTGCTGAAAGCCACATTTGACATGCACGACGTTGGCCGAGAGGAGACCCTGAGATATTTGAAAGCAAGCCAGGAGCGATTGGCCGAATGCCAGGAAATGATGGAGGCGGGTGAATGTCTGGCTGTGGTACGTGCGCTGGCGGATGTCAGGGAACTGAACATCCAGGCCACCTCCGCCCTGATGTCCGGATGTTTGCGGCATACTTTGGGTATGGTCCAAAGCGTCGATGAGAAGGAGCGTGAAAAGTATCTGCCGGAACTGATCCGCCTGGTATGCTTCGGCCTAGCGGATCTATGTCCCTCCTGTCGCCGAGAGGTTGGCGAAAGACTTGGAAAGGATTGAGATATGTGTGAATCGAGCGTCTGGCTGCGTTATCCGGATGGGCGCACCGAGAAAATCGCCGACGATGTATTGATCGTCGCTCAGGAGGGCGATACGGTAGTGCTGCGCTGGTTCCTGGCTGAACCGCGCCGCGTCGTGGGCACGATTCGGGAATTAGACGCCATCAAACACATCATCACTCTGAACGTGACGGAAGCCCCTGCCAAGCGTGTCGAGGAAGCCGAAACTTCCGCCTCTCACCCGGACCCCGAGGTCGCCCATGTCCACCCGCACCCGCATCCACATTGACGCGATACCGCCGCGAGAAAGTGAGCCTGCCATGAAGGAAAACCTCAGCGTAGTAATGGGGGATGAAGACATCATCGAGTTGATGCGTATTCTGATGGACGATGATGCCGAAGGCGCGCTGACTTTTCTCAAGAAGCACTTCAAGGGCAAGGCGCGCGATTTACTGGAAAGCGGCTGAAAGGTGATGATCGAAGTGCCCGGTACGGGCATGACGCAGGTGAGCGGTAATCTTTTTAATAGGTAAAAGGAGGCCGATATGTGGTCATCCCTTGTTGAATACCAACGGCCACAGAGGTTGGATCACGCCCTGCGTTTGCTGGAACGGCAGAAGCCACGCAGCGTTCCGCTGGCTGGCGGCGCTTGGCTGGTGGCGCAACGCGATCAATCTATTGAGGCAGTGGTAGATTTGAGCGCCCTCAACCTGACGTTTATCAAGACGAGCGCCAGGCGCCTGCGCCTGGGGGCGATGACGACCTTGCAGACGATGGCTCAAGATTCGGTTATCCAGAATCTTGCAGGCGGCCTGCTAAGAGATGCATCTAACAGGTATGCACCGCGCTCTGTTCGCAACGTAGCCACCATAGGGGGCACGATTGTAGTTGGGAATCCAACTTCAGAGGTGTGCCTGGCATTATTGGTGCTTGACGCATTGGTGATTATCCGTAAACCTACCGAGTATGTGGTTCCCTTGGATGCCTTCTTCGTCAATCCAACTATGCACTTACCATCCTCGGGCTTGATCACTGAGATTGAAATTCCTAGGCCTTCAGCCAGTGTTGGAGCAACCATAGCAGAAGTCAGCCGGACACCCAATGACCAACCAATTGTGAACGCCGCGGCACTGGTTTCGCGCGTCGGTCACATTTGCCGGACGGCGCGCTTGGCGCTGGGTGGCATTGCATCACACCCGATCCGATTACCAGACATAGAAGCCGCGATATCCTTACATAAAATTGATGAATCGGTATTGACCCAAGCGGCTGACGCCATTTCGTCATCAATTAATCCCCCGTCTGATGCCCGCACTTCATCTGAATACCGTCGCAAGATGGCTGGGATCGTGGTCGCCCGCGCTTTACGGCAGGCCTGGGAGCAAACCGAAAGGGAGTAAACCATGGACATCTCATTGACCATCAACAGCGAAGATCGTCGCATTTCCATCCAGGCGGGGGAAACGCTGCTCGAAGTCCTGCGCCGTCTTGGCTACGCAGGCGTCAAGCACGGCTGTGAGGATGGCTCGTGCGGAGTCTGCACCGTGTTGTTGGACGGGCAGGTCGTGCACTCGTGCATCCTGCTGGCAGTCCAGGTTGAAGGGCACGACATCACCACCATCGAGGGCATCGGGACGTACGACCACCCGCATCCGCTGCAGACTGCCTTTGTCGAGGCCGGCGCGGTGCAATGTGGCTACTGCACCCCGGCTATGATCCTGGTTGCCAAGGCTTTGCTGGATGAGAACCCGCACCCGGACGAGGCAGAAGTACGTGAAACCCTGAGCGGCGTGCTGTGCCGTTGCACGGGCTACCTCAAGCCGGTGGAGGCTGTCCTGCGTGTTGCGCAAGGAGGTGACTGATGTCCCGCCCTTACAACGACCCCGACCAGATGTTGAAGATGAGCGAGCACCCCGAGGGGCTGTCTCCCGATGAAATGCGTGTGGTCGGCAAACGTGTACCCCGTCTGGACGCCATGAAACTGGCTTTGGGCAAACCAGCCTACACCGACGACTTCACGCCACCCAGCGTTTTGCATGGCAAGATTCTGCACAGCCCACACGCTCACGCCCTCATTAAGCGGATTGACACCTCGAAAGCGCGTGCCCTGCCCGGTGTGCACGCCGTGTTGACCTGGCAGGATATCAAACCGGTGCGTTTCACCACCGCCGGGCAATCGCATCCCTTACCCTCCCCGCTGGATACGCTCGTTCTGGATTCCAAAGTACGCTTCGTGGGTGACCGCGTGGCGGCTGTGGCGGCTGAGACACCGGAAATTGCCGAACAAGCACTACCCTTGATCGATGTTGAGTACGAAGTATTGCTCGCCATCGTTGAAATCGAAGACGCGCTCAAGCCGGACGCGCCGGTCATTCACGACGAGCCGGATTGCTCCGGTTTTGAGGGCGTGTTCCAACCCCAACGCAATCTCGCTGCCCATTTCGCCGCCGAGGCGGGAGACGTGGCAGGTGGGTACGCCGAAGCCCATCGCATCTTCGAAGGCGAGTACCGCGTGCCACAAGTGCAGCATGTGGCGCTCGAGCCGCATGTTTGCGTCACCTGGCTGGACGAGGACAACCGCCTGGTGATCCGCTCCTCCACCCAGGTGCCTTTCCATGTGCGGCGCATCCTGGCGCCCGTGTTGGGCTTACCCGATAAACGCATCCGCGTCATCAAGCCGCGCATCGGGGGGGGCTTCGGCGGCAAGCAGGAGATCCTTCTGGAGGACATCTGCGCAACCCTTACGCTGGTCACGGGCAAAGCGGTGCGCATGGAATACACCCGCGCAGAAGAATTCAGCGCCGCCCGCAGCCGCCACCCGCAGATCCTGCGCCTCAAGACTGGCATTCGTCTTGATGGGACGATCAGTGCCATGACCCTCAGCCTGCTGGCGACCACCGGTGCCTACGGCTCACATGCCCTGACTGTGCAGGGCAATACCGGCTCCAAGGCGCTGGCGTTGTACCGCTGCCCCAACCTGCGTTTCGAGATGGATGTAGTCTACACCAACCGCCCGCCGGCGGGCGCCATGCGCGGCTATGGCGTGCCGCAGGGCCTGTTCGCCCTTGAAGTGCACATGGACGAGATCGCCACCGAGCTGGGTCTCGACCCTATCGAGTTCCGCCGCAGGAACTGGGTTAAGGTGGGCGACGTGTTCCCCCTGGCCGAAGCACTTGGCGAAGGGCGCAAGGGCTTCCCCAACCCGCTGCGTTCCACCGGCCTGGCTGAATGCGTCGAACGTGGCGCGCAGATGATTGGCTGGGGGCGGCGGCATGATCCCGAATGGCACAGCATGCCCGGCAAGACGCACGTGCGGCGCGGCCTCGGCATGGCGGCCCTGATCCACGGCAGCGGCATCCCCGGCATTGACATGGGTGGCGCCTATCTCAAGATGAACGACGACGGCTCGTTCAACCTGATGTTCGGTGCGACAGATCTCGGAACGGGGGCGGATACCGTGCTGGCGCAGATTGCTGCCGAGGTGCTGGGCTGTTGCGCCGACGACATTCTTGTTTATGCCGCCGACACCGACCTGACCCCGTTCGACAAGGGTGCGTATGCCTCTTCCACCACGTTTGTCTCCGGCGGAGCAGTCAAAAAAGCCGCCGAAAAGGTGGCCGCGATGATCAAAAATGTTGCCAGCCGTATGCTGGAAACGCCCCCGGAAACTTTGCGGTTGGAAGATGGCCGCGTCATCGCGCCGGACGGCGAAAGCGTCACTTTGCGCGAAGTGGCCCTGGAATCCTTGCACGTAGTGGACCAGCACCAGATCCAGGCCGCCGAGTCGCACATGTCGCTGATGTACGCCCCGCCTTTCGCTGCCCAGTTCGCCGAGGTGGAGGTGGATATGCAGACCGGTGAGGTGCGCGTGAAGCGGCTGGTCTTCGGCATTGACTGCGGCCAGCCAATCAACCCCGACGGAGTGGAAGGTCAGATTGACGGCGGCATGGCGATGTCCATGGGCTACGGCCTGTGCGAGGAGATGCTCTTCGATAAAGCCGGCACACTACTCAACGGGAACTTGCGCGATTACCACGTTTTCCGCGCTGACGAGATGCCGCTCATCGAGCGTTTCATCGTCCCGGCGCGCGACCCGTCAGGCCCATTCGGGGCCAAAGCCGCCGCCGAGATCCCCACCGATGGCGTCGCGCCAGCGGTGGTCAACGCCATCTACGATGCGGTCGGTGTGCGCCTGCGCCAGATCCCGGTCACGCCAGAGCGAGTGTGGCAAGCCTTGCAGCGAAGCGGCTGAGGAGAGATAAAAGGATGAGCGGCGTGACGTGCTGTGATTTCAACGATTTCATGAAAGCGATGGCCGACGAGAACCGCCAGCGCATCCTGACCCTCTTACAACCGGGCGAGATGAGTGTGAACGAACTGGCCGCCCGCTTCGCCGTGACACAGCCCGCCATTTCTCATCACCTGGGTCTACTGCAGCGCGCAAATCTGGTGCTAGTGCGCCGTGAAGGCAAACACATTTACTACCGGGCCAATCCAGCTTGCGTTGCAGAGTGTTGCAGCTAGATTCTACACTGCTTTATAAACCCATCTGGGGAGATCGGCAAGGAGGCTTTTAGCCAGGAAGGATATCCAGATGTCTAGTGCACAAATGAGATCAAATGATCTTGCCGCCGAGCTGGCGGTAAGCCTGCTCCACGAAATATTCAAAAGAGAAGTTTTGCAGAACGTGGGTGTTCGTCTGTGGGACAGCACGCAATGGCCTGACGATGATCCGCGCCCGACGACGCTCGTGCTTAAGCATCCAGGCGCGCTGCGTAGCATGCTCTTACCGGGTACAGAAGTGGGCCTGGGAGAGGCTTACCTGTACGATGACTTTGACGTTGAAGGGAAACTGGAAAGCGTATTTGGCTTGGCTGACGATTTGGCGCAGGACGTAAACGGCGTCCTTCAAAGGCTACGCACCGCACGCAGCCTGCTGCAGCTCCCCGATAGACCCGGACGTAAAAAGATAAAGCGCGGACCGGCGAGGCTAAAAGGGAGACTACATTCGATCGAGCGGGACCGCCAGGCAGTCACTTATCACTATGATGTCTCAAATGCTCTCTATGCCCTCTGGCTCGATCGGCGCATGGTGTATTCATGTGCTCACTTCCAAACCACAAACGATGATTTAGATGCTGCTCAGGAACACAAACTGGATTACATTTGCCGCAAGCTGTGTTTGCGTCCTGGACAACGCCTGCTGGATATTGGCTGCGGTTGGGGCGGTCTGGTGATTTATGCCGCCCAACATTATGGCGTGGAGGCAACGGGAATCACCCTCAGCCAGCCACAAGCGGACCTGGCCAACGCCCGAATTGCTGAAGCAGGTTTGTCCGACCACTGTCGCGTGTGGGTGCGCGATTATCGGGAGGTAGATGAGCCAGGCGGTTATGATGCCCTGGTCAGCGTAGGCATGTTCGAGCACGTGGGCGCCTAACTCTTGCCACTATACTTCTCCTTGGCATGGAAACTGCTCAAGCCCGGGGGCGTTTTCCTGAATCATGGGATTGCCAATCAGGCGGGTCAAAAACCACACAAGGGTCGTTCTTTCCCCGACGGAGAACTGACACCCATCAGCACGACCCTGCGGGTAGCAGAGGAGGCTGGTTTTGAAGTCCGTGACGTAGAAAGCCTGCGCGAGCACTATGCGCTGACCTTGCGCCATTGGGTGCGTCGCCTGGAAGCGCACCACGATCGGGCTTTGCAGTACGTAGACGAGCCCACCTACCGGGTCTGGCGGTTGTTCATGTCCGGCTCCGCATACGGCTTCAGCGATGGTCGGCTTAACGTTTACCAGGCATTGTTCGTCCGACCCGGTGAGGGTGGGTATAGCAGCTTGCCATTGACACGTGCGGATTGGTATTCTCGTGAGTAAAAAGATATGGACTTGGAGATGGACAGAGAATTTAAAGTCATAGGAAAACCAACGCCTCGGATAGATGCCCTAGCGAAAGTCAAGGGAGAAGCCCTCTTCCCCGGCGATCTCGCCATGCCGGGTATGCTGCACATGAAGATGCTCTTTGCCGAGCGGCCTCACGCACGCATCTCGCAGCTGGATACCTCCAAAGCCGAAGCTTACCCTGGTGTGGTAGCCGTGTTCACGGCCAGGGATGTGCCGTTCAATGAGTACGGCTTGCAAATGAATGACCAGCCGGTGTTGTGTGGACGCTTCCCTCTCCCGGTGGGAGAAGGGCCGGGGGTGAGGGCTGACATTGTTCGTTTCGTTGGCGACCAAATCGCCCTGGTCGTTGCGGAGACGGAAGAGGCCGCCGCGGCCGCCCGCGATCTGATCGAGGTCGAGTTCGAGGATTTTCCGGTGGTGACCGATCCGCGCACTGCCATGCAGCCCGGCGCGCCGCTCATCCATCCCGAACGGAGCGACTCGAACGTGTGCGTCCATTACAAGATACGCAAGGGGGATGTGAACGAAGGTTTCGCCCAGGCTGGCGTAATTATTGAGAGCGAATACCGCCTGCCTTTCCAGGAGCATGCTTATCTGCAACCTGAAGCAGGACTGGCTTACATTGACGAAGCAGGGCGCGTGACCGTGCAATCCGCCGGGCAGTGGCCGCATGCCGACCGGGCGCAGATCGCACACGCCCTGGGTCTGACCGAGGAGCAGGTGCGCGTGATCTACCCGGCCATCGGCGGCGCCTTTGGCGGGCGCGAGGATATGTCGGTGCAGATTGTGCTAGCCCTGGCGGCCTGGAAACTCCAGCGCCCGGTCAAGATCGTTTGGAGTCGCCGAGAGTCGATCATCGGGCACTGCAAACGGCACCCGGTCGTGATGAAAGCCCGTTGGGGTGCGACGCGCGCGGGGAAACTCACCGCGGCGGAGATGGAGATCGTCGCCGACGCCGGAGCATATCTGTACACCAGCAACAAGGTGCTCGGCAACACTACCGTGGTCTGCACCGGGCCGTATTTCATCCCCCACGTCAAGGTGGATACCTACGCCGTCTATACCAACAACATCCCCACCGGAGCGTTCCGCGGCTTTGGCGCACCGCAGGGTAATTTCGTCGCAGAAATGCAGATGAACAAGCTGGCAGAAGCTCTGGGGATCGATCCGGTCGAATTCCGGCTACAGAATGCTCTCAAGGAGGGTGATACTCTCGGTGTTGGGACTGCACCACCGGGACCAGTCAGCACCATCCAGGTGATAGAAGCAGCCGCGACGAAATTTGGTTGGGACGACCGACAAAGGGTGACGGACGATCATCCTCTGTCATCGGCCATCCGTCATGGATTTGGCTTCGCTGCCGGGTTCAAGAACGTTGGCTTCAGCTTTGGCTACCCGGAGAACTGCTGGGCACGGATCGAACTGAACGGCAGTAGCGAGATCGAGCGCGTCGTTGCCTATCACGCCGGGGCGGATGTGGGCCAGGGCACGCATACTGTCATGGCGCAGATGGTCGCTGAGGCAGTCGGTGTCTCATTGGAGAAAGTCAGTATGGTGACATCCGACACTGCCACCATGGGCAATTCCTGCAGCGCCTCGGCCTCGCGCATGACCTTCATGGCCGGCAACGCCATTTGCGGCGCGGCCCAGGCTGCGCTGGAAAAATGGCACGCGGAGGAACGCCCTGCGGTAGGCGAGTTCAAGTACCTGGCCCCGCAAACCACCCCTTTCACGAAAGAAACCGGCCAATCCATGCCTAACTTTGCCTACGCCTACGCTGCCCAGGCGGTGGAAGTCGAAGTGGATATCGAGACCGGTTTTGTGCGCCTGGTGCGGGTAGTATCTGCCGATGATGTAGGGCAGGCCATCAACCCGCAACTGGTGGAAGGGCAAATCCAGGGCGCAGTCGTCCAGGCTCAGGGCTACGCCCTGACAGAAGACTTCCAGATGAAAGACGGTTACGTGCTGACCGACCAGTTAAGCACCTACTTGATCCCGACCGTGCTGGATATCCCCGACGCGGTTGAACCAGTCATCGTCGAGGTGCCTGATCCGCGCGGCCCGTGGGGAGCGCGCGGCGTGGGCGAGCCGCCATTCTTGCCGCTGGCCCCGGCTATCCTGGCTGCCATCCACGACGCTACCGGGATCTGGATGGATGAAATCCCCGTAACGCCAGAGCGCATGTGGCGGACTGTTCACGTTCTAGAGAAGGAAATGGGGCGATCATGACGGCCGGCATCTTTTTGCCGGGCAATGCCGGTATCGAGTTTGTGGAGGGAGCGATATGACCCTGGGCTTTGAAACAATGTCGTGGGAGGGATCGGTGCCATGAAGCGATTTTCCGATGATGTGGGCGGGCTTGACCTGGCGGGAGATGGTGGCAGGCACTCAAGGCGACAAAAGGACCATAAAGTGAGCAGTGCCAAGGCGGTCAGTAGCATGCCCATGTTGAGCCAGGTAATCCTACAGGGTCGGCGAGGCCTGGTGCAGGCCCTGGATTTCCTGCGCCGACAGCCCCGCAACTTCAACGTGATCGTAGCCCGTGCTGCCTTCTCCACCTTTCTCATGGGGCTGACGTCCCCCTATGAGTCCATTTACGTAGTCGCGTTGGGGGCTACAGCGGTGCAGTTGGGGTTGGTCAACAGCGTCGGCAATGCGGCCAGTGCCCTGATCGCTCTTCCCGCCGGTTGGTTGGTGAACCGCTTTGGTGTGAAACGCTACTTTTTGCTAGGCGTAGCCTTGCTGGCTGTGGCTACCCTGACCTTTGCCGGGGCATCGACCTGGCAGTGGATTGTCGGGGCCATGTTGCTGATGAACGTGGCACTGCGCCTGAGTGGAACCGCCTGCGGCGTCACCTGTACGGCTTCGCTGCACAACCAAGATCGGGGCACCGGCATGGGGCTGTGCAATACGCTGTCCTCAGGCGCCGGTCTGGTGGCGCCCCTGTTGGCCGCGGCGTTGGTAGCCGGCTTTGGCGGCGTCAACATGCCCGGGCTGCGGCTGCTCTACCTGCTGCGCTTTGTAGGTACGCTCTTGATGTTGGGGGTGATCGCCTGGCTGTTACGGGAGTTGCCTAACCTGCGTAGCGGCAGCACGTGGCATTTCTCTCTGCAGGCGGGTCTCGCCGAGCTCTTTACGGGGCAGGCGCCTCTGAGGCGCTGGCTTGTTGTCTCGCTTCTGAGCTGGCTGCCGTCGGCTATGGTCAGCCCTTTCCTGCTTCTTTACGCCCACGAGGTCAAAGGGGCCGATGCTTACACCCTGGGCGTGATGGGCGCGGCGATCATGGCCGTGGGGTTGGTCATGGGCATTCCCATCGGTCGCCTGGCCGATCAGTTGGGTCGCAAGAAGGTGCAATACCTGTTGGCTCCCGCCATGTATGCCTCGTTGGGCTTGCTGGTGCTGGCATCCGGGCCGGTGAGCCTGGTCGCCGCGGCCGGGTTGTGGGGCATCTCCCAGTTCGCCCTGGTGGTCGGCGAGGCCATGAGCAACGAGATGGTGCCGCTGCTTCAGGTCGGGCGCTGGAAGGGCCTGCTGGCTCTGGCGCGCGGGCTGGTCAGTGTCCCGGCCCCCCTGATCAGCGGCTTCCTTTGGAGTGAGCTGGGGCCGGCGTCGACCTTTCTGTTGCCCGTCATCCTGGACATCGGCCTGCGCCTGCCGCTGCTGGCGGGGATACCCGAGACGTTGAAACGTCCGGCCTGTGAGTGCATGAGTTGAGTTGTCCTGGTTGCTGGGACACTTGCCGTCTGTTTGAGGGAACTCGATCTACATTGACATGGCCAGTAACACATTGACTCGACCTGTGAAGAAAGGAGGATGATCATGCGTGTCTTGTTAATACAGCCCAACCAGGAACAGGGTATGGGCTTACATCACTTGAACCGGGTTGAGCCTCTCGGCGGAGTGGGCGAGAAGCCCTTCCTGCTGCTGGCCCCGGCCATTCTAACAGCCATAATCCCCGTCACGCCGGAGCGCATGTGGCGGGCGCTGCATGAGGTAGGAGAAGGTCATGACTGAGGCATTGAATTGGATCTTGAAGCGGAGAAGCATCCGCGCCTACACCGATTCTCCGGTAACCGACGAGCAGGTGGAGGCGCTCCTGCGTGCGGCCATGGCGGCGCCCTCCGCCAACGACGTGCGACCCTGGGCATTTGTGGTGGTGCGCGCTGCGGAACGGCGCAAAGCATTGGCGAAAATCCACCAATGGAGTTATATGTGCGCCAATGCCCCTTTGGTCATCGCCGTGCTTGGCGATCCGGAAGTATCCACGCACTGGGTGGAAGATTGCAGCGCGGCGACAGAGAACCTGCTGCTGGCTGTGGCTGGCCTCGACCTTGGGGCGGTTTGGGTGGCGATTTATCCTCACGCTGACCGAGAAGCCAGAGTCCGCCAGATTCTGGACATCCCAGAGCGGTTCAGGGTTCTTTGCCTGGCGCCGGTCGGCCAGCCGGCCGAAACGAAGTCGCCGCGCAGTCGCTACGAGGAAAGCAAGGTACATGATGAGACGTTCGGAAACCGGGCAAAGGCCGGGGCGTCAGGATGAAATAATGAACGTGACGGCAAAGGAAGTGGTGTCGGTATTAAAGAAGCAGATTGCCAATAGCCGACAGGCCCTGGTCGAAACAGGCTACAGTGAGGCGCCTGTACGGGCGCGCGTGGTGCGCCTGGCGCGACGCAATGGTAGCCCCATGTTAGATGTGGGAACAGGCGCCTGCGTGTGGATGGCGGTGGCTCTCGCCCGTCGCGGGCTGAGGGTCACCGCACTAGACTATGCTTCCAGCGCAGTACGCATGGCCCAGGAACGGGCAGCAGGCAAACTGTCTGAAACAATGGAGGCACATCATGCTGACGCGTCTCATTTGCCCTTCCCAGACAGATCGTATCGGGTAACGGTGGCGTTCGATGTGCTTTGTCACGCCTCCGATCCCTCAGCAATTTTAGGAGAGATGTTCCGCGTAAGCAACGGTGTGGTCGTGATCTCGGAGCTGAACAGTGCCGGCCGCCGGGTAACCCATCATCACGACGGAGGCATCGAAATCAAGTTACCTGGTCTGTTAGCAGAACACTGCCAGAGCTGCCAGCGGTTCGACGATGCCCATCACGTGACTTACGTCTGTGAGAGGTTTTGAGAAGAAAGGAGCGATAATAGGGTGGAAAGAACGAGAGCTGTAGTGATCACTGTTAGCGATAAGGGCTTCCGTGGCGAGCGCCAGGATGAAAGCGGGCCGCTGCTGTGCCAATTGGTCACCGAGATGGGCGCGCAGGTGGTCTCCACGCACCTGCTCCCCGATGAGCAGGAGCAGATCACCAGCTTACTCTCATGTCTGGTGGATGGCGGAGAAGCAGATCTGATCCTGACGACTGGCGGCACCGGTCCTTCACCACGCGATGTTACCCCCGAAGCGACGCGGTCGGTCATCGAGCGGGAAATGCCTGGCCTGGCCGAACTGCTGCGCTGGGACGGTTACCACCGCACGCCCTTTGCGGTCTTATCGCGCGGCGTGTGTGGCATCCGTGGGAAGACGCTGATTCTCAACCTCCCAGGCAGCCCCAAAGCCGTGCGCGAGGGGATGGAAGTGCTCACCCCGCTCCTGCCGTCCGCTATAGCGCTCATCAAAGACGAAACCCCACTCGACGGGCTGTGTTCGCCCCAATGAGTAAACAGCGCCATGTATCTCCAATCCATTGCTCTCACCCGCACCCTGCCCTGCCTGGCCGAGCCGGGCAAGATCATTATCATCGGCAAGCCGGACCGCCCGCTGGACGAAGTCATCCCTTACCTGGCGACGCTCCCTGGCGTTATTGCCTATAACCCCGAGGCCCGTACCTTGACCTTCCGTCGCCAGCCGGGGTTTCTCACTCTCTACCCGGACAAGGTCTACATCACCCAGGTCAGAGACACGGACGAGGGCCTGGAACTGCTGGCCGCACTCAAGGATGCCTTCAACGCCACCTGGGAGGGACGTGAAGAATTGATAGCAGTCACACAGGCGCGCCGCGCCCCGCGCTGGTTAGATATCTGGACGCTATTACCCCAAACCAATTGTAAGCAGTGCGGCGAGTCCACCTGCATGGCCTTCGCCGTCGGCCTGTTGCAACAAAAACGGGAGCTGAGCGAATGCCCGCCACTGCAGGCCGATTCAGGATTCGCCGACCGCCGCGCCACGCTGGAAGCAATGATTTAACACTTTGTTGGAGGAAATAATGGCTAATATTAAGTTGCCCAAAGTAGGTCTTTTTGCCTGCTTTAGCGGCGGTTCCAATACCGGATCCTTGGCCGGCATGGCCGCGCTTGAAGCGGTGAAACGCTTTGGAAACGAAATGGTCGGTATCTGCTCTTTGCCGGCCATCTTGAATGAGGTACCCAGACAATTTGCCCTGGTACAAAAGATGGAGAAACTAGTAGTGATTGATGGCTGCCACAATGAGTGCGCCAGGCGGTTACTCGCGGGCAAGGCCATCGTACCCAACGTCTACCTTAATTTGGAGACGGACCTGCATATAAGCAAACAGGGGCCTTTCAGCAGCCTGACATTCACCGATGAGGAAGTCAACCAAGTGACAGATGCCATTGCCATTGCTGTTAGACAGGTGCTTGATTCAACGGGGTAACTACAAGAGAGCGAGAGGAAGGTCCAAATATGACCGAACTGACCGAAACCGCCCTTGAAAAGGCGCAGACCATCCTGGGCAGTGAGTGTAGTCCGATTGGGCTGATGGCCTCGCCGGAGGGCTACCCTCACGTCTGGGCGCGTGATAGCGTCATCACCTCGCTGGGCGCGCTGCATTCACCCGGGCACGAGAACTGTCTACGCGTCTCGCTCCATACGCTGGCCGGGCAGCAATCTGAACTGGGTGCCATCCCCAATAACGTCAGTGTCGCGACCGGGCGGTTGGACCATACCAACGCTGGGTCGGTGGATTCCAACCTGTGGTTCATCCTCGGTCATCTCTTCCAATATCGCACCGATGAGAATCCGGATTTCCTGCGCGCCCAATGGCCGGCACTGGAGAAAGCCCTGCTCTGGCTACGCTACCAGGATTCTAACGGCTGCGGCCTGCTCGAAGTCCATGAAGCGGCCGATTGGGCCGACCTGCTCGCCAACCGCTTCAACATCCTGTATGACAACGTGCTGTGGTACGCCGCCCTGCGCGCCATGGCCGAAATGTCACGCTCTCAGGGGTTGGACGGCAAACACTACGACGACATGGCCGACGATGTGCGCCATAAGATGCGCATCGTGCTGTGGGTTGGAGTGGAGAACGAGGCTGAGTGGGGGCCGAGTTGTCCTGGCCACACTGAGTGGAAGCACACGCTCAGCCAGGTAGATCCGGTGCTGGTCAAGCGGCCCTTCTTCCTGCCCTACGTGGCATTCCGGGATTATGGCGATTACTGCGATGTGTTCGGCAATCTGCTGGCGATCCTGTTGGGCGTCGCCAACCCGGCACAGGAGAAACGCATCCTCGACTACATGCACCAGGTGGGTATCGCCGAGCCGTATCCGGTGCGGGTGCTGCACCCGATCATTCATCCCGGCAACAAGGACTGGCGCGAGTACTATCGCAACAACAACCTGAACCTGCCAGAACAATATCATAACGGCGGCATCTGGCCGTTTGTGGGTGGTTTCTATGTGGCCGCACTGATCAAAGCCGGGCGTATGGACGAGGCCCGCCGCCAGTTGGAGAAATTGGCCGAGGTCAACCATCTGGGGGTGGAAGAAGAATGGGAGTTCAACGAATGGTGTCATGGGCGTACAGGTCAACCGATGGGTTATCCTCACCAGGCCTGGTCGGCGGGGATGTATGTGTTTGCCTACCATTGCGTGAACCGGGGAGATGTACCTGTTCTTTATGCAGGAGGATAACATGAGCCAAAATCCGATCCTCAGGTTAGCTGAAGCCATTCAGAACAAGCAGCCAGCCACGCTGGCGACGGTGATTGAAGCTAAAGGCTCCACACCGGCCAAAGTCGGTGCGCAAATCATTTTGCTGGCAGATGGAGCGACGGCGGGCACAGTCGGCGGTGGCAAACTAGAGGCTGCAATTCTCAATGATGCAAAAGCTGCGTTTTCGGATGGGCTGCCCAAGTTAGCCCATTATAGACTGACCGAGCAGGGCGAGGACGCGGTCGGGACGCTATGCGGCGGGGAGGTGAATGTCTTTATCCAACCCTTTCGGCCCCCACCGCAACTCATCATCGTCGGCGGCGGGCACATCGGGCATCCATTAAAGACGATGGGCGAGGCCGCCGGGTTCGACGTGATGGTGGTGGATGTGGAACCTGGCCGCGCCGATGTTCCAGAGCTGGCCTCAGTCCACCTGACGACAGATTCTTATATCGTGCTGATAACAACCGATCATATCTCAGACGAGGCCGCCCTGCGGCAGGTGATTGCGTCTCCGGCGCGTTATATCGGGATGATTGGCAGTCGCCGCAAGTGCGAGACCATCCTGGGGCATCTGCGTGCGGATGGGATCAGCGACGAGGCGCTGGCGCGCGTCTACGCCCCGATTGGGCTGGATTTGGGCGGGCCCACCCCAGAGGAAATTGCCGTCTCGATTCTGGCGGAAGTCATCGCCGTGCGGCGTGGGGGTAAGGTGTCCGTCCGTTCACGCTAAGGCCGATGTTAGCGGCCCAACACCCGCGCCCACTGGTGCATTTTGATGGAGGGCCACAGGAACAGGACTCCGCTCAACGCCAGCACGGACAGGTCGAGCCAGGGATTGATCAGCCCGCTTCCCAAAACAGCATGGTTCATCACGTCCTGGGCGTAGGTCAGCGGGGAGGAGTAGGCAATTGCCCGCGCAACGGGAGCCATTTCGCCCAGGGGGATGAATACGCCGCTGATAAAGAGCAATCCCCAACGCAGGAGAGTGCTGGGCATTTGCACATCGCCCGGGTTGGTAGTCGGAATGGAAACAAAGACCAATCCCAGCATCAAGAAAGAGAATGCCCCCATCCGACCGAATGGCCTAGGGCAGGGAACTCACCCAGGCCATTACTATTTGGTTTAATACCCCAGCACGCGGCCGCGTTGGTGCAACCGGAAGGATGGCAGAAGGAAGAGGACGCCCATCAGGAGTAGAACGCCCAGGTCCAGCCAGAGTGAAAGCACACCCTGCCCCACAACCGCGTGGCTCATTAAATCCTGCGCATACGTAAGCGGGGAAATGTACGCTAACGCCCTGGCCACTGGAGCCATTTTATCCAGCGGCACAAAGACTCCGCTGATAAACAACAACGCCCAGCGCAAAATGGTACTCGGCATCTGAACATCGCCAGGGTTGCGGGTGGGGATCGAGCCAAAGATCAATCCAAACGCCGAAAAAACGAAAGAGCCAAGAAGCACGCTCACGATCAACAGCCAGGGCCGCACAATCTGCACGCCAAAAACCAGCACGCCTGCCAGAATTGAGACCACCGCCACCAGGACGGCAAAGAAAGTGCCCATCCCCGTCTTGCTCAAGAGCAGGGTTGTCAGGGACATCGGCGCGGCCAACAGGCGGTCGTAAGTCCCCAGCCGCCGTTCCATTGGGATGAC
>Ga0315280_10004065_pt1 | contig 21896 bp, 17 predicted proteins | sample YL17G06_40_MG_FD_203697 | JGI IMG/M metagenome (GOLD analysis project Ga0315280, IMG submission 203697) | Sediment microbial communities from Yellowstone Lake, YNP, Wyoming, USA - YL17G06_40 | ecosystem: Environmental > Aquatic > Freshwater > Lake > Sediment | place: USA: Wyoming | collected...
AGTGGCAGGGGGCTATCTTGTCTTCGGATCATCATGGCTCTCCAGATGGATTTCTCCACACCATTCGCCAAATGGCAGGCAATCCCTTCCTTGCTATGACTTTTGCGATAGACTCTGTAGGGCGGGGCCTCCGCGCCCCGCCGGACGGCTTTCGGCGCGGGGTAGAACCCGCGCCCTACAGTTCCCCCAATCGGCAATGGGCTTCGTTAGAGATTCTTATTGAACCTCGCATAATTGAGTGGCACCCGCTATGTCATTGCGAGGGCGAGGCCCGTGGCAATCTCAGGCCTACAATGGGATTGCTTCGCTCGCAATGACGGTTGTCACGCTATTTTGCGATCCTCGATAAGGGGCTCCGGCCAGGCCGTCTATCAATCTGCCCTCGGCCGAATGCCCAAGCCACCAAGCGACGCAGCAAAAGAGTCCTTCACTTATCCTGCCGGCTTTTCCGCGATCGCCTCCAGCCTGCGCTTAGCCTCGGCGTAGAGTTCCGGGGGCAGAGGGCCCCGTTCGGCGGCGGCGAGGTTTTCCTGAAGATGCGCCGGGTCGAGCGTGCCCACGATCACAGTGTGCACATCGGGATGCGTCAGTGTGAAACGGAGGATGAACTGTGTAGGCGTCTCGCCTTCGCTGCGGAGTTCATCGAGGCGCGCCTGCTCCCACTTGCGCCAGCGCTCGCTTCTGCCTCGCCCGACGCCGGGCTCTCCGCGTGCGACGCCGCCTCGGATGATGGTGCCAGCCCCTGCGGCTGCGGCGCGCGAGATATGCTCTTCATGGGCTCGCTCCAGCGCAGAATAAGGAATCTGGAAAGCGTCGAAGACGCCCCATGAGATATACTCCGGCAAGTCAGGCAGGGTGGAAGAGCAGGCAATCCAGCGGGTCTTGCCCGCAGCCTGGATTTCGCGCAGGACCGATACCAGGTCGCCAGCTCTGGCCTCTGCGGCGGACGGGTTGTGCAGTTGCAGCAGGTCCACATGGTCGGTCTTGAGGCGCGAGAGGCTTTGGTCAATGCACCGCAGCAGGTTGTCGCGCGTCCACACGTGCGGTGTGTCGTCGTGGTCGCCCGCGTCAACGACATGACACCCGCACTTGGTGGCAATGAAGTATTCGCTGCGCCGATGGCTGATGAACCGCCCGATCAGTTCCTCCGAGCGCCCATAGTCGTTCGATGTGTCTATGAAATTGACACCCGCGTCCAGAACTGCGTTCAGGACCCGTTCAGCCTGTTCGTCAGCAAAGGCGCGGCCGTTCCAGATTCGCGGCCCTCGCAGTTCCATCGCGCCGAACCCGAGCCGGGTGACTTGCAGATTCGTGCGCCCGAGAATGCTGGTCTGCATGATGTTCTCCCTTTTCAGGCCTCCATCCGTCCTTTTGTCCTTTCACTGCGACGGGTGCGAAATCCTTGCGCATCTTTGACCACTGGGAAGCAGGAGCCGGTTGCCAATGGCGCACCAAGGGCCTTCGTGAGCGCTCTCAACGCGGGCTGGCGGTAGGCTGGATCTGGACGCAGGCGAGTTCGACGGCCTGTTTTGGCTCACCGTCCGTCGGCATGGTCGCGGTTACAATTACGACGAGTGGCCCTGGATTTGCGTCCTCCGGGACCGAGATTGACCAATGCCGTCCGAGCTCTTCTCCGGCGGGAATGGACGGAAGTGAAGCCCCCTCCAAATCAAGCGTCTGCCGAACGGCGCCCCGAAGAACCACTCCCACGCCTGCTCCCTCGATCATCTCGCTGCCTTCGTTCTTCATGCGAAGTTCGATGGTGAGCGCTTCTCCAGGAGCGACTTCCTCGAGCTTCGCCGTGACCTTCATATCCAGCCCTTCGTGAAGGATCAGGAAATCCATCGGCGGAATCCATCGTCCCTCATATAGGAAAGGCAGTGACGCGAAATTGCCGACGACGATCGTTCCGTCGGAGAAGCGCGACCACTGGACATCGTCGCACTGAAAGGAGTCGTTCTCGTTTATTACAACGCGCGGGCCGGTCAAGAAACGGTGCTCGACTAACTCCGCATAGCAGGCGCCGCGCATCTGGTATGACACGCGCAGTCCCTTCTCATCCAGCGTATCCGGCAGAAAGCCGTAGAGAGGCACATGCGGCGCATGGCACTGGTAGAACCCGTCTCCCACGGCTGTCTGATTCACGACTGAGCCGTGAAATACAAGAGGGTGAAGTGGAATGGGTATCAGGGGAGGCAGTATGCGGAAAAGGCTGTTGCCGTGTCCGCTGTATTGATAAACGGAGAAGTATGAACCGACCTCTACCGCTGGCGCCAGGCAGCCCAGCGGCGCCGCCTCGGTGGAGACCGCTCCGAATAGCCTCTTGACTTCGCGCAGGAGCTCGAGCCGGTGGCGACAATCCTGCTCGCGGGTAACGGGGTGGGCCCCTGAGAAGCACTCGAACAGAGGGACAGCGCCCTCTACGTCAATGTAAACTGACCCTCTGCCGAAAGTTTCCAGTATCTGCCGAAGCTGCGGCACGGCGACCTCGAGCCTGCGCGCCGAGCACACAGTGCGGGTCCATATGTCTGGCAGGCCCTTGCGGCGCACGCGCCAGTTCGGCCGAAGATCGCCGTTCCGAAGTCGCGCAACGAGCCCTTCGTCCCATTTGGGATAAGGCCTGCGCGCGGCGCCGCGCTCCAATGGCTCCTCGCCGGGTTGGAATAAGTCCACATAGTTCTGATAGACGGAGAGGTGAAACCCGGGGCTCAGCGAACGGGCGAATCCCGCCGCGCGCTTCGCATCGCCCAGGTCTCCCCACAAGACATTGTGGGCGACAACGCGGTCGAACCCGGCGCGGGCCGCTTCGCGGAAGAAGCCGTAGGCGTTGCGCTGGTCATATAGGTCTGCGCCTTCGGGCTCACTCAAGGCCAAATGGCGGTGCCCCAGGACGGCGCCCATAGTGAGATCAACCTCTGGGCAGCCCTCGCCCTTCTCACGCAGCGACACATACTCTCCGCGTTCGATGAGTTCTCGGCGGTAACGCTTTGCGATAGTGACGTAGTCCCCGTCCGCCTGAGGAACATAGTGCATACGGCGCTCGTAGTTCAGCCGTTCCTCGACAACCCAGACTGGGGTGATGGAATATGCCTTGCGGCGGCCAGCGTTCATGGTAATTGCCAGCTTGCAGTCGAAAGGCGTGTCCACGATTCCGGCCAGCGCGTGGTCGCCGCGCCGCACGCCGAAGAACGGAAGGCTGACCCCAGTCTGCCCGCCGGAATAGATGAGATGCTCGATGTGCTGGCGCGGTCGCCGCTCCGAAAAATCGCACAGCGCGCCGAGCCCCAGAGGCAGGACCAGATAACCATGTTCTCCGGGCGACGCCCAACCCAGACCCCGAGGAAGCTCAATCTCCACGATCTCGTCCCGACGAAGGCCGCGCATGGGATGCAGCGCCACGCACAGGCTGTCCGTGTCGAGAGTCAGGTCAAATTCCAGCTCGATATCCTCGCTGCCGCGTCGGCAATAGCGCAGAAGCCCGCGCACGCCGCCCTCGATGGAGCAAAACTTCACTGCGCATCCAGGCAGGCGGCGCCCTGGCTTCTTGTCTGTCGCTCCCATGCGCAGACCCGCAACCGGAACCATGGATTGCCACGCCGCCCCGCATCTCTTGTCGGTCAGAGTGAGGCGGCCTGCGGCGTCGAGACGCATCAGCAGGTTCGCGTTCTCAAGGGTTGTTTCGTTGTGAAGCTTGTCCATGTCGCACGAGCCTTTCCATAGAGCCTTTGCTTCGCTTCGTTGGCGCCGGAGCGGCCTCGGCCGCTGCAGGCTCACGTTGCCCTGGAGACAGGGGAACCGCCTGGGCCTCCGGACTGTAGTACCGGGGCAACAAAAACGTCGGCAGCTATCGCGCGTCTCCAGAAAGAGGCACCCATAGCATGATCTCGGTGGCCCGACGCCCTCCCGGTGCAAGTTGAGGTTCTGCCTTACCCGCGAGGTATTGTTGGAAAAGGGGGCCGTCCACCACTTTCCAGGCAGCACCGGATTGGACATCCACATCGGCCCTGACGTGCTGTCTTTCCTGCGTGGTTACGAAGTGGGGGGTGCCTTGCGGTGCCCCTTTTGGATAGATGGTTGACGAACGCAACTTAAGGTGGCTGGGCCGGAACTCCTGCCAGGACCTCATATAATAGTCCAAGACTCTGGCCTCCGGGTCGCTTGTTGACATGAGCACTATGACGTGCGGAACAACCGCGTCCCCGGAAGAGTTCCGGAATTCGGAGATGTTGACCCCCTGAACGCGTGCCCCTGGGTAGAGCGGCATCGGAAACGGCAGGACAACCGCGGCCCCTCTTCGCCGGAATCCGGTTCGGGTGATAACACGCCCTTTCTTCGGAACGGTGTCGCCCGGAGCGACGCCAACGACGGCAAATTCGGCCTGGTAGAAATGGTAGATGACGGTGTTGCGGAACCACGCGTGCGCCAGGTAGACCGCGAGACACAGGCAGAGAGCTAGTAGAAGGGCTCCTGCGATCCACCTCCATTTACCCATCATGTGTCGCCCCCTTCGAAGCCAGTGCGGGGGGCGGCGTAAGCAATCCGCCCCAGGTCCCCACGCGAGCCCAGCGACACAATAGGCCTTCCATGCGGTGCCGTCAACGGGGAAACATCACCTTCTCGGCCCGCCCCAGTTGGAGTGTGGCAGCCCCCGGCTGGGCTGCGGCTGGTTATCGCTCGCGGCCTCGGCTCCTGACGCCGAAGATTAAAGGGATGAGGAAGGTGAGCGGTTGGCCGCGAGCGTAGCGGACTGTGTCCGCAGTGTCTTGGCGCTGCGCCCGCTGGTTCCACGAGGCTCGATGCAATTCCTACTGCTCTTTTGAGCCTTGCCCGGCAAACCCGTCGGGTTCCTTGAGCAAGTGTCGTCTTTCGAACTGCTGGCCGCACAGGTCACTGCCGGGGGCACGGAGAAAGCGTGTTCATGCTATGAGGGGGCGCGGTGATGCTCACAATCACCAGAGAAAAGCGCCGCAGCTACTGATGCGCCGCGCTCTCACATATCTGCCTGAAGTCCCTTCTCCTTCAAAAGGGTGGCGCTTGCGCCAGATGACATCCGAAGACATGCAGAAATATGTCGAACTCATGCAGGCTAACGGTGAGCTCGGCGACTGGGACGCAGAGCGGGTGGGACGCATGGCGACCCAGGAGGGAATTCCATTCGCCGAGATAAGCGTCATTGAGGACGAGGCACGACGCTTCTTGTCCACCGCGTGCCTTGCTCCTGCGCCGACTGGAAATCCCCCCTCCACAGCGCAGTTGGGCTGGGTAGCTTCCGACCCAGGCGCGAGCGGACAGGGCCTGGGCCGAATAGTCTGCCTGGCCGTAATGCAGCGGGCTCGAGGACGCGAATTCAGAGAAATAGTCGTCATCACAGATGACTGGAGGCTTCCCGCCATAGCTCTGTATCTGAAACTGGGCTTCGCACCGGATTACGATTCGCACCCATCCTATCGCGCGCGATGGAAGGAGATTCTTCAGCGCCTGAAAGACTTCGGGGCTGGCCGTCGGCCTGCCTGAAGAATGTGGTTTCCTCGCGCGGCGGGTAAAGCCCAGGCCGTCCGAATAAGCTGGCGCGCGCTCGCCAGGAACTGCCGCCTGGCCCACGAATTCTGCTTCTCGCTGTGCAAGCGCCACAACGCGAGGCCGCCCGGCCAGCTACGGTTCTTCTGGCGCTCACCCTGGTTGTTGTGGTAGCGGTAGGCGGCGCCTATGCCGCTCTGGCCAGATATGATCTGGTGGGCCTGGGCCATCTGCCGAGGGTGGCGGTTTTCGCGCTGGTTCTCCTGCTGGTCGTGAATGCGCTTGCTGCCAGGGTGCGAGGGCGAGGCCTTGATCATCGAATAGGGCCGGGGCCGGCGGCAGCGCCATCGGCTCGTGCTGAGAACGCCTGGCGGTCGCAGGGGGAAGCCTATCAACCCCGATTCGTCGGGGCGCCGCGTATTGGACCCGATGGGCGCGGGCGCCAGAGGCGTTCCCACCCGGGCGATCACACTTCAGCGACGCGCGCGTATTTCTTCCGAAAGTCAGTAGGCGACATGCCGGCGGCGGCCGATATCTTCTTCAATTTCGCCGCGCGCTGGAAGTCCTCTCGCTCCAGGCGGACCATGTAAGAACGGGCGCACTGGTATTCGTCGGAGTTCACATTCACCCGACGAACGGCGGTCTTGCCGGTCTGCGGGTCGAGAATGTCGGAGAATGGGATGGGGACTACCTCGCCTGCCTGGATTGATATCATTGCTCCTCCCCCTGCCCAGCGCTTCTCGCCGCGCTCGAGGAGGTAGCTCACCGCTCCCCAGCCCAACTGCTGGCTGTATTCCGCGTCGAACGGGATCGGGTCGGCACAGCGCAGCTCGTATCCGATCGTCACGTCTATGAGCGTGACCTTCTGGCCTCGGTCGGCGGCGCGCTGTTGAAGCGTTCGCTTCAGGATCAGCGCGAGGGGCACTTCGCCAAGGCGGAAATGCCCATGCTCGTCATGCTCCACCACAACGAGCGGATTATCCTTCAACTCGTCTTTCAGTAGATCGCCGACGCCCTCGGCGAGCACGACAACGCCGTAGTCGCGGCCCAGGGCCTTCCCTTTGTGCATGGCGCCCTCAATAGTGTCGCACACCAGGTCGAGCGAAACCTTGACTTGCGAGAATTCCTCGGGAATCAGGGTAAGCGGGGCGCCTGCCACGTTGCCCATCCCGAGGGCCAAGTGACCGGCGCTGCGACCCATGGCGACCACGATGTACCAGCGGTGCGTCGTCCGAGCGTCTTCTAAGAGGTTGGCGACGAGCTGCCCGCCCGCGTGCTCTGCGGTGCGGAATCCGAATGTGGGCATGTTGCCCGGGAGCGGAAGATCGTTGTCAATGGTCTTCGGCACATGCGCAACCTTGATGGTTCCCGCTGCATATTCTGAAGTCTTGCTCGCGCTGAAGGCAGTGTCGTCTCCGCCGATTGTTACCAGATATTCAATCTCCAGTTCCTTCAAGGCTTTCACGACGTTGCGCATCTTGGCATCTTCTTTGGTCGGGTTCTCTCTGGAAGTATTCAGGATGGATCCGCCCCGAAACCGCGCCCGTGCGACATCCTCGATGCTGAGGGTGGACACATGTGAAACGTCGCCCCTCGCCAGCCATTTGAACCCGTCGTAGATTCCCAGGACCTCCAGTCCATTGTTGATGGCCTCGATTGCGGCCGCTCCGATCACCCCGTTGATGCCCGGAGCCGGGCCGCCGCCGACGAGAATTCCTAACTTATCCCTTGACCTTGCGCTGCGTTTCATCTTCGCACCTTGCCTCTCATTCGGCATTGCCATTCCCCGTTATACTCCGCGCAAACGCCTGCGCCCTCTATCGCGGTCGTTCGCGCCGTTCCGTCATACCTTCGACAGCACATCATCGAGCGTGCGTTTTGCATTCCTGACTATGTTCTCGAGTTCGTCAGCCCAGTAATCCCGGTTGAAGATTTCAACCGAGAGGTAGCCTGCATAGCCATTGTCGCGCAAGATGCGGAATTCCTCGACCAGCGGAATATCCCCGAGACCACAATAGACGCGCATCGCATCGCTCAGTTCGGCCTTGGGGCGGTCGGGCGCGTCGTTGACATGGACGATGAGCATCTTTTTCATGGGAATGGCCGCGATCCGCTCCAGCGACACTCCTGATTTGTAGTAGTGGAAAGTATCCATCATGATGCCCACATTGTCTGCCGCGCAGCGGCTCGCGACGGCGAGCGCGTCCTCCGGCCCGCCCATGAAGTGCAGACCCCCTATGGGCTCCAGGGCAATGTTCAGCCCCGAGCGCGCGGCAATTGCTGCGTAATCTGCGGCTGCTCTCGCCGCCGCCTGGACCGCATCGTCCCGATTCATTTCCTGCGGAGGCGCATCGCCGGCGAAACAAAGCATGGTCGGCGCTCCTATGGCCTTTGCCACCGGGCGCCAGCGCTCGAGCGACGCCAACGCCTGGGAGCGGTCGCCGAAGGCGACGAAAGGAAAGGCCATCAATGCCGCCGCCTGCACCCGGTTTCTATCCAGTTGGCGGCGAAGCTCGTCAACGCTCGCCGACGCCAGGTATTCCTCCAGGCGCGCTGTGTCAATCTCTATGCCGTGAAATTCATACTTGCCGAGCAGGTCAACCGCGTCTCGCAATGGGTAAGTGCCAGATGTGGCAGTGTTAAAGCAGGTCAGCAATTTCGCCTCCTCCTTTGTCGCCGGAAGGCTATTTGTCAGCATGCGTCCGAATCCCTTCCCACAGCAAGAACTCTCGGGTGGTAGGACATGTAGCTCGGGACGCCAAAGCGCGTCGGTGCTCTGTTGCGTATCTGCCGTTGCATGTGGTGTGTAGGGCGGGCCTGCAGATAGGCCACGGCCGCTGTGGCGGTCCGCCTGTGGCGGATAGACGCGCCATCGTGGCGTGAAGCCGCGGCCCAAACGCTGCGCCTACAGTATTTCGCGATGGTGTTTCACTGTAGCCGCAGGCTTCAGCCTGCGCCCTTGAACTCTTTCGGCCCGCCTATCTCGGCCAGCGCGCCTCGACCGGCAGCATCGCCGGGAAAGGCGCGTGCGGCTCCTCCTGATACCAGTAGGCCGCAGACGCGATGTCGTCGGTCAGCGGCTGGAACTTGCCATTTGGCCACCACCCCAGGGCCTGGATCGTCACCTTCAGCTCCCGCTCGAAGCGAATCGGGTCGAGAATATGCCAGCGATACATGCAGTGCTTCGGGATTCTCGCGGCTTCCTGCCGCCAGAACGGGTAGCCGAGAAATGCAGTGGAATAGGTATCCTGAAAGCCCCAGGCGCCGCCGAAATAGTCTTCTGTCCCTGTGCCGCAGATGGTGGGATATTCGGCGTCGCCGTCCATGTAGAACTTTATTTCGCCCTCTCCCCACCAGCCGTCAGACAACTGCTCCCAGGCCAGAAAGGTCCCCACATAATGGCCTCTTCCTCTTACGCCGTCCAGAATCACATGCTCCGGGCGCTCGCGCGAAGTCATTGCCCGCCTCCACTGGGCATGAAAGCAGGCAGCCTGCGCCTCCACTTCGCCAAGGGCGTATGTGATCTGGTAGAAGAAGCCCCCCACACCCTGGGAATGCTGGTTTTCGACGGTTATGCGCGCGCGTTTCCGGAACGGCATCGGCCAGTAACAATTGAATGCGCCGCTGGGATTGACCGCCACAGGAAGCGAGTTCACCTTGTAGCGAACTCCATGCCCGCAGGCGAAGAAGTCGCCCACCGGGGCCTCAACCGAGGGCTGGTCCTCGTCATCCCAATACATGCGAAGAAGGCAATTCCTCTGGATCATTTCGCCTCCGGTTATCCAGATATGCTGAATGACGCCGGGGCCTGCAATGTCGGCCAACGTGGCTGTTTCGTTTGAAGCGATGGTGATGCAGGGCCTGACTTTCCACCCTTTGCCCAAAGCAGAAGCGGGATGATCTTTCCCGGGCTCAGTCTTCGCTCCGCCCCCCGGCTCACCCGTCGGGTTCTCGGCAGAAATCGAACGCGTCTTGGCTGTCGTTATCAGCGGAAGCGCTCCCAGGCCGATGCTCAAGACCGAATCATCCTTCATCTCCAATGCCCTCCTTCTGCAATGAATTTTGCGGCAAGGACGTCGTTGTCTGCTGCCCCCTTGAGCAGCTCATGCCTTTCAAGGCACGAGGACGAACTCGCAGCCCAGCATATCTGCCAGCGGCTTCAGTTCACCACAGGCCAGACCAGGGGTGAGCGCGAGATGGTGGGTGCCGCCTGCCTCGCTGTAGCGCTCCAGAAATTGGGCCACGGCCCCTGAGGGCGGCTCGATCCAGAAATGCGGCATATCGGGAAGTCCGGGCTCAAGTCCAGCGTCGCAGACGCGCACATCGGCCGCGATGATTGTGAGACTGTCACCTTCGCTCGGCGCAGCGTTCACCAGCGCCGCCGGGCCCGGCCGCAGCGGGAACATCAGCACAGCGGGATTCTCCGCCGGGCCGAACGCGTAGGGCTTTTCGACCAGCCGGGGCGTGTCTTCGGCCAATGCCGGATTGCACTCGCCCATGTGGCTCATGAAGACCCGCCCTCCAGCCCAGTCTGGGCAGAACATCTCCGTGAAGGTCGTCGGGCCATAGCAAGAGTTCAGCACGCCCACAAGCGAGGCCGTGAGCACATCTCCCTCGCCGGCGTAGCCCATCCCCCGGGCCATCGCCTTGCTCGCCTCGAGAAAGGGCACCGTGAAAAGGCCGATGCTGCGGTCGAAGGAGGCGAAATTCATCGAGAAAGCGTGAGTGCCCGCCTCCACGAGCGCCCTGCGCAGGCCCAAGCCGATGCGGTTCGAGCGGTCCCAGCAGCCCCCTTCACAGGCGGAGCAATCGAAGGCCTCCAGGTCGCGCGCCTTCTCACCGGCGATTTCCTCTTCGGTGACTTTCCTGCTCAACTCCGCCAGCGCGCTCAGCTCGATCTCCACAACCGTGGGCCCCAGTGTTTTGCGAAGCCGCTGCTCGGTGACCTCGAAGTCTCCCATTCCCATGAAAGAGCCCCCTATTTGCGCAACGCGCAGACCTTGCAGCCAGCGCCGCGCTCGCGCGGCGCGCGCCCAGGACATGACTCTCGTTGGCAAGCCCGGATCGTTCGTGGCCCCCGCAATCACTGAGTATGCTCGCCCGCGCCTGCGCAGCACGCTGGCCAGGTCCTGCACCCCGTGGATGCCGTGGTTTTCAAGGACAGCGTCGGTGTTGAAGCCGGGCCCGAGAGAAGATGCGGGCGTCGTGTCGAGCATCAGCACCGGCAGCGATGTCCCAACCAGCGACTCTGCGGCTTCCAGCGAGGGAGAATAGGCCAGGTGCAGCGTGACGATTCCATCCACGCCTTGCTTTTCAGCCGATGAAACTGCTTCGGCCACCTGCATTCGGGTGCGGCAGACCGGCAGCACGGTAACTTCGATGCCAGGGGATCGCAGCAAGGCGCTCACGCTGGCCAGAAAGCCTTCCTGCCGCTGGAGCAGATGAGGCAGCGTGCGGTCGTAAAGTTCCAGATAAAGCGGCAGCAAAGCGACATGGGGCTTCCGCAAGCCGTCAGACATCCTGCTATCCCTCCTGCCCGATCGAGGCGATCAGGCGCTGGGCATTATCCCAGAAGATGGTGTCGAGTTCACTCTGAGCAAGACCTGCGGCGTCCGCTCCTCTGATAAGGGCGCGCACCGCCTCGTATGCAAATAATGTGCAGCGCACCTCATAGGCGCCTGGCTCTGTGTGGACTGACCAGCGGTGCGGCCGTTTCGTGAAGAAATGGCGCTGGCCGTTCACGGAAATCATCTTCCCCTTTTCCTGCGCGATGGGCAGATCGAGCCCAAACATGACACGGTCGCGCGGAAACATCGAGAGAGCGCGGACGATAACCGTCTCATCCTGCACCATCGAGCAGTCAGCCCAGAGGTTGGGCAGGTCGCAGATGGCGTCGAAGTATTTCATCGCTTCGGGGAAGTAACTGCGCCCCAGGTGCGCGAGGACGAACTTGGCGCGAGGCGCGGCAGCGCAAAGGCGGCGCAGCCCATCCACGTTTTTCCAGTCGGCGAGACGACCGGTGCGCGGAATGTGAGTCATCACGATGAGGCCGTGCCGGTCGGCCACGCGCAGCATGGCCGGAGGAATCATGTCCTCCAGTTCAACTGCATCCAGCGAATCGCCGGCCAGGAACCAGTATGGTTTGAAGCCGAGATGCCCCAGAGCGAGCTGGCGCTCCAGGGTCTGCTCGTCCCAGTCGGGCCGCGCGAACATCAATGTCCGATAGCCCAGGCGGCCAGCCTCATCGGCCAGCCAGCAGTTCTGCGCATCCAGATCCGTCTCGCGCGTTCCCAGTCCAAACACCAGCCCGCCTACCTCTTTGCCCGGAAACAGGCGCTCGTGAACCGCACGCAGCGCATCCGGCGGATATTCCTCTACTACACAGGGGAGGGACGGGTCATTGCCTTCGACGCAGCGGTATTCAGCCGCCCGCCAGGAATGAGAGTGCGCGTCGTAGATCCGCGCGGGCAGACGAGGGGCCAATTCCTCCTCCCACACGCGCCGATCAATCTCGTCGTAGATGAATGCGTCGTTCATCGCCGTTCCGCCCTGCGAGCCAGAGCATAAACTACACACGGGACCAGCCCTCCGCAGCCCTGAGCAAATCGCGGGCTTCCTCTTCCGTGCGGCACCAGGTCTGAATGAATAAGCCCCGAGCGCTCAGAAGCGACAAGGCAGTTTCCACCTCCTCTGCGCCGAGGGAGATATGCAGGTTCTTGCCCGCTGCCTGGACCTGCCTGAGTTCGTTCATGTAGTGCAGGGGGCTCGGCTTCCCGGCGCCGGGGAGCACTTGGACTGCGTGGAGTCGGGGCAGTTCGAGCAGGGCGGGTAGGTGAACGAAGGCGCCAACGCCATCCAGATGATAGACCGCGCAGTCCAGGAACTCAGTCTGCTTCTGTATTGCTGGCAGAAACAGGTCCCCGAACATCCTCGGAGAGATCATATATGAGAAATCGCAGTGAGCGGCATAGAATCGCCTGGGCGCCCAGAGGGCGAACCAGCAGGTGGAGCCCTGCGCAGCTCCATGGATTATCTCGTAGAATTTCTCGTAAACATTACACCACTGGTCCATCAGGTAGAGTTCGGCGGCTTGCACCCGATCCGGATAGTCAACACAGTCGTAGATCAGGCGCTCCGTTCCTCGCAGTGCTGCCAAAGTGTCGCCGCAGCCTCCAAACGCTCCGATGCTCGGTATGGATTTTCCAGCAGCCTCGGCAGCGGCCGTGCGCAGAAGTTCCAGAGTGAACTGCCACCAGCGGTTGCGGGGATCAATGGCCAGGGAGGTCACATCCCAATCCTGCTCGGTCAGTATCGGGTCCCACCAGCCTGTCGTCTCGTCGAGGGTGATTGGGCAGCCAAGAAAGGCAGGGATAGCGGTGTGGCCTGGATACCCTCCGCTCCAGATTGGGAAAGCCTCTCCCCCGTAGAAGGTGCTCGCGTGTTCGTATTCGTTGAGAGCGACGATGTAGTCGAGGTCGGTCCAGCGCGCCGCCGGATCAGCCGGCGCCGTCGGCGGGCTCAGGTTTGCCCGCTGCGCCCGCGGCGCACTCACAGCGAGAGCGCAGCGGCCGAAGTATTCGCCATGCCACCAGGCCATGTAGCGCTCCTTCGTTTCCTCCCAATCCGGCTTATATAGAAGGCCCATGGGCCTCAGGCCCACCCGATTCTTACTGAGTTTCTCGTTCTACGCGAGGCGCCCGGATGTGGGACAGGCGCCTCTGGTTCGCGAGCCTGCGCAGCGCTTCGCAGAGCAGGCCTCGCCTGTCGTCCCTCGCCAGACCTCAACTCTCCTCCAGCCGCTCGATTGCTCTCAGGTAGCGCTCATACGCTTCGTCATATAAGTCGCGCCACTCAGGGACTGGCAGGTGCTCGTTCCAACTGACGGTCTCGGCCAGGTGAGGTCTGCCGAGAGCGCGGGCTGCCAGGCAGGCGGCGCCTCGCACGCCCATATTCTCATGAGCGCAGGCTCGAACTGGCGCCTTCAGGACCGAGGCGACGATGGCAGGCCACAGCGCACTCCGCGCAGCGCCGCCCACCATGCGTAGCAGGCCGATGCGGGCGCCGCGGGCAGCCAGATGCTCGCGCGCTGCCCGCGTCTCCATCGCCAAACCCTCCATCGCGGCTCGCCAAAGGTGCTCTCGCCTATGGCCCAGCGACAGGCCAAGTATGACGCCGCGCGCTTTCGGGTCCTGCGTGGGCAGCGTTCTCCCCACCAGATGCGGAATCACGAGCAAGCCATCGCTGCCCGGTGGAATCGCCCTGACCGCTGAGTTGATGCGCTCCCAATTTGGGCGCTGGCGGGTGAGCGCCAGCAGGCAATCGAGCGTGGAACCACCGCTTGAGATCGCGCCCATGAGGCCCCACCGCCCGCGCTTGACATGCCGACCCGGCCAGAAGGAGCTCTTGCGGTCAATGAGGAGCTCTCTTGTGGTCAGAAGTACTACCCACGCGGTGCCAGTCGAAAGCAGCACGTCGCCCTCTTCCAGACAGCCAGCGCCGAGAGATGCTGCGTATTGGTCGTGAGCCGGGACGGCCACGGGGATGCCAGCTCGCAGTCCCAGGGCTCGCGCCGCCGTGGGAAGAACCGTTCCCGCCACCTCTCCTGCCTGCCGTGTGACAGCGAAAACTTCGCGAGACAGTCCGAGCCGCTCTATAACCGGCAGCGCGATGTCGCCGCTGCGCAGGTCACACAGGTTGGAGATGCCCAGGTTGGTGGGATCGCTGACCCATTCGCCGGCCAGCCTGAAAGTGAGGTAATCAGGGACATAGCCGATGCGAAATGGCCCGGTGAACCACTCTGGGCGATGTGCTGTAAGCCAAGCGAGAACCGAGGGCGTCATGTCGAGATGCGGAAGGCCGGTGAGCTCGAACTGCTCGTCGCGCACGTCGCAGCCGTGTTCCCGCAAATCGCGCTGGCGCGCATCGCTCCACACAATAGCTGGGCCGCGCGGCGCGCCATTGGGATCGAATACGGCGAGGGTGCCGCCCTGCGTCGAGAGGCCGATCGCGGCCACCTGCTCTCCGTCCAGTCCGGCTCGATTCAGCGCGCTGCGGACTGCGCGCAGCATTCCCCGCCACCAGCCTTGCGGATGCTGCTCCGCCAGCCCCGGCTCGGGAGAAATCACGCCCTGCGGCGCTTCTCCGCTGCCGAGGCAAGAGCCATCAGGGGCGTAAACGGCGGCCTTCATGAGCGTCGTGCCGGCGTCAATTCCCAGCAGCAGGTCAGCGGTCGTACGCCTTTTCATACGCGTCCGCCATCAGGTGCTGCAACTGCACGCCGACCTCGAGGCTCGGCTCGGCCGGCCGCCCTTCGGCCACTGCGGCCAAAAAGTTGTGCAGGCACGCAGCGTGAGCTCGCAGCCAGCCCAACCCCACCTTGCCCGGCGGGAATGCAGCCGGAGGTGGATAGTTCTGCAAGGTCTCTAACGCCTGCCAGCCGCGTTGGGCGGCGGGCAAGGTCATGTCATAGGCCCACAGTAGGTTGGGCTCCATCAGGTTGAATCGTATCGCTCCCCGGCTGCCGTGGATTTCGAAGCGAAGTTCATCAACTGCGCCAGTTGAAATCTTGGACGCCTCGATGTGCGCGAGAGCGCCGTTTGAAATGCGCACCGTCATGAGCACGGCGTCTTCAGCGGTCACCCGGGCAGTGCGGCCTGGCTCGCCAGGCAGGGGCCGCTCTGGGTAGGCAATGCGCGTGGCGCTGTGGACGATCTGAAGCGGGCCCACCAGGTGCTGCACCAGATCGAGAATGTGCGAGCCGAGATCAAGCAGCACGCCCCCGCCGCTTACATCCGGGTCAAGTTTCCATTTCAGGGGCGCAGCCGGATCCGCGCTGCCGGAATGCAAGTAGGCGCCGCGAAAAGACAGCACTTCGCCGATGAAGCCATCCTCCATCATCTTCTTCGCGCGCATTGTGGCTGGAAAGAAGCGGTTATGGAGCGCCATCTGGTGGGCGACGCGCGCCAGCGGCAGCGCGGCGGCAATCTCATTTGCCTCGGCCCGGTTCATGCAGAGCGGTTTGTCGCAATAGACATGCTTGCCCGCAGCCAGAGCAGCCAACACCTGCTCCCTGTGAAACTTGTTTGGCGTGCACACATGGATGATGCCAATATCATTTCGCTCGATCAGCTCGCGCCAGTCTGTCGTCGCGACCTCGAAGCCGAGCATTTCCTGAGCCGCCCGCGCGGTTTCTGGGCGCGAGGCCGCAACCCCCACCAGCCGCGTGCGGCAGGGCGGCGGATCGCAAAAGAGCGGCAGGTTAATGTGCCCATAAGAGTGGGCGCGGCCCATGAATCCGAAGCCGATGATACCAACGCCAAAGGTCTGCATCTGTTCCATCTTCTACGACGCAGGCCGCCAGGTGGGCTGGCCGTCCGGAGTCGCCAGCCGCATTATCCATGAGTCTCGCAATTCAGCCGGCAGGTCATCCGGGAAACGCTCGATCGCCCGGAAATCGGGCACGGGCAGCGGCATGCCTCCTCGTGCGATGGACTCCTGGGAGACGAGTCCGGGCAGCGAAAAGTCGAGCGCGGTGTATATGTCAATATCGGGCTTCACTCCCTCTCTCACCGCGGCCAGAAAGGCCATGACCTCGAGGAAGTCGCCCCCGCCGTGGCCAGCCCTCTGGGCTTCCTCCTCCCATGTGCGCCAGTTCTGCGGCGTGAACTCCTCTATGAAATCGGCGAGGGGCCGCCATGCATCGGGGTCATCGCACCGATCCATCAGCCAAACCTTATCCACATCGCCGCAGCCCCTGGCCCCCTCGTAGCAGCCCCGCGTGCCCTGGAGAGAATAGTATGACAGCAGGTGCGGTCGGTTCGACAGCATATCCACCCGAACCCTTATCAGGCCACCGCCATCGAGTTGACACAGCATCATGCAGGTGTCTTCATTCGCGTAGAGCGCTGCGCTGGGGTCGCAATAGTGATGGCCGCTGCCAAAGCCGCTCACCCGGACAACACGCTGTTTGAACCACGACAGCACCGGCCCCAGGCAATGAGTGCCATATGTGATTCCATCCAGCCCGGTCTGCCAGATGCGCCGCCAGGGCGTGGCCTCGTTGAGCTGCTTCAGCTCGTGAACATACTCGCCCTCGGCATAATAAAGCTCTCCAAACAGCCCCTGGGCCACCATCTCCCCTATGGCCCCGAGTGTTTTCAAATAGCAGTAATTCTCGCCCATCATGTAGATGGCGCGAGAAGCTCTCGAGGCCTCGACGAGCTCCCAGGCCTGGGCGAGGTCCACCACCGCAGGCACCTCGGAGAGAACGTGAATGCCGCGCCGAAGCGCAGCAGCCGCCTGGGGCGCGTGATGCGGCATAGGAGTTGCAATCACGACGGCGTCTGGTTTGCTGTCGAGGAAGGCTTCGTATTCGACATATTGCTTTGCGAGCCCGAGCCTGTCGCCCAACTCCTTCAGGACTTGGGGATTGATGTCGCAGCCAGCGTACGCCTCGACATCAGGCTGCGACCGAAAGGCGGGAACGAAGCTCGATGCCCTGGGCAGCCCAACGAATCCAACTTTCAGCGCCATGCCATCTCCTTCACTCTCAGCAATATCCGAACTCTCGCTCCACTTCAGCGATGCTCTCTTCAATAATATCCAGGCCTTTCAGAGCCAGCTCGGGCGACATGATGATGGGCGGCGACATGCGAAGAATGTGGCCTGCCGGGATCCAGGCCAGGCCCTTGCCGAACGCCTTCTGATAGACCAGCTTCCCGGCTTCTTCGAAGGGCTCCTTGGTGAGGCGGTCCTTGACCAGCTCGATTCCAAGCAGGCAGCCCCTCGCGCGAACATCGCCGATAATCGGGTGGCAGTCGTGCATCTCGCGCATCCGGGTCAGCATCAATTCGCCGAGCATGGCGGAATGCTCCAGCAGCCTTTCCTCCTCGATTACCTCGATGGAGGCCAGCGCCGCCGCGCACGCCATCGGGTTCCCTCCATAGGAGGTGGAGGCGCTGATCTTCTCGACCGCGCTGGCATAGGGGGCGCGCACGACCATGGCGGTGATCGGAAAACCGTTGCCGAGCCCCTTGCCCAGCGTCACCACATCCGGCAGCGTGTCCCAATGCTCCATCGCCAGCCATTTGCCGGTTCGCCCCATGCAGGTCAGCACCTCGTCAGCCATGAGCAGAATGCCGCGCTCGTCGCAGAAGCGGCGCAGCTTGGGAAAGAAATCGTCCGGTGGGAATATTGAGCCGGCCCAGCCCTGCACAGGCTCCAGCACAAAAGCGGCGACCTTGCCCGCAGTCCCTTCACGCAGATACTGGTCATAGAAAGCAATGTAGCCATCGGTGTCAATGCTGCCGTCGGCTTTCGTCCAGTGCGGGCGATATGGATCGGGCCGCGGAAGCATGTGGAAACCAGGGGCCCTTGTCGGCCCATCGCTCTGCTTGAAGACCGCGCAGCTCACAGCGCCGAGCGACTTCCCATGGAAATCGCGGAAGCAGGAAAGGAACTCCCAACTTCCCGTGGCGGCGCGGCAGACGCGAAGGCCAGCTTCCACCGCAGCAGTGCCGCTGTCATAGAACTGCATGCCCGACAAATCACCAGGCAGAATCTGCTCCAGCTTCTCCAGCAGCGCCAGCTTGATCGGCGTGGTGAAGTCGTGGCAATTCATGAGCGTGTGCGCGTATTTCGCCACCGCCTCGCTCACCTTTGGGTGACAATGGCCCAGGCTGGCGACATAGATGCCCGATGAAAAATCCAGGTAGGTGTTGCCGTCCACATCGGTCAGCGTCACGCCGCGGCCCTTCTCGAAGACGACCGGGAACAGTTGAACCTGGCTCGAGTATCCCTTCATCACCCGGGCGGCTCGTGCGTGCAGTTCCTTCGAGCGTGGGCCAGGAATCTCGTCGCTCACCAGCCAGGGCAAGGTTTCCGGGTCAACATCGGCCCAGGTACAAGTCATGGCTTTTCTCCTGACGCAGAGGTCTCGGCGAGTGCGAATTCACCTGCCGCTTGCTCGGCAGTCATGCCGTCGCGCACGACGGCGCACAGGGCGGCCTGGAACCGGCGCGGGTCCGGCACTTGCAGCGCATTGCGCCCGAACACCACGCCGCGGGCGCCATCTCGAACCTCGCGCTCGGCCAGTTGCAGCGCCTGCAACTGCGTGGGCGTCCTCTCCGCTCCCAGGCCCAGGATGGGAATCGGGCACGCTGCCGCAACCTCTGAAAAGCGGTGAGTGTAGAAAGTCTTCACAAGATCTGCGCCGAGTTCGGCCACGATGCGCGCCCCCGAATAGACCTGCTCGTGCATTTGCTCGGCCGTCAGTTCGGTTGAATGTGTTGGGAAGAACTCTCCGATGGCGGGCACGCCAAGCCGGTTCGCTTCGTTCACCAGGCGGCAGAATACCTCGACGTTGCGCGCGTCGCGCTCCTCGCTTCCGGTGCGGAGAGAGAGCGAAACGAGAACCAGGTCAGCGCCCCGCGCCAGCGCATCCTCAACAGTCGCCGCTTGAACCGTGGCCGCTTCGTTGTATCCCCAGTGGAAAGCGTAAACCGAACTCCAGTTGATCCGCACGACGGCCAGTGGGCCCCCCCGCCGGCTGAAGAGCCCAGAGCAGTGCGCCACCATGCCAGGAGACAGGAGCACAGCGTCAACATCCGGATTGATGGCAGCCGCAAGCGTGCGCGGCAAGTCAATCATTCCAGGGATGGGCCCGTCAAACTCGCCGTGGTCGGCTGCAATGATAACTGCGTTGCCGCGCGAAAAGAGCCTGTCGAGTCTTATTCTCTTGCCTGTCATCATCCCTGCCGCAACTCCTCATTCGGACTCGCGGAACATGCTCAGTGCGTGCGTTCTCGCAGGCGTGAAGCCTGCGGCTACACCTTGCCCATCAGTTCGGGGAAAATGTAGCCGCACCCTTCATGGGTGCGCAGCGTTGAGCCTTCACTCGTCGCGGAACTCGGGCTGGCGCTTTTCGACGAAGGCAGAGATACCCTCTCGCGCATCGTGGCTTGCGCATGCTTCGCCGAAGAGGCGGCTCTCCAATTCAAGGCCCTGCTGTAAACTGATGTCGAGTCCCTCGCGCACGGCTCGCAGAATCCTTTGGACGGTGAACCTGCTCTTTTCCGCTAGGGACCTGGCCAGTGCTTGGGCCTGCGCGAGAAGCTCCCGGTCAGGAGCGAGGCGGTCAACAAGCCCAGCCGTCTTCGCCTCGGCGGCGGTGATAGGCTCACCCGAGAGCATCATCTCAAGGGCCTTGCCTTTACCGACGAGGCGAGGGAGTCTCTGCGTGCCTCCCCACCCGGGAATGATTCCCAGCTTTATCTCCGGCTGGCCCAGTCGGGCTCGCTCGGCGCAGATGCGTATGTGGCACGCCTGCGCCAGCTCGGCCCCTCCTCCCAGGCAGGTGCCATTGATGGCCGCTATCACAGGCACCAGCGATTTGTCTATCTTGTCCAGAATGTCAAGCCCGAGACGGCTCTTTTCCTCGCCTTCTTGAGGCGTTGAAAGCCCGGCGACTTCCTTGAGGTCCGCGCCGGCGGAGAAGAACCTTCCAGCCCCTGTGAGAACTATGGCGCGGGCGCCCTTTGACACCGCCTCGTCCAGCGCCTGCCGAAGCTTGTGAAGCACCTCTGTGGAAAGGACATTCACGGGCGGGTTATCAATCGTGATCGTCGCCACTCCTTCTTCGATTGAAAGGCGCACAAGCTGCTTCTCTTCGTGATTCAACTGCCTCTCCTTTCGCGCGTTCGCAGCAAGCGACAGACCTATTGTGAGCCGCGGGTCATCCCGATGAGTGGAGTGTTCGGGCTCTCAGGCCTCATGTCCTTGCAGCTTTGCAGGACCATGACAGGCCTCGAGCCGGGGTTGTTAACCGTAGCGGAGAAAGCCTTTGCCCGTTCTGCTGCCGAGGCGACCGGCAGCCACCAGCCTCTTTATGTATGGAGCGGGCCAAAAGCGAGGACCGAGCTCGTGCGCGAAAGCTGTTAGCTGATCCAGCACAGCGTCCAGGCCGAGGTTGTCCGCGTAATGAAGAAGGCCGCCTCTTTCCTTCGGGAAGCCAATGCCGGTCAGCAGCGCTGTCTCTATGTCCCCAGGAGCAGCCACCCCTTCTTCAAGGCAGAGGGCTGCCTCATTCGCCATGCGGAGCAGCAACCTGTCGGGCGAAAATGATGACTGGCCAGGCGAGGGTTGCTGTGGCGCGCGCTCTGGAGAATCACTCGGCAGGAAGTTCTCAAGCTCGTCGTCTGCGACCGGTCTTCCGCCAGGCCATCTGTAGAACCCGGCGCCGGTCTTCCTCCCGCATCTGCCAGCCGCCGTCAGCTTGCCCAGAAGCTGGCCACATTCCATCCTGGGGCCGTAGGCATCGTGGAGTGTGCGCCCGACGCTCGAGCATATGTCGAGCCCCACGCTGTCCATAAGGATGAAAGGCCCCATGGGGAATCCCCATTGTCTCATTGCCTTATCAATCTCCACGACTTGAGCGGTCCTGTCTTCGACACAGAGAACCGCTTCTGTGAGATAGGGCAGCAGAAGGCGGTTGACGAGAAAGCCAGGGCATTCCTTCACCTGGACGGCCGCCCTTCCGAGCCTCTCGACCAGGCGAATGCCGTCGCTCACTGTCTCCTGCGAAGTGTCGAGGCCAGGAATGACCTCCACAAGCTGCATGATATGAGCGGGAAAGAAGAAATGCAGGCCCAAGACCTTATGAGGCCGGCCAGTTGCTGCGCCGAGAGCCGATATGGAAAGCGATGAGGTGTTGGTCGCCAGCATGGCGTCGGGAGGGCAGACGCCGTCCAGCTCTCGGAATACGAGCTTCTTCGTTTCGAGGTCCTCGATAACCGCCTCAATGACGATGTCCACATCCTCGAACCCGTCGTAAGTTACAGTGCCGCTGAGCAACCTGCTCTTCTCCTGGGCTTCCTGAGGACTCAAGATTCCCTTACCTTCGAGAGAGGAGTATATCTGCCCGGCCTTTTCCAGGCCTCGCTCCACGATGGCTTCATCAATATCCTTCAGCAAAACAGGGATTCCGGCGGCAGAAATGACCTGGGCTATCTCAGCCCCCATTGTTCCTGCGCCTACGACTGCTGCTCTGTAGATCTGCATCCTATTCAGCTCTACACTGTGACCGAGGTTCGTTGGTCTGCGAGGCTGTGCGCCCTGACTTGTCTTGGCCGGGCCAGCTCCCCTTAGAACTTGTAACAAAACGTCCCAGGGCCCTGAAAGGCTCCGAACAGATTGCGAGGCCTGTAGGGCCTCGATCTGTCGGGGCCGCGCATGGCCCGGCGCGGGGTAGAACCCGCGCCCTACAGAGTCTATCGCAAAAGTCATAGCAAGGAAGGGATTGCCTGCCATTTGGCGAATGGTGTGGAGAAATCCATCTGGAGAGCCATGATGATCCGAAGACAAGATAGCCCCCTGCCACTCTT
>Ga0315280_10004066_pt1 | contig 21896 bp, 20 predicted proteins | sample YL17G06_40_MG_FD_203697 | JGI IMG/M metagenome (GOLD analysis project Ga0315280, IMG submission 203697) | Sediment microbial communities from Yellowstone Lake, YNP, Wyoming, USA - YL17G06_40 | ecosystem: Environmental > Aquatic > Freshwater > Lake > Sediment | place: USA: Wyoming | collected...
TCTGGGCCGTCATCCTGGCCGCAGGGGAATCCCGCAGGATGGGGACGCAGAAGCTGCTCCTTCCCTTTGGCGAAACGACGGTCATCGAGGCCGTCGTCCGCGCGGCGCTCGATTCGAAGGTCGACGCGGCGCTCGTCGTCGTGGGCTCCGACCGCAATAAGGTCAGGGAAGCTCTCCGGTCTTATCCCGTGACGTTCGCGGTCAACCGGGATTTCCGGCTCGGCATGCTGTCATCGATCCAGGCGGGATTCAATGCCCTCCCCGGCGACGCCGAGGCCGCAGTCCTCCTTCTTGGCGATCAGCCGGCCATCCCCTCCGGGGTCATCGACGATCTCGTCTGCAACTTCAGGGAAAACTCCCGGGGCATCGTCATCCCGGTTCACGCGGGCCGGCGCGGCCACCCGGTCCTCGTCAATACGGCCTACAGGCAGGAGATCCTCGGTCTCGACCCGAGCGTCGGCCTCAGGCAGCTCGTGCGCGCCCATCCCGAGGACATCCTGGAGGTCGAAGTCTCATCCTCCGCCGTGCTCAATGACATGGATAGCCCCAAGGATTACCTGAGTGCGGTCGGACGGGTCCTGTCACGGCGGGCTAAATAAGGCGTTCCCAGGCGATGGCCCGCTTGAGGATGCGCTCCGGGACGACGCGGACGCCGATGCCGGGCCCCTTCGGAATGTCGATCATCCCCCGGGCGTCGAGGACAACGGGCGGGTCGGCGATGTCCTCGTCGAAGTAGTTGCTCGTCTCCGACGTGTCGCCGGGCAGGGTGAACCCTTCGGCCGTCTGGAGGTGGATGTTGACGGCCCGGCCGATGCCCGTCTCGTCCATGCCGCCCGACCAGACGTCGATGCCTTGGTCGGCGCAATAGCGGGCGATCCTCATCGACTCCATCAGGCCGCCGACCCGTCCCTGCTTGATGTTGATGATGCGGCAGGCACCGAGGGCGATGGCCGCGGCCGCGTCGTCGAGGCCGTGAATGGATTCGTCGAGGCAGATCGCGGTCCGCATCTCCTTCTGGAGGGCGGCGTGCTGGAAAATGTCGCTATAGGAGAGCGGCTGCTCGATCATCATCAGGTTGAATTCGTCGAGCCGCTTGAGGTGAGCGATGTCCGAGAGCGAGTAGTCGCCGTTGGCATCCACCATCAGGCGAATGTCCGGAAATCGTTCCCGCACGGCCCTCACCCACTCGACGTCCTGACCCTTCTTGATCTTCATCTTGACGCGGCCGTACTTTTTGGCCACGGCGCGCTCGACCGCGGCCAGGAGCTCGGCCGGCGTCTCCTTGAGGCCGATGCTCAGGCCCGACGGGATCTTGCGCGCCGGGCGTCCCAGCAGCGCATGGAGCGGGACGCTGTTCCCGGTTGCGATCAGGTTGAGAAGCCCGTTTTCGAGCGTCGCTTTGGCCATGCCGTGGCCGCGGACGTGGCGGAAGCGTGCCTCGAGCTCGCCCAGCGCTATCCCCGGCTCGACGAGCGGCAGGAGAAAGTCCTTGATGATGTGGCGGGCCGTGCCGTTCGTCTCGTAAAAATAGAACGGGTCGGGGTCCGACACGCACTCGCTCCAGGCCGTGGTACCGCCCGACTCGAGGCGCATGAGCATCGCTTCCTTGTCGGTCCAGACGTAGACGCTCGTCCCGAACGGAGCGACAAAAGGAAGCTTGACGGTAACGAGGTCGACGCGGTCGAGCTTCGGGACGGCGAGCTTCGAAAGAGCGGCGGTCGGGGACGGGCGGGACGACGCGCGGGTTGTCATGCGGGCCTCCGGGAATGGCGAGTCAGAACGCCCGAATAGTAATGCCCGCGCCGGGGCGTGTCAAGGAGAACCGCTTGACGCCGGGGACCGAAAAGGCCCATATTAGCGGCGGGGGGGGGAGGCCCATTTCTCCCATGGTCGACAGGGTGATGCGGCGGCCGATCAAGGAGATGGCTCTCGCTATCTCGAGGGTGGCCCTAATCTCGTTCTTTCTCTTGATCGTCCTTTCCCCTCCCTGCGGCTTGGCATCCCCCCGGACGTCCGCCCAAAACAAAGCCAAGCCGGTCCAGGAACCCCTCAGGAACGAAGTGACGGTGACCCTCAAACTCGTCCAAATCTTCGTTCTTGACGCCAAGGGACATCCGGCCCTGGACCTGGAGAAATCGGATTTCGCTCTTCGGGACAACGGCCAGCTGCGGACGATCACGGAGTTCGAAAAACACTTCCTCCGCGTCCCGGGCGTGACGCTTCAAACCACCGCGCTTCCGCCGGCCCAGGACTTGTCCTCGGTCATGAACCGGAAGTTCATCTTCCTCGTCGATTACGTCGCGAACGACCTCGAGGGCATCATGAAGTCCAAGAACGCGGCTCTCGCGTTCATGGAGACAAAGCTCCAGCCGGGCGACGAGGTCGCCCTATTCTCGTTCTCGACGGCGAGCGGCCTGACCCTTCACGAGTATCTGACCGCCGACCACGAAAAGGTCCGGGCGGCGATCAAGAAAATGCGCGACGTGCCCGGCATCCGGCCCGCCGAGGAGGACTTCTCCGCCTTCGGACACGAGCCCATGGGCATGGAGCTCATGATTCAGGACCTCTTCGCCCCGCACGGCGGCCACGCCGGGTCCGGCGCTGACCCGCGCGTTTTCTTCTCCCAGGTTGAAGAATGGGCCAAGGCCCTCGGCCGCATTCCCGGCCAAAAGAACGTCATCCTCTTCACCCGGGGATTCGGCACAGGCGTCGTCGTGCCCAGCAATCCGCTGTTCCCTTTTTTCCAGGCCATGGGCCGGGCGTTGGCCTCGGCGAACGCGCCGGTTTTCTCCGTCAACACGACCACGGGGGCGGGGGCGAAGGTCGCCGCCGGCGTTTTCCCCGAGGCATCGCTTGAATATCTGTCCAAGCTGACCGGGGGAAAGTACGTCGGTGACGTCGATCTTTACGCCAGGAACGCCGAGGACATCCAATCCGCGACGGCCAATTACTACGTCCTCGGCTACTCGATCCCGGCGAGCTGGGACGGCCGCTTTCACGAGATCAAGGTCGAGGTCCGGAGGCCGGGGTACAGAGTCTTCGGTCAGAGAGGTTATACGAATCCTCTGCCCTTCAATAGGCTTTCGCCCCTCGAAAAACACCTCCATCTTCTCGACCTGGCCTTGGCGGAGAAGGGCTATGCGGAACAGCACCTGGCTTTTCCGCTCGTCGCCCTGCCCTTCTCTAGCGGAAACGGTCCCAACGCCCTCCTTCTCGCTGCGATCCCCGTCGAACGCCTCAGACAGGACGTCGGGGACAAGACAGAATGCATCAGCCTGATTCTCGACCAGGACAAGACTATCGTTAACGGCCGGAGATTCGAGTTCGATTGGGCGACGGTCCAAGGCGAAAGGGCTTGCCAGTATTCGGCCGTATCGCTGCCCGCCGGCCGCTACGACTGCCGCGTCGTCATCAGGAACCTAGACAACGGTAGGGGTGCGGTCGGCGCGTGTTCCGTCGAGATCCCGGCGAAAGCGACCGCCGACCTATGGCTCGACCCGCCCCTGCTGGTCGTGGACGGAGGGGAGATCCCCTACATCGATGTCTCCGGTGGGGACAAAGGGGTTCCGGGGGCGCCGGTTTCGCTCTTTCAGGTTTTCCCCTTCCCGCCCAAGGAATTCGTGCCCCTCGTGGGTGATCTAGAGCTTGGGACGGCGAGGATTTACGCAGTGCTCCGGTCATTTGAAAAGGGCGTTGAAGAGTCGGAACTCGAGATCGCGGCCTGGCTCGCCCCCGACGGCTCGGCCGAGAAGATCCCGCTGACCGTCGAGATTCTGAGCGTCGCGGGGAGCGGGGAGGCGGCCGTCCGTTTCATCCAACTCGAGCTCCCCTCCCTTCGGTCCGGCCGGTATGAGCTCCACATTACGGCCGAAGACGCGACCAAAAAGCTCGCCGCCGAGGCAAAGACGGAGTTGCGGATCAGATAGAGAGGTCGGCCGGACGCATGCGCGCGCCCCGGCGTCCGGTTCTCCCCGGGCCTCCCACGGCTCCTCGCCCACCCTTCGTTCGGTACCGGATTTGTGTTATATATCGCTCCAAGAGAGGTGCGGCAATGACAACGCGGATGAAGGTCCCGGCTTTGTTCTTGTTTCTTGTCCTGGTCCCGTCGCTTGCGGCCCTCGCCCAGGAAACGAAGTCGCTGGCCCAACAGGGAGACGCCCTTTACGAGCTGCGCGGCGACGTGGCGAAGGCGAAGGAGGCCCTGGCGAAATACCAGGACGCGCTCCTCCAAAAAGAGGACCCCTACGGCGTCTATTGGCGGATGGCCCGCGTCGAATACTGGATCGGCGACCACGCCGCCTCGAAGGACGAGAAGATCAAGCTCTTCGGCTTGGGCCTCTACCACGGCAAGAAGGCCATCGCCCTCGAACCGGGAAAGCCCGAGGGCCACTACTGGCTCGGCGTGAACTACGGCTCCTACGGCGAGGCCAAGGGCGTCTTCAAGAGCTTATCCCTCGTCGGGCCCATCAAGGAGGAGATGAACAAGGTCTTGGCCATCGACCCGGCCTTCGAGGACGGCGGGGCCGACCAGCTCCTGGGCCGCATGTACTACGAGCTTCCCGGTTTCTTCGGAGGCAGCAACAAAAAATCCCTCGAGCATCTCTTGAAATCCCGGGAGCTGGGTCCGCGCGTCGGCCTGACCCGGATCTATCTCGCCGACACGTATCTCGCCTTGGGGGACGTCGAGAAGGCACGCGCCGAGCTCGAGTTCGTCGTGGCCATGGAGCCCGACCCGAGGCTCATCCCCGAGACGGCCCAGGAGAAGGACATGGCCCTGGCCAAGCTCAAGGGCAAGGAGTTCACGAAGAAGTGAGCGGGGGATTTGCCGCGCGGGTCCTCTACGAAAGCGACGAGCTTCTGGCTGTCGACAAGCCCGAGGGGGTCGTATCGATCTCCGACGGGGGAACGGGCGGCCTGCCGGAGCTCCTTCGCCTCGAGGGTATCTACGCCGGCAAGCTCTACCCCGTCCACCGCCTCGACCGCGGGGCGAGCGGCGTCATCGTCTATGCCAAGAACCCCGAGATGCATCGCCACCTCAACGGCGAGTTCGACCGCCGGGCGGTGCGGAAGACCTACCTGGCCCTCGTCCACGGCGTCGCCGGGAACCGCGGCGTCATCAATAAACCCCTCCGGGAGTTCGGCTCGGGCCGCATGGGCGTCGACGAGGCGCGCGGCAAGCCCTCCTCGACGGAGTTCAAGGTCGAGCGCAGGCTCCGGGGTTTCACCCTCGTCCGGGTCCGCCCGCTCACCGGGCGGCGCCATCAGATCCGCGTCCACCTTTATAGCCTCGGCCACCCCGTCGTCGGCGACCGGAGATACGGCGACCGGGCCCTGCAGGAGGGATACCCGCGGTTGATGCTCCACGCCCTCGAGATCGAGTTCACGTTGCCTTCGGGCGAGCATCTCAAGATCGAGGCGCCAGTGCCCGCGTCGTTCACCGCCGTGCTCGACGGCCTCAGAACAGGTGGCCGAAGTTGAAGTAGATGCCCGTCCCTTCGCGGCTGAAGCCCATGTCGAAGCGGACGACGAAATTCGCCAGGTAGTAGCGCAGGCCCCAGCCGGCGTCGAACACGGTCTTTTGGAGGGCGATGGCGCTCCAGCGCGGCCAGACGAGGCCAGCCTCCGTGAAGGCGTTGCCGCCGAGCCGCTTCCAGATCGGGAAGCGGAACTCGGCGCAGGCCAGGAACTTGCCCTTGTCCATGAACCGGTTGAGGGCGTAGCCGCGCATGGCGCTCATGGTCGAGCCGCCGCCGAGGGTGCTGAGGTCCCAGAGAGGAATGTTCGAACCCGTGACCTGCTGGACGAGGCCTCGGACGGCGAGCACCACCCCCTTGAAGAAAAGGCGGTTGTAGGAGCGGAGGTCCAGGGTCAGACGATCGTACGTTCCGGCCCTGTTGCCGACCGCCGGGCCGGCGAGATCGTTTTGGACGAGGAACCGGACGCCCCGGGTCGGGTGGATCTGGCTGTTCGAGGTGTCGTAGCGGACGGTCAGTGAAAGGTAGGGCGAGAACTTCGTTCCCTCGACCTGAAGGAGGTCCGAGAACGGCTGGCCCGGGGTCACGTTGAAAGTCTTGTAGCGCCGCAGGATGTAGGCCACCTCCGCGACGACGACCGGGCTGAAGCCGTGCCCCACGGTCAGGCCCATCTCCTCCTTGAGGTAGGAAGCGGCTGTCTCGTCCGCCTTGAGCGAATCCGGCCCAAGGCCATAGAAGCGGTACTTAACGTACTTGTCGTATTCCGCCCGGAGGTCGAACGATAGGCCGTAGCGCTTCCCCTGGCGGATCTCGGTGTCGGGGATGGAAAAGGTGAAGACGTACCAGCGTTCTCCCTTGCTCGAGTTGAAGAGGATGAGGTCGAAGGATTCCTGGCGGCGGAGATAGTTGACGAACTTCGCCTTGCCGCCGTAACCGACGCCGATGTCGGAGTCGTACATCAGGATGGGGAAGGCACTGAGGGACTTTTTGGGCTTGGCCGCAGCGTCGGGCCCCGGCGCGGCCGCAGCGGCCAAGGCCGTGACGAGTAGGGCGAGGGAGGCCGCCCGCAGGACCGGCCGCACGGTCCGGACTGGCGGAAGGTCTTTCCTCCCCGCTCCGTTCCGTCCTTCCGATCTTCCCCCCATGTCGCTACCGCGTCTCCCCTGCTCCACCGCGTTGCCTATATAAGCAGTCATCGCGTCCGGCTTGTCAAGCCCTTCTTCGGGCTCAGCGGATTCGGGTATAATAGGGGGGCTGTGAATGACCAGGGATATGATCTCATTGTCATCGGCGGCGGCGAAGCCGGCATCTCGGCCGCCCTTCGCGCTTCGGCGCTCGGCGCGCGCACGGCCATGGTCAACCGCGAGCCCGAGCTCGGCGGCGGCTGCGTCCAGACGGGGACCCTGCCGAGCAAGACGCTGAGCAACGCCGCCCACTTCCTCGAGAACCTGAAAAAGGGCAAGCGCTACGGAATCGTAGTCGACGAGAACGCCAAAGCCGACTACCGGGCGATCCTCGAGAGCCGCCACAAGACGACCATGTGCGAGGTCGGGGTCCTGGCCACCCTCATCCGGAAGAACAAGATCGAGACGGTGACGGGCGAGGCGTCGTTCACCGGGCCGAAGGCCCTCCGGGTCAAGCTCCTCGACGGCACGGTCCGGGAGATGGGCGCGCCGAAGATCGTTATCGCCACGGGCTCGCGGCCGGCGACGCTCCCCGGGTTCGATTGGAACCGGACGACCATCCTCTCGCCCGACGACCTCACGGCCATGGATGCGGTGCCGCGCCGGTTCCTGATCGTGGGCGCCGGCGTCATCGGCTGCGAGATCGCCTTCATCTTCAGGTCCCTCGGCTCCGAGGTCTTCCTCGTAGAGAAGCTCGAGCGGGCGCTGCCGGGGCAGGACCACGACATGGCCGCCGTCATCACCCGGGAGTTCAAGAAGAAGGGCATTAAGCTCCTCACCGGCCAGGGCCTCGAGCGCATCGAGCCGGCCGGGGGCGGCGCCGTCCGGGCCGTGCTCGCCGGCGGCGAGTCCCTAGAGGTCGACCGGATCATGATCGGCGTCGGCCGTCGCCCGAACACGGAGGCCCTCAACCTCGGCGCCGCCGGGATAGAGGCGGGCGGGCACGGCGAGATCCCGGTCGACGAGCACATGGAGACGTCGGCGCCCGGGATCTATGCCGCAGGCGACGTCCTGGCCCGGATCATGCTCTCCTCGATGGCCGTCGTCGAGGCGCGGGTCGCGGCCGAGAACGCCCTGGGGGTTCGGTCCCGGATGGACTACAGCTGCGCGCCGTGGGGCATCTACACCGACCCGGAGATCGGCTCGGTGGGCCTGACCGAGGACGAGGCCCGTGAAAAGGGGGTGGCCGTCGTCATCGGCGAGTGCGGCTACAATGACCTCGTGCGTGGATGCCTCGACGGGAGCGTCGTCGGACTCTTCAAGTTCCTCTTCGAGGCCGGTTCGCACCGCCTCGTCGGCGCCCACATCGTCGGGCAGGACGCCTCCGAGATCATCCATTTCGCCGCCCTGGCCGTGAAGATGGGCGCCCGGGCCGAGGACCTCAAGGACATGGTCTACAACCATCCGACGATATCGGAGGGCTTCGGCAAGGCCGCCGCCGACGCCCTTAACAAATTGGGGTCGGACCAGGCTATCTAATTGACTAATAACAAGTTAAGACGTAATAAAGCCGGCTTTTGGGCCTTAAGTCTCCAATAAAATGGGGTCGGGCCTCAGCATCTAACAGCTAAATAATAAATTAGGTGATTTTTAGATTCGTTTATTGGTCTTAACTCTTAATTTTGGGCACTTAAAAAGGCAACTTAAGGGAAGCCTGGGGATTTCTGGGATCATCCTTAAACCTCGATTTTGGGCATCGAAAATAGGGACTTAAGGTCAAAAAGAGCTCATAAAAATCGGCTAATTTATTTAATTAATGCAAGATACTGAGGCCCGACCCCAATGGGAAAGGAATCCGGCTCAAAAATGACCGCTAAGTCATTTAGATTATGGAACATGATTCGGTCCGACCCCAATGGATTAAAAAATTTGATTCCGGCCGGGGGTTTGGTTTATTCTGATAAGTCATGACGCACCGAAACGTTTCCTTACCCGCGGCCGCCTTCCCGATTGATGGACGATAGCATCCGGCCCGACCCCGCCCTCCAGGGGCCCGTCATCCTCGACCGGTCCCGGCATTCGATCTCGCGGCGCGATATCGACCCCGACGCCCTCAAGGTCCTCTACCGGCTCAGCGGCCACGGCTTCATCGCCTACCTCGTCGGCGGGGCCGTGCGCGACCTGCTCCTCGGCCGCCATCCGGTGGACTTCGACATCAGCACCGACGCCCACCCCAATCAGATCAAGAAGCTCTTCCGGAACGCCTTTCTCATCGGCCGGCGCTTCCGGCTGGCCCACATCCATTTCCAGGGCGGCAAGGTCATCGAGGTGGCGACCTTCCGCCGCAAGCCCGACGAAGAGGAGCTTGAGGCCGAGCGGGCCGAACGCGAGGAGGCGGACAAAGCCGCGGAGGCCACCCCCGAACAGAAACCCATCCCCATCCCGGGCCGTCCTCCGCTCAAGCCCATCGCCTTCGGCACGCCCCAAGAGGACGCCTTCCGGCGCGACATCACCATCAACGCTCTGTTCTACGACATCTCGACCTATTCCGTCATCGACTATGTCGGCGGCATCGAGGACCTCAGGCTCGGCCGGGTCCGGGTCATCGGGGAACCCGGCGAGCGATTCACCGAGGACCCCGTCCGCATCTGGCGGGTCATCCGCCACGCCTCCCGCGTGGACTTCACCATCGAGGAGCGCACCGAGCAGGCCATCCCGGCCCATCTCCCGCTCCTGGCCAAGGCCTCCGGCGCGCGCCTCTTCGAGGAGCTGAATAAGGACCTGAAGTCGGGGGCGGCACGGCCCTTCTTCAAGCTCGCTCGTCGCCACTCCCTCCTGCCCATCATCCTGGGCCAGTTCGGCGAGTTCTACCAGCGGTCCGACGAGGCGTTCGGCCGGCTCACGGAGAGCCTGGCCGCCGTCGACGCCGCCATCGCCCGGGGCGGCTCCCCCTCCGCGGACATCGTCTATTCGCTCCTCATCTGGCCGTGGGCCAGGACGGTCCTGGCCGGCGCCGAGGGGGACAAGCCCAAAGCCCTCTATGCGGCCTTCCGCGAAACGAAGCCCGCCGCGACCATCCCCAAGGGAATTCTGCTCGATGCCGTCCATACTCTCGCCCTCGTCGAGATCATGCTGGAGGCCCTGTCCACGGGCCGGATGCGCTGGGGGCTCCGCAAACGGGCCCACTATCCCGGCGCCTCGAAGATCTGCTCGTTCCTCGTCCAGGGGGCGTTCGGCGGGGGCGAGGACCCGTTCGCGCGGATCTTCAACGCCCGCTTCGCGGCGGGCCGCGAGCCCGAAGCAGCTCCGGAGGAGGCCATGGACGATTCACGGCACCCCGAGCCCGACCAGGCCCCCGGCGGCCCGGCGCATCGCCGGCGCCGCCGCAGGAGGCCCCGCCGGAGACGGCCCGCCCCGCAGGGGCCCGCGACCTAATCCGCAAGGGAGGAGAGAACCCATGGAAAACCCAAAACCGAGATCGCTGACCCTCGGCGGCCTGACCGTGCCGCGGGCGCTGAGCTTTCTCTCAGGACTGGGCATGATCGCCGCCTCGGTCCTCACCATCCGCCACTTCTTCCTGGCAAATTATCCGGCCACGATCTTCACCGGCTCCTTCTGCGACATCAGCGCCTTCTTCAACTGCGACAGCTCGGCCTTCTCCCCTATCTCGCAGGTCCTGGGCGTGCCGCTCGGCTTCTTCGGCCTGTTCATGGGTGTCCTCGTCGTCCTCGGCGCGGTCATCCCCTCGGCGGCTTTCGAGCGGACGAACAAGTTCCTCGCTCTGGCCAACGTCGTGGGAGTCGTCGGCCTCTTCTTCTATTCCGTGTTCGTGCTCGGCAGCCTGTGTCTCCTCTGCTCCGGCTACTACCTTTTCTCCATCCTGAGCTTCATCCTGTTCGCGGTCTACGGCATCGGGAAAGGCGAGCGCGGCGTCCTTGTCCGCTGGGCCCGGCCGTCCTTCCGGCTGCTCGTCGTCTTCGGCGTCCTGGCCCTGGCCGGGGCCTACGGCTTCGTCCTCTACCACAACGCGAAGAAGGAGGTCCAGGTGGGCCAGGCCGCGACCATCGTCAGGGAGTACTACGAGCTGCCCAAGGTCGCCTCGCCGAGCTTCCTCTCGCCCTACTGGTCGGTGAAATCGACCGAGCGCTTCGAGGACGCGCCCATCCACATCGTCGAGTACGCCGACTTCCTCTGCCCCGACTGCCTCTATCTCGCCCAGCAGCTCGACAAGCTGAAGAAGGAGTTCGCCGGCAAGATCAACGTCGCCTTCCAGTTCTTCCCGCTCGAGGGCGTCTGCAACAAGGTCGTCCGCGAGAAGTCCAACCTCCACCCGGGCGCCTGCGAGATGAGCTACATCGCCGCCGGCAGCCTCGAACGCTTCCCGGAGATCGCCGACGAGATCTGGGCCAACTTCCGCTCGACACGCAACCCCGAGTGGCGCCGGGCCCTGGCCCGCAAGTACGGCACGGAGGCGGCCATCGGCGACCCGCAAGTCCGCGACCTCGTCGAGCGGATCATCAACACGGGCGCGGAGTACGAGAGGACCTCCGACCAGTACCTCCACGGCATCCGCTCGACGCCGACCATGATCATCAACAACCGGATGATCATCGGCACCCTCCCCTACCAGCACATGAAGGCCATCTTCCAGGCCCTGGTCGACGAGCGGGAGAGCGGCGGCCGGAAGTTCATCGAGAACTGGATGCCGCCGGTGAAGAAAAGGAAATAGGCCGCGACTGCGGCCTACGACCGGCCTACGACCGGTTTTTCGCGATCTCGGCCCGGAGCGCGGCGTCCAGGCCGGCGGGGTGGCGCCGGTAATGGTATTCGATCCGGCTCGAGTCCCGATGGGCCCGGCGATACGCCCATCCCCGCGACATCAGGGCCCGCTCGTGCATCTCGTGGAGCAGGATGAATCGTCGCTCCCCGGGCCTGACGTCGTCGTCGATCCAGACCTCGTTGGCAGGAACGAACTTATAGACCTTGTCGTGGCCGCCCTCGGTGAAATCGATGAAGAAGACGTCCCGGACGAGCTCGCCGTCGACGATCCAGACCTTGACCCCGTCGCTGTATTCGGCAAGGAGAGTTTTATGGATCCGGGCGATGAGCTCCGCGGTCCGGCCGGAGCTCAACAGAGCCGCTCCCTCTCGCCCTGGCCCGCTCGCCAGGCGCTCCGAGCGCTCCATGTCGTCCGCCTTGGCCAAGGCGTCGTCGTAAGGCACGCCGCGGGCCATGAGGCCATTTTCCTCGAGGAGATGGGCGACGAAGAAGTGCGCCTCCCCGGGTGTGTTCTCGGCGTCGAGCCATAATTCGCGGGCCGGGATGAACTTGAAGTTCAGGTGCTGGCCGAAGTTCGTGAACTCCTCGTCGAGGTTCTCCCGGACATACTGCCCGTCGACGGTCCAGACGTCGAATCCCTGGACCCGTTCGCAGAAGCCGACGTAGGGCTTCCCCGGGACCGAAGGCGGCAGGAGATGCGACCCGGGGCTTCCGGCGCCGCAGCCGCCGAGGGCGACGAGCGCCGCCAGGGCCGCGACGGCGGCCGCCCGCGCCAGGCGCTCGTGCCGGAGGACCCGCGAGGGAGCGTTCATTAAATCGCCCGGTCCGACCTCAGATCCTGTTCGTGCCGTTATGGTTCGGGGCCTCGCGCCGGACCCTTTTCTGGATGTCTTTCACCGAGGTGTAGCTCTCGAGGAGGTCGGGCAGGTATTCCGTGCTGGTCACGAACGTCCAGAGGTAGGCCACGACGGCGTAGATCTGCCCCGTCGAAAAGTTGTCGATGTCGATGGCGATGAAGAGGACGACGACAAAGATGCCCAGCAGGAAAAGCCGGATGAGCCCGAAATTGAGCGCCCCCCAATTGGCGATCTTCCGCTGGGGTTTGGCCATGGCCTCGTAATACTCCCGGACGTGCCGGATGTCCTTCCGGGCGAAGATCTCAAAGACGTCCTCCCGCATGTCGTGGAGCTCCTTCTGGAGGCCGCTGACCTTCCTGTTGTAGATGCGGCTGACGAGGGCCAGGGGGAAGACGATGAGAAGACAGGTGAGCGAGATCCGCCAGTCGAATATGGCCAGGGCGATGGCCGTGCCGCCCAGGTCGAAGCCCTGCTCGATGAAGTCGGGAATGCGCCGCTTGAGGAAGGTCACGTAGTCGCGGGAGAGTTCGACGCGCGCGGCCGTCTTAGCCACATCGAGGCCTTTCTCGCGGCTGGATTCGGTCACCTCGACGGCCATGTTCGTGAACATGTTGAGGAAGATTCGCTCGTCGATCGACCTGCGGGCCGCGCCGACGCCCGAATTGATGGCGAAAACCCCGATCCACAGGATGAGGGGAACGGTGTAGGAAACGTGCTCCTTGGCCCCGAAAAGAGCGATGAGGCGGTCGAGGAGGCGGCCGAAGAGCGTCGGCTCGATGATCCAGGCCAGCTTTTCGACGACAACGAGGGAGATCGCGAAGATGAAGGCGAGCCGGTACTTGCGGATGATGTCGATGAGCGTCATGAAGATATCGCTTCAGGGCCTGGGGTCAGGACGGTCACTCTACCGCAGCCGCACGGCAAACACAAGGGACGGTCCGCCCCCCAGACAGACTCTCATCCGGCCTGTCTTAGGGTCCACAGGCCCGTCCTGACGTTTAGACGCCCAAAAAGGGGAAAAATTCCCCAAAAAAGGCCCAAAAAGGACGGTTCCCCTGGGGGGACTGTCACTCTTTCAGGGTCAGAGCCAGAGGGAGGCCACTTCGGGGACCGAGACGCGGTCGACGAGGCTGAGCGCTCCCCGGGCGCAGGCGTTCCGGCAGATCCCGCAGCCGTAGCATTTCCCCAGGTCCAGCCGCGCTTTCGCCTTGCGCTTGTGGGGGGCGAACGCATCGAACGGGCAGATCTTGGCGCACTCACCGCACCCGCTGCACTTAGCGTCGTCGACGCGGGCCAAGTATTCGGAGCGGAACATGACGGGCGTCTTATGGGTCAGGCTCGCCCTCATCGCCATGCAGCCCGGGAGCGAACAGTTGCAGATGCCGCCCAGGAACGGCGTCATGAAGGTCCAGACCGTGTGGCAGAGGCCTTCCTCCTCGTTCTCCCGCATCAGGGCGAGCGCCTGCTCTTTGGGCATGAACTCGAGGCCGCCGGTCTGCGGCCCGATGAGGTAGGAGGGGTCGATCTCCCGGATGAGCTTGACGAGCTCCCCACCTTCGGGGGCCAGGCTGATCCCGTAGCAGTAGCGGTGCTCGGGGCCGAAGGCGACATGACGGCAGATGCAGGCCAGGCGGACGACCGAGGTCGTGAAGCCCAGGATCTTCTCGATGTCCTCGATGGGCACGACCTGGCCGAAGTGATTGACCTTCTGTTTCTCGGTGATTCTCCGTCGCAGGCCGCGGGTGATGAACGGCGGGATCTTGTCGACCGTGCCGAGGGCGCGCTCGCCCTTGGCGATGTGGTCCGGCGATTCAAAGAAGTGCTGGATGAACCGCCGCCGTCCGAGGTCGCTGAGGAGGTCTTCGGAGTAGTTGCGGGCGTCGAGGTACCACTTCTTCCCCTCCCCGTGCTGATGGCAAAAGTCGCACATCGTTCCGAGGTATGAGTAGCACACCGCCCCGGTAATATCAAGCAGGTCGGGGTCAAATCGATATTTTTGCACGTTTTCCGTTCATCAAGAGGGTCATATCGTAGTCATCTAGTGGATATGATCAACGACGTCGTGTCGCTTGCGCTCATCGGGCTCCTCCTCCGTCAGCCGCTCGAAAACCTCTTCGCCGTCCCGGTCGCCGCGCGCTTCCTGCCTTGGATCAAGTTCGGATTGAAGTTCACGGTGATCTTCATCGCCTCCGTGGTGACCGTCGACCTCGTCAAGCACCTGGTCTGCATCGGCCGGAGGCGCCTGGCCCCTTCGTTGACTTCATCCGGCCGTCCGGATATAAGTTGAGCCATGATGAGTCCCGCGCCCTCGGCGCCGCGCTCGCCTGGACCGAACGATCGAGGGAGGTGTGCCCCCATGCGAAAAGTGTCCGCCGCCGTCTGCCTGGCGCTCCTCGGAGTCCTGCTGATGGGCTGCCGGGAGGATACGAAGGGAAAGGAAGAAAAGGAGGACGCGGCCGTGCCGCCGTCCGTCGACCAGACCGCATCCTGGGAGGCGAAATTCCTCGGCGAGCTCCCCGCCCTCGGCCACCGCAATTGGGTCGTCGTCGCCGACGCCGCGTTCCCGCTCCAGATCAGCCCGGGCATGGAGGTCGTCGTCTCGAACGAGGACCATTTCGCCGTTCTGGAGAAGGTCCTGAAGGCCCTGGATGCCTCGAAGCACGTCCGGCCCAAGATCTACCTCGACAAGGAGCTCGAGTATGTCACCGAGGAGCTCGCGCCCGGAATGGATGCCTGCCGGAAGCGCCTCAAGGGGATGCTCGCCGGACGCGACGCCAAGCCTATCCTCCACGAGGAGCTCATCGCCCGGATGGACCAGGTCGCCCGGATGTTCCGCATCGTGATGATCAAGACGAACCTGACCCTGCCCTACACGACGGTCTTCCTGGAGCTCGACTGCGGCTACTGGGGCCCGGACGCCGAAGCCAAGATGCGGGAAAAGATGAAATAAGGGCTCAGGGCCGCTGATTGATGACCGACTGTTGCTGCTGTTCCTGGGCTGAAGTCTTGAGGAAGAGGACCGTGGCCTGGGCGACGACGTAGACGATGAAGCCCATCAGGACCAGGCTCAGGACGATCAGGGCGATGCCCTTCATGTTCGAGACCTCGCGGGCCAGCCCCTGAGGCGCGAGGGCGTCGAAGGCCCACTTGCCGACAAAGATCAGCATGATCGTGATCCCCAAGGCCAGCCGGTAGCCCAGGATCTTTCCCTGGGCGTAATCGGCGCGGTCGAGGCGGATGAACGGGGAGACGAGCCAGACGGCGAAGAGGACCAGGATCACCGTTATGGTTGTCCCGAAGTATCTTTCGGCTTTCGTCTGGGTGTTCATCCGGGCTTATTTTACGCTTTCGCCGATGAAATGAATAGGACCCCGATGACCGGGACCGGATCGGCGGAGTTGTGAAGAGGGACGGCGCGTTGACAACCGCCAGGGCCGGCCCTATATTGAAGGACTGGAACACGGGAGGTGAGCATGTCCAGAAGAAGCGCCTTATTTGGGCTGTTCGCATTCCTCCTCGTCGCCGGGCTCGCTTCGACAGCCCCCGGGGCATCGAAGGACGTCGTCGTCCAGAGCGTTTGGGCGGCGGACCCGATCACGATCGACGGCCTCGCCAGCGAGTGGAGCGGCGCCCCCCTTGCCGTCAACGGGGCGACCAAAGCGGAATTCGCCTTCCGCAACGACGCCGATCACCTCTACATCCTGCTCGAGCTCAAGGATCCCCTGTTCCTGAGCACGCTCGAAAGGAGCGGGGTCACGATCTACTGGGGCGCCCCCGGACAGACGAAGAAGGACAATGGGCTCAAGTTCACGAGACTCGTCCTCACGGCCAACCAGCTCATCGCCCGCCGCACCAGCCATGGAAGGAAGCTCTCGGACGCGGAGATCGCGGTGATCAAGGCCAAGCCCATGCACACGCTGCTCCTCTATGACATGATCAACAAGAAGGAGCGGGAGAAGATGGCCACCGCGAAGCCCACCCGGTTCCCGGATTTCAACGCCGTCAAGGAAGGGAAGGCGTGGACCTACGAGTTCCGAATCCCCCTGGCCAAGAACGAGGACCAGCCCTTCGGCATCGGGGTCGACCCAGGCGGGACCGTCCGCATCGGCATCGAGTGGGGCGGGAGGATGGAGGAGCAGACCCGGCAGGCGGACCAGTTGATGCGCTCAATGGCGGAGGAAGAGAGAGAGTCGCCGTTCCAGAAGGAGCAAGTGCGTCGGGGGGAACCGAGGTACACCATCTGGGTGGACGTGGCCTTGGCCGCGAAGTCGTGAGGCCGGGACGCGCGGCTCAATCGTCGGTATTTCGAGAAGGAGGCTCCATGACAATGACATCCCGGCGCCATAAGTTCACGCCCGCATTGCTCGGGCACGCGGCAACCCTGCTCGCGCTCGTCGCGCTCTTCGTCTGCCTCACGGCGGGCCTCGCCGCCCCGCTTGCCGCTGACGAGACGACCGACAAGGTCGACAAGATCTTCGCCCAGTGGGACAAGACGACGTCCCCGGGCGCGGCTCTGGCCGTCATCCGCGACGGCCGCATCGTCTACGAGCGTGGCTACGGCATGGCCAAGCTCGAGGACGGGATCGTCATGACCCCGGACAAGCTCTTCGATATCGGCTCCTGCTCCAAGCAGTTCACGGCGACGTGCCTGGTCATGCTCGTCCGAGACGGCAAGGTCTCGCTCGACGACAATATTCGCAAATACATCCCCGAGCTCCCGGATTACGGGACGCCCATCACGGTCCGCCACCTCCTCCACCACACGAGCGGCCTGCGCGACTACAACGCTCTGTTGGAGCTGGCCGGCTTCCGAGGGGACTCCGACTGCCCGACCGTCGAGGAGTCGCTGGAAGTCATCTGCCGGCAGAAAAAGCTCAATTACCCTCCGGGCACGGAATATTCCTACACGAACACGGGCTATTTCCTGCTCAGCCAGATCGTCGAGCGGGTCAGCGGAAAGTCCCTGAACGCGTTCGCCCAGGAGCGCATTTTCAAGCCGCTGGGCATGACGCACACACTCTACCAGGAGGACCACACCCAGGTCATCCACGACCGGGCGAGCGGCTATGACCCCGACGAGAACGGCACGGGCTACAAGCTCGACATGAGCAACTGGGACGAGACGGGCGACGGGAACGTCTACACCTCGGTCGAGGACCTCTACCTCTGGGACCAAGCCTTCTACACGAACGCGCTCGGCAAGGACGTCATGGACATGATCCATACGACGGGAACCTTGACGAGCGGCAAGAAGATCGATTACGCCTTCGGCCTGGTCGTGACCGAATACAAAGGGCTGAAGGTCGTCGAGCATGGCGGCGCCTGGGCGGGCTTCCGGGCGGCCATCGTGCGCTTCCCGGAAGAGAAGTTCTCGGTCATCTGTCTCGCCAACATGGGCACGATGGACCCCTCGGGCCTGGCGTTCAAGGTGGCCGACATTTACCTCGCGGGCAAGCTCAAGGAGCCGGAGAAGAAGGAAGAGAAGAAGGCCGAGGCAATCGTCGTTCCGGAAAAGGACCTGGCGCCGCTCGCCGGCAACTACCAGGAGCCGAGATTCGGCCAGTGGTTCGAGATCACGCTCAAGGACGGCAAGCTCGTCGCCGGCCGGGGCGGGAGGAGTTTCATCCTGTTCCCTGTCGGGCCGATGACGTTCGAACTCCGGACACCGGCGACGACGATCAGGCTTGAGTTCGCGGCGGCCGAGGCCGGGCAGCCGGGAAACATGCGCGCCGTCTATCCCGGACGCGACGAGGTTGATACCTATGTCAAGGCGGCGCCGCTCGTTCCGCTGACGCCGGCGCGGTTGGCCGAATTCGCCGGGACCTACGTGAGCTCCGAGCTTCTCGACGCCAAGTACCAGATCGCCGTGGATAAGGACGCCCTTGTCCTTAAGATGAGGACGGTCCCTAAGGCGGGCCTCAAGGCCATGGCCCCGGAGAAATTCGTCGAACAGGAATTCGGCGCGAACATCGAGTTCGTCCGCGGCAAGGGCGGCAGAGTAACGGGTTTCAGGCTTGCCGTCGGCCGCGCTGCCGGCATCGAATTCGTCAAGAAATAAGGGCAATCCCGTGTTGAAATTCTCTTTGGTAAACATGGGGACACGTACCTGGGCACATGTCCCCGTTTTCCCGGGAATTCCCATGGAGGCCTAGCGATGGCAAAAATAACGATGCTGGGCACGGGGCTCATCGGGACGTTCTATACCCGGACGCTCCACGGCCTCCGGGGGCGGGACAAGGTCGTCAACGTCTATTCGCGAAGCCCGGAGCGGGCCAAGGAATTCGCCAGGGAGCACCACATCACGCGCTGGAGCGCCGACCTCAAGGAAGCGATCCTCGACACGGATTCGGACGTCGTGGTCGTCGGCCTCCCGAACAACATCCACCGCGAGGCCGTGCTCCTGGCGGCCCAGGCCGGCAAAGCCGTGCTCTGCACGAAGCCTCTCGGGAGGACCGCCGCCGAGGCGCTGGAGATGCTCCGGGCGGTCGAATGGGCTGGCGTCTTCGCCGGCTACCTCGAAGACCTCGTCTACACGCCGAAAACGCTCAAGGCCCTCGAATCCGTCCGGAACGGCGCCCTGGGCCGAATCCTCTGGGCGCGCTCGCGCGAGACCCATCCCGGCCCGCACAGCCCCTGGTTCTGGGACGCCGAGCAGTCGGGCGGCGGCGCGATTGTCGACATGGGCTGCCACTGTATCGAGATCGGCCGGAACTTCATCGGCAAAGACATCCGCCCGGTCGAGGCCTTCTGCTGGGGAGCGACCCAGGTCCACCCGATCGAAGCCGAGGATCACGCCATCGGGCTCGTCAAGTACGCCAACGGCGCGATCGGCCAGTTCGAGGTCAGCTGGACCTTCCGCGGCGGCCTGGATTTGCGCGACGAGGTGAGCGGCACCGAGGGCACCGTCTGGCTCGACCATTTCCTGCGGACGGGCTTCGAGATGTTCACGGCCGCGGGCCAGGGTGGTTATGTCGCCGAGAAGGCCGAGGGGCAAAAAGGCTGGCTCTTCCCGGTCGGCGACGAAGTCCACGAGCTGGGCTACGTCCACATGTTCGCCGACATGCTCGACGCCCGAGATGCCAAGCGCGCGCCGATGGAGACTTTCTACGACGGCTATGTCGTCAACGCCGTTATCGACGCCTGCTACCGCTCGATGAACAGCGGACGGTGGGAGCCGATTGCGCTCGAGGTGTGGCGAGGGAAAGAGGAGGGGGGCGCCGAGAAGGCTGACAAAGGCAACGAGGCCGCGGGGCCCGCTGAAAAGGGCGACACCTTGCTCTTTCTCAAAAAAGAGAAGATGCCCGACGGCCGGACCAAAGTCATCTTCAAGGACAAGGCCACGGGCCGCATCGTTCAGAAGATCGAGTAAAGACGGATGAGCGAGGCGGTCCTCAAAGAAAGGAACGGCGAGCACCCTTTTGGGCACGCCGGGCAGTTGATCGCCCTCGCGGTGTTCATGGCCGTTTGGGTCGCGGATTCCTTCTTCGGCCATTGGTCCACATTTCCGGCGCGACACGTGCCGCTCGCCGTGCGTTTGGCCCTTCTAGGGCTGGCCTTGTTGACCGCAGTGTCTCTTGTTCGGTCGGCAGCCGCGGTTCATCATCTCGAGCAGCTGCCTGACCACGTTGTGACCACCGGGCCCTTCCGTCGTATCCGGCACCCCATCTATCTCGGCGTTATCCTCGTTTATCTCGGCCTGGCCTTGGCCACGGCTTCGCTCTTTTCGCTGCTCGTACTCGTTGGCATCTTCTTTTTTTACAACTACATCGCGGGCTATGAGGAGAAGCTGCTCTCGGCCCGCTTCGGCCAGGCGTATGGGGATTATGCGATGAAGACCGGAAAATGGATCCCGGGAATCGGCAGGAAAAAGCAAGGAAGGCCATCATGACATCTGCCATAACCGTTAGTGCTCTGCGCAAGACTTACGGTCCGCTCACGGCTGTGGACGGCGTCGGGTTCGAGGTCCGCTCCGGCGAGATCTTCGGTATGGTCGGCCCGAACGGGGCCGGCAAGACGACGACCATCGAGTGCCTCGAAGGGATGCGCTCCCCCGACTCGGGAGACGTTCGCATCCTTGGCCTCGACCCCCGACGTGACGGCTACGAATTGCGCGAGCGGATCGGCGTCCAGCTCCAGCAGAGCTCGCTCCCCGATGACATCAAGGTCTGGGAGGCCCTGGACCTCTTTGCCTCCTACTACCGCACGCCGGCGCCCTGGCGGCCGCTCCTCGATGAACTGGGAATCGCCGACAAGCGCGACGCCCGATTCGCCAAGCTCTCGGGCGGCCAGAAGCAGCGCCTGTTTATCGCCCTGGCCTTGGTCAACGACCCCGAGCTCGTCTTCCTCGACGAGCTCACGACCGGGCTCGACCCGCACGCCCGGCGGGCCATGTGGAATCTCGTCCGGGCCATCCGCGACCGCGGCAAGACCGTTTTCCTCACGACCCATTACATGGAGGAGGCCGAACAGCTCTGCGACCGGGTCCTGATCATCGACCGCGGCAATATCGTCGCGTTGGACACGCCGGAGAAACTGGTTGCCAACCTGCAGGCGGAGACGCGCATCATCTTCACGGTCGAGCCCGGCTACGACCCGGCGCCGCTGCGGGCCGTGGCGGGCGTCACGGGAGTCGACATGACGGGCGGGAAGGTCACGGTTGCGGGGCGCGGCGACCGGCTCGTTATCCTGGTCGTCAACGCCCTTGACGCCCAGGGCGCCCGGTTCCGCGACCTCCGTACCGAGCAGCCAAGCCTCGACGACGTCTTCATGGCCATGACCAAGGACGAGATAGGGGCGGATGGAGGTGCCCGATGAAAGCCCTCATCAAGCTCATCTGGGTCGAATTCAAGCTCTACATGCGCCAGCCCCAGGCCGCCTTCTTCGCCCTCGTCTTCCCGCTGCTCCTCCTCCTCATGTTCGGCAGCATCTACGGCAACAAGCCGACGCCTTTCTTCGGCGGCCACGGCATGGTCGACGTCAGCACCCCGGCCTACATCGCCATCATCATGGGCTCGACGGGCTTCATGTCGATCTCGATCATCGTCAGCACCTACCGCGAGCGGGGCATCCTGAGGCGGTTCCGGGCGACTCCCCTGCGGCCGCTGGCGGTTATCGGTTCCCAAGTGGCGGTCAATTTCGTCGTGACCCTGGCCGGCGCCATCATCCTCGTCGTCGGGGCGCTCCTTATTTACCATATGCGGTTCAGCGGTTCGGTCTGGGCCGTCCTCCTCGGGTTCACCTTGAGCACGCTGAGCTTCTTCGCCGTCGGCTTCGTTGTCGCCAGTGTCTCCCGCACATCGCGGACGGCTCAGATCTTCGCGATGGTCCTATACTTCCCGAATATTTTTTTGAGCGGGGCGACGGTGCCGAAGGAGATCTTCCCCCCGGCCATGCGGACGATCAGCAAGGCCCTGCCGATGACCCACGTGGTCAATTTGCTGCAGGGTTTATGGTTAGGGAACCCTTGGTCGAAGCACCTCGTCGAGGTCGGGGCGCTGGCGGGGCTGCTCGTCGTCGGCGCGTTCGTCTCGGCGAAGACGTTCCGCTGGGAGTAAAGACTCAGCGTCCCGGGGCGATGGCGATCAGCCCCCGGAGCATCTTGAACCCCTTGACATAAGTGTCGGACGTGAAGGCCACGGTCCGCGCGTTCACCCTCTGAACCC
>Ga0315280_10004067_pt1 | contig 21893 bp, 25 predicted proteins | sample YL17G06_40_MG_FD_203697 | JGI IMG/M metagenome (GOLD analysis project Ga0315280, IMG submission 203697) | Sediment microbial communities from Yellowstone Lake, YNP, Wyoming, USA - YL17G06_40 | ecosystem: Environmental > Aquatic > Freshwater > Lake > Sediment | place: USA: Wyoming | collected...
GTCAAATGCTCCGACTGCGGTGCAGAAACGGAAGTACCATTTGTGCCGACGACGGGCAGACCAGTCTACTGTAGAGACTGCTTCCAGAAGCACCGAAGGTATTAGGCAAACAGCCTAGAACCGATGTTGACCGAAATTTCTTCACTTTTATTTGTCTTCAAATGCGCGTTCTGTAGGGTTCCCTAGTCTAGATCTGCCACAATTAGGTCTGCCAAGTGTCTTTACACGGGTTTCTCTCCAACTGAACGAATCTTCTACAGTATGGACGCTGCAAAACAAATCTCCTTGATGAGAAAAGAATAGGGAACGAGCGAAGACGTAGCGAAAACGCGAAACGTATCATAGCCGAACAGCGGCAATGGGCGGGCGATGTGTCAATTGCAGAAGAAGAAGTGGACGAAGAGGAAGAAGACGAGGAAGCCTGGCAGCGCGGGCATAACTTCCTGGCGGTCGGAAGTGTTAAACCTGCAATAGCGACATTAGATCTACACGTGATTTCTGTGCCGAAAGCGAAGAAGAAACCAAAGAGGAAACAAAAGAAGTAACCCAGGAACCAAGGGGTTCCTTTGCGGCGACGAGGGGGTTCAAGTAAGTTAGGAGGCCCCGCGAAGGCTCTTCCACGGAAACCCTGCTGCCCCTAGGAACTGCTTTTCTTCATACCTCTGTTTTCTTAGGCGATGAGTGCCGCATTCGCGGGTGCGGTGCCCTCGAGTTATAACATATCCCTGTTCGGAGAGCTTTCTTTGCACCATTCTCCCTTCAACTTTGCTGTGATTCTTGCTAGAAGACGCATAACTAAGGAGTCACTAGTGCGCGACTCTAACGAAGGTCGAAGCAAAAGAATACAATCAAGAGGACTTTGTTGGAGGCATTGTCTTGGACGGAGGTTCTCGTATATCTGATCTGAAGTATAAGTTAATGACTATTGAGCTGCTCAATCTGGCTAAGAATTACTATACTTACAGAGAACTCTCACAGATAATCTCCTTGCCGGAAAGCGTTCTAAGCAGGTACGTTAAGGGCCATGTACTGCCAGCAATGGATCGAGCGCTCTACATCAACAAAACCTTGCAGAAGATAATGCGACTTGAAGCGGAAATCCAGCTGAGAATCCAATTCGATGACTTAGGATACTTCGACAACACGAGGCTAATATCTGATACGCTCCTCCTCGAACGTGCGGTTCAACATGCAGTGAACAGATTCGCAGGGACACGGATTACGAAAATACTTTCACCCGCAGTGGATGGCGTTCCACTAGCCGCCCTCCTCGCGCATAGGCTAGGCGTGAAGCTCGTTATAGCAAAGAAAACTAGGGAGGTAGGTGTTCGAGAGTTCATTGAGGAGGTCTATGTTCCCGGCAAGAGTGCGATGATTATCAGCCTCTACGTTCCCAGAGACGCTCTCAAGAGAGGCGATTGCGTCCTAATCGTAGACGACGTTCTCGACGCTGGCGAAACCCAGATGGCCCTAGCTAGAATCGTTCAAAAGGCCAAAGCTGAAGTCATTGGCATATACGCATTGATCGGCCTAAACACGGACTGGAAGGCCAAGATGGAGCAGGCTCTACACTGCCCTGTTGAGATCGTCTATCACATAGGCGAGAAACCCCTGCAGAGCGTCTAAGGCCAAGTTTGTCTCTAGGTGGTCAGATCTCTCTCTACCCTCTATAATGATCGGCCTGAGGGTTGTCGGCTGTACCCGGCCATTTTCCATGAAGACACGGGAGAGGTAGTTCTCGATTCGTGCTGCCCACATCACGGAAAGTTTCAATTGACGCCAAGCATTTCACGTGAAGTCATCAAACTCGTCCGAAAATTTGATTTGGAGACGAACAGGCGACTCAGGTCCGGGAACCGCTGAACGTCGAGACATCTGAACTCCTCAGCTTTTGCCGGTGTTCCGTGACCGACTCTGTATGATGAACACTCAGCCTTGGCTTGGGTCGAAAGCAGTTGCCGCCTACGGTAAGGCAGGTTAAAATGGAGTGTCGAGCTGTCACCTTGTAGGATAGGCAGTGTGGATTGGGAAAGAGAAAGGTCCTTTCAGAGGGAGACATTAATCAACTCGTTCTTCCAGGAGTGGGCCAGTTGCTTGGGATTGTAACCGAAATGTTCGGGTACGATCGGATAATGGTGAAGTGTTCAGACGGAGCCGACCGAGTCTGTCGCATACGAGGCAAGATGAAGAGGCGGGTCTGGATCAAGAATGGCGATGTGGTCTTGGTTGCTCCTTGGGATTTCCAAACCAGTCGCGCGGACGTGCTCTGGCGTTACACACAGAACCAAGCGCAGGTACTTCACAGCAAGGGAATCCTCAAGATGTAACCCCATAGGCCCAATGGTGCTACACTCAAAAGCCAGATGCTTCAAACAGATCCCCAAGTGTGCTCGCAGTTGCAATAGCTTTTGCCAAAGTCATCTTTGCCTACCCTGCGAGTACCGCTTTTGAATTCGAAATCCGTGACCCTTGCAGGGTACTCGTTGTAGAATATTCCGTGCCAAGTCGGTCCTATGAGGGGTTGCGATATGTTCCAGCAGCACCTTGCGTAGGTTGCCATCTCTATGCTGAGCTCGCATTCATCGGAGAATGCATTCACACTGAATATCGGCAGGTCATTCTCGTAACGTTTAGTTATTCTAACATCCTTCATGGAATGTTCCTTCCCCTCCGTAGGGTCGTAGAAGTTGAGAGTCTTAGAAACCATCTTTTCCCCCCAGTCCATCAGGCTCTCGTGTGAAATCGAGCGCCTGAGCATTGGTATTCCGAGATGCGGCAGGAAGTATTGCAGGTAAGCGCCATTGTCCCACTGTACTGTAGCCCAGTACCAGCAGGGGGTTATCGAGGACATCCGCACTTTCTGGAAATAAGACCTGCCCTTTACGGAAGTCTCGGTTTCGCCTACTCGGATTTTTCCCGATGACAAGAGCGCTCTGTATTTCAGCATAGAATACCCCATGTTTCCGATGAAGTTCTTTCCTGTTGGTACCAGTTCCGCCATCATGTCTTTCCACCGCTGCATCGATAGTTCGATTCCGACCTTCTCGCTGTTTAAATCCAGCCAGAGATCCGCAGGGCTCCCACCAAAGGAATAGACACCGTCATTGCTTTCCATTCTGATTCGTCCAGAGTTGTCATCCCACCCGGTTTCGGTCTTCCCGTGGTCGAGAACAAAAGGGTCATGCATCTTGTTTCCGTCATAATACCAGGAGGCAACGATTGATTCGAAAGCGGCGCGATTTTCCTTGATCTCCATTGGCATTTGTGGCTCCCAGTAAGAATCGTTCACGCGAACCTTTCTGCAGTTCCTGTTGACCCAAAGGACCATGAGCTGCCTGGGGAATTCTGGGTTGTCTGGGTTTTCGAAAAAATGGATCCACCACCACCAGTGCCAAGTGCGGTTCTTAAGCATGTTTTCGGGGTAAATCTTCCATATGTCACTGAAGACTTTATGCATGCGTCCTCGCAAATCAGATAACTTCGTTGCATTAGACATTTTCCTCTTGCACTACCTTTTCCGCACTATGTGACTGATACTTCACTATTTTTGCATTCTGTATAGCACAAAAGCAGCTGCAGTCATCCCTAAGAAAAAGTACAAAACTGCAACTTCTATTGGCAAAGTTCCACCTATCATGTAAAACGGCGAATCATAGTAACCCCACAATCGATTTCCAGTTCCATAGAGCTCCCACACCGTATCTGCCACAAAACCAATAGCACCAAGTTCTAAGATCACAGGGTGTCTGAGTTTAACAAGTCCAGCTATTCCGATGACACCAAACAAAACCATTAGAAGTGTACTCGTCCAGACATTTTTGCCTAATTGACTTGCAAGAAAAGTGGAAAATATAATGACCAAGATTAGAATTGAAACTATTGTGACGCTATTCTTGAGTTTCATAATCTGCTGTGTAACGAGTCGCTGATTTAAGTTGCAACGGCTGCTGCGCACGAAGGTTGTGAGGTCGACTTTCACGATAATGCTTCGGGACGCGACATATGTTCCAGAGTGTGTGCGCACCAATAGACCCTACACACACCAAGAATTCATAGGTTCAAATTCTGACTCGGTTGCTCGTATTGCATATGTTTATTGAAGGCGAAGTGTCAGCATAGGTGTAGTGTTCCAGTGCACTCGAGTGGTGATCAGCGCATGTCAGGAAACTCAGGAACTCAGACTCAACACACAAATCGCTTCCCGTCAAACAATGTATTCGTGGGACTGAAACCAGTGATGAGCTACGTTACTGCGATCATCCTGCACCTGAACTCTGGCAATAAAGAAGTGATAGTGAAGGCCCGAGGAAATGCCATCTCCAAGGCGGTAGACGTTGTTGAAGTTGCTCGTCGGCGCTTCTTTGAAGGAAAGCTTGCCGTCAAAGAAATCTCGATAGGAACCGAGGTACTTGGTCAGGAGAATGAACGGCGAAACGTCTCGACAATGGAAATTAAGTTAGAGAAGAAAGACTAATGTCGAGCCCTACTTCATATCACATGAGGTGGGTTCTCAATCTGGTTTCCAATTCTTTTGTGTTTATCTACTTTACTTTTTGGAGCCGCGGAGTTTGAAGAGCGGGTGACGACTACAAATGGCGATTGCATTGCAAACGGTGGCGTTGGATATTCGGCGTGGAGGGAAGCCAAAGGCGCCTTGGCGGTCCGTGTCGGATATGGTCTCGTTCGTCTACCTAGTTAGAATCTCAAAGAAGTATGAAATTGAGACATCCAAGTTCTTGAAATGTATTCACAGTGCATGGATCAAAGGGGAATCTTCCTGTGATGGCGTATCTATCAGGCGACGTCAGATGACCGAAGACGTTGGAACTCTTCTAATAACCAAGGATCAGAGGATCATCGCGCAGGTCAGGCTGACCTCAAGGGTGCTGGGCTATCTGGTGAGACCCGAAATCCTCAGTCTTCGATTCGAGGATTACCCTGCACCCAAGCGGAACCTATCGCAGACTGAGGATTTGGAGATCAAAGATTTGAACTCTGAAACCAGGCGGTTCAACCTTGATGCGAAGGTTACTGAGAAGTCGTCACCCCTAACCGTTGTGTCAAGGTGGGGCGAATCACTTCTACTAAGCACGGCAACAATTATGGATCGGAGTGGCACGATCAAGTTGCCTCTTTGGAAGGAACAAACAAGTATGATCTCGGTGGGAGATCTGTTACATATTGAGAATGCTCGACTGAAGAGGTTCAGAGGAGAACTTCAGGTCAGAGTCGACAGGTTAGCTAAACTTGGGGTAGTTGAGAACCCACAGAATAAGAAGCAACCGACCCCACAGACCTAAGGGCACATAGTCTTGCGCCGGAATTTCCCGTCGCCCTCATGCCTGTCCCATTTTCACTCAGCAAGTACTGAGTTGTGGGGTTGATGTGTTCAGTACTCCTGCAAGTTCTGTATCTTGCGTGAGGCAATGTTGACGGTAACCGTCAAGAAGACTTTCTTGTCCCCTGCTTTTTTTCGATAACTCCCTGTCGTGGGTTCATATCCCACCGGCCCCCCCACTGTGTATGACGACTTTGGTAAGCGCACCGACAAACCCACAACCTGGTTTCGCATTACTACACGCAAAGCGTTCTTGGGAAGGCGGAAATAAGTCAGGTTTATCCTGGGGCTCCAGTGAGTCCGGCCAGGCGCACCACTGCGCTAGTTCACATCCACGCCAATCTTATTACCGAGGCTCCACTGTCTTATGTCTCACTTTCTAGACTTGAACTACAGCGTACACGATCATTCGCAACAGTCTGTCGCCCGACCTGAAGACGCAAGAGTCGTTCTCACGGAATAGCCGTCAATGAAATCTCGCCTAAACCTTTGGCCGCGGTTTAGTTTCGCTAACAAATGAACCAGTTCAATACGTCATTGACGGAGTCTAAAGGACAGCTAGTAAGCCCGTAGACCCACTGACCCAGCAGCGGTCGGGTGTGTGAATGGGCAAACTTCTGGAGCGGCCCCTTGAATGCGCCAAGCGCGCGAATAGGTGATTGCCGCGTTCAAGCCAACCATAAAGCCGGAGGAAGAGAAGAGGACAGAATAGACGACTCACAAAGCAAAACCATAAACGGATCGAAAGCAGAATGTTCGTTGCTTGAACGCCACGCAGAAGAACCACCAGAGAATCACAACCAGACTTTTCATAGGTGGGTCTAATGGTTCATTCCGCCGCAGGGTGAATGGGTGAGCACACCCAAGAAGGGGTGAGCACATTTGAGCACTCGCCCGAGAGCCCCCGCTACCGCAAGAAATGCAACCATAAACTGGCAAGGGTCATCTTTGGCGGATATGTGAAGGTCTAATGATGCCTTCCAACGCCTCCGATGCCTGCCCAACCATCCCTGTTCGCAAAGAGCTAGTTCGTTTATGAAGAAGAACTAGCTCCTTTCCATGATCCAAGATCAAATCCTCCCTGCGTCTAATGGTGCGAGTGGGGGGACCCAACTCCTTCGGAGAGTTGTGGGAGAACCACATTAACCCACCACTGCTCGATGACAGCTAATGATCATTCATATCACACGTATGCGGCTTCGCGTCTCGCGATTTTGAAAACGAGAATTTCATCCTTGGCCAGTATTACGTACAGGATTCTGTAGTCACCAACTCTGAGCCTGTAAGCATTTTGTGCTCCTCTGAGTTTTCTACAACCAGCAGGATAAGGCGTTCCTGAGAGTTCGAATATCTTCTCGTCGAGCCGCCGTTTCATTTCTGAAGACGTTTCTTCAAGCGCTTTCGCCGCCCTGCGTGACAGGAAGACTTTCAACGCTTATGGGCCCTAGATCTAGGGGACCTGAAAGTGACAGACTTGCCTTCTCGATGTTCCCTCATTGCTTCTTCAAGTGCCTTCTTATCGTCAGCCGTCATCTCCTCAGCGAGGGCCTCCTCGATTGCTTCAAGCCTTTCCCTAATGAGATGAAGCTCCTTTTCGAGAATCAGGTTCGACATGGCTACTTGACAATCCGGTTCCCGTCTTTAAATCGTTGCGCCCTTAGGCACCATGCATGCACAACGTACTCACGGCCGTTTGATTTTCGGTTCCTAGCCATCCAGGTGCGGAAGAAGCTGTCTGAACCCACCATGTCGTGGGTTCGTATCCCACCGGCCCCACCAAATGAAATCACTAATTTGATGGGTTCTGTTTCCGTCAAGGTTTGATCTATGCGAGTGGTGTGGGTGGAGTTTCGGTTTCAGAGTCTGATGTGTAGCTTCGGGTCGAGTGTCCTATCCATTGCCCATTGATTTGCGATGCTTTGAACGCTCATAATCCACAGACGTGGTTTTCAGCCTGGCAGCACCCACTCTTGAACAGAAATTACGGTTCTCCGCCTCCCGGAGGGTGGTAAACATGGTTTGGATCCACGAATCCTAAAACAGCATTTGCGTCGCCCGTGTCGTAGGCGCTGAAATAGCGGCGAATCAAGGCCTTGTTTTGCTCTCTCTCATCATCTGCTCCCTTGCGCAGCCGCTTGTCCCTCATGTTCAACCACAGAACAGTACGAATATCACTAGGTTGTGGTGAATTATCGCCGCCGGCAAGAAGAAAATATGTGCCTGTAGGGCTGGTGATTTTAGGTCCTCTCTCGGAGCAATTTCGCGGCTCGAATCCCTAAGCCTGCAGCGAAAGCAGAAATTGCAGACGTGGATGATATGACACTGAAGCCGATTGATTGTGGACAGGGAAGAAACTTCTCGAATTGAATCTAGGCATCGGGATTTGGCTCCAGACGTTTTCAGAAAGTACGCTCATGAAGCAGCCGATTGGATCGTCGAATATTTGGAGGATATGAACGGTTACTCGGTCTTGGCTCCTACACGACCCGGCGAAGTCAAGTCGAAAATACCGAAATCACCGCCCCAGAAGCCAGAACCATTTGAGAACGTGATGGATGACTTTCGAAAAGTGGTTCTGCCGGGGATTACTCACTGGAACCATCCACGATTCTTCGCCTACTTCTCCATCACAAGCTCCTACCCTGGGATCATTGGAGAGATGTTGTGCAGTGCATTGAATGTCAACGCCATGCTTTGGAAGACCTCTCCATCTGCCACGGAACTTGAGGAAGTCGTGACGGATTGGTTAAGGCAAATGTTGGGTTTACCTGAGGAGTTTGAGGGCGTGATAAATGATACTGCTTCAGTTGGGAGTCTGTGCGCGATTGCCGCAGCACGTGAGTATACCGGACTTCAGGTCCGTGGGAAGGGATTGGCTGGGAGAAGTGAGCTGTCGCGTTTACGCATCTACACTTCTGAGGAAGCCCATTCATCCATCGAAAAAGCGGCGATAGTATTAGGGATCGGCCAAGAAGGAGTACGGAAGATCCCAACCGATGAAGCTTTTCGGCTCGACTTTCACGCCTTGGAAAAGGCGGTGCAAGATGATCTTGATGCCGGGGTCAAACCAACCTGTGTTATTGCAACGATTGGCACAACCTCGACTACCAGCGTTGATCCGGTGAAGGAGATTTCTGAGATGTGCAAGAGGCACGGCATCTGGCTTCATGTTGATGCGGCCTATGGTGGTGCTGCGGCCGTCATCAAGGAGATGCGGTCGCTCTTTTCGGGTTGGGAGAATGCGGATTCGATAGTCGTCAACCCTCACAAATGGTTGTTCACTCCGCTTGACTGCAGCGTCCTTTACTGCCGACGACCCGAGGTGCTCAAACAAGCGTTTAGCTTGACTCCTGAGTACCTCCGAACCGCAGAGGAGAGCGATGTCAAGAATTTCATGGATTACGGCGTTTCCTTAGGCCGCCGCTTTCGTGCGCTCAAACTATGGATGGTCATACGCTCTTTGGGAACCGAAGGAATCGCCAACGCCATTCAGGAACACATTTCCTACGCCCGGAAACTCGCCGGAATAATTCGAGTCCACCCGGATTTCCAGCTCCTAGCCCCAGTACCCTTCAGCACCTTAGTCTTCCGCTTCCTTCCCAGCAAACTGCAGACTGACGCGAAGACTATGCCCGATTTAGAAATCAACAAGCTCAATGAAGAACTACTGGAAGCAGTCAACCGGACGGGGCGAGTATTTCTTTCACACACTAAGCTAAGAGGAAAATACGGAATTCGATTGGCGATTGGCAATTTGAAGACGACGTGGGAAGACGTGGCGTCGGCATGGAATATCATACTGCAAAAAGCCAAAGAGCTGTCAAGTTGAGTTCTTAGACTGTGTTGGAAAAGAGATAATCCAAGGGTTTCAGGTTGGCACACAGACGTTTTCCAGACCGGTTGGCTTTTGTTCTGAGCAACCCTCTCAGGAACTATTTTAGTCCGCCCGACCGACTAATCTCTAAACTAGACATCGGACCTAAAGATGTCGTCGTCGACTTTGGTTGCGGGCCCGGTTTCTTCACGGTTCCTCTCGCGAAGATAGCAAGCAAGACTATTGGAGTTGATATTTCGCCACGCATGCTCGAGAAGGCCGCCAGTTACGCCAGGCGAAGCGGTGTGACCATCGAAACCGTTGAAAGCGACGGCACTCGCATCAAGCTACCGAACGATAGTATTGATCTGATTCTGCTGGCTCATGTCTTTCATGAAGTCGAAGAGAGATCAAGAGTGCTAGGGGAATTCCTGAGGATGCTGAAGCCCGCGGGGAGATTGGTCGTCGTCGAGAAGACTCAAGGAAATGGCGTGCTCTCAAGATTCGGACTTGGCCCACCAATAATCAACGAGGGAGATATCATTCAAGAGCTTACTCAAGCAGGATACGCCTTGTCAACAGCCATGCCTCGAGGAAAGGATTCGATTGTTACCACCAAGAAGCCAGGTCCCTCAAACTCGACTAGTTGATTGAGAGACACACTAAAGGGTAGTCGCGTGTTTCGGGTAAGGACCGTTCAAGCTATTTCTTCTGATGATGACCTGTCGTGAGCGACTCGATGGGAATTGGTGTTTCGCGTAGTCTTTTCCCGAGAATCTTCTCTATCGCCCGCAATGCAGCAGGAGGAACGCCCATCGTCGGGCTCTCTCCCACTCCCTTGGCTCCGTGAGGAAGAGGTGATGGGATGTTGGCGAGTTTGATCTCGACAGCAGGCATCGTTAAGGCGGTTAGTATTCCCGCGTCGGCAATGGTAGCGGTTAGAAGTTGTCCCTCTTCGTCATACTTCACTTCCTCGCTTAGCACTTGACCGATACCCTGCGCGGAGCCACCTATGATTTGGCTTTCAATCATGGTCGGATTAAGTGGTCGTCCGACATCGTAGTACGCCATGCACTTCTTCAATCGTATATCTCCAGACTCATCCAGAATAGCGGTTACAAGGTTCGCTCCGAACGCGTTCAGCTGCTCATGTTGAGAGTGGAAGACTGTGACGTCAAACTCATGTCTCAGTAGTTCTTCCGGGGAATACTTTCCGAGCTTCGCGGTCGCTTCATCCTTGATCTTCCGTGATGCTTCAACCAGTGCGGCTCCCCCTACAACAGCCGTCCTGCTTCCCCAAGTTCCCACGCCATCATCCAACTCGTCCGTATCTGCTTTCTCGACATCTATGACAGATTGAGTGATGCCCAGCTCTTCGCTCACAAGAATTCGTGCAAATACGTCGTGTCCCTGGCCGTGTGAACTCCCACCCATCCATACCTTGACCCTTCCGTGTTTGATGGCTAATCGGGCGGATTCACCAGGCTGCACTGCTGGCATGAGTACAAAGCAGGAGAAGCCAACACTTTCTCCTTCTCTCCTGTCATTATACCTAAGCTCCCTTATCGCAGATTCGAGGAACGGTTTGAAAGGGTCGATTTTTAGCCCGAGCGGTGAGACGAATGGTTCTGCGCTTGCGTTTCTTAGCCTTATTTCGACGGGGTCCATCTTCAATTCGTCAGCAAGCAAATCCATCATTCGCTCATGGAACATGGCTGCTTCAGGTCTACCGGCACCCCGGTAGGGACCGAGGGGAACTTTGTTCGTGTACACGGCCTTTGCATCAACAAATACGTTCGAGATCGCATACGGGCCAGTAATCTGAAATCCTATCCACCTAGGTGCCATCATCCCCATACCGGGTGCGTAGCTTCCTGCGTCTATAAGCAGGTCAGCCTTCAGACCAAGAACTTTCCCCGTTCTGTCAGCATAGATCTTCATCTTGGCTCTCGCTCCTCTTCCTTGGTGAGTGGCCATCAGGTGTTCCATGCGGGTTTCGATCCACTTCACTGGTCTTCTTGTCTTCATTGACGCATAGCACGCAATTACATACTCAGGGTAAATGCCACCCTTACTGCCAAACGCGCCGCCTGTATCCATCTGAATAACTCTCACGGAACTGGGGTCGAGCGACAAAGAGTCGCACAATCCCTCCTTCCATGCGTGGACTGATTGGGTTGAGGCCCACACTGTGAGTCTCGAACCATCGTAGCGCGCTACAAGGCCCCGTGGTTCTATAGGATTTGGAGATATTCTTCTGTTCAGAAGTGTATCTTCCAGGACCATGGGAGCGTCGTGTAGATCGAACTCTTTGCCCAATTGGAAGTTAACAAGAATATTCGAGTTCGTTCCTGCATGAATTGGCGCCGAAACCAGTGCCTCCTCTGGCTCGATGACAGGCTTCAATGGGTCGTACTCCACGTCCACCTCGTCCATCAAATCCTCGGCCCGATACGGATCCTGTCCCAGAACCGCGGCCACCGGCTGGCCGACGTAGTTTACGTAATCCGACGCGAGTACGGGTTGAGCGGCTCCAGGCCCTTGTGAAGCTCCCTCCCCGACTGATGCTAGATTTGCCTTGAGTTCTGACGCATTTATGCCGCCAGCCACCTTCAACAGTCTGGCCCTTGCGTGCGGACTTCGCACTATCGCTAAGTGTAACATGTCGGGTAAGTGTAGGTCGTTTACGAATTGCCCGCGGCCTTCAACTAGCTTCTTGGAACCATCTTCCATAGACATCACTCGGACGGTCTCCAAATCCGTTCATGGACAAATCTTTAAAACGATTCTTCAGGTCTCCGCATAAGACCACCCTTGCGACCGCGGCCTTTCGAATACTACGCTCCTTCAACCTTGACTGAAGCATTGAGCTTGCTCTCCTCCAAAGAGGAAGCGAAGATACTCGCGGGAGGACAGAGCCTCATCACATTGATGAAGCTTCGTCTAGCATCCCCCAAGGCTCTAATAGATATTAACGGCGTAGGGGAGCTAACTCAAATCCGTGAAGAAAACGGTGCAATCGCAGTCGGTGCTCTAACCCGCCACGATCAACTCGCAAGAAATAGCATAATCCGCGAAAAATCCCCCCTCCTTGCCGAGGCAGCAAGCGTAATTGCTGACCAGCAGGTCAGAAATCGCGGAACCATAGGAGGCTCACTTGCACACGCCGACCCAACTGCTGATCTTCCGACGGCATGTACTGCGATTGGCGGGACTATAATTGCCGCAAGTGTTAATGGCTCGCGGTCAATCGAATCGAGCGATTTTTTCCGCGATTACTTCACAACTTCGCTTAGACAAGACGAGATTATCAAGGAGGTGCGAGTTCCGATTCCACCTCCGGGATCTGGAGGTGCCTATCTGAAGCTGAGTAAGGGACAGAACGACTTCGCAGTCGTTGCGGTGGCCGTTCAGGTAACTATTGATGGCGACGATGTTTGCAGAACTGCAAGCGTAGTTTTGGGGGGCGTTGCGCCCACGCCCGTTCACGCGGAAGAGACGGAAAGGTTCCTGGTGGGACGGAGGCTCGAAGACAGAGTGGTTGAGGAAGGCGCGCAAAAGGCTGCTGACAGGTTAAGCCCTCCTTCTGATATTCGCGGATCAGCTGAATATAGATTGGAGATGGCCAAGAGTGTGACGAAGAGAGCGGTCGGATTATCAGCCAGTCGCGCACGCGGGAGTGCCTAACTTGACAGAGAGATTGGAAATCAATGTCAGAGTCAACGGCCGTCAGTACCAACGACGGGTCGAATCTCGGATGTTACTTGTTGATTTCATCCGCGATGAATTGGGTTTAACCGGGACTCACATAGGGTGCGACACAGGTCATTGCGGCGCATGCACTATCATGCTAAACGGCGTTACAATCAAATCCTGTCTCTTGCTCGCAGCCCAAGCGAATCACTCGGATATCCAGACAATCGAAGGCCTGGCGGTCGACGGTAAGTTACATCCAATGCAGAAAGCTTTCTTGGAACAGCATGCCCTGCAGTGCGGCTATTGCACCCCGGGAATGATACTTTCAAGCCTGTTCTTGCTCCAAAGAAACCCGAACCCTAGCGAGGAGGAGATAAAGAGAGGAATTGAGGGCAATCTCTGCCGGTGCACGGGCTATCTTAACATCGTGAAAGCAGTGAAGGCTGCCGCTATTAGGACAAACCGGAAGGGCACCTGATCTACCAAAATCGCTAATGTTCGTCTCTCCCTCATCAGACCTGTTTCTTGATGCATTCGAAAACGCCAGTAACAGTTTTGACTGCCGTGTCTCTGATTACTCGTTGCCCAAGGCTTGCCATCATGCCGCCGACCTTGACATCCGATCTGTAGAAGAGCTCACAACCACCTGGAATTTCCTTTAGCTCAATCGCTGTGTCCAGAATTATGCTACTTCCCGAACCGGATCCAACCGCTTTAAGTCGCACACGGCTCACTAGTTCTTTTCCCACGATTTCGATTCTGAACTTGAAATCAGCTTTTATGGGCCCCACTCCGACACGAATGAGTGCTACAAACTTGTCCTCGCTCTCAACCTCCAAAGACTTGAGGTCTGGCAGACACCTACCGATCTGAGCCGGATCAATAATGAACTCCCAAAGCTTCTCTCTCGCCGTTCTGAATTCGTATGTTCCTTCAAGAATCATTCTTGGGACACCACTGCCTTGGCGACGAGAGCCCCCACATTGTAATTATGATTTAAATCACACTTACATCAACTACCGAATCTCTATTTAGCATCAAATCGAAGCAGAATCAAGGAGCTGAGAGAATGCCTGAGCTATGGGATCCGTGGAATATTCCGGAATCAGGGTTCCCGAGGAAGGGGGAGCCTTCTGACAAATTGAGGTTTCTGCTGAACTACGCCATTCTAGCGCCTTCCAGCCACAATTCGCAACCTTGGCTGTTCAAGGTTGTTGGCGAGACCCTGGAATTGTATGCCGATCGTACACGAGCATTGCCCGTCGTCGACCCTGAGGATCGAGAGTTGGTTATGAGTTGCGGAGCGGCCCTCTTCAACCTTCGAATAGCCTTTCGTCACTACGGCTACGAAGCCGCCGTGGAAATCCTATCGGATCCACGCAACCCCGACCTACTCGCGCGCATCGCCTTCGGCACCGAGAAGGCACCCACTCCTGATGAGCAGTTACTCTTCGAATCGATCCCGAAGCGGCGAACGAACCGTATGCCATTCGAGGATCGGAAAGTCCCGGAAGAGCTGCTGACCGATCTGCAACAGGCGGCGAAGATTGAAGGAGCTTGGCTCTACGTAATCAAGAAGGAAGATGAGCGCAACAAGATTGCGGACGTTATAGCGGACGCCGACCGTACTCAGATGGCTGATGGGCATTTCCGCCGTGAATTGGCTGCTTGGATTCATCCAAATCGGACCGCCAGCCATGATGGAATGCCAGGCTTTGCACACCGATTGGGAAGCGTGACTTCAGCTCTTGCACCGCTCGTAGTACGCACCTTCGATATCGGAAAAGGGCAAGCCGCCAGGGACAGAGAACTCGCAGCGGGCTCACCAGTTCTAGTGCTCCTTGGTACGGAACGCGATACTGTTCAAGCTTGGTTGTCTGTAGGGCAGGCATTGGAGAGAGTGTTGTTGCGTGCCCGTGCCGAGAATGTCTGGGCTTCCTTCCTGGATCAGCCCATTGAGCTCCCAGAGTTGCGTAGCAAACTGCTTGACACGCTGGGATTAGTAGGCTTTCCGCAGTTTCTCCTCAGATTAGGTTACGGTCAAGAAGTCAAGCCGACTCCCAGACGAACCCCAGGTGAAGTTCTCGTGAGAGGACGTTGATCCTCAGCCTTCAGGCAGAAGCCATCAACGCAAGACCGATGACCATGAGTCCTGCGCCTATGATCCGTGCCGATCCATAACTCTCCTTCAGCACGAAGGACCCAAGCAGTGCGCCGATTACCACACTCAACCCGCGCCCAGCGACGACGTAACTTGCGCTCGTGAGGGCCAAAGCCGCTAATGCAGCACCGTATGCGCCAACCATCATCACGCTCGTCAAGATTATCGCCGGCCAGTTAGATCGCAGGTCGTAAGGTTTTGTCCTAGCGCTGGTCCCTCGCCACATGAAGGGCATCCAAAGGACTGTGTTCCCAGCAAAAACCCACCAGTTGTACGTGAGGGGAGGAGTCGCAGCTACAGCCACTTTATCTGAAACAGAATAGATGGCGATGAAGATGCCAGACACGAGAGCCCAAAGAGCCGCACTATTCCGAAGAGGCGCGACGATCGCGGAAAGATGTAGATTTATTTGTGAACGTTCGAATGTCAGCGAGGCAACATAAATCCCCACAACCATCAGCCCAATACCAAGATACCCAAACCAAGCCAATCTCTCTCCCATAATTGCGCTCAACATTGCTGCGAAGATCGGCGCTGATCCACGTGAAAGAGGATAGACCAGCGAGAGGTCCCCTCGGGAGTATCCTCGCACCAATGTTACGAAGTATCCCGTTTCAGCAATCGCACTGATCACAAACCATAACCACGAGCGAGAATCAAGGAATCCGGCTTGTCCAGTCAGAAGGAGCAACCCGCCGTAACCTAGCAAACCGAAGACTGTGGCCCACCACATCAAAGCAATCGTGTCCTTTGAGACCTTCGCAAGCACATTCCAAATTGCATGCAAGAAGGCTGCGGCTATGATTAGAACGAAAGCGAAGAGTTCCAAAGTTCACGTGTCTCCATGTGAAAGACAGTCTGAGTCGAAGTCAACCAAGAATCTACTGTACCCGTTCTTTGTGTTTTGAACCTGTAGTATGTATGCGTTTGATTTTGCTATGATGCGAAATCGGGCAAAGGGGTTAAGTATCGATCGAAACTTGGACAGCAAACGTTGGGTGGTCGTATTGTCGATAAAATTGTCCTCTGGCAAAGAGATACCGATTGAGATGCACAAAACGCGTATGGTGCAGAAAATCGTCTTGGTACCTGTAGAGGAACGAGTCAAGGCCATGGCCGAAGCGGGTTACAACACGTTCCTGCTCAAAACCAAGGACATATTCCTTGACATGCTCACCGACAGTGGAGTCAACGCGATGAGCGATAACCAATTCGCTGGAATGCTACGCGCCGATGACGCATACGCCGGCAGCATGACCTTCTACGAGTTCGCTGACGCCGTGAAGGACGTCCTTGGATACAAGTACGTAATGAACACCCACCAAGGCCGAGCGGCCGAACACCTACTGGCCAAAGTCTTCATCAAGTCGGGTGATGTCGTCCCAACAAACTACCACTTTACAACAACTAGGGCCCATATCGAGATTCTAGGTGCAGCTGTTCTCGAGATCTACTATGACGACGCGTTGAAGACCGAGAGCTCAAATCCATTCAAAGGCAATATGGACCCGCAGAAACTGAAGAACGTCATAAAGAAATACGGAAAGGAGAAAGTCGCATTTGTCCGAATGGAAGCGACGACCAACCTGATCGGCGGACAGCCATTTTCTATTGCAAACTTGAGAGAGATCAAGCAGATTTGCAGTGAGCACGGCCTTCTTCTCGTTATAGATGGGAGTCTGATTTGCGAAAACGCTTACCTCATCATGCAACGAGAGAAAGGGTACCAAGGCAAGACAGTCGCCGAGATCGTTCGGGAGATCTGCAGCTTTCCAGACTTGTTCTACATGAGCGGCAGGAAGAACACCTCGGTCAGGGGAGGTTGCATCGGTACAAACAACAAGGAACTATTCGATAAGATCAGGCCTTGGCTCCCTGTGTATGAGGGTTTCTACACGTATGGTGGCATGTCGATGAGAGAAATCGGAGCCATGGCTGTGGGAATGAGAGAGATGGTGGATCCGACGGTTGCAGGTTGTTCGGTGGAGCAGATCAAGTACTTCGTCAACAGGCTTGTTGAAACTGGGATTCCTGTTGTAACTCCTCCAGGGGGACTAGCCTGTCATCTAGATGCGATGAAGTTCCTACCACACATCCCTCAAAGCCAGTATCCCGCTGGCGCGTTGTCGGCGGCTCTCTACATCGCCTCCGGGATAAGGAGCATGGAGAGAGGAACCGTTTCAATGGACAGGAACAAGGAAGGGAAGGAGGTCATGGCTGACATAGAACTAACAAGGATCGCGCTCCCAAGGAGAGTCTATAGTATCTCGCACATCGAGTATGCCATCGACAGGATCAACTGGCTATACAAGCACAGAGACCTCGTGAAAGGGTTGAAGTTCGTGTGGGAACCACCGGTCCTTAGGTTCTTCGATGGAAGACTAGAACCCCTAGGCGACTGGGGCAGAAACCTAGCTGAAGCATTCAAGAAGGAAATAGGCAACTACTGATCCCAACTCACGAACTCTCGCCTAGAGTACCACAAACCTACATATCGCGTAGCGGAGCTTTGCAACTCAGAATGGATTATTTTGCACTATTAGGTGCCCATATGAGCCGGTGCCCGGAGGGATACCAACGAGATGGAAATTCGTCTCCTCTATTATGAGGAATGCCCCTCGCATGAAGAGGCCCTGGAGCGACTTCGAAAGATCTTGGCAGAAGAAGATGTACGCGCTCAGATTGATGTCATGAAAGTGGAGACATCTGAGCAAGCTCAGGAATTACGGTTCATCGGCTCGCCAACAATACTGATAGACGACCATGATATCGATCCTCAACCCAACGCTCAGTATCAGTTGACATGCAGAGCCTATCGACTAGAAGACGGCCGAATATCGCCACTTCCATCAGTTTCCATGATTCGCCGAGCAATTCGCTCTGCTCGAAAGCTCTCAGCTTAAAGATAACCGCAGTTACTATCGAACAATCGCATATTATGCATGGTGTGTCTCGATGGCGATTCTCAAGGTTGGTGATAAGGCAATTCCATTCACTCTCCCCGGCGTTGACGGGAAGCAACATTCTCTTGGTCAATATACTGGAAAGAATGCTGTAGTTCTAATCTTCAGTTGTAATCACTGCCCGTATGTGAGAGCGTGGGAAGACCGCATGGTCCAGATTCAAAACGATTATGCCCGCAAAGGCGTGCAACTAATCGCGATCAACTCCAACGACGCCGCCAAATATCCTGATGATAGCTTTGCTAAGATGAAGGAACGGGCCAGCGAAAAGAAATTCACGTTCCCGTACCTCCACGACGAAACGCAACAGACAGCGCACTCCTACGGAGCAGAGCGGACCCCTGAGGTCTTCCTGTTCGATAAAGAAGGGACGCTGCGGTATCATGGTACAATAGACGACAACTACGATGATCCTGCCGCCGTCAAGAAGCGGTATCTTCGCGACGCATTGGATGAAGTCTTGGCGGGGAAGTCGATTTCAATCACCGAGATCAGGCCAGTTGGTTGTACAATCAAGTGGAAGTGAAAAAGGGTCTTCATCTGGCACGGAGTCGCCTTTGAACGCTAGGGCTGGTTAACTCGCGAAGTGCATCTGCAGCAATCCACCGAGCGCTCTTCGAATCCATTCTTTGAATCTGCTTCGCCGTCTTTATGGCAAGCTGATTCAAGTGCTGATCTCGCTTCCCAATCTGTCTTAATGCCCAATTGACCGCCTTTCTGACGAAATTCCTCTCATCTATCGATTCTCTCTTGATTATCGGGAGGAAACGCTGGAGTTTTGTATCTGGCGCTTTTTTGTCGTGGACGGCCAATGCAGCCATTAGGGCGAATCCAGCTCTCTTGACGAATTCTCCCCTTCGACCACTCCATTCAACCGCCTTTTGATGCGCCAGGCTAGTTTTGTCGAACAGTTCGCTACAGCAACCATCACAAACATCCCAAGAGTCAAACGCACTAGCCCATTCCTCCATCTGCGCTTCCGTGACCTTTCTAGGCTCATCAATCATACCTGCAAGAATCCTTGCCTCATGAATCCTAGTAGTCCACAATTGCTGAGCGAGAAGATGGTCCTTCCTCAACTTCCCAGCTATCCTTCTGAGCTGCGGCTTCGACAAGCCGTAAGCGTTCTTCATGTTGATTCCAAATCTCGCCATACCTGCAACTGCTGAGGGGTTTGAATGGGATTTGATCTCCCTTAGAACCTGTTCGAGCGTCAAGCTAGTGCCACGGGAGCGGGGCATGTTCTCAGGTCTCGGTCTTCGGAATATTTAGAATTGAGCACAACGGTGAACTGCGTAGGAGTTGTGTGATCTGGTGGTCAAGACGAGGTCAGGCGATTGGGAGTTCAGCGTTGCTCGGGGCAGCTCGAACGTTGGTGTGGTCTTGGTGCATGAGGTATTCGGTTTTGACAGCTACATCGAGTCTGTGGCGGACAACCTTGCCGAGGCTGGCTTCTGGGGAGCCGCGGTTGATCTGTACCGCGGGAAGCATGCCGAGAGTCTCGAGGAGGCGTTCGGCCTGCGGTCATCCCTCAAAGAACCAGAGATACTCGAAGCGCTGCAGTCCGGTTTACGGCTCTTGAAAGGGCAAATGCAGGATGGCGGCAAGGTTGGTTCGATGGGGTTCTGCATGGGTGGAGGCTTTGCACTGCTGGGAGCCTGCAATCTAGATTTCGATTTCTGTATCGACTACTATGGTCTCATTGAGGATGCTGATCGGGTGAGAAGCGTCAAGGGGCCGATCCAATTGATTCTCGCGTCAGAGGACGAGCGAATAACCCCCTAGGCCTATCAGAAGCTTCTGCCAGCAGCGACCAAGTACAAGAAAAGAGTAGACATGCATCTGTATCCTAATGTTCCGCATGCATTCCACAGACCAAACTGGGAGGGGCATAACGCTGACGCAGCCAACGACGCGTGGACGAAGACAGTGAACTTCCTCTCACAGTTCAGAACCAAATAATCCGGTTGACTTAGGCGATTGTAGGTTATACTTCGCTGGCTATTTCTTCGAGGATTGGCGGTATTTCGCTCCATCTTTGGACTCGGACGATTCGCGGCATCTCCGGCGCCTTTCGGTTCCATGGTTGAGTGTAAAGAATTCCATGGCTATCTAATGTTGATGCGATGAGTGCCATGAGGTCCGCTGAATCATCAACGAATAAATCATAACTTAACTTGACTTTCGCATTCGTGCTCTGCGTGCGGATGAAGGTGTCGAACGGAATATGATGCTCCTTCAGCCAAGAATTCGCGTATGGGACGGTTTCAGGACTGCGGCCGGTCACTATGTCAACTCGGCCGAACTTGCTAAGGTGAGTGACCTTTTCCGATAGATTCTCCTCCATTGCAGGTATGTTTTTCCAATCAAACCATGCTTCATCAAGGGTCCGAAAGAATTCATCCTCCGAGATCCCAGCGTTCTGCCACGCGTTCCACCGGTCAAACGACTCCACGGTGAAGTGTGTGAAGTATCGTTTGTTCAAGATTCTGCAGAATGAGGTGATGGTGTCGGCTAGGACGCCGTCTAGGTCGACTGCGATACGAAGGTTCCTCATAACTCCAGATCTCATTGACTATTCGGTCTGGAGACTGAAGTTTCCCGAGCTATTCAAGCTTGGTTGAGAAAACCTGCAGACTTCAGTCGTTCTAAGGTTGAGCGTAATTCTCCGGGGGAAACGGATAGGTCTCGGGCTGCTTGGGACAGGGAGATTGTGCCGTCATGTGCCACTATGTAGTCAAGCACTCGCTGGTCGGGAGTCTGTGGCTCTTCCCTAGCTACGGGAGTTGCAGGAATCACGATCTGCGCAGCTCCGCATCGGGGGCACCTTTGCGTGCCCGCTGGTAGGTAAAGCCCACATGCTATGCAACGATGTTCTTGTTGGAGCCAAACAGGAGAGTAGGTAATTGTCTGAGGGTAGCGAGGTCCCATAATGCTGTCGAGAACGCTCTGGAACTTCCCGCTTAGAGTTCTCTCGAGGTCCTGAAACCTTTGCGTCCAAGAGCGTTGTATATGCGTGAAGCCGCAGAAGTCGCAACGGTAGCCGTACCGGTCATATCTCAGGACATAGCCGCATTGTTGGCATCGTCCGACAGGTTCCAAAGGTACTTCTGATAATTGCTGGGTTCGAGAGGTGTATTATTGATTACTGTCTCCTATTCGGCAGACTCAGGGCATGGATTCCATCTCTATGACGTCTTCCTGTATCCTCAAAAGATAATCGTCTGACGTCACACCTTGAGCTTTGGCCAACTTCCGAATCGCATTCTCAACGCCGGTCCCGTGCTGTATCGCCTTCTTCCGTCTCCACACCATTTCCTCTGGTACACCTAGTTCTTTGGCGACATTTCTGAGAACCCACTTGCGAGTTAGATCGTTGCCAGGCTTCACCTTGAAATCTGATGGGATCGTCATGGAGAAGCGGATTATATCCAAATCTGCAAAGGGTGTACGCAATTCCACATTGAAGGGCGCGGTGGCCTGTTCATCTCTTTCATAGTTAACCTCAGCAGATTGAATGACGCTTCGGTTCAGTTCGGTCACAAGCGCTCTGTGGCCTCTGGCGTCCAAGGTTCTGGCGTATTTGTAGTAGCCACCGTATAGCTCGTCGCTACCTTGGCCGCATAGCATTATCCTGTGCCCACGCTGTGCCGCCACCTTTGCAGCCCAATGAAGAGGAATAGCTATGCTGACTTTCATCAGATTTGGTTCCTCAATCAACCAGACAATACGTCGGACGTACTCCTCGAGCGAGTCCAGACTGAAGGGCTCCAACGTGACTTGAAGGTCGAGTGTGCTTGCGAACTTTTCCGCAGTTTGAAGTTCGGGAGACCCGGAGAGACCGACGCTTATCAACTCGACCTCTACGTTCGCTTGTTTCGCCAACCAGGCCGCTACGGTGCTGTCCAAACCGCCTGAAAA